>WNGE01008044.1_pt1 | contig 11353 bp, 7 predicted proteins | sample 5400651 | NCBI WGS metagenome assembly WNGE01 (sample SAMN13153370, study PRJNA577476) | soil metagenome | isolation source: 60 cm soil or saprolite under grassland replicate 2 | place: USA:California | collected 2016-06-15 | reverse complement strand
CATCCGTGGCAGCTCTCCGGCGGCATGCAGCAGCGCGTGTCGATCGCCCGTGCCCTGTCGTTCGATCCGGCGCTCCTGCTGATGGACGAGCCGTTCGGCGCGCTCGACGAGATGACGCGCGAGCGGTTGAACATGGAGCTCCTGCGCATCTGGTCGGAGACCGGCTCGACGGTGATCTTCGTGACGCACTCGATCCAGGAAGCCGTGTTCCTCTCCACCCGCGTCGCGGTGATGTCCGCGCGCCCGGGACGGATCACCGGGATCGTCAACGTCGACCTACCGCAGCCGCGGACGGCGCTGACGCGCGAGGAGCCGCGCTTTTTCGAGCTCGTGACCGACGTGCGAGAGCGGCTGCACGCCGTAGGCGCCGATGCGATCGTCGAGGAGGCGACGCTGACGTGACCTCGCTTGCAGAGCCCGTCCCGCGCGGGATGCTCAGGAGCGTCGGCCGGGGTGCCCGCGACTGGCTGCCGGCGGTCGCGGTCTTCGCGCTCGGGATCGTCGCGTGGCAGTGGGTGCTCCCGGACCTCTTCCACGTCGAGCGCTTCCTGCTGCCGAGGTTCTCGTCCGTGATGAGCGCGTTCTGGCACCAGCGAGACACGCTCTGGAGCGCCGGCTGGTTCACCTTCAAGGAGGCGCTCGCCGGCTTCGCGCTCGGGTGCAGCTGCGCGTTCCTCGTCGGACTCGCGCTCTCCCGCTGGAAACGTGTCGGTCGCGCGCTGATGCCCTACGCGATCGCCGCGAACGCGATCCCGATCATCGCCTTCGCCCCGATCACGAACGCCTGGTTCGGCCTCCTGAGCCCCTGGTCGAAGATCGTGATCGCGGCCATCCTCTGCTTCCTGCCCGTTCTCGTGAACACGCTCCGCGGCCTGACCGCGGTCGATCCGGAGTCGATCGAGCTGATGCGCTCCTACGCGGCAAGCGAATTCGCGGTCTACCGGCGGCTCCGCATCCCCAGCAGCCTGCCTTTTGTCTTCACGGCCTTGAAGGTTGCGTGCGTACTCGCGATGATCGGCGCAGTCGTGGGGGATTACTTCGGCGGATCGACGAAGGCGCTGGGCATCCAGATCCAGTCGTCAGTGTCGTTGGCGCAATACGAGACCGCGTGGGCGGCAATCCTGGTCGCGAGCATTCTCGGCATCGCGTTCTACGCTGTCGTCGCCATCGCCGAGCGATTCGCGCTCAGCTGGCATCCGTCGGTGCGAGGCACGTCAGAGTGAGTCAAAATCCGGGTGGAAGGGAGGCCGCATGAGGAAGCACACGTGGTGGATCGCGCTCGTTGCGTTGGCCGCGGTCGCGGCGTCGGTCGCGGCCGGGCTCGCGAGCGCGGGAGGTTCCAGCCAGAAGCTGACGAAGGTCACGCTGCAGCTGAAGTGGGTCACGCAGGCCCAGTTCGCCGGCTACTACGCAGCGAAGGCGAAGGGGTACTACAAGCAGGCGGGCCTCGACGTGAGCATCAAGGTCGGGGGGCCGGACATCAGCCCTGAGTCGGTCGTGCACGGGCGGCAGGCGGAATTCGGCATCGACTGGCTGCCGAGCCTCCTGGCGCAGCGCGACACGGGTATCGACCTCGTGAACATCGCGCAGGTCTTTCCCCGCAGCGGCACCACCGAGGTGACCTGGAAGAAGGACGGCTTCACCTCGATCTGCCAGCTGAAGGGCAAGAAGTACGGCGTCTGGATCCTCGGAAACGAGTTCGAGCAGGAGGCCGCGCTCGTCAAGTGCGGGCTCGATCCGCAGAAAGACGTGACGCTCGTCAAGCAGAACTTCGACATGGTCGCGTTCCTGAAGCACGAGATCGACGCCGCGTCGGCGATGACGTACAACGAGCTCGCCCAGGTGCTCGAGACGAAGAACCCGGACACGGGCAAGCTGTACCAGCTGAGCGACCTGCGGATCTTCAAGATGGCCAACATCGGCACAGGCATGCTCCAGGACGGCGTGTTCGTCCGCGGGGACTGGATCAAGAACAAGGCCAACCAGGCCACGGCGGTCAAGTTCCTCACCGCGTCGCTGAAGGGCTGGGCGTATTGCCGCGACCACTTCCGCGCCTGCGTCCAGATCGTGCTCGCGAACGGTCCAGCGCTCCCGAAGGGCCACCAGACGTGGCAGATGAACGAGACCAACGCGCTGATCTGGCCGAACAAGCTCGGCGTCGGCGTAATGGATCCGACGTCGTTCAAGAACACGGCGAACATCGCCTACAAGTTCAAGGTGATCAAGAAGCCGGCTACGAGCGCCGCGTACCGCAGCGACCTGGCCAAGAAGGCAGTCGCCGCGCTGAAGAAGCAGGGCGTTAACGTCTACGGCAAGAACTGGAAGAAGGCCGTCGTCCGCCTGACGGAGGGCGGCAAGTAGGAGCAAGCAACCGAGAAGGGAGATCCGCGATGTCGATTCTGATCAAGGGCGGGCGCGTCATCACCGCCGCGGACGACTATGTCGGCGACGTCTACGTCGAAGGCGAGCGGATCTCCCTGATCGGCGAGTCGCTCGACGCCGGCGCGGACCGCGTCGTCGACGCGAGCGGCAAGTACGTGCTGCCGGGCTGCGTCGACCCGCACACGCACCTCGACATGCCGTTCGGCGGCACGGTGACGATCGACGACGTCGAGTCGGGACAAACGTCGGCCGCGTTCGGCGGGACGACCTGCCACGTCGACTTCATCATCCAGCCCCAGGGCTCGTCCTTCGGCGAGGCGGTCGACGAGTGGAAGTCGAAAGCCGAAGGCAAGCAGGTGATCGACATGGGCTACCACATGGCGGTCACCGACCTGAAGCACGGCGGCTCGCTCGAGGAGCTCGCGACGCTGCCCGAGCAGGGCATCACGTCCTACAAGCTGTTCATGGCCTACAAGGGCGCGCTGATGGTCGACGACGAGACGCTCTTCCGCACGATGCAGGTCGCGGCCGAGACGGGCGCGCTCGTGATGGTGCACGCCGAGAACGGCGACGCGATCGACGTGCTCGTCAAGGAAGCCCTTGCCGCGGGGCACACCGAGCCGAAGTACCACGCGTTGACGCGGCCGCCGGAGACCGAGGGTGAGGCGACGAACCGCGCGATCCAGCTCGCGCGAGTAGCAGGGTCGCCGCTGTATGTCGTGCACGTGTCGTGCCGCGAGTCGGTCGAGCCGATCGCCCGCGCGCGGGACGCCGGCTGGAACATCCACGGCGAGACGTGCACGCAGTACCTGTTCATCGACTACACGTTCCTCGAGCGGCCGAACTTCGAGGGCGCGAAGTTCGTCTACACGCCGCCGCCGCGGGCGAAGGAGAACCAGGACGTGCTCTGGAACGCGGTGCGCACCGACGTCTTGTCGGCGATCTCGACCGACCACTGCGCGTTCCGCTGGGACGGGCAGAAGACGCTCGGCCGCGACGACTTCTCGAAGATCCCGAACGGCGGGCCCGGGATCGAGAACCGGTTGCACATGATCCACGAGTTCGGCGCGCGCGCCGGGCGGATCACGCTGAACCGCATGGTGGAGCTGCTCGCGACGAACCCGGCGAAGCTGTTCGGCCTCTACCCGCGCAAGGGGACGATCGCCGTCGGCTCCGACGCGGACATCGTGATCTTCGATCCGGAGAAGCGGCACACGCTCTCGGTCTCGACGCACCACTCGAAGGTCGACTACAACCTCTTCGAGGGAACCGAGGTGACGGGCTCAGTCGAGCTCGTCCTGCTGCGCGGCCAGGTGCTCGTCGACGGTGACGAGCTGGTCGCGAAGCCCGGCGTGGGCCAGTTCGTGCAGCGCGCGCGCTTCGGCGAGGAGCTGAAGGCCGAGCGAGTGCCCGCGTAGGACACGTCCAGGGACCTGGTCCCGGGACAGTGTCGGATTCGAGCGTTGTCCAGGGACCTGGTCCCGGGACATGGCCCAGGCCTAGCGGGGCCGTTCGTCCACCCAGCGGCGAATGGCGCTGGCGGTCAGCGCGACCGCAGCCGGCGGGGAGACGAAGAGCGCAACGCCGGCGAGAAAGGCGTACGCCGGTACGCGTCCGCGCACGGAAACGAGCGCGCCGAGGCTGAGCAGCGCGCCGATCGCGAGCGCGAACGTCGCACGATCGACGAGGAGCAGCGCGACGCCGGCGCAGACATCGAACGCGACGGCGCCGCGGGGCGTCCACCGCGGGCGCGGCAGGTCGTCCAGAACCGATGTCACCTCGAGGTGCGACTCGGCGCGCAGAACGTCGGTGAGGCGCTCCTCCAGGCCGAGCATCGTCAGCTTTCCCGCCGCGTACTGCTCTCGCAGCTCGACCGTGGCACGGTCTCGTTCGGCGGCCGTCGCGCGAGCGACCGCCACACGCTTCCTCAGGAAGCCCGCGCCGTAGCGGCCGAGCTCGAAGAGGATGTAGAACGGCGCGAGGACCATCGCCAGCAAGGCGGTCAGCGCCATCGTCCCGTAGAGCATGAGCATGATGACGATCCCGATGTCGGCCACGACAGGCGCTGCACCTCCTGTTAGCCTGGACGATGCGTTTCAGCGACCGATTTAATCACATGACTAAGCCGACTGCTCAAGGAATCGTCGACGCCGCCGTGGCGACGGTGCGAGCAGAGGGATTCGCCGGGGCGACGTCGCGCGCGATCGCCCGGCAGGGCGGCTTCAACCAGGCGCTGATCTTCTACTACTTCGGATCGCTCGAAGGCCTCCTGCTCGCGGCGCTCGCGCAGGCGAGCGAGGAGCGGCTCGCACGCTATCGGGCCGCGGTCGCCGGGGTCGATTCGCTCGACGAGCTCATCCCCGTGATGGCCGACCTCTGGGAGGAGGACCAGGCCTCAGGGCAGGTGCGCGTCGTGTCGCAGCTCGTCGCCGGTGCGGTCAATCGGCCCGAGCTCTCCGGGCGCATCGTCGAGCTGATGGAGCCGTGGTTCGAGCTCGCGCGCGAGACGGTCGAGCGAGTGCTGCCGCCGATCGCACCCCCGCGCGAGACGGCCGACGCAATCGTGACCTTCTACCTCGGCGTCAACCTGATGACGAACCTCGAACCGACGAACGAGCGCGTCGACGCGTTCTTCCGCGCCGCGCGCGACCTCGCGCCGCTCCTCACGCCGCTCTTGCGCATGCTCGAGAGCGCACGCTAGACGTCGATCATCCCAGCGACCGCTCCAGCCTGATGCGCTCGCGCTGAGCGCGGTTCGCCAATTCCTTGACGCGCGCAACGCGGCGGTTGAATGCGACGACGGCGGCGATGCGGGCCCGCTGGGCGGCGGTCGTCGAGCTGGAGGCGGCGGCAACCTGGAGCTCGTGCAGCGGTCGTGCGGTGTCCTTGCGACGGCGCAGCGCCTGCGCCACCGCCCGAGCGCTCGCCGCCATCCGCTCGAACGTGCGGATGCTCGTGTGGTGCTGCGGGCCGAGGGTCGGCGGCGCGTGCAGCCGCCGGAGCTGCCGGGCGGCGGACTCGAGCGCGCCGGCGAACGCGTCGAGCGCGGATGCCTGCGCCGCGGCCTTGCGCGTCTTCAGAGCCGTGCGCACGCGTTTTTGCGCTACAGCAGCACGCGCGAGCGGCAGTCTCGACTCGTGGGCGTAGTCCGCGAGCAGCGCGAGCTCGTGCGCCAACTCCCACTCGGTGTGCACCGTCTGCCGCATCAGCGAGTCGAGCCGGCGGGCCTCCGGCGGCGGCTGGAGCGCATCCAGCCGCCGCTCGAGCGTCCGCAGAGTCGTCGCGGAGCGCTCCAGCTGCGGCCGCTGCGCATCGAGCTGTCCGCCCGTCTGCAGCTCCCGGTTGCGGACGGCGATGTCCGCAAGCGGAATCGTGAGGTTGCGCTGGATCGCGTTGACGTCGTCGATGTACTGCGATACGGCCTCGGCCCGGCTGTGCCCGCCGCAGCCTGCAGCGAGGAGTGCGATGCCGATTCCGGCCGCGGCGAGCCGGCGCGCCATCGACTACTTCAAGAGCTCGACGACGGACTTGCTGCCGTCGCCGTGCTGGAAGACGAGCTTGACGAGCCCTTTCCCCGGCGCGAACCAGCTCGTCCGCACGCCGCTGCCGAACTTGAAGCCCGCCTGCGTGAGCGTTGTCTTCACCGCGAGCGCCTCGAACGAGCCGGCCGGGACCTTGACGCTCTGGATGCCGAGGATCGTCGCCTTCCCGGTGACGCCGTAGGTGTGGAAGTCCACCCCCGAGGCCGTCCCCTCCCACGTGTCTGGCGCGGCCGGGTACGCCGGCAGCAGCGGGTTGAAGCCGTAGTCCATCAGGTCGAAGGGCGTGAAGAAGTGGCGCCGCTTCGACTTCGGCGCCGATCTCGGCCCGAGCGGCGGGAACTTCGCGAGCGACGCGGCCTGCGTCGTGCCCCAGATGTTCGTGATGCCGTCCGTGCGTGACGTGAACCCGTAGGCGCCGGCGACCTTGATCGGGCCGGAGACACTCTTGACGGTGATCCGTGCGGAGCCGTTGACGACCTGGTCGACCGCGAACGCCTGGACCGACGGCTTCTTCAAGTACTTCGTGTTCGTCCAGCGGTAGCGCGCCTTCAGCCCCTTCCTCAGCGGGAAATAGTCGGCATCCGGCGGCGGGTCCTTCGGCGTCTGGTTTGTCGCAGTCAGCTCGACGGTCGTCACGGGGGCGGCGACGCCGCCTGCGTGCGCGAAAAGCACCTTGGCGGGGCCGACGCCGTAGACCCACCAGATCGTGCGCACGCCGCTCCCGTACGGGTCGCCCAGCGCACCGGCTTGGGTGACCTCCGACCGGACGACCGCCGCCTTGACCGGGTGGTCGAAGGCGGGCACCGTGATCTCCTGGGTGCCGACGTACCGCGTCGAGCTCGCTACGTCGTTGGCGGCGCCGCCGGTGCTCGCCCACGACGTCCCGGCGAGCAGCGGCGACGCGAGCACGGGCACGCGTCCACCCCAGATGATGTTGTAGTACGAGCTGGCGAGGCTGTTGCCGCAGCGCGAGACGGTGCCGCACAGGATGGGGAACGCCTGAGGCGGAGGAGTGCTCGACCAGTCGGTGTTGATCAAGCCCGCGTTTGTCTCCTGGAACGAGACGGTGCCGATGCTGACCGGCGCGTCGGCGGGGTTCTCCTGGCCCTCGGTCGTCCAGGCGAGGGTGAAGGCCGTCCCCTTGCTCTCCTTGACCGTCACCTTCTCCTTCGTCGGCGTCTTGTTGTAGACGCTGTCCGTCCAGGTGTACGTCCACGTCGCGTCGTCGGGGTGCGGCAGCCAATCGTCCGCCGCCGCGGCCGACGCGAACAGGAGCAGTAAGCAGCTCAGCGCCGCAAGGATCCCCCACCTCACGCGGGCAGGCTAGCCTGGATCGCGCGAGGCCGCCAGGGGCCGCTCGACCTAGCGGGACGTGCGGTGGGTCCTAGCGCCAAGCCGCACGAGCCGTCCGCGCCCTCGAGCGCTCAGGCTCCACTTCACGTGGGCCAGGCGAAGCGACGCCGCGTGGACGGCCGTGATCGCGCCGACGGTGGCGGAGGCGATCCACTTGGCGGTCGCCGCAGCGGTGATCGGAGCCGTCGCATCGACCGAGAGGATGCCGAGCGTGCCGGCGGCGGCAACGGCTCCGTCGTTGTCGACGATCGTCACCGTGCCGGTCCCCTTCGCGACCGGCGCGCCGGTCACGTTCGAAACCGTGACGGTGAACGTCTCGGTCGGCTCCGCGACGCGGTCGTTGACGATCACGACCTGGAAGATCGCCTGCGTCGCGCCGGCGGCGATCGTCAGGGTCTGCGTCTTCGCCTGGAAGTCGCTCCCCGCCTGCGCCGTCCCCGCCACCGTGGTGATCGTGAAGGTGACGCTGTTCGGGAGCGGCCCGGACAGCGTGATCGGGATCGAGATCGTCGTCGTTCCGTTGTTCCCCTCCGTGACCGTGAAGTCGGAGACGTACAGCGACGCGACGTCGTTGTCGGCGATCGAGCCGGTCGCGCTCGACGGCGAGCCGACGGTGTACCCGGTTCCCGTCGCGATCGTCAGGATCACGGTCTCGGTCGGCTCCACGGGCGTGTCGTCCACCGGCGTGACGGTGAACGTCGCCGTCGACGCATTCGCCGCGAGCGTCAGCTGCTGGCCGTTCGCCGACAGAGTCCCGCCGGTGACGGACACCGTGTAATCCGTTCCGAACGTCGCCGTGCCACTCCACGTCAGGTTGACGACGATGCTCGTGCCGAAGTTGGCCGACCGCGTGATCGTGAACACGATCGGGTCACTCGCCTGCTCGGCGCCCGTCGGGTCGGTCGCGCTCACCGAGACGACCGGGTTCACGTCGTTGTCGGCGATCGTGCCCGTCGCGCTCGACGGCGTGCCGACGTTGTAGCCCGTTCCCCTCGCGACGGTCGCGATGACGGTCTCCGCGGACTCGACCAACGCGTCGTCGATCGGCGTGATCGTGAGCGTGGCCGTGGTCGCGCCCGAGGCGAGCGTCAGCGTTGCCCCGTTCGCCGACAACGTTCCGCCGGTCACGGTGATCGTGTAGTCGGTGCCGAAGGTCGCGGTGCCGCTCCACGTGAGGTTCACGACGATCTGCGTGAAGGCGTTGCCCGAACGCGTGACCGTGAAGACGATCGGATTCGTTCCCGTTACCTGCTCGGCGCCGGAGGCGTCGGTCGCCTCGATCGAGACGGTGGGCGTCCCGTCGTTGTCGGTGATCGAGGCGCTCGCGCTCGACGGCGTCCCCACGAGGTAGCCGGTGCCTGCGGCGAGCGTCAGCACGACCGTCTCGGTCGACTCGGCGGTCGTGTCGTTGACCGGCGTCACGGTCAGGGTCGCGCCCGTCGAGCCGGACGCGAGGGTCAGCTGGAGCCCGTTCGCGGAGAGCGTTCCGCCCGTCACCGAGACCGTGTAGTCGGTGCCGAAGGTCGCGGTGCCGCTCCACGTCAGGTTGACGACGATCGTCCCGTTCAGGTTCGCCGCGCGCGTGACGGTGAACACGATCTGATCGGGGCCCTGCTCGGAGCCCGTGGCGTCCGTGGCGGCCACCGAGACCGTCGGCGCCGCGTCGTTGTCGGCGATCGTCCCGCTCGCGCTCGACGGGGTTCCGACGGAGTAGCCCGTGCCGGTGCCGATCGTCACCGTCACGCCCTCGGAGCCTTCGTAGACGGCGTCCTCGACCGGTGTCACGGTGAGCGTCGCCGTCGTCGCGCCGGCGGCGAGGGTGAGCTGCTGCCCGTTCGCGGAGAGCGTGCCGCCCGTGACCGAGACGGTGTAGTCGGTGCCGAAGGTCGCCGTGCCGCTCCACGTCAGGCTCACGACGATCTGCGTGTTCGGGTTGCCGTTGCGCGTGACGGTGAAGACGATCGGATCCGCCGCCTGCTCCGCGCCGGATGCGTCGGTCGCCGCGATAGAGACGGTGGCCGTGCCGTCGTTGTCCGCGATCGTCCCCGTCGCGCTCGTCGGCAGGCCGAGCTTGTAGTTCGCGCCGGTGCCGAGCGTGAGGACGACCGTCTCGGCGCTCTCCGCGGTCGTGTCGTCGACCGGCGTGATCGTCAGCGTCGCCTCCGTCGAGTCGGCGGCGAGCGTCAGCGTCAGGCCGTCCGCCGAGAGCGTGCCGCCTGTCACGGCAATGGTGTAGTCGGTGTTCCGAGTCGCCGTCCCGCTCCACGTGAGGGCGATCGCGATCGTCGTCTGCAGGTTCCCGGTGCGGAAGACGGTGAAGACGATCGGGTCGAGGCCCTGCTCGGCGCCCGCCGCGTCGGTCGCAATTACCGAGACGACCGCGACGCTCGACTGGCTGGCGGTACCGGGCGCCTGGATCGGCTGCGCGCTGGCCGAGATGCGGACGTCGCGCGTGCCGTGCGCGGGGCCGGGCTGCGGATCACGCGAGCCTCCTTGCTGGTCGCCGTACTGCGGATCCTGCTGCGTGAGGAGGCCGAGCTCGCCGTACGGCTCGCCGTTCCGCGCCGCCGTGCCGCCGTGCACCGTCAGCGTCGGGTCGGCGCCTGCGCTCTTCGACAGCGCGTAGAGGAAGTCCGCGAGGCTCGGCGAGAGCAGGCGGCTCGTCGTCGGCTCGCCGTACGGTGAGAACGGGCCCATGAACATGTTGAACTCGCCCGACCAGTCGACCAGTCGCTCGCCGCCTGTGTTCCCTATGAGGACGTCGATGCCGGCACCGCCGAACATGAAGTCCTCGTACGACGGGTTCGTGTCGGTGAAGTCGTTGAGGCCGTTGTTCGTGTTCAGCTGGTCGTCCGCGTTCCCGACGTCGTCGCCCCAGCCGAGGAACGTGACGTCGCGGCCGCTGCCGCCGACGACCCAGTCGTTCTGGAGGTCGCCGAAGAGCATGTCGTTGCCGTCCGTCGGCACGCCGGCGTAGGTCGTCCCGACGACCCACCTCGTATCCGTCGGTCCCTCGGTGTAGTCGAAGTTGAGCAGCCAGTTGTGGTAGGCCGCCGTCGTCTGCAGCGCGGGGTCGATCGTCCCGGTGTAGAGCGCGCCGGTGCCCGGCGTCAGCAGCACCTCGCGCAGCGCGTTGGTCGGGTCGTAGAGCGCGAACATCGTCGCGCGCGGGCTGCCCGTGATCGTGTTGTAGCCGAGGACGTTGCCCGGGTTCAGTGGGTGGAAGAAGTCGCTGCGCAGGTCGGCCTGGAGCAGGTTGCCACTCTGGTCGTAGTTGTTCGTGTACGACTCGCTCGGCGCCTCGGCTCCCGAGATCGCGTCGTCGCCCGCGCCGCCGTGGATCGAGTCGTTTCCGAGCCCGCCGTAGATGACGTCGTTCGCGACGCCGAGCGGCGGCCGGTAGTACGGGTTCTGCGCGGCTCCGCCGCCGGTGAGGCCGGCCGGGTCGAGGTTGTCCGGATTCAGGTCGGCCGTGTACTTGAGCGCGCCCTCCGGATTGATGGTCGCCTCCTGCGCGCCGCCGTTGGTGCTGATCAGCTGGTCGAGCTGCGCAGCCGGGATCGCCGCGATCCCGTAGAGCGGCTCGCCGAAGCTGATGCGGCTGACGTAGATGCGGCCGTCATCGCCGAGGATGCCGTCGTCGCCGGTGCCGCCCGAGATCCAGTCGGAGCCGTAGCCGCCGACGAGGTTGTCGTCCTGCCCGTCGCCGTAGATGACGTCCCAGCCGACCTGGCCGTAGACGACGTCGTCGCCGGACTCGCCGTGGATCTCGTCGGCCGCGCCGCGGTCGGCCGTCGCCGCCGGGTTGTACGAGGCGCCGCCCGGCGTGTAGTCGATCAGCTCGACCGCGCGAGGGACGAGCCGCAAAAGCGCGGAGTAGTTGTCGTAGTTGAACGTGAGATACGCGCCGCCCGCGCCGACGACGCGGTACATGTCCGCGTTGTCGCCCGCGATCGTGTCCGCGTCGTTCGCGTGGCCGGCAGCGCTCGTGTCGCCCGCGTCGTTGCGGCCGGCGCGCGTGCCCGAGCCGCCGAAGATCACGTCGGAGCCGGCCGGCCGCTTCGTCGCCGTGCCGC
>WNGE01016698.1_pt1 | contig 11354 bp, 7 predicted proteins | sample 5400651 | NCBI WGS metagenome assembly WNGE01 (sample SAMN13153370, study PRJNA577476) | soil metagenome | isolation source: 60 cm soil or saprolite under grassland replicate 2 | place: USA:California | collected 2016-06-15 | reverse complement strand
GCGCCTTGGTATATCCTTCCTCCAGCAGGCGAATCGCATCGATGCGTTCATCTTTGCTGGAGCGCCGTCCCTTGCGTGCCACAAAGTCATTTTAGCACGAATAACCAGAACCTCCAAAAACTTACGTTCTGGTTGGTAGTGTCTCATTGTGCTTGAATGATTACCCTGAGTATTTGCGCGCCAGGGAGGCTTGGTTGCCACGGCCGTACTTCGGCACCGGCCGACCGGCTGGATGGGCGGCCTAGCCGCCGAGACCAAATCGTTACCTCTCAGCGGCGGGCTGCCGGGGGGTAGTCGCCGAACCTGCTGACAGATACCGTGGCCAGGCAAGATGATGGAATGCTCGATGCAAAGTCCGAAGACAACTACCGAATTCAGTTGAGATCCGTCCGGGCCGGGACCCGACTTGCTGCGTGCTGGACACTGCCTATGCCGCTGGCTGGACGAGACTGGACTCTTGAGCAGTGACAACGCAGACAAGACAGAGCTATATCCACGAAGAACCGAATAGCTTCGTCGGCCGCGAGCACGAACTCGGCGAGCTGCGCGAGTTCGTCAGGGTCGCCCGTGCGCTGACGCTGTGCGGTACGGGCGGAATAGGCAAATCGCGGCTTGCTGTCCGCGTGCTCGCCGCACTGAGCAATGACTTCCCCGACGGGGTGTGGTTCATCGAACTCGGCGACCTACAGCAGCCCGATCTCGTCGTCGCCAAGGTGGCAGCGGCCATCGGGGTCGTGGAGGAGCGCGGGCGCCCGCTGATCGAGACGCTCTGCGCCGCGCTCGCGCCGCGCCGCATGATGCTGGCGCTGGACAACTGCGAGCACGTGATCGACGCGGCCGCCCGCTTGTGCCAGCGGCTGCTGGCCAGCGCACCGGGACTGCGGATCATCGCGACGAGCCGCGAGCCGCTCCGGGTCGCGGCTGAGGTCGTCTTCCAGGTGCCGCCGCTGTCGACACCGCCGGCTGGCCTGCTGGCCGCTGCCGACCTTGTCCGCTACGAGGCGGTCCGGCTGTTCTCCGACCGTGCCTCCGCGGCTGTTCCCGGATTCTCCCTGGGGCCGGGAAACGCCGCGTCGGTCTCGGCGCTCTGCCGTGCGCTGGATGGCGTGCCACTGGCGATCGAGCTCGCCGCGGCGTGGGTCCGGGTGCTGTCCGTGGAGCAGATAGCGGCCAGGCTCGGCGGCCGCTTCCAGCTCCTGACCACCGGCGACCGGACGGCTCCGGCGCGGCACCGCACGCTCCGTGCCACCATCGACTGGAGCCACGATCTGCTCACCAGCCGCGAGCAGCTGATGCTGCGGCGGCTGTCGGTCTTCGCGGGCTGGTCGCTCGACATGGCCGAGGATGTCTGCTCGGATGACAAGCTGCCGGCCGATCAGATGCTCGACCTGATCACCGCGCTGGTGGACAAGTCGCTGGTGGTCGTAGAGCCGGAGGTACTCGGCCAGACCAGGTACCGGATGCTCGACACCATCCGCGAGTATGCGGCCGAGCAGCTCGCCGAGGCCGGCGAGTCCGACGAGCGGGAGCGCAGGCTGCGTGACTACGCCCTGCGGGTGACCGAGGATTCGATGGCGGTCGGCATGGGGATCGTTGCAGCTCCGTGGTCGGCGCGGGTGGACGTCTTCCGCCGGTTTGACATCGATGCCGGCAACGCCCTGCAGGTGCTGAGCCGATGCCTGGCAGACGGTGACGCGGAGACCGGCTTGCGGATCTGCACCGCTATCCGGCCATGCTGGATCGTGCGGGGGACCTTCGCGGAGGGTGCCGAGTGGTTCGACTCGTTTCTCGCCATCGACGCGCCGGGAATGACCGCCGCCATCCGCGGCCCGGCCCTGGTCGGCCGCGCTCAGCTCGCCCTCTCCAGCGATCCCGCCGAGGCGCGGCGGCGGGCCGAGCAGGGACTGGAGCTGTGCCGCGTGGCCGACGACGAATTCTGGACCGCCGCCGCGCTGAACCTGCTCGCCGAGGTCGCCCTGCACACGGGCCGGCCGGACGAGGCCGGGCTGCGTGCCGACGAGGCACTGGCGCTGGCCAGGACGGCAGGTGACGGCTGGAACGAGGGATACGCCCTCGGCAGCCGGGCGGCGGCCGCCGGGCTGCGCGGCAATCTCCGCGAAGCCCAGGAACTCGCTGATGCCGCGATAGCCGTGATGGGGGACATCGACCAGCAGTGGGGTGTCGCGCGCACCCTGCTCGGGCTCGGCGACCTGGCCCGGCTCAGGCGCGATCCTGACGGCGCGCGCGACCGCTACCTGGAAGCGCTGCGCATCCTGCGGGAGATCGACTCCAGGCCGGAAATCGCGCGCTGCCTGGCCGGGCTCGCACGGGTGGCATTGGACCAGGGCCAGCTCACGGCCGCCCGGCAGCATCTCGCCGAGAGCATCAGGCTGAGCCACTCGGCTGGTTCCCGGATCGGGGTGGCCCGCGGCCTTGAGGCGTTCGCCGCGCTGGCCGTTCAGGCGGGCCGGCCTGACCGGGCCGTGCAGCTAGCGGCAGCCGCGGCCGCCCTGCGCCAGGCAGCCCGCCTGCCGCCGCTCGCCGGGGCCAGGGCCGAGCAGTACATCGCCCCGGCACGGAGCCTGGGGGAACATGCCATCCAGCGGCTGTGGGCGCAGGGTTCCGGCATGGCCACCGACGACGCCGTCGCGCTTGCCCTGGATTTCGCGGTGTCCGCGTCGGCCGCGAACGGGCCCGCAGCGGCCGCGAACGGGCCCGCAGCGGCCGCGAACGGGCCCGCGCCCGGCGCCCATGCCGGTCCGGCCTTGCCGGCCGTGCTGACGGCGCGCGAGCGGGAGATCGCCGCGCTGATCGCTGCGGGCTACAGCAACAGGGCCATCGCCGAAGAGCTCGTCATCGCCCCGGCCACGGCCGCCAGGCATGTCGCCAACATCCTCGCCAAGCTGGGATTCACGTCGCGTGCCCAGGTCGCCGCCTGGGAGCGGCACGGATCTGCCGTAGCGGGTCATAACGGCTCGCCGCCCGCCGGATAACGGGTAGCGAGGCGGCTGGGCCAGGCGGCGGCGGCGCACCGGGCTCACGCAGGTAGCCAGGCAGCGCCGCGGGGAGTCAGGCCGGCTCGATCTCGGCCGAATCGGTGAGGCGAAGCTTGCGCCTGGCCCGCTCGTAGAACGTGGTGCCGCCGAGCCGGATCACCTGGGCGGCATCCGGCCGCGCCCGCAGGTCGACGCGGTCACCTGCGCCGACGTAGCGTGCCACCTGCCCGTCAACCTCGATGGCTGGCCGGCCGCTGGACGGGAGTATGGCCAGCGAGAGGGTGTCCACGATGGACAGGACCACGCCGCGGTTGTACGCCGAATGCGGCGCCGCCGGCGTGACGAGCAGTGCCTCCACGCTCGGGCTCATGATGGGACCGCCTGCCGCGAAACTGTACGCGGTCGAGCCGGTGGGCGTCGCCACCACCACGGCATCCGCTGCGTAGCTGACGAACGGCGACCCGTTCACCAGCAGGCCAAGGCGCGCGCTGCCCTGCCCGGGAACGCGGACGACGGCGATGTCGTTGAAGGCGGTCATCGTCCGGCCGTCGATCTCCGCGTCCACCGCCAGGCGCGCTTCAGTGGTGTACCGATGCTCGTCGATCGCACACAAGGCGGCCGGCAGCTCGGGGATGTCCACCTCCGCCAGGAACCCGAGCCTGCCGAGATTGACGCCGAGCACCGGCACCCGGTGGCCGTCGGCCAGCCGCATGGCCCGCAGCATGGTGCCGTCGCCGCCGAGGCTGACGATGATGTCGCAGTGCTGGCTCAGCTCCTCGGCGCTGATCGCGATGGCGCCCCGCACCCTGCCGATCTCCTCGGGTATGCCGTACACCTTCGCGCCGCGGTCGGCGGCCCAGTCGACGATCGCGCCGACCGCATTGCCGCAGTCGCGGAGGGGATGCAGCACCAGTCCTACCGAGTGCATGCCGTCACCTGCTCTCGGCCAGCGAGGGTCACGAAGCGGCCGCTATCGGAACCGGGCGGGATGAAGAGCGGGGCCGGCGCCATGCTGTGGCCTGGCGCTGCCAGCTCCTCGCCTGTGACGCACGGCCTGCGCGCTGACCCCCGTCGATGACACTGCCTCGCTCACCGTGGAGGAGGCCTGCCCGGCTATGTAGCGCACCGCAGCATTCTATCTGTGCCAGCATCATCCGGACTTCAAGGCTCTGAGCTGCCCGGCGGCTACCCCGCGCTTGACTCGGCCCAGATGTTGATGGCCGGCCGCCGCCAGGTTCTCCTCGAGCTGCGTGACGCTGCCGGCCCCGATGAGCACCGACGTGACCCGCTGGTCGCGCAGCGCCCAGGCCAGGGCAAGCTGAGCGAGTGACTGCCCGCGGGCGCGTGCGATCTCATTCAGCGCGCGGACGTGACCGAGCGTGGCATCGGTCAGCTGGTCAGCCCCGAGCGATGTCCCGTCCTGGCTTGCACGCGAGCCGGCTGGGACCCCGTTCAAATATTTGCCGGTCAGCACGCCCTGGGCGAGCGGGGAGAAGGCGATGCAGCCGACGCCCTCCCGTTCCAGCGTGTCCAGCAGTTCTTCCTCGATCCAGCGGTTCAGCATGGAATACGAGGGCTGATGAATGAGCAGCGGGATGCCGATCTGGCGCAGGATCGCGGCGGCCTCTGCGGTCCGCTGTGCCGAGTAGGAGGAGATCCCGGCGTACAGCGCCTTGCCCGAAGTGACCGCGGTGGCGAGCGCGCCCATGGTCTCCTCGAGTGGCGTGTCAGGGTCGAATCGGTGGCTGTAGAAGATATCGACGTAGTCCAGGCCCATCCTGGCTAGCGACTGGTCGAGGCTGGCCAGCAAGTACTTGCGGGAGCCCAGGTCACCATAGGGGCCCGGCCACATGTCGTAGCCCGCCTTGGTCGAGATGATCAGCTCGTCGCGATAGGGCCGCAGGTCCTCGCGCAGGATCCGGCCGAAGTTGATCTCGGCGGTGCCATAGGGCGGCCCGTACTTCAGCCTTCCCAAGGGGTCGTCTGACGTGTTGAGCGAGTTTCCCCCGTAGTTGTTGGCGAGGTCGAAATGGGTGACGCCCAGGTCGAACGCGCGCAAGATGATGGCCCGCTGGGTGTCCAGCGGCCGGTCGGTGCCGAAGTTCTGCCACAGCCCGAGCGATACCTCAGGCAGCTTGAGCCCGCTGCGCCCGCAGCGCCGGTAGGGAATCTGCTCGTAACGGTCTTGCGCGGCAACGTAGGTCATGGCAGGAGTCTGCCACCACCGGTCACCTTGGCTGGCAGGAACTTGCTGGCCATAACCTGCTAAGGGCTGTAAGGCTTCGGCCAGCGTGCACTGTCGGGCCGAGCATGGCGTTAGCCGTCCGGCAGAGCGGTCTCAACTAGACCTTGATCACGGAGCCGGTTCATCGCACGTCGCACGGTATCTTGTCGGTGCGCCAAGCCCGGCACCGTCAGGAGGCCGCGCACGCAACTGCCAGATACGTCCCGGCCGGTGAACACGGGCGCAGAATGGACCGCCGATGAGCAACCGGAAGCGGCTAAGCAAGCAAGCGCGGAAACGCGAGACGGCATTGCGGCCAGGTGAGTGCCTGTTCTGCGGTAAGACCGGAGAGCTTACTGAACAACATGTCTTTGGCAAATGGCTGCGTAATCTGGGCCTTAAAGGCAGGAGCATGTGGGAGGTAAGCCAAGGCGATGGCGACGCCCAGCGGCCTCCGCTCCCGCCTGGGAGCCTGTTTTCCAAGACACTCAGGATCGTCTGTGGCCCGTGCAACACCGGCTGGATGAGCCGCTTGGAGAACGCAGCAAAGCCCTACCTAATGGACATGTTCAGAGGTCGCGGTAACATCCCGCTGGATGAGGACGCGCAGCTAGTGCTAGCCCGCTGGGCATTCATGACGATTGCCGTCGTCTCTCAGGTAGAGCACAGGCCGACGTTCCCTCTCGCTCATTGCCACGAACTCTATAACTCTGAGCGCCCGCCAGGGCAATCGCAGATATGGATCGGGTCGGCCTCAGTCAATGTGAGCGAACCCTGGGAGCAAATCGCTGAATTTCATCATGAGCGAAAGACTGTTGATGCGCCCATCGGGGAAGGTACCATTCCTTTCCCGATCTACACCAGTCAACTCCGCCTGCTAAATGTCGTCTTCGAGGTCCAAGGTAGCTGGCCGAACGAGTTCGGCCGGTTGGAGCGTGTTGATTCCTCTGCGAACCTACGCCGCGCCCTCCTGCCGATATGGCCTGCTAAGTTCCCCACGATCTGGTGGCCGCCGGTTACGAGCCTGGACAGCATCGGAGGCGTCCGGGGCCTTGCCGCAACTCGACTGATTGGCAAGCGCTAGCCCAGCCATCTGGCCAGGGTTGTTCGCATGCCTGGCGTTAGGCCAGCACCAGGCAAGGCCGCTCCTGCGACGGCAGAAGCTTGCTCAGATCACGTAGCTACCCCGTTGCGGGACGGTCATGATCAGCCCCTCGTCTCGCAGTACAGCCAGCGCACGGCGCGCTGTGTTGCGCGCTACCTCGTAAGCCTCGGTTATCTCTGACTCTGTGATCCTTGCGCCCGACCGAAGCTCGCCCGACCGTATCCGCTCGCGGATGATCGCCGCTATCTGGCGGTACGGCGCTACCGGGCCGGTCGGATCGATCATGAACAAAGCTTAACGACCTGCAAAAACCTTGCCTGTTCATGATCTAGCTAGCACGTTTAAGCTTGTCTAGCTATGCTCAAGGTATCCAGCAGAGGCAGGGAGACGGCGATGCTCGACAAGGAAGACCAGTCCATGCTGAACGCGCTGCGCTGGCACTGGGGACAAGGCGTACGCGATCAACTGCGACGGCAAGACCTGGACGGCCATCCCTGCCGCCGAGCCAGAGACAGTGTTAACCGCCAGCACTGCCACGAAGCTGCGGACGGCCATGCAGAACGACTACGCAGCCAGGGCCATGAGAGCCAACGCCACCGCTGCGCGCTGGGCAGGATTCAGCAGCTTGTAGGACGCCGCGCTACTGCGGCGCGTAGTTAACCCGAAGTTCCCCCAAGCTCGCAGGCCCGTCGCGTTTGACCAGGTCATGAAGGCCTCAGGTGTCGGATTTACATGCCTACATAGTCATGCCCCATCGACGTTTTGCCTGGTAAACGGGGATTGGGTCATCAGAGGGGGAACTCCGGTTAGACCAGAAAAGAGCGGTCCCGCCCGGCCTGAGCCGCGGCACGCAGCGCCGTTAGAAGCGCAGGGCCCGCCACGTGCGGCCGCCATCGTCGGTGCGGTAGAGGTGCTCGGGCGCGTAGTGGGTGGGGCCGACCACGAACCCGGTTTCGGCGGTCACGAAGGACAGTCCGGCCCAGCCGAAGAACGACCCGCCGTCGCGGAGAACGGGGTGCCAGCGGCGGCCGTAGTCGAGGGTTCCCACGAGGGTGTCGAAGCCTCCTTCGGTGGCGAGGAAAGCGTGCCCTGAGCCGTTGTCGGCCAGCAGGACAGGCATGTTGTGCCTGGTGGGGTCAGGGAGGCGGACCCAGGACAGCCCGCCGTCGGCGGTGCCGTACAGGTGGTGCTGTGTGTTTTGCTCCTGGGAGGACTGCTCGTTGTTGAAGCAGTCAAGCAGCCAGGCATCCGGGTGGCCACGGGCGATGCCCAGGACCGCGCCGCCGCCGCCGCTGGGGGTCAGGCACGGTACCGGCCGGGCCTGCCAGCCCGTCCCGTTGTTGCGGCTCACCCAGAGCTGCCCGGCCTGGCCGGGTGTGACTGTCTGGCTGGGGAAGCCCGGCCGCAGCAGCACGAGGGTGCCGGCTTCGGCGTACAGCTGTGTCCCGTTCCCCCAGTTGGACGGCCGCCCGGCCCCCGGAGGCAGCGGCAGCCGGGCCCAGAGGCCGGAGCCGATGGCCGTCCGCCACAGGCTCACCGAGCCGCCGTCCCGGGTCAGGGCGTAAGCGTGGCCAGCGCCGACGGCCAGTGCCTGGACCGGCGGCAGCGGCTGGCGGGTCCAGGACCGCCCGCCGTCATGGGTGGCCGGCAAGCCCGGGCCGTAAAGAAAGCCGCTGGCGTGGTCGGCGAAGGCGACGTCGGTGACCGCGTTCGCCAATCTGCTGTAGTAGCCGAGCGGCGCCGGCGGCGCCGGGAGCACCGACCAGTGCGCACCGCCGTCCCTGGTCACCCGCAACGCGGCGCAGTCCCGGCAGCCGCCGCGCCCCAGCACCCATCCCCGGGCCGGTGACACGAAGCTCACCGCCGTCGGCTCGATCCCCGCCGTGGGGCCCGCACCGGCGGGCCTGCCGGTCCGCGCAAGCCGCGGGAGGTACCAGGTCCAGGTCCGGCCGCCGTTGCTGGTGGCGTAGATGGGCGGTGCGCCGGAGGCGTTGGGGTTCCAGGCGAAGCCAGCCTCCGGGCTGGGGAACTCCACGGTCATGCCGGGCTGGAACCGCAATCCCTGGCGGACCTGTGTCCAGGTCTGGCCGCCGTCGGAGGTGACGTAGAACACCTGGCCCGGGGCGTCCTGGCCCACCGCCGGGACGAGCAGCCCGTGCCGGGCGTCGAAGAAGTGAGCCGAGCCGAACGGCCCGGCGGCCTGGGGCACCGGTTCGGTGTGCCAGGTAGCGCCGGTGTCATGGGTGACCAGCAGGTAGGGGGACTTGCCGCCGTGGTCGATGGTGAGGAAGCCGGTAGACCCGAAGAATTGCGGCGGGGAGATGATGCAAAGGTCCGGCGCGCAGGCGCTGGCGGGCAGCGGGAGCGCCTGGGGCGCCCAGTGAGCGCCGCCGTCGCGGGTGGTCAGCACCGCGTCGGCGAGGGGGAAGCAGGCGCCGGTCAGCCAGCCGTCGGCGGGGGTTGCGAATGCGATCCCGGTCTTGTCGCAGGCGATGGGCAGCCCGCTGCGGCTGGCCCCGGTGCCGGGCCGCCGCGGGGTCGCGGCAATCAGCGACCAGCGCCGCCCGCCGTCGCTGGTGCGGTACAACCGCACGGGGTTTTGCTGCATCGCGGCGCCGAGGTCTTGCACCAGCCAGCCGTGCGCGGGATCGGCGAAGGCGAGCCAGCGGGCGCCGCCGGGGCCGCGGACCGGCGCCGACCTGGTCCAGGACCGCCCTCCGTCGGCCGTCCCGAACGTCACGGTGCCGCCATGGCCGGTCACCGCGAGCCACGCCCGGCTCGCGGACATGGGCTGCAGGATCACCGCCCCCCGGTCCGGAACCAGCAGCGGCTTCGCCGGGGCCGGTGTCACGGCGGTCCAGGTGCGCCCGCCGTCGGTGGTGCGCACCGGGATCAGCCCGGCGGGCAGCGGGCTGGCGGGATTGCTCGTCCAGGCCAGCGCCCAGCCGTCGCGGGCCGAGACCATCTGCAGCGAATCCAGCCAGACGGGAGCTGGGGCCCCGGGGAGCGAGGCCGGCGGGGCCGGCCGGGCGCACCGGCCATGGGGGCAGGTGACCAGGTCGGCCCTGGCCAGGCCCGTGGCGGTCATCACCCACGCCGTAGTGCCGGATGCCACGACCGCCTGCGGCGCACGGCCGACGGCCAGGCTCGCTCCGGTGAGGCGGCCGGTGCGCGGGTCGATGTGCAGCAGGCTCGCGTGGCGGGTGTTCCCCGCCCGGGTCACCCAGACCACTCCGGGCGCGGCCGCCAGCAGGCCAGATCCGTTCAGGATCGGCGACGGGCCTGACATGGGAGCCGGTGACAAGGGGACCGTCGCGGTCGGCCGGTCCGTTCGCGGGTCGATCCGCGTGACCGCTGCGCCATCGGACACCCAGACGGCGCCATCACCGACGGCGACCTGGCCGAACAGATGACGTTCCGCGACGCGTACGGTCACCCGCCCGGTGGCCGGGTCGACTCGCAGCAGGCAACCGAACGCCGGGCAGGTCGCCGAAACCCAGATCGCACCCTCACCGGCCGCCAGGCCCCAGGTCTTGCCCGGTGGGAGGGGGAACAACCGCACGGCGGTTGTCGCCGGGTCGACCCTCACCAGTCGCCCGCCCCCCAGGCCCGTCATCGCCCACAGCGCCCCCTCGCCGAAGGACAGCACGGCGGCGTGGACCCCGATCCTGGCCGTCACCCTGCCGGTGCCCGGGTCCACCCGCAGAATGCCGGTGGAGGCTTTCACCCACAGGCTGCCCGCCCCGAAGGCAACGCCGGTCAAGGAGGCACCCGGGTCGCTCAGGAACTGGCTGGCCCGGTCGGTGCGGGGGTCGATACGCAGCACGGCGTTGCCGGTGGTCGCCCACGCCGCGCCGCCCCCGGTGGCAACACCGGCAATTCCGGCGAGCCGGAAGGTCGTGGTGAGCACGGCCCGGCGCGGCCCGTGCTGCGCTTCCCCGCCCGCCGTGTGGGCAGCGCACCCGGTGTTCGCCGCCGCGAGGACAGCCGCCGTCGCCACCGCGCAGGCCGCACCGCTCCTCCGGAGAGAACGCAGCCACGTTCCACTCATCGCCATCTGCCCACCTGCTCCCTGGCCACCCAGCCGGGCCGGGCGGATACCACCTGGACCACCGGCCCCGCACACCTACCGACGACGCGAGAACGGCGGTGGTTGCCCTTAATCGCGGGCGCGCCGGGGGCTGTCCTCGAGCAGGTGATAGCGCACCGCGAAGAATGCGGCCTCCAGCCCGGAGTGAACCCCAGCTTGGTCAGCACCCACTGCACGTGAGTGCGGACGGTGGTACGGGACACGGTGAGCTTGCGCGCGACCGCCGCCGTATCGAGCCCAACCCCTGTTTGCCAGGCAAAAAGTCGATGCGGCATGACTATGTAGGCATGTAAATCCGACACCTGAGGCCTGCGTGACCTGGTCAAACGCGACGGGCCTGCGAGCTTGGGGGGAACTTCCGGTTAACCGGCCGGGAGGCCCGGCCTTCCTGGGCAGACCGATCGCGGATCTCCGATCCGCCTGAGCCAGCCAGGCAAGCGAAAGCAGCCCTGAGAGGCCGACAGAGTCCACGCGCTGGTCGCTGGCTTCCTTGACGCAGCGAAATTGATGCTGGGTAGTCCTTCTGGCAGCTGGGTCAAGAGCCTGAGTTACGGCTCTTGGTCATTCGCAGGGTTCAGGTGGCGTAGGGGCGTGGTGTCACGGTTATGGTCCGGCCGCTGGGCAGGGTCCAGGTCAGGGTGCCGGGCCGGGTTTGCTGGAGGTGCCAGCCGGGGCTTGCTTGGCGGCGTGGTGCCGCCGGCAAAGCGGTGCCAAATTACACTCGCAGGTCCGGCCGCCCTGGTCGTGGGGGACGGTGTGGTCGTCGTCGCAGCGGCGGGCGGCGCGGCGGCAGCCGGGGAAGGCGCAGCTGCGGTCGCGGGTTTTGATCAGGTGCCGCAGGGCGGGTGAGGGCTGGTAGGCGGCGGTTTGCCGGGCGTGCCCGCAGGCTCCAGTTTCCAGCCAGTGGATGGTGAGCCCGGCCAGCCAGGGGCGCGGGTC
>WNGE01011865.1_pt1 | contig 11354 bp, 11 predicted proteins | sample 5400651 | NCBI WGS metagenome assembly WNGE01 (sample SAMN13153370, study PRJNA577476) | soil metagenome | isolation source: 60 cm soil or saprolite under grassland replicate 2 | place: USA:California | collected 2016-06-15 | reverse complement strand
GTCTCGACGACGATCGATACACTCGCCGGGAAGGCGGCGGTTCCCAGGTGTGTCTTGAGGATGGGCACCATGATGCTGGCGGCGTCCTCGACCGAGAGGTTCCCGGCCCCGATGCCGATCGGCGGGACGGTGAGGCTCGTGAACTCCCACTCCTGGGCCTGGTGCAGGGTCGAGCGCCAGGCGCGCGCGACGCCGTCGCGGCTCACGGGCTCCGTGTCGCTCTGGATTACGGCGTGGATCACGAACTCGGCGGACAAGTCACCGCCGGCGGCCGTCACCACGGCGGCGCCCACCGCCAGCTCTTTCTGGAGGCGCAGGCGCTCGGCGAAGTCCGAGCCGCCCAGTGTCTCCAGGCGCCGGATCGCGGGCGTCGTCGAATCGAGACGCGTCGTGGCCGGGCGCACGACCGCTTCCGCCGCGAGAAGCGCGAGATCGTCCACGACCACCCGGATCACGTACCCGCGGCCTCCCGGGAGCGGCGGTACATCCGGGTGGCCTCGTCGGGGCGATTGAGCCGGTCGAGCACAATCCCGAGACCGTACAGCGCCTTGACATTGCGAGGCTCGAGCTCCACGGCGCGTTCGTAGGCGCCGAGCGCGTCGCTCAGGTGGTCCAGGCGGTTGAGGGCTTCACCCAAGTAGTACCAGGCCGCGGCACGGCCGGGCTCGACCTCCGACGCGCGGCGGAGCTGCGGTACCGCTTCGCTCCACAGCCCGCGGCGCGATAGAACGACCCCGAGCCCCGTCAGCGCCTCGCCGTGCGTTGGCTCTACCCGGAGCGCGTGCTCGTAGTCGACCTGCGCCGCCGTGTAGTGGGCGTCGGCGGCCAGGCGCGCGCCTCGCTCGAGCCGCAACGCGACGTTGTCCGGGTCGGCAACCAGCGCGTCGTCGAGCGTTGGAGGGGCGGGTGGCCCGGCTGCGGGGTCGGCGGTCGCGTCGTTCGGGGACGCGATCGGCGGCATCGGAAGCTGGACCGTGATCGGCGGCGGCAAGCCGTCGCGGACCACATCCGCCGGGGAGGCGATGGTGCTGGTCTCGGTGAGCGACTCCGCTTCCTCGATCAGCTCCGCTGCCACGCGGGCTCGCTCCGCCGCCGTTTGCCACCGCGGCTCGCGCTTGCGGATCATGCCACCTCGCTTGCGAGCCACGCGAGGTACCGGTCGAGTCCGCGCTCGACCGGCAGCGCGAGCAGCTCCGGCACCCGATAGGGGTGACGCTCCCGCACCGCGGCGCACAAGGCGTCCCACCTCGACTCGTCGGTCTTCAGCAGGACCATCACCTCGGCCTCCTCGGTCAGCGCGCCCTCCCAGCGGTAGATCGAGCGGCCGGGTACGAGCGTGCCGCAAGCTACCACGCGGGTCTCGACGAGGGCGGTGACGAGTGCCCGCGCATCGGCCTCGGTCGCGAGCGTCGTCAGCACCACCAGCGGGGTCGAGGCCATGGGGGAGGGCTAACGTAGGAAAACGGAGGGGGTTAAGCAAGACAGTGGAGGATGGTCGAGGTTGTGGAGGTTCGGGGAGGTTGCTCGGCAGACGTGGCAACCTCCCCCATCCTCCACCAACCTCCACAACCTCCCCTGTCCTCTCCGGGAGAGTTGACCCGGGCACCGGGAGCTATCTAGGCTAAGAGTCTATGTCCAGCGATTCGCTGATCGTTCGTGGCGCCCGCGAGCACAACCTCAAAGACATCACGGTGGAGATCCCGCGCGACAGCCTCACCGTCATCACGGGGCTGTCGGGATCGGGCAAGTCGTCCCTCGCGTTCGACACGATCTACGCCGAAGGGCAGCGTCGCTACGTCGAATCACTGTCCGCGTACGCACGCCAGTTCCTCGGGCTCATGGAGAAGCCCGACGTCGACGCCATCGAGGGGCTCTCCCCCGCCATCTCGATCGAGCAGAAGACCGCCGGTCACAACCCGCGATCCACGGTGGGGACGATCACCGAGGTGTACGACTACCTCCGACTCCTCTGGGCCCGGCTCGGCACGCCGCACTGTCCCAAGGGGATTCGTACGGGTGCGGGTGGACGGCGAGACGTACGATCTCGCGCAGGCGCCCAAGCTGAACCGTCGCCAGAACCACGACATCGCGGTGGTCGTGGACCGGCTGGTGGTCCGTCGGGCCGATCGGTCGCGGCTCGCCGACTCGATCGAGACGGCGCTCAAGGCCGCGGACGGCACCGTGGAGGTGATGCACGGCGCCAAGTCCACGCTCTTCTCCGAGCGCTACGCGTGCCCCGCCTGTGGGCTATCGCTGCCCGAGCTCGAGCCGCGCCAGTTCTCGTTCAATTCCCCCTTTGGCGCGTGTCCCGACTGCTCCGGCCTGGGCACCAGGCGGGAGGTGAGCCCCGACCTGATCCTCGGCGATGCCGGGCTCTCGATCCTCGAAGGTGTGATCCTCCCGTGGGGCGAGCCGAGCGGCTACGTGCGCAAGGTGATCCTGCCCAGCCTCGCGCGTGCCTTCAAGTTCGACCTGAACACCCCGTGGAAGGACCTCCCGGCGGCGGTGAAGAAGGTGATCCTGTCCGGCGCCCCCGGAAAGAAGCTCGTCTTCCAATACGACAGCGAGCGTTGGCACGGCCAGTATGAGTCCGGCTGGGACGGCGTCCTGAAGCACGTCGAGCGCCGCTACCGCGAGACCGCGTCGGACAGCGTGCGGGCGCAGCTCGAGGAGTACATGATCGAGCAGGCGTGTCCGACGTGCGGCGGCAAGCGGCTCAAGCTGGAGAGCCTGTCGGTGCTGCTCCACGGGCGGAGCATCGGTGACGTGGTCGACCTGCCCGTGACGGACGCCCTGGCGTTCTTCGAGAGCATTCCGCTGCGAGGGCCCGGGCGCGTCGGCCTCGACCCGGACATCGCCCGGCCGATCCTCAAGGAGGTGAACGACCGCCTCCGGTTCCTGCGTAACGTCGGCCTCGACTACCTGACGCTCGGCCGCTCGGCGGACTCGCTCTCGGGCGGGGAGGCGCAGCGCATCCGGCTCGCCACCCAGATCGGCAGCCGGCTGGTGGGCGTGCTCTACATCCTGGACGAGCCCTCGATCGGGCTGCACCAGCGCGACAACGCGCGCCTGCTCGCCACGCTCAAGGAGCTGCGCGACCTCGGCAACACGGTACTCGTCGTGGAGCACGATGAGGAGACGATCCGCGCGGCGGACCACGTGGTGGACCTGGGTCCTCGCGCGGGGCGGCACGGCGGCGAAGTGGTCGCCGTCGGGCCGCTCAAGGCGGTGCTCGATCACCCCGACTCGCTCACCGGACGCTACCTCCGGGGTGAGCTGCGCATCCCCGTGCCGGCGCGACGGCGCATCCCTGACCCCCAGCGCAAGCTGGGGGTGGTCGGAGCTCGACAGCACAACCTCCGCGATCTGACCGTGGAATTTCCTCTCGGGCTGTTCGTGGCGGTCACCGGCGTCTCCGGGTCGGGCAAGTCCACCCTCGTCACCGACATTCTGTACCGCGCCCTGGCGCGGCACTTCTACCGCGCCAAGGTCATGCCGGGCGCGCACGATCGCATCGAGGGACTCGACCACATCGACAAGGTGATCGACATCGACCAGAGTCCCATCGGGCGCACGCCGCGGTCCAACCCGGCCACCTACACGGGACTGTTCACGCCGATCCGCGAGCTGTACACCTACCTCCCCGAATCCAAGATCCGCGGGTACGGCCCGGGCCGCTTCTCGTTCAACGTGAAAGGCGGGCGGTGCGAAGCGTGCCAGGGTGACGGCCTCGTGAAGGTCGAGATGCACTTTCTCCCGGACGTCTACGTGCCGTGCGAGGTGTGCAAGGGGCGGCGCTACAATCGTGAGACGCTCGAGGTGCGCTACAAAGGAACGTCCATCGCCGACGTGCTCGAGCTCTCGGTGGCCGACGCGCTGGACTTCTTCGAGAACCAGCCGCGCATCCGCACGAAACTGGAGCTGCTGAACGACGTAGGACTGGGCTACATCCACCTCGGCCAATCGGCCACGACCCTGTCCGGCGGTGAGGCGCAGCGGGTCAAGCTCTCCACCGAGCTGGCCAAGCGCGACACCGGCCGGACCCTGTACATCCTCGATGAGCCCACCACGGGCCTGCACTTCGAAGACGTGCGGCTGCTCTTGGAGGTGCTGCACCGGCTGGTGGACAAGGGGAACACGGTCGTCGTGATCGAGCACAACCTGGACGTCGTGAAGACCGCCGACTGGGTGATCGATCTGGGTCCCGAGGGAGGCGCGGCGGGCGGCGCCGTGGTCGCGGCCGGGGCCCCGGAAGACGTGGCGCGCGTGCGGGCTTCGTTCACGGGCCAGTTCCTGCGCAAGGCGCTGGCGGTCGGGGACTAGGTCGGTAAGTTCCGAGAGGGAGGGTACGGACGCTATGGGAGATTGGGCACCCGCGGTCGGCGTGATCGGCCTGGCGTTGGTGATCGGGACGACGGTCGTCTTGCGGGGACCGGTGGGAAAGGCATTGGCGGAATGGATCCGCGGGTGGTCCCGGACTGAAGAGCAATGGCTGGCCGTTCAGGCGGCGAAGCACGGTGCCGTCCCGGGTGCAGACCAGAGCGTGCTCGCCGAGCTCGACGAGCTCAAGCGGCGGCTGACGGAAGCCGAAGAACGGCTCGACTTCACGGAGCGACTGCTGGCCAAGGAGCGCGGCGCCGATCGGCTCGCGCCGCCGCGCTGAGCATGGAAGACATCCTGACGATCGTGTTTCTCTTCGGCGGCGCCGCCGTCGTCGCAGTGTCGTTTTCGCCGATCGGGCGCGCCCTGGCTGACCGGATCCGCGGCAAGAGCGCGGGGACCGGCGCCGACGAGTTGCGGGCGGAGCTCGCCGATCACAAGCAAGCACTCACCGACGAGGTCGAGTCGCTGCGGCGTGAGCTGGGCGAGCTGGCCGAGCGCGTGGACTTCGCGGAGCGCCTGCTCGCGAAGAGCCGCGAAGGCCAGCGGATCGGACCCGGCCAATGAGCGGCGGGGGGAGGCGCTAATGGGCCCGGGCGAGCTGGGAGTTCTGATTCCCATCATCGCGGTCGGCGGCTTCTTCGCATGGATGATCGCCCTGACCGTGAGTAGGACATACACCGCGAGACTCAAGGCGCAGACTGAGGCGGCCGGGAAGGCCGGGCAAGAGGACGTGCTCGCGGCGGTGGAAGAGCTGCGGCGAGAAGTGGCGGAACTCGCGGAGCGGGTAGATTTTACGGAGCGATTGCTGGCGAAGGCGCGAAACGGAGAGGCGGGGAAACTGGGCCCGGGTGAACGGCGTACGGCCTCCACATGATGCAGGCCCCCGTGCCGCCGCTCCCACCGGGGCTGGACCCGACCTATGTGTTCCACGCGATCGTGCCCATCATCGCCGTCGTCGTCGTGGTGCTGGTGTGCACGGGGGCGGTGCGCGCGGTGTTCCGAAGCCCCGTGGGAGAGGCGATCGCCGAGCGGATCCGGCAGCGCTCGACGCGGTGGGGCATGGCGGGTGACGATCCGGGACGCGTGGCCGCGCTGGAGGAACAGGTGTCCCAGCTTCAGGGGCAGGTCTCCGAGCTGGCCGAACGCTTAGATTTCGCCGAGCGCCTGCTCGCCGAGGGGCGGGAGCGCAAGCTGGGTGCGGGGCAGTGACGGCCCGCTACCACACCGAGGGTGCACATGGGAATCTTTGACCGTCTCTCGACGCTGATCCGGTCGAACATCAACGACCTGATCAACCGTGCCGAGAATCCGGAAAAGATGCTGAACCAGCTGATCGTGGACATGCGCAGTCAGCTGGCCAAGGCCAAACAACAGGTGGCGTCGGCCATCGCGGACGAAAAGCGCCTGGCGGCCCAGGTGGATCAGGAGAAGAAGAGCGCCGAAGACTGGGAGCGGCGCGCGGTGCTGGCGGTGCAGGAGGGACGCGACGACCTCGCCAAGCAGGCCCTGCTGCGGCACAACGAGCACGCGCAGGGCGCGGTGCAGCTGCACGAGACGTGGGTGAAGCATCGCGAAGAGACCGAGAAGCTCAAGCTGTCGCTGCGTCAGCTCAACGACCGGATCGAAGAAGCGAAGCGCAAGAAGAACATCCTGATCGCGCGGCAGAAGCGCGCCGAGGCGCACAAGCGCATCCAGGAGACGATGTCGTCCATCGGCGACAAGAGCGTGTTCGAGACGTTCGAGCGCATGACCGAGCAGATCGAGCACGAGGAGCGCAAACTGATCGCGGCGGCGGAGGTGAACGAAGACCTCTCGGGCGACACGCTCGTCAAGCAGTTCCAGGGCCTGGAAGTGAAGGCGGATGCCGATCAGCAGCTGCTCGAGCTCAAGCGCAAGCTGGGGCTCCTGCCCGCCGGCTCTTCCGGCGAGTCGAAGCAACTCGGCAAGGGCGCGGCGGAGGCGGAGCTGGTCGATGATGACGACGGCTCGCCCGAGCACCACCGCTGAACACCGAGCCGGCTCCCCCATCACGGTTGTCGGGCGCCACGTTCGTGGCGCTCTTCGTTGCCGCCCTGGCCATCTGGTTCCTCATCCGGGTGGTCGAGGTGCTGCTCCTTGTTTTCATCGCCGCCCTGTGCGCCGTCTACCTCGCCGGCGTCACGGACGTGCTCGAGCGGCGGTTCGGGACGGCACGCTGGCTGGGCCTCACCATCGCCGTCGTCGCCACCCTCGCGGCGGTCGTGGGCATCGGGGCCGTCATCCTCCCGCCCGTCGTCGAGCAGACGCAGGCGCTGATCTCCGGGTTGCCCCAGACCCTCAGCAACATCCAGAACGTGGTGGCCGCCTGGGCCCGTGAATATCCGGTGCTGCGCGATACCGAGCTGGCCAATGCCCAGTCCGGACTGGTCGCTGGCCTCATCGTCGACGCGACCGCCTTCCTGAAGGGATCGATCCTGCCCTACGTCACCGCCGGCGGGAAGCTCTTCATCGAAGGTGCCAGCGTGGTGGTCATGTCCCTCTATCTGGCCGTCCAGCCGCGTCTGTACCGCAACGGCATCCTGTCCCTGCTGCCCCCGGCGCACCGCGTGGTCGGCGCCCGCGTCCTGAACGACGCCGGCGCCACGCTGCGAGCGTGGGTCGTCGGCCAGCTGCTCGCCATGCTCGTGCTGGCCTTGCTGACCGCCGTCGGCCTGTGGGCCCTGGGCGTGCCCTACTGGCTCGCATTCGGGATCTTCACGGGCCTCGTGGCCGTGGTCCCGTTCTTCGGCACGCTCGTCTCGACGTTGCTGCCGGCGCTGTTCGTCGTGAGCACCGGGGACTGGGTGAAGGTGCTCGCGGTGATCCTGCTCGGCGTGGCGGTGCACGTCGTGGAAGCCAACGTCGTCGTGCCGCGGATCATGGAACGCCGCCTGGCGCTGCCGCCGGTCCTCACGATCGCGAGCGTGCTGACCATGGGGACGCTGCTCGGCGTCGTGGGTCTCGTGGTCGCGGTGCCCGTGCTCGCGGTGACGATGGTGTTCCTGCGGCACGTGCTGCAGGCGGAGATCTACGGCGACACCGGGCACGCGGAGCCCGCCGTGCTCCGCGCGACGGGCGAGTTCGCCACGCCGAAAGCGAAGGTCCACACCTGATGCCGTCGTCGAACACGCAGCGCTTCCTCATCATCGCCGACGGGCAGTTCGAGCCCATGACGTCGAAGACCGCCAACTGCTGTATCCGCTACATGCCCGAGCGGGTGGTAGGAGTGTTCGACCGCGGTCACGCCGGGAAAACGGTGCAGGAGGTGCTGGGGTTCGGCGGCACCATTCCCGTCGTGGGCGATTTCGACCAGGGCCTCCGCCTCGGAGCCACCGCCGTGCTCATCGGCATCGCGCCGATGGGGGGACGGCTGCCGGCCGAGTGGCGCGGGTGGCTGCGCCGGGCGATCGAGCACGGGCTCGAGATCTGGAGCGGCCTGCACACGTTCATCGGCGACGACCCCGAGCTGGGGAAGTTCGCCCGGGAGCGCGGCGTTCGCATCTTCGACGCACGCAAGCCGCCGCCGAACCTCCCCGTCGCCGACGGGCTTGCGGCCGAGGTGGATGCGTACGTCGTCCATACCGTGGGCTCCGACTGCAACGTCGGGAAGATGACGGCGCAGGTCGAGCTGCGGAATGCATTGGCGCAGCGCGGCCATCGCACCCGCTTCGTCGCGACGGGGCAGACGGGGATCTTCCTCGAGGGCTGGGGGATCGCCGTGGACGCCGTGGTGGCCGACTTCATCGCCGGGGCGTCGGAATGGCTGGTGCTCGAGGCCGCCAAGGACGCGGACATCATCCTCGTGGAGGGGCAGGGGAGCCTGATTCATCCGGGCTATTCCGGGGTCACCCTGGGGCTGCTGCACGGCTGTTGCCCCGACGCCCTGATCCTGTGCCATCAGGCGACGCGCCAATACATCGGCGACTATCACGGGCGGGAGCCGTGGGTCAGGATCCCTCCCCTGGCCGAGTTGGTCGAGATCTACGAGAGCGCTGCCCAGCCGGTCCGGCCGACCAAAGTGATCGGCATCTGCCTGAACACGTACGACATGACCGAGGCTCGAGCGCGCGCCGCCGTGGCACAGGCGGCCGACGAGACCGGCCTTCCCGCGGCGGATCCGGTGCGCTTCGATGCGGCGCCGCTGGTGGAGGCGATCATCCAGGGGGCGATGGCGGCGAAGTAAGGATGTCGGCGGCGGCGATCGGATCCCGCTGGCTTCGGCCAGCGGTGTAGTCTCGCCGGATGGTTGTCGCGTCGCCGCTGCGGGCGGACGGACCCCTCCTCGTCGTGACCGACGTCGCCGCCCGGCTCGTGCGTCGCGGACTGCTCCAGCCGGCGGAAGCGAGCGCGCCCCGCTGGCAGCGGGCGCGCGTACTCGTGTTCCGGCACGGCCCGGTCGTGAGCGAGCCACCGCCGGGTACGTGGCCGCTTGCGGCGCCCGGTGCGTCGCCGCCCGTTCGCGCGTTGACCACCCTAGCGGGCGGTCCTACGTTTCAGCCGCACCGATGACCCTCGCGCTCTACAACACCCTGACGCGACGCGTCGAGCCGTTCGCGCCACTCGTGCCGCCGCGCGTCACGCTCTACACCTGCGGGCCCACCGTCTGGAACTACGCGCACATCGGCAACTTCCGCACGTTCCTGTTCGAGGACCTGCTGCGCCGCCACCTCCAGTACTCCGGGTATGACGTCTTCCACATCATGAACTTGACCGACGTCGACGATCGGACCATCAAGGCGGCCGCGAGTGCGGGGAAGCGACTGGAGGAGCACACGGCGCCGTTCGTGCAGGCCTTCTTCGAAGACCGCGACTACCTCCGGATCCAGCCGGCGCATGCCTACCCGCGCGCCACCCAGTCCGTGCCGGCCATGATCCGGCTGGTCGACCGACTCCTCGAGCGCGGCATCGCCTACACGGGCGAGGACGGCTCGATCTATTTTGCGATCGCCAGGTTCTCGACCTACGGCCGCCTGTCGCGGCTCGAGACGCGGGAGCTGAAGGTTGGCGCGCGGGTGGCGAGCGACGAGTACGGCAAGGACGACCCGCGCGACTTCGCGTTGTGGAAGAAGGCCGAGCCCGCCGACGAGCAGGTGGGTGCCGCGTGGGACGCGCCCTTCGGCCGCGGGCGGCCGGGGTGGCACCTCGAGTGCTCCGCCATGTCGCTCGAGCAGATCGGGCTGTGTTGCCGGGTCGAGACGCTCGACATCCACGCCGGCGGCGTCGACCTGATCTTTCCTCATCACGAAGACGAGATCGCGCAATCGGAGGCGGCGACGGGCGAGCCGTTCGCGCGCTATTGGCTGCACGCCGAATTCCTCAACGTGCGCGGCAGCAAGATGTCGAAACGATTCGGAAATTTCCTGACCGTGCGCGACCTGCGCGACCAGGGCGCAGACGCGGCCGCGGTGCGGCTTCTGTTCTGGCAGACCCACTACCGCAAGGCGCTCGATTTCACCGACGAGGCGCTCGCCGCGGCGGCGGCCGGAGTCAAACGACTGGGGGAGTTCTACGAACGCGTCAGGCGGGAAACGGAAAACCCTAACGGACTCCCCGACGGTCGTGGGAAACGTGACGGACGGCTTGCGGAGCTCGCCGCGCGGTTCGAGACGGAGTTCCGCGCCGCGCTCGACGACGACCTCAATGCACCGCGGGCGTGCGCCGCGCTGTTCCAGCTCGTGCACGACGGCAACGCCGCGCTCGATGCGGAGGCGCCGGGATCCGAGGGGGGGGTGGCGCTCGGGGTCCTGGATCGGGCGCTGGGGGTACTCGACATCCTCCCGACCACCAAGACGGTCGAGCCGGCCGTTGTGCGGTGGGTCGAAGAGCGCATCGCGGCGCGCGACAAAGCCCGCAAATCCAAGGACTTCAAGGCGGCCGACCGGATCCGCGCCGAGCTCATGGCGAAGGGCGTGGAGATCGAGGACACGCCCTCCGGAACCAAGTGGCGACTCGCCTAAGTTGTTAACGGCACGTCCCTTGCGGGAGCGGCCGTCCTCCCTTATTCTTCAAGTCTGGAAAGTTTCAGCGTCGGCCAGCTGACGTAGCTCAACTGGTAGAGCAGCTGATTTGTAATCAGCAGGTTAAGGGTTCGAGTCCCTTCGTCAGCTCACGTTGCCGAAGAGGAACCACACTGCCCGACCCTTTTCGAGTCCGGAGGAAACACACACCCCGCGCGTTTGGGACCGCGGGGTGCGTTGTCAGTGGGGGCGAAACGACGCGACGGCGGGGCGCAAACGCGGCCGGCACGGTGGGGTGCCCGAGTGGCCACGCGCGGGCGTAGCTCAGTTGGTAGAGCATCAGCCTTCCAAGCTGAGGGTCGCGGGTTCGAGCCCCGTCGCCCGCTCTCGCTCGCGTAGCTCAGTCGGTAGAGCGCGTCCTTGGTAAGGACGAGGTCACCGGTTCAATCCCGGTCGCGAGCTTGGCAGAGAGGCGGTACGTGGTACGTGGTGCGTGGTGAGTGGTTGTCTCCCTTGCGAGACGAGACCCCGCCGCGCGCCGGAGCGAACCACCTACCACGCACCACGCAGTTGTGGTAGGCACCACGCACTAAGTAGAGGAGATCATGGCCAAGGCAAAGTTTGAGCGGACCAAGCCGCATGTGAACGTGGGGACCATCGGGCACGTGGACCACGGGAAGACGACGTTGACGGCGGCGCTGACGAAGGTGGCGGCGGACAAGGGGCTCGCGACCTACGTGACCTACGACCAGGTGGCGAAGGCGAGTGAGAGCCAGGGGCGGCGCGACGCGACGAAGATTTTGACGATCGCGACCTCCCACGTCGAGTACGCGACGGCGGAGCGGCACTACGCACATGTGGACTGCCCGGGGCACGCCGACTACGTGAAGAACATGATCACGGGGGCGGCGCAGATGGACGGGGCGATCCTGGTGGTGTCGGCGGTGGATGGGCCGATGCCGCAGACGCGGGAGCACATTTTGCTGGCGCGGCAGG
>WNGE01022139.1_pt1 | contig 11357 bp, 11 predicted proteins | sample 5400651 | NCBI WGS metagenome assembly WNGE01 (sample SAMN13153370, study PRJNA577476) | soil metagenome | isolation source: 60 cm soil or saprolite under grassland replicate 2 | place: USA:California | collected 2016-06-15 | reverse complement strand
GGTGTTTAATTCATCTGTGATAGCAGGAGTAACATGACCGTCTTAGAAGCCCTCGCCATCCTCGAAGCCGCAGTCTTGGAATGTAAGAAGAGTGTCGCTTTATAAGAGCGCACATAAAGATAAAGCGATTGTTGCTCGTTCCCGAAAAAAGCTACCTGAAGAACAGGCTTGTCGCGAAGGGACTTGTCAAAATAAGCTGGATTTGTAGATTTTACCATTCTCACAAGCTCAGTTAGCGGTAATAGAATATTTTGCTCGAACGTCTTGACCTTTGCCGCCGCATTGCCGGAATTTCTAAGAGCTTCAGTTGCTATCTTGACGGCATCGAATCCCGTAAACTCTTCACGTATATGACCCCCTATCGCGAAGAAAACGTCACCGACTTGCCTGATCTTGCATTCAGCTGCTGGGATAGCTCCAGTATCGGACCTCCGCACCATCAAGCTGTCGGCACCAACGACTATTTCATCGGTAGATCTGTAGATAACAATCGTGGTTCCAGATGTGAAGACAAGTGGATTGTGAGTCTGCGCAGCAGCTTCGGCTAGCGATAGCAAGATTATTAAAGCTATAGGTGCCAAGTTTTGACGGGGGTATAACCCGGACAGACTAGAGCGTCAAGACGTTTTAGAACCATTTTAAAAGAAATCAGTCCTAATCAGGGCGAATGAGGATTAATCAGAGAGAGTCCGAAAAGAGTTGTGGCTTAACTCCCTGTCTTCATTACCTTCTCGTCCAACCAGGCAGACAATTCGGTGAGACCTCTCGGCGTGATTTCATGTCCCATGTCGTACTCGCGGTAAGTCAGCGGCACGCGCAGGGCGCGGAGCTGTTCTACCGAGTCCTGCGCCCGTTGAACCTCAATCATTTGATCTTGTGAGCCGTGTTGCACGAAGCTCTGGAATGAGTTCTTTGGGCAGCCAAGAGCTCAGCACTGCCAGGCCGGCAAAGCGCTCTGGGTTTGACAGGGCGAGACTGTAGGCCATCACCCCGCCTTGGCTGAAGCCGAGGACCACAAGTTTCTTGGCATCGATGGGATAGCGTTTCAGGCACGCATCAATGAATTGTTGCAGCTTCTCTCGAGATGAGAGGATGGCGCCGATATCCGGCGGTCCGCCCATGCTCATGGGGTACCAGGCATAGCCGAAGGCTCCCGGTCCGATCGGAGTTTCCAACGGTCCCTGCGGGCAGATCATCAGGAAGTTGCCATTGCAAAGATGGGGAGCGAGTCCTAGCAGATCGAAGGCGTTGGCGCCGCGGCCGTGCAGTGTCAGTATCGTCGGGTGCGGTCCGGCTCCGCTGGGTTCATAGATAGTATGGATCAAGTTCACGGGTGATCTCCTTTAATCTCTCCGGGTTTAATTCCCTGCAGCTTGCTGCCTAAAAGTTCTTCCCAAACCTCAAAAGTCGGTCATTCCCGAACGCTTCTATCCCTCGATTTCCCTCGGGACGGTGAGGTTCTCGAACCGTCGGAAATCCAGACGAGACTATGACTGGACCTCCGATAAAAACATTCGGGGGTGACGATCTTCGGATAAATTCTCATAAATGTTTTTTGATACCTCGGCAGCCTGCTGCGGGTGATTCGCTCCTCGGTTGTTTCATCGCTACCTCGTCACGAACTCCTTACCAATTATCTTAGTCTTTGAGCCGCTCCAAGCTTTTCAGTCCGAGTCTGATAGAGGTGATGACGGCGGCCAAAGTCAGGATTATCACACCGAAGAGCGAGGGCGCGAGGACCCAAAGCTCCGGCACCGTTGATCGACCAGGATTCAGTCCTCGCATGGCGAGAAGGTAGATCGGCCAGGCTTCGATCGCTACAGCGATTCCGATAAAGGCGATGCTAACGATCATACAGATTGCTCCGCCGAAGCTGGTCGGGATTTCCGCCGCATGGTCGAAAGTGAATTTTGGATAAAGGGCACCCACGCCGACGCAGATGGCCGTAATCCCAAAAGTCATCAGGAAGATGGTCACCAGCGAAAGCATCATCATCCACGAGGGAACCTGCAGCAGCAAGTTGCTCAGAAACACGAGCAATTCTCCGAGAATCAACAACGGAATGAGATTGAGCCAGAGTTTGCTCCAGAGCAAGGTACGCAGAGAGATCGGCGCGCTTTGCAGGATCCAAAAAGCTTTTCCTTCGAGGCTGACGGCGGGAAAGGCAAAGCGCATGGCAACGGCACTCAATACGAAACCGGCCAAGCCCAAGTTCGCAAAGGAGACCACGGTTTTCAAGGTCGCGGTTGGCAACGGAGAGCGATCCAGCGGGAGTACCTTGAAATTATAGAGATAGACGACGATCAAGGCGATGAGCAAGAAAAGCTGTGACCATTGCGTGCTGTCGCGGAGAAACGTTTTGATGTCCTTCACCATCAGTGCTCTAAGCACGGGGGGAAAGGGACGCATGAGCCAATTCAATACGCTTTCGAAAATCTCGTACTTGCGGCGTCCCTGCTTCGATTCCTGGGCCTTGGACCAGCCGGTCAAGTAGACGGCGCCGGAGACCCAAGAGGTGACCAGCGGGAAAAACAGCGCGTAGCTCGCCAGGAGAGCGTAGAAGAAGCCCTGATCCGCGGGTCTTTTGAATAGAGGGGCGGCAAGAACTTCGGCTGACCAGCTACTGGGCAGAAACGGCGACGCCGGTGTTTCCATGGCGGAAAGAAACTGTAGGAAGTGACCGAAGCTTTCGGGTTGAACCAATCGCTCCGGTTGAGAGAAGCGGAAAAGAAAGTAGATGATGATAAAGGAAAACAGCCCAATGAAGAAAAGGATATCACGGATGCGCTTCGCCGGGAGACAGTACACCAGCAGATGCGTGATCAACACGCCCACAGATGCGGGAATGATCAAAAAAAGGGGCAGGACGACCGCCAGCCAAAGATAGAATAAAATTCCGCTACCAAAGACCGTGCCGTAGGCTGCAAAGATCGGCAGGCTAAAAAAAAGCACCATCCAGGAGGAGTTCAAAGTCGTGGTGATCAGGCGCGAGTAGTAGAAGGGGCCGATGGGAACCGGGGTGGACCGGACGAGATCCAAATCCCGCGCGAGAAAAAAGGTCGACAGCGCCGTGATGAGGTTGCTGAAAAGCAGCATGGATAGAAAAGTCAGCAGAATGATCAACAGAAGCTGGTAAGCCAAGCTCGGTCCCAAATCATAGACCGATTGAAAATAGAGCAACACGCGACGGATGAGGTAATAGATGCCACACCAAAAGGCCGTCGCCAAAGCGACGAGCAGCCAGCGGCGGCGCCATGGCTGGCCGCCGCGCAGAAAATCATTCTTCCAAGAAAGCCAGAAGGGGGAGAGTAGGATGACAATCGAGCTCATGATCGGCTATTCCGACTGAACCTCGTCAGTGGCGTTGTCTTGGGTCAATTCGAGAAAAACGCCTTCCAAGTTTCCCTGTTTGGTTTGGGCTTGGGCGTATAAATCCGCCATGGTGCCGCAGGCGATGAGCCGGCCTCTTTGAATGATGCCGATTCTGTGGCAAACCTCCTCGGCGACGCCGATGCTGTGGGTGGAGAGAAATACCGTCGTGCCCTGCGCGGAGAGTGAACGAAACAGATCTTTCAGCTTGCGTGCGCCTTTGGGATCCATTCCCACCATGGGTTCATCGATGACCAGAATCTGCGGTTCGTGTATCAGCGACGCGCAGACGACGAGTCGCTGCTTCATGCCGTGCGAGTAACTCTCCACCAGTTCGTCTTTCCACTGCGCCAGCTCGAAGCGCTCCAGCAGTTCAAAAATGCGCCGTTCAAGACGGACGGATTCGACACGATGAAGCTTTCCGACGAACTGCAAGAATTCGCGCCCGCTGAGCTTCTCATAAATGAAAGGACGGTCCGGGATGAAACCGGAGATCGCTTTGGCTTCTTCCGGTTGCCGTTCCACGTCGTAGCCGCCCAGAAAAACCTGGCCGGACGTGGGCTTGAGGATCCCCATCATGACACGGATGGTGGTCGTCTTGCCCGCGCCATTGGGTCCGAGAAAGCCAAAAATCTCCCCCGCCTGAACCTCCAGGTTCAGCGAATCCACCGCCGCGAGCCGGTCGTAGTGTTTGGCGAGGTTCACTAGTTTGATCATGTTAGGAAGCCTCGATGATTTGGATTTTCAGATTGCCGATGAGCTGCAGGACATCCATCTGGCGATCGATCTCTCCTTCGAGAAATTTAATGTGAGTGGCGTCGGCGGGAAACTGATTCAATACGGAATCGACGGATATCCACTCGCCGATCCAGACTTCGGACCAGGCATGATAGTAAAAGGCGCCGCGCAGGTAGACCACGCCGACCACGGTCTTCGCGGGAATCCCGGCCGCCCTGGCAATGGCGTTGAAGAGAACGGTGTGCTCATTGCAGTCGCCCTTCTTGGTTTGCAGAACTTCCAGTGCGTTGGGAATGCTGACCGTGGGTTCTTTGGCGATCTCTTTGTAGACCCAGTTTTTGATTCTCAGCACTGCTTTGCGAGCGTCCCTTTCCCCCCGAACGATCTCCGCCGCGAGCTGGCTGATCTTTGGGTGGTCGCTTTGCAGAAACACAGTGGGTTGGATGAAGGGGTCGAGTAGCCTTTGTCGAACCGGCAGTTCGATGAAGCCGAGATGGGTGATGTCTTCGCGCTTGATCTCTAATTGATCTTGATTCAGTCTCTGGCGGCCAACGTTCATGAGCGGAAAGTTCGACAGGTTGATCCCGCTCAGCCTCAATTTGACCCGCTGCATCCGTTCGGGAGTCAAAATCGGCCTGTCCGGCGTGATGGATGTCTGGGTGATAAGATCGAGGGGGACGGATTTGGTAGAGGAAAGACTCTGAGCCTCCAGCGGACTTTGTCGCACCAAAGAAAAGCCGGCCGGGGTTTCTTCCTTTAGAGTCCTGCCTGCCCCGTCGAGCCACGAGATGACAGAGATACCGTTGAAACGTTGGCGAATCCGCATCGCCGGTTCGATGCGTTCGCCGATGCGAATCTGTTCCCGGCCTTCAATTACGACCGTCGTCACTTGTTGGGAAAGCGTGGCCGGATCGAATGTGGAAAAATGATGTTCCTTCCCCGGTTCCAATTGCTGGGTGGCGACGTAGGGTTTGAGGGCGGCGAGAAGATACGGCGGCTGCGTGAGGGTGATTTCACGAGTTGTAACGTGGCCGCCGGATTCCACGGTTAGGATTAGTTTCCCCGGCGCCACACGGCCGCGGGCGTGGAATTTTACGTCATTTGCTTGCAGCACAAAGTTGAACTTTTCGAGTGTCCACTCTTGATCTACATCCATATCCAAGTGCGTCGTCGCGTTCTGGGTCGTGCCCAAGAGCTGCAATCGCAACAATGAACGGTCCTGGATCTGATATCCCTTGCCTTTAGGCGTGAGGGTCTGGCTGGCGTGGCCGATTTTCTCGCCGTGGTAGAAGACGCCCCACGACTCCTGTATTGGTTCGGTGACGGTTTCTTCGGTGACGGTTTCTATGCTGCGGAATGTGATGGGTGGAGGCGGAGCCAAAAGCTGGCGCTTGAGAAGCAAAATATTCATCAAGCACCAGAAAAGCACGATGGCGACGCCGATGGAGCGCTTAACAAGCATGCGGTGACACACTATGCTAAATGCAAAGCGTGCCCAATTCAATGTAAAAATTGAAACCGACCATGGAGACATCCGCCAAAGAGGTAAAATTCGCCGCGGACAGGATGCTTGGAAAGTTAGCAAAATGGCTGCGTATTATGGGCCAGGATGTAATCTATGGCCAGCATTTGTCGGGCTCTGGTTTGGTTCGCGCCGCGCGCACGGAGGATCGTTTGATTTTGACCCGGGACCGCGGACTCAAGAAAAAACAACCGCCGGATTTCCTGTTCATCGAGAGCGACCACTATCGCGAACAGTTGCGTCAAGTGATTCAAGCCTGCGGTCTTAGTCTTTTGGACAAGCCCTTTACCCGCTGCCTGGAATGCAACGTGATCCTGGAGCCCCGGTCTAAGATGTCGGTTGAAAAAATAGTGCCACCTTACGTCCTCTCGACCCAGGATAACTTCTCTTGGTGTCCCAAATGCCGCCGCGTTTACTGGCCAGCCACTCATCATCAACGGATGGTAGAAGAATTAAAGAATCTTGAATCGGTTAAGGATGTCGGACTGTTAGAGACCCCTACGTAGGCTCTCGTTCCAATCAGTTCGAAAACCACCTAGAATTTGATTGACGTGTATGCTAGATAAGTAAAAAGTTTTCGTTGTTTCCCCGGTTCAGCCGCAGGCTGATCAGCCGCCGGCTGAAGCTCTCACAGTCGGTAGAGCGAATAGGACTCGGATCCCTTGATGGATCCAGGGCAGATTGTGTTCTACGTGTACGTTTTGCGAAGTCTAAAAAATAGCAAGCGGTATGTAGGATACACAAGCAAGTTGCCGTTGGAAAAACTAGCGGAACACAATGGCGGTGCGACAAGATGGACGCGGCATAATAGACCTTTTGCCCTCGTTTATCATGAAACTTTTTCTGACGCTAAAGCTGCCCGCCAGCGTGAAATATTTCTGAAGTCGGGTCAGGGTCGTCACTGGCTGGATGAAACGCTAGACAAGTGAATGAAATTTATGTCAACGAATTAGTTTAGGAGAATAGACAAAAATCGAATTTGGAAAGATTTCCCCGGTTCAGCCTTAGGCTGATCAGCTTTTAGCTGAAGCTCTGAAAGTCGGTAGAGCGGGTTCAGCCTTCGGCTTATGGCTCTCTGGAGGCTGTTAAGGGAAAAGAGTAATTTAGTATCCCCGGTTCAGCCGTAGGCTGATCAGCTTTTAGCTGAAGCTCAGGCGGTCGAATGAGCGGCGCGCTTAAAAATTTGGTAGACTAGGAAAAGCCTTAGAATTAAACTAACAAAAGAATCAAATTTATTTCCCCGGTAGCTCAGTCGGTAGAGCAGTTGGCTGTAAAACGTTGCAGCTTTCCGCCGCGAGGCGGAATGAAAAATCGGGTGAATTCAGGAAAGCCTAATGAGGAAATCCCATTTTCCTCGATGGTAATCCTGAGCGAAGCCTGCCGAAGGGGATTGAGTAGGCAGGAACGTGCAGAGACTAGAGGTTGAGGACCCCACCCAATAAACCTCCACAGCGCCCGACATCCGCCTCTGGCGGATGATGAGATAGTCCAAGCCTGGCAGAAATGTCAGGGCACTTGTAACCAATTGGTCGGGGGTTCGAGTCCCTCCCGGGGAGCCAGTTTTCAAAAAGGCCGCTTTTCACTTGAGAAGCGGCCTTTTTGTCTTCATAGGCCACTTTCGTAAGTGCAAGTATATCGAAGGGTTTTTTGTGAGTCGCGATGAGCCTGCCATTCTTCCATAAGCCGTTCGAGAATATGAAATCGAGGATGCGCCGCTTTCCATCATTTCTTGCTTTTCGTAAAGACTGGCGGCTTTTTGCGCGAGTTCCAGAAGGCGAACACCTTCTTCTAGATAATGACAGTTAGCATTTTGGTGTCGTTCGATCTTACGCGGAATCTCAGCCTGGAGACGCGGCGGCGTGACATCAATCTCGTGCCGCTCGACTCGGATACAACACTTCACTCTCTGGTGGAAAAGACTGGGGATTGCTCGTCCCAGCTAAAGTCGACATTTCGACACCTGCCGATTAGCAGTCACACGTTCTTCGTCACAATCTCTCCGAGCCACAAGCGGGAAAGTTTGTAACTCTCCTGATTCTCACTGTTTATAGGTGGTTTCTAGACATTGTTGTGGTTTGGCACAGCCGTTGCCGAAACTAACTAACCAAAAAGAAGAGGGCGGTTAACATGGTCCTCCCTCAGATCTGACCAGCAACACGAAGCACCTGCTTCCACAATCGCAACATCTATTCGTTTAAGGGAGGTGTCCCGATGATCTCCTTCAGCGTGGCGCGAGCGAATGAAGTTCAGCGGCTGAAATCAGGCAGAGCGAAGAATATCACCGTCCTTCGCGGAAAGAATGCAATATGGCTTTAGGCATCAGTGAACAGACCGAAAAGATTTTACTTCGTCACTGGCAAGCTTTCGGGGCCGGTGATATCGAGGCTATTATGGCTGACTATGCAGAGGATGCGGTGCTCATCACTGGAGACGGCGTGCTGAAAGGCAGTGCGCAGATACGGTCACTGTTCGCGCAGATTTTTGCCAATATGTTTCCACCCGCCTCGACCTCGCTTAACCTGACGAGGCAAGTCGTCGAAGGCGAAATCGCGTACATCCTCTGGTCGGGAAGTTCGGCCTATTATGATGCCCCGTTCTGCACCGATACGTTCGTTATGCGCGACGGAAAGATCGTCACGCAAACATTTGCGGCCCAGCTGCAGGCGAAATAAACCAGCCATCAATAACATCTGCTGTGCTATCTAACTCGCAAACCAAGGAGAACTATATGACCGTTACCCAACTACTCCGGGCCAGTCGAACCAGGCATCATTCTCAGCATGGAGGAAAGCATGAAGATCCTGTCATTTCTGTTCCCGGGCTTCACTGCACTTGATCTAATCGGGCCGACGACCGCCTGGGGTCTTATACCCGGCGCGGAGTTCCAAACGGTCGCGCGGACGCCTGGGCCGGTGAAGGTCGACATGGGCCTTGAGATTGTCGCGACCCACAGCTTCGACAATTGCTGGTCCGCCCCCGATGTCCTATTCGTACCCGGTGGCGGGCAGGGTGTCTACGAAGCGCTGGAGGACGATGAGCTGCTTGACGCAATCGCGCGAATTGGCAGCCAGGCGAAGTGGGTGACGAGTGTGTGCACTGGCGCATTGTTGCTGGCGGCAGCGGGGCTGACCAAGGGCTATCGCTCGGCGTGCTACTGGTATGCCCGACCTCATCTCGCGATGTTCGGCGCGATCCCCGACGATGCTCGCATCGTGATCGATCGCAACCGAGCGAGTGGTGGCGGCGTCACTTCCGGGATCGACTTCGCGCTTGCGATGATCGGCAAATGGGACGGTTTAGATAAGGGGAAGTTGGCCGAGCTGCTAATAGAATATGCACCGCAGCCGCCCTACGGGGTAGGGCGCCCGGAGCTTGCATCGCCTGAGACATTGGCCACAGCGGAGTCGATTCTCAAACAAGAAATGCCCGCCGCGTTGGTCGAGGCAGCCGCGCGCAGGCGTGGCTTCATCGGCTGAGGAACCGTCTTGCGCCTGCCGTCGCGCAGCCACACGCCAGTCGCACTGTACCATGAGGTGGTGGCTGTCCATGAATAACGGTTTCAGATAACAATTTAGTAACTGAAAGGAGAACAGAACAATGATCAAGAACGATACAACAGCAACGCGAACCGATCTTAGCGAGGATGCAGTTGAGGAGATATCGAGCAATCTACGCCAATTGCTTGCCGACGTTTTCGCGCTTTATGTGAAAACGAAGAATTTTCACTGGCACATGAGCGGGCGCCACTTCCGCGATTATCACTTGCTCCTCGACGAGCACTCTACGCAAATATTCGCCATGACTGACGAGATCGCCGAGCGGGCGCGCAAGATCGGCGGCACAACGCTTCGCTCCATCAGCGATATCGCAAGAAATCAACGGCTGAAAGACAACAATAAAGAAGGGGTTAGTCCGAAGGAGATGCTGGCGGAGCTTGGCGCCGACAACCAGCACCTGACGCGTTCCTTACGTTCCACACATGAGGTCTGCGCGCAGCACAACGATGTCGCCACGGCCAGTTTGATTGAGAGCTGGATTGACGAGACCGAGCGGCGCACATGGTTTTTATCAGAGATAGTACGCGATCTCTGAGAAACCACAGACATTTAACGGTTCATCAATGTAATGGATGACCGTCAACTTCAAACACTTACAGAAGAGGTGACTCTCATGACCGGTCAGACAAAGCCCACTCTCGAAGCACGTCCTCCGCTACCACCGTTTACTCATGATACTGCCGTACAGAAAGTTCGTCTGGCAGAAGACGGTTGGAATTCTCGTGATCCTGAAAAAGTGGCTTTGGCTTACACGCCAGATTCGCGATGGAGAAACCGCGCGGAGTTCGCGAGTGGCAGGGAGGAGATCGTCGCTTTTCTTACGCGCAAGTGGACAAAGGAACTCGACTACCGGCTGATCAAAGAGCTTTGGGCCTTCGACGGTAATCGCATTGCGGTGCGTTTTGCTTACGAATGGCACGATGACTCCGGAAATTGGTTTCGCTCGTATGGCAACGAGAATTGGGAATTCGATGAAAATGGTTTGATGCGGTTAAGGCTGGCATGCATCAATGATCTTCCCATCAAAGATTCAGACCGTAAATATCACTGGCCGCTCGGGCGCCGCCCAGATGGCCATCCAGGATTGAGCGAGCTTGGTCTTTAAAACTACACTCGATGGGAGAGATATCATCGCACGGTTCCCGTTTGAAACCGGGTAAGGAAGGATGCCTTTACGAACATCCGACGAGAGACACCGGAACGCCTCCCTTAATATCGATAGATGTTGCAGGTGCAAAAAGTTCTACCCGGGATGCGCCTGGGACAATTCACTTCTTTCCGTATTTTTTCTTGAACCAACCTATGCGACCTTCCGTATTGAGAACACGCTGTTTTCCAGTGAAGAACGGATGCGACGCCGATGATATCTCAACCTTGATCAGCGGATAGCTCATGCCGTCTTCCCACTTGACGGTCTCTTTTGAATCCATCGTTGCCGAACTGTCCGATGCGATGATCCCTGGGCTAGGACGAGACCTGCGCACTTTCTCATGTTTACCTTCTCCCTTTAGAGGCATGGGCCGGGGTCGAGGTAATGGCGCGGACCCCATCCTTGGCGAAGGCTACCTTGTTGGCGTTCACGTAGTCCTCGACCGTCATCGGCGTCCTGTTGCCGATGACCTCGACGAGGTTGTTGGTTCCGGCGAAGATCCCGTTCTGGTAGTCGACGGCGACATTGCTGAGGTGCTGGACGAGGTGAGATGAGAGTCCCTTTGCTTTCAGCCCTTCCGCGAACGTGGCGACCTCGAGAGGTTCATACCGCACGGGGATGCCGAGTGTCTGTGAGATCGCGTCAGCGATCTCGTAGTGGTTCATCTCGACCGGGCCGTAGAGCGGGTAGATCTGGCGGTCGTGCGGTTCCGGGTTTTCCAGAATGGCGGCAATGACGTAGGACTGGTCCTTTCCAGCGATCGGTGCGTGGCGACCGTTTCCGAAAGGAAGTCGCAGAACACCCTCGTTATATCCGAGGGATGTTCCGGTCCCACGGTAATTCCAGTACCAGATCAGCCATTCGGCGAAGAACGTCGGCCGCAGGTGTGCCGTCTGCATGGCGGTGCGGTCCAGCAGGCGTTCGCCAATCCAGTGCTGGCGCGCGGCGTTGCTGTTCGCCTCGCGGCGTGCGGAGATCTGGGACATGTTCACGACTGCCTTGACACCAGCTTCGCTGGCCC
>WNGE01014557.1_pt1 | contig 11357 bp, 13 predicted proteins | sample 5400651 | NCBI WGS metagenome assembly WNGE01 (sample SAMN13153370, study PRJNA577476) | soil metagenome | isolation source: 60 cm soil or saprolite under grassland replicate 2 | place: USA:California | collected 2016-06-15 | reverse complement strand
GCGCGCCCGGCTTGCGCTGGGCGATGCCGGCGGCATCGCCGATCTCGACCAGGTCGAGAGCCGCCAGGACCCGCGAGCGGATGATCTCGGACGGCAGGCGCCTGCGACGCAGGCCATAGGCGACATTGTCGAACACGCTCATGTGAGGCCAGAGGGCGTAGCTCTGGAAGACCATGGCCGTTCCGCGGGCCTGCGGCGGCAGAGCCGTGACGTCGTCCCGGTCGAAGAGGATGCGGCCCGCGTCGACTGCGACGAAGCCCGCGATAGCCCGAAGCAACGTCGTCTTCCCGCAGCCCGACGGGCCGAGGATGGCCGTCAGCTTGCCCGCGCCGAAGTCGAGCGTCGCGCCGCGAAGCGCCTCGACCGCACCGAAGCGCTTCGTGACCGCCTCGACGCGGACCGTGATCACGGGAGCCGGCCGCGCGCGCGGCGGCTTGTCCTGGCGGCGCGGAGGGCGCGCGCCACCGCAGCCTCCGGCGTCGCTGCGCGGATGATGGGCACCGGACGGCCCGCGGGCTGGCGCAGGCGCCACGTCCCCAGTCCGACGACCGGCACCCCCAGCTTGAGCGCCAGCGCGATCTCGGACAGCGTGCCGTACATGCCGCCCACCGCGATCAGCGCATCGCACGAGCGGACCAGCACGACGTTGCGGGCCTGGTCCATTCCGGTGACGATGGGCACGTCGACCCAGCGATTCGCCTCCCGGCGCCCGAATCCCGGCAGGATGCCGACGACGAGGCCGCCGACATCGGCCGCGCCTTTCGACGCCGCCTCCATGACGCCGCCGAGCCCCCCCGAGCAGAGTGTGGCGCCGGCGCGAGCGACGGCGGCGCCTACCCGCCGCGCGAGAGCCGCCGTGCGCCGCGAGCACGTCCCCTCGCCGATGACGCCGATCTGCAGGACGGCCGGCATGGGACCTTCAGGCGATCTTGATGATGCCGGGCTCGACCTGCTGGAAGCGGTCCGCGACGAGCGGATCGTGGCCGGCGACGATCAGCTTCTCCTTGCCGGCAAGGGCGTCGATAGTCTCAAAGGCGTCGAGCATCTCGGGCAGGCTGGTGATGATCTGCACGGGCTGGCGCGTTTCCACGTTGTGGTAGAAGTGCGAGGCGTCCGAGGTGAGGACGACCGTGCCGCGCTTGGTCAGGACGCTGACGATCTGGAGTCCGGCGGTGTGGCCGCCGACCTTGTGCACGCGGAGCCCGGGGAACACCTCGCGGTCGCCGTCGACGTACTTGATGCGGTTGGCGTAGTTCAGCGTCACGAGCCCGGCCAGCGCGCTGACGTTCGCCGAGCCGCGAAAGGCCGGCGTCCCGCCGTACTTTCCCGTCCAGAACGAGGCCTCCTCCTGCTGGATCCAGAACTCCGCGTTGGGGAAGAGGCTGTGGCCCGCCCAGTGGTCGTAGTGGAGGTGCGTGATCAGTGAGATGGGGACGTCGGTGGCCTTGATGCCCATGCGCTCGACCACTGACGCGGGCGTGACGTAGTTGCGCATGCCGCGCGACTTGGCCTCGTCGTCGAGGAAGCCCGTGTCGACGAGGACCGGCTGGGGGCCGCCCAGGATCAGCCACACGAAATAGTGCAGCGTGAGCTTGTCGTGCGACGACTCGCGGTAAAAGAACTGGCACTTCGTCGTGTCGCGTTCCGAGTACTTGAGCGCGTAGACCTCGTACATGGATTCCCTCCCAGGACCGGGAGTCTACCCCATCCCGGCGCCGGGTGTATTGTCGGGACCATGACGTCTCTCACCGGCATCCTCGTCGGCGTCGTCCTGCTCTTCTTCGGGCGCCGCCTCTACTGGCTCTTCGTGGCGGGCATCGGCTTTGTGACCGGGTTGGCGCTGGCACCGGACCTGTTGCCGGGCCAGCCGGAGTGGCTGATTCTTCTGGCGGCGCTCGTCGCCGCCATCGTGGGCGCCGTCATCGCGTTCGTCGCGCAGAAGATCACGATCGGGCTGATCGGCTTCGTAGCTGGCGGCGGCGTTGGCCTCGCGCTGCTGCGGAAGATGGGACTGGTCGGAGAGGGAACCGGCTGGGTCGCCTATCTCATCGCCGGAGTCGTCGGGCTCGTGCTCATCCTGATCCTGTTCGACTGGGCGCTCATCCTGCTGTCGTCACTGGCGGGCGCGAATCTCATCGTCACGGGCGTCTCGACGCACGTCCACCTGGCGCGGAACGCCTGGTTCCTGGCGCTGATCGCTCTCGCGCTCGTGGGCATCGTCGTGCAGGCGGGTCTGTCGCGCGGCCGGAGCCGCGCTACGCGTGAAACGTTCGGCGGCCCTCGTCGCGGTTCCACAGGCGGATGAGGTGCCGCTTGCGATCCGGCTCCTCCGCGTCGCGAAACGGGGTCCGGCTGTGGGCGAAGAGCCGGTTGTTCAGGTACTGGAGCTGGCCTCTCTCGATCGTGAACTCCACCCACAGCGCGGGCGAATTGACGATCTCGCCCATGACCGACAGCGCCTCGCGCCCGGCATCGTCGAGGCGCGTGGCCATCAATTCCTGGGCGCTCTCGACCAGAGCGTGGTTGTAACGGCACCGTAGGCTTGGGGCCCGAGCCCCCGCAGACACGGTCTCGAACACCGGCTGGCGGGCAACCTTGTCGTCGCCGGCAGCGTGCTCGGCCTGGCGGTCCCAGGGAAAGGGCTCGTGCAGCCGCCGGAGCAGCGCCGGCTGCCGCCGCTCCATCTCGTCGCGGGCCGTGACGAGGCTCACGAAGCGGCTCACGCCCCCTTCGGGCGCCCGATTCACGCAGAGCAGCCCGACCAGCTCCGGCGGCTCGGCCAGCCACGGCGCGTCGGTGTGGAACTGGAGATCGAGATTCGTCACCGACCGGCGTACCCCGTAGGTCAGCGCCTGCCCGGTGTCGCGGACGTCGTAGAGCATGAGGCCGTCCCACTTCTGAGCGACGAGACGTCCCAGGAGCGAGCCAAGAAGCCAGCTCACGGCCCGATTCTCCTCGGCCGAGAAGCGCTCGACGGGAACGCGATCGACCACCGCAAGGCCGATGCCATCGCGTAGCTGGCGGCCCACCGCCGCCATGACCTCGCGACAGCGCGTCAGCGCGAACTGGTCCGGGGAGAGGAGAAGGGTCGGCAGCGGCTCGCGCCTGAGCCTCTGGACCGCGGCCTCGATCTCGTCCACGGCGTCCGCGGGCAGCGGCACGACCCAATCCGACGGGGACAGCGTGTCCCGGGTCCACGCGCGGTCTGACGTCTTGGCAGCAGACACTGGAGATCCCTCCCGCGCCCCTAGGCGGGGGCCGCTCCTTGCGTGTTGACGTACACGGCATACAGCGACTGGCTCGCCGCCATGAACAGGCGATTGCGCTTGGGGCCGCCGAAGCAGAGATTGCCGCACACTTCGGGCAGGCGAATCCTCCCGATGAGCTTGCCCTCGGGCGTCCAGACCGTCACGCCGCTGTAGCCAAGCCCGCGCCCGCCGGGATTGCCGTTGCTCGAGACCCAGAGGTTGCCGTTGACGTCGCAGCGGGCGCCGTCCGGTCCGCACTTGATGCCGTCGACCATGAAGTCGCTGAACAGCTTGCGGTTGGAGACTTTGTTGTCGCTCGCGACGTCGAACACGTGCATGTCGCGCTTGCCCCCCGGTCCCGCGTCGCCCGGGCCCCTGCCGGTGCTGATCACGTAGAGCTTCTTGTAGTCGGGAGAGAAGACCAGGCCATTTGTATCGGGCACCTGGTCCTCGCCGATGACCAGCGTCACCTTGCCGCTCGGGTCGACCCGGTACGTGTTGGTCGGCAGCTCGCGCTTGAAGGATCCGATCTCCGGGGGCTGGCCCAGCCGCTGCTTGATCCGCCCCGCGGGATTCGTCGGGCCGCCCGGCGCGTCCACCGTACCCTCGTAGAGCTGGCCGCCGTAGGGCGGGTCCGTAAACCAGTAGCTGCCGTCCGGATGCGCGACGATGTCGTTGGGCGAGTTGAGCCGCTTGCCGTCGTACGAGTCCGCGATGATCGTCACCGAGCCGTCGTGCTCGTAGCGGACCACGCGCCGGGTCAGGTGTTCGCAGGAGAGCTGGCGCCCCTGGAAATCGAAGGTGTTGCCATTGGTGTTGTTCGACGGGCTGCGGAAGATGGTGACGCGGCCGTCGTCCTCGCACCAGCGCAGCTGGCGGTTGTTGGGGATGTCGCTCCAGACGAGGTAGCGCCCCTGGCCGCTCCAGGCCGGCCCCTCCGACCACAGCGCGCCTGTCCAGAGGCGGAGGATTGGCGTGTTGCCCTGGCGCAGGCCGTTGAACATGGGATCGACGGTGATGACGTCGGGATCGACGTAGGTCGCCGGCTGCGCGTTGGGACCCCACTCACGCGGCGGAGTCGTGATGGTGCTCGACGGATTAGCGGGTCCCGGCGCGGGCGTCTGGGCCATGGCGAAGCCGGGCACGAAGGCCGCGACGCCGCCGACCACGCCCAGCGCCGTGAGGAGCTTTCGCCGCGACATCAGATCGTGCGCCATGTGTGGAGTCTCCTTTGAGTGATGACGGCGCGGCAACGGTACCAGACGACCCGCGAGACCGTCAATTCGCGTCTGATGACCGGAGGGCCGATCAACCGCCGTAGCCCCAGTTCCAGCAGGTCAGGCGCTCCATCCAGAACCAATCGTCGCACAGGGCCTCGGCGCATTGCTTGTCGCACTCTGCGCGGGTGACCACGCCGACACACTTCAGCTGACTCATCGCTCGGCAATAGCAGGCACCGCGAAATTCTGTGTGCCGGCTTTCGGGCGGGGCGGTGGCGACGGAGCTGGGCACCACGACGCCGAGGACCACACAGAACCCGGCGAGGAGGGGCAAACGGTTCAGCCTCGTGCGCATTTGACCGAATTCAACCACCTCCTTATACTCCTGCGCAATGCCCCTTTCCGTCGCACTCGGCCCCTCCGTGCTCCTGATGCTCCTGCTGATACACGTCCCCGCCGCGGGTCAGCCCACCGCTCTCAGGACCGTGGTCTCCGCCGGGCAAGCAGCGCCGGGAGGTGGGGTGTTCGAACACTTCAGCGTCGAGTCACAACCGGTCGTGGCTCCGCCCAATGCGCGGGGCGATGTCGCGTTCTTCGCGAGTCTCTTGCGCGGCGTCGGCTCGGAAGGACTCTTCCTCGCCACAGCGCGCGGGATCGTCAAAGTTGCCGTCGAGGGTGACCGGGCGCCGGGTGGGGGTGCACTGTCCGGCCTCGGCCGTCATCCGATTCCCTCGGTCAACGCCAACGGGGACGTGGCCTTTGCAGCGGCCGTCTCGAAGGGCGGGACCGTCGAGGGAATCTTCGTGTCCTCGCGCGGGATGCTCCGCGCCGTTGCGGTGGCCGGCCAGGCAGCGCCCGGGATTCTGTCCGGGACGTTTGCCAGCCTGGACTTCCCGGCGCTGAACGACCGGGGCGACGTGGCATTCCTTGCGACGGTGCGCCGCGGCCGCGAGACCCTTGAGGCGATCCACCTGCGTACCGGTGGTCGTGTCCGAAAAGTCGTCGGCCAAGAGGATCCGGCCCCGGCCGGCGGCGCCTTTGTTGCGTTCGGCGCGCCCGCCTTGAGCAGCGCGGGGGCGGTGGCTTTCGCCGCGGTGGTGGACGGCCGCGGCGTACCCGGAGGCGTGTTCATCATTGCCGACGGCCGTGTGCGCATGCTCGTCGGGGCCGGTGACGAGTCGCCTCTCGGCGGAATCTTCGCCAAGTTCTCGGAGCGTGTCGCCATCGACAACACCGGCGCGGTCGCATTCACCGCGCTCCTCAAGGGCGCGCCGGTCTCGTCGGCCATCTTCGTGGCCGAGGGAGATCGACGCAAGAAGGTCGTCGCCCTCGGCGATCCTGCCCCTGCGGGGGGCATTTTCTCGACGTTCGGAGCGTGGCCGGCGCTCAGCTCCAGCGGGACCGTTGCCTTCACGGGGTCAGTCGATCCTGGGCCACCACCGACCGGAATATACGTCTCCAGTCAAACCGGAGTAAAGATGGTCGCAGGAATCGGCGATCGACTGCCGGGCGGACGAAAGCTCGAGTCGTTCGGACTCTACCCGACCGTGACGATGGGCCCGGGAGGCCACGTAACCTTTACGACGGCGCCGACGGCCACTGGGGAGGGCGAGGAGGCGATCTACATCGTGGACACAGCCCGTCTTCCTTGAGGCGCGTTACTGCATGTCGTAGGGCGGATACTCCTGCCACACGTTCGCCGATGTGATCAACAGGTGTCGCGTCGGTATGCGCCCCGGTACGGGCTCGCCACGCAATATGCGGAGCGCCACAGGCAAGATGTCGTAGCCGTACCGGTCGAGGTAGAAGGCCACGGAGCCGATCAGGATGCTGCCTCGATTGTTTGGATCGATCTCCTTCTTCTCACTTGCCCCGCCATGCACCGATCGGTCACAGCCGAATCCCACGATCGCGGTATCTGCTGAGCGGCCGAGGGTCTCGAGCGCCGACTTGGCGGACAACGCGGTCGTGTCGTCCAAGGCCGCGATGAGCATCCGGGAGCTCGGACTCGCCGCCGCGGCCTTCCCCAGCAGGGAACTTACCTGCGCGGGGTTGCCCCGCGTGTCAAGCGCGATGATCCGCGCGGCCGGGAGGAGTCGTGTCAATGGCTCCCGCACCCCCTCAACGCGCTCTGGAAACCCATCGGCTTGGCTGGTGAGGTTGCCGAGAACGATGGCGACCATCGGCTGGCCAGTCCACGTTCTGAGGGCGAACCGCGCCAGTGCCTCTCCCGCGACCCGACCGGCTGCGCGGTTGTCCACCCCGTACAGCGGGGCGCCGGCCATCGGATAGTTCACGGCCAGCGCGGGGATTCCCGCGCCCCGGAGCTTTTCGGCAACGTCCTTGTTGAGAGCCGGGTCTGGAAAATACTGAATGTAGAGGTCAACTTTCCGCTGGATTGCGTCAGCGACGTTGGCGAGCGCCTTGGTCGCATCCTTGTGGTTGTCGTAGAGGACGAGCTCGACCGGTTGACCGCGGGCGGCCAGGAGGAAGCTCTGGCGCACATCAGCGCCCGTGAAACCGGTGCCCTCGAGGGTCAGTCCCGGCTCCTCCGTAATGTTGGCGAAGGCGATGGTGTAGCGCCGCTGCTGGGAGGCCGCGGGAAGTGCCACGCTGGCGAGGAGCGCGCCGGCGGCGAGGAGCGCGCCGGCCGCGAGAAGCGCGCGCGGCCGGCGTCTCCGCGGATCCGCCGGCCGCGACGCGCTAGCTGCCACGGATGCTCTAGCGGATTCCGTCGATCCCTACGAAGTTCCCGGTGAGGCCAACCGCCCGCGGCACCGTCATGTTGAAGAAGAAGGTCGCGCGACCGGTGCTGTTCGCCTCGGCCGCCATCAGATCCGTTCGCACGTTCTCGATGATGTGGATGCCGGCGTCGGTGAGCAGGATATTGTGGACGATGAATGCTTCCTTCGGATTCTCGCCGGGGATGACCTCGACCCCCCACGTGTCGTTTCCGACGGCCACGATCTTCTGAGTCACCAGCCAGTTTGCAGCCTCTTTCCCGATGCCGGGCTCGCCCGAGTTGTACTCGGCATTCTTGGCCGGGAACTGCTCGAAGAGATCGCCCCATCCGGTGTGGATGATGACGATGTCACCCTCGCGGAGAGTGACGTTGTACATCTTGAGACCGGCCTCGAGGTCGGCCCTGGTGAGGACCGTGCCCTTGTCCAGGCACGGCTTCTTGCAGTTGGGGTTGCTCTTGAGCTTGCCAGCTTGCTGATAGACCTTGACGGCGTCGATGAGCACTCCGCGGGTGGCGAAGGACTTCAGGTTCTCGAGGCCGAGCCGCGTCATATTGTTTGGTTGAAGTAGCAGTCCTTGCGCCCGATGTGGCCCATACCGTCGAGGTGCGTGCCGACGTGGCTCTGGCTGAGCCACGTGTCTTCCATGTAGGTCAGCTGGTTCTCTCCGAGCGCGGCGCCGGGGGCAAGGGTGGTGGCGGTCAGGATCGTCTTGGAGAACCGGGTGCCGAAGAGCGGCACCCCGTCGGTCAGAACATACGACATGGGGACGACCTTGCCTTCCTTGATCTCCGCCGCCGCCGCCTTCGTCACCGCGGACGTCACTCGGTTAGTGGCGCCCGTCTGATCGTTCGGGCCCCACGGCGATGCGGGCACGAGGGTCTTGCAATCGGTCTGAGCGAAGGCCATGGAGGCCCATCCGAGCACCAGCATCACCAGACCCGCCACCCTGAGGGCCCTGATCATCATCGCTGATCTCCTTCTCGCAACCGGTGAACTGCTCGCAGGTCGACCGTCGAGCCCACCACAGCCGAATGATGTTATGCAATACGTGCGCGTTGTCAAGGGTGTCGTGGCGACAGGGTGCCGGCGCGCGGTGTATGGCGATGCTGCCGTCCTTGCGGCGCCGCGGCCTCGGATCACCCTTCAGGCCGGCCGGCGTGGTGCCCGTGCCCGTGCGCTACAATGAGTCCGCGGAACGGGATCCATGCGACAGCGGGAAGGAGTTCTGAGATCATTTCATCTCGACGCATCGAGGAGTCTCTCTGATGCAAGATCTACAGGCCTTCGCCGCCACCCTTCGGGTCGGTGGAGCGATGATCTATCCGCTGATGGTACTCGCAATCGTGGCGGCGGTCGTGACCCTGGAGAAGGGCTTCGTCTTTGTGGGCCGGACTCACCTGCCCGCGTCGCTGCTGGACGTGGTCGAGACCTACGGCTTCGATTGGGGAGATCTCCAGCGTGAAGTCGAAGCACTGGGCTCCCGGAACTACTTCGGCCAGTTCTTCCGGATAGTCATCGAGAATCGGAAGCGTCCGGTCTGGTGGGTGGAGTCACGCGCGGCCGAAGAGGCGAGCCTCGTCGAGAAGTCGCTCGGACGGTGGCTGTGGATTCTAGAGACCACAGTCACCGCCGCGCCTCTTCTCGGCCTGCTCGGTACGATCACCGGCATGGTCCGAGCGTTCAAGCTATTCGGCGCCGAGGGGCTGGTGGATCCGCACGGGGTCACCGGCGGCGTGGCCGAGGCCTTGATCGCGACCGCGGTCGGCCTATTCATCGCGCTCGTGGCGCTCTTTGCCTACAACTATTTCTCGTACCGCGTGGCCCAGGTGATGGACGAGATGGAGCAGCTCGGCACCCGGATCATCGATCACATCCGTTTGAACGGCTCCGAGAGCGAACCGTGAAACTCCGGCCACTGCGCCAGCGCCGCCGCGGTCGTATCGAGATCATCCCGATGATCGACGTCATGTTTTTCCTTCTTGCGACGTTCATGCTGGCCTCGCTGTCCCTGCAGAACTTGCATTCGCTCGCTGTGAACCTACCTCGCGGTCAGGCCCCCCTCGTGCAGGCCGCGAAGTCCGTCACTCTGACGATCACCCGGGAGGGTCAGATCCTGATCAATCAGGCCGGCGTCACGCTCGACACGCTGGTCACGGTGCTGCAACCGATGGTTGGCGGCACGGATAGGAGCGTCATCTTGGCCGTGGACGGCGCGGCTCCCAGTGGGGTCGTCATACAGGCCATGCTCAAGGCCCATGATGCGGGAGCAGAACACTTCCTGTTCGCCATCCAACACCAGTAGGCTCGTGACTCAGAGCCGGGCACTGCCGATGGCGCGCTTTCACGACGACCCGTGGGGTCGCCTGCCCTGGCTGACGGCGGCGGCGGTCCTCCTGGTGTCTGTGTCGTTGCTGGGCTTCCTGAGGCTCCTCGAAGAGCCTTTCCCCGTGACCCCTTTCCCGGCTCTCGTTCGCGTCGAGGTCATGGAGGTGCCGGCTGCTATCCCGACGGTCTCGAGGCCACCGGCACCTCAGGCAGGACCGGCTCGATCGGTCTCTCCCCCCCGCCGAGCCGATCCGGTGGAGGCGATACAGGAAACTCCATCGCGTGAGGAGCCTTCTCAAGGGGGGGCCATGCCGACGCCGCAAGTCGAAACATCCGGGCTACAACCCACCCGTCCAGTACCGCAGCCATCCGCGGCGCCGGCTCCATCGAGCCAGAGCAGCGGGACGGGAATTCCTCGGCCATCGCCTTCAACCGGCGGACAAATGGGAGCGCGGGCGCTCTATCAGCCGTTGCCCGAGATTCCGGACGCCCTTCGGCGCCGGAGCATTGATGCGGTCGCTCTCGCGCGCTTCCGAGTAGCCGCCGACGGAAGCGCTCAGGTCGAGCTGATCGAGCCGACCAGCGATCCCGATCTGAATCGCGCCCTCCTCGACTCGCTGAGGCGCTGGCGGTTTTTTCCAGCCATGCAAAACGGCCAGCCCGTCGCGTCAAGCGTCGACATCCGCATCCCGGTATCGGTGAAATAGAGCAGGCGACCGAACGTGTCCGGCATCAGAAGATCTTCTTGAGACCGCCGAAGACGCCGAGGGGCGGGCCGAATTGCTTGGCGAAAACACCGACGCCGGTGCCGTCGCGCAGCACGTAGTTGTTATCGAGCACATTGATGACGTCGAAGCGCGCCTCGAGCTTGCCGAAGGCAGGCAGGGTGAACCGGTGGGTCAGCCCAAAGTTGAGCTGCTGATACGGCGGGTTTGACGAGTCGTTTGGATGCTTGACGCTCCGCCGAAGCCCGCTCCCCGCGATCAGGTTCACGCTCAATTGCGTGCTACGCCAGAGATATGAGAGACCGGCGGAAGCAGTGATGAGCTGGCTATGGTCGGTGACGATGTAGTGGTTCTGGATGTACTCGAAGTCCTCGGCGGAGAACAGCGCCTGCGACGAAGCAATGCCCTTGGCCCACTGACGCGCCGCCGCCAGGTTACCGTAACCCGTGAAGCCTCCGCCAGCATACGTCCCACTCAGCTCGATGCCGTAGGTGGAGGCCCTCCGGTAGTTGAACGGAGTCAGAAACACGGGCGCGCCGAACTGCCCCTCGTCGAGCTGGTAGTCGGCCTGCTTGTAGTAGCCGTCCAGGCTTACCTTGAAGCCGGGAAGAATCTGCTGGGTGGCGCCGACGTCGACGTAGTTGGCGCGCTCGGCGCGCGGTGCGGAGTTCTGTTCGACCTCTGGGGCCGCCGTGGTGTTCGCGAACTTGGCGAGGGTTGCGGACGAAACGAACTCCTGGCGCGGCGGGGTGAAATAGCGGGCATACCCGGCGTGCACTGAGGTCGTGGGCGTGGGCCGCCAGACCGCGTTGATGCGAGGACTCCACTGCCATTCGCTCCGGAAGGCGTCATAGCCGTCGAATCGCAACCCGGCGTTCACGGTTACGGTGGGGTGGGCTCGCCACTCGTCCTGGAGATAGACGCTATAAGTGTAGCCCGTCTGCCCTGTGCTGTTGAAGATTTCGAAGGGCTGGTCGGACGTCTGGACGCCACCAGCCGCGGGCAGCACCAAGGAGGTAGACTGGACACTGGTGCGGTCGGTTGAGAAGAGTCCCCCGGTGCGAAGGGTGTGACTCGGCGCAAGGGCATAGCGGG
>WNGE01010386.1_pt1 | contig 11357 bp, 10 predicted proteins | sample 5400651 | NCBI WGS metagenome assembly WNGE01 (sample SAMN13153370, study PRJNA577476) | soil metagenome | isolation source: 60 cm soil or saprolite under grassland replicate 2 | place: USA:California | collected 2016-06-15 | reverse complement strand
CCATTCGACCGGAATTCCGGCAGGCCCGGCCACCTTCCAGTGGTAACGGCCATTGCTCAGGTCTTTCACCTCCCGCACACGAGACATAAATTGCGGGAAGTTTTCGTGACGGCTCCAGAGTTCAAAAACCTTCCTAACAGGGGCGTTAATTGTGATGGTTTTCTGCACGGTGATCCCGTGACTGCCGCCAAGCCCGATCAAATCCTCCATCCCCATATTTGTCAGGCTGCGCGTGACCATGCCGAGTCCGACCGCCGTGCTGAAGACGTCTTTTCGGCGAGCTCCGTAAAGCGTCAGCGCGCCTCCGCCGATTCCCGCTAAGAATCTTATGGCGGGCGACCAGTTCGACTGCATCAGTTCGGGTGTTTCGCCACGACGCGGAATTCCGCCCTGCAGCGAAGAAACGTCTCCCGCCTGCTCGTGAGCTTCGAGCCTGTTCTCGACGCCCGTCACACCGCGAACTGACCAGACGCGCTTGAGAAGCCGATCGACTTCGCTAGCCAGAACCTGCCCGCTCAACGTGACGCGGCCTTGATTGATGGCGACGTGAATAGCATGCGGATGCGAAACCGCGCGGCCGAGTTTTGATCTGATCCTCTCGGCGATCACGTCATCATCCGCCGCTTCGCATCTGAATATCGAATCGAGTTCGGCCACGAGTCCCCGGGCGCGGTTGCTCAGGTCTCGCGAAGTCTTCCCGACAGCGTCATCAAAGGCGTTAACTATGTGATGCGCCGAGTCGCGCGCGGTCGCCCTACGCCTCCTGCCTTTGTCGGGGTCGAACAGGTACATCAGCCCCGCGCCGAGGCCGATCCCGCCAAGGAATAATAGATTTCTGTTCATGACTTTCCTCCAGCATTTGATTGTCTTGATTGAAAGCCGCCGTCTTCTTTTTCACATATAGCAATCCAGATGCCGAGAAACGTATGTGTGCGTCGCGATCGAACGGGCGTTAAGCCGATCTTTCGCTCCGTCAAGCCAGGTCGCGCCCGGCTCCGCAGCGGTTTGCTGACGAATTGTTGTTTGCGCTTCTCCCGCTCTTACGCGTGCGCTTTGCGATCCGCGTAAAATGCTGCCATTTGACTTAGGCCGAAGCGGAATACTGCGATAATGTGCGTGATATTACCCGGAACAGTGAGCTAAAACGCTCATCCCGCCAATTGCGTCGTTTCAAATCCGGCTTCAAAACCTGTTGATCGCAGTAGCTTTTGATCAATTATCTTCTATCGGCACAAGGCTTGCCCTCAAATGCCAGGAATCCCAATTGCGCACCGGATCAAGGAAGTTATGTGATAACCAGAACAGGGTAAAACTTATTTCAACAACGGAGGAAAATATCATGGCAAACAAATCAACCGCGGCATTAGCGCCTTCGGGCTTTCGCGGATGGCTCGACTTCGATCCTTTCCGCGACTTCGAGGAGAGAATGAGACAATTTTTCGGAATGGGCCTGGCGCCCGTTGGAAGGTTGGGAGAAGAAAACTGGTCGCTCACGACATGGGCGCCGGCCTGCGACATCTACGAAACCGACAACGAGATCGTGGTCAAGGCCGAACTACCTGAAGTGAAAAAAGAAGACGTTCACGTCTCGCTCGAGAATAATCTCCTCACGATTCGGGGAGAACGCAAACTCTCCGAGGAGACTAGGCGCGAGAATTATCACCGGCTCGAACGCCGCTACGGCGCCTTCACCCGCAGCTTTACGCTGCCGAACTTCGCCGACACGAGCAAGATCAACGCCGAGTTCAAGGACGGGATGTTGCGCGTGACGCTGCCGAAGCGCGAGGAGGCGAAACCGAAACAGATCGAAGTGAAAGTGAAGTAAGCGTTCGGATAAGAATTTTCCGGAGTCTTAATCCAGAGGCAGGTATGCGAATTTGCCTCTGGATTTGGCGCCAGCCGGACATGGGGAAGGAGATTTGAATGAAACCCAAATCAGTAAGTTTTGAAAATAAGAATCTACGCGAGGCGGTCGAACGACAGCTCGATTACGACCCGGCCGTGCCGTCAAATAATATCGGGGTTTCGGTGTCGGACGGAGTAGTGTCGCTTTCCGGGTTCGTTGACACCTACGCCGATAAGATCTTTGCGGAGAAGGCTGCAAAGCGCGTCCGCGGCGTCAAAGCTTTGGCCAACGACATCGAAGTGAAGCCTCCTTCCGAGCATATTGACCCTGACATCGCCGCCGAAGCAGTAAAGTCGCTTGAGCGCAACGTCAACGTGCCCAGCGTATTGGAAAACCACATCACGCAATCTCGCCGCTGGCAATGGCCAAGCCCGAAAACGTGGCCGAGTTCATGCGCCGCCTCGATGATCGCGCGCCGGTCAAGAGCTTTTTCATTTGCCGGTTCTCCATACCTACGCGGGTCAAGCCGGGCGATGGAAAAGACGGCCGCGTGATCAGCGCTCGACGCCTCACCAAAGACGAAGTTCAATTCCGGCGCGAATAGGTCAACCGTTGCGATTCCAAGCCTGACCCGCCCGTCGTCTAACGCGCCTTCCGCCAATTCCTCTAGCAACAATTGCGCGCGATACTGCCCGCGTTTGGGAGAACAGGCTTCCTTAGGCAATGTCAGGCTACGACCTAGACTCGCTCTCACTCCGAAATGGCGCTCAATCGCCGCTCTGACGGCTTCAAGCAAATCGCCAGGAACTTTGCCGAATGGATGAATGATGATGTCTGCGCGCATAGAGAATAGTTCAATTCTCCAGCCCCTGCCGGCGAAACCAGACCAAGATAATGCGCCCACTTTGAAACGCTGGTCAGGTAATAAAAAGGATCGTTTCTTGATGAACTCAGGGTCACTTATCCCACTATCAAGGCAAACTCAATGCCGCGTAACTTACTTCGGAGATTCTGGCTGATGAACAGGGCAACGGGTGATCTAGTGGGTGAATTCGCTGGTTTTGCGCAAGTCTACGCGCCGAATTGCGTGATTACACCCAATCACAACCGGTCGCGACCGAAGGCGCGGTCACTTCGCAGCTAGTCGTTTAATATCTCCAGTTGGATGCATGTTGGCACGGATATTGCCGATTTATACAACCTGGACTCCAACGATAAGACAAATGGAGGTAGGTTCATGAAGGCCAAAAGGAAAGAAGCGACAGACATTCAGATTCGCTATGCCGTACTCGATCAACTCGCCAAGGATCCGAAAGTCAGGTCTACTGAAATTGGCGTAGGAACTTCCCACGGCGTGATTACGCTGACCGGTTATGTCTACAAGGATGAAGAAAGAATAGAGGCGGAAAAGATCGCAAGAAACGTCACAGGCGTTTTGGATGTCGCCAACGAAATTCAGGTTAGACCTCATACAATTTTGACTGATTCATATATGGCGCTCAAGCAGATAGATTCTCAAGAACCGTCTGAAAGTACACGCGAATCAAAATTATGACAGACCATCAATTACGAGACTTCGTCATTAAACAGCTCGATTGGGAGCCGGAAGCGACTTCAACCGAGATAGGAGTAAGTGTTTACGAAGGCGTCGTCACACTGACCGGTTTCGTAGATACCTATGCAGAGAAGTTGGCTGCTGAAAGGGCTGTGAAAATTGTCTCAGGTGTTAGAGGAATTGCTAACGACATTCAGGTCATGTCAAATTCAACTGCGCTGACTGACCAAGACCTTACTCAAATTGCCATCCATGCCCTGGAAACGCGTATTAACGTGCTGGAAGATAAGATCAAAGTCATCGTGAAAGACGGCAACCTGGCGCTTGAAGGCGAGGTCGAGTGGGCATACCAGAAGGAGGCCGCTGAAGAGGCTGTGAAGTATTTGCACGGAGTCAGAAATGTTTTTAATGAAATCGAGATCAAGCCAACGTCCTCTCCGATTGACATCGAACATAGTATTGAAGGCGCGCTCGCGCGTAGTTCGATATTTGGCGAGCGCCGGATAAGGATAGAAGCTCGCGATGGCGTCGTGACGCTTTCAGGTGTTGTTCGGTCGTTGCGTGAAATAGCGGATGCCGAGCGCATAGCGTGGTCAACGCCCGGAGTATCGCAGGTTATCAGCCATCTGAGTGTCAGCCATACCCCTTAGCTGCAATTCTCAATCAAAGTCACGGGCGGCAAAGAAACAGTTCAGCGGAAGTCATTGAAAATCCCGGCGCCGCGCTTGGCGCTAGCCTGGATGCGCCGACGCTCGAAGGCCCGGTCACGGTGAAGGTTCCCGCTGGAACGCAGTCGGGCGCGGAGCCACGTTTGCGCAGCAAGGGACTCCCCGAGTTCGGCTCCGGCAAATATGGCGATCTTTTCCTGCGGTTGCAGGTTTGCGCAGCAAGGTGGGGAACTTTTCGCAGCGACTGGCAACGACCGGCTTGTCGTTCTAGCTAGATCCCTAACCCAGGTGTGGCGCCCGGATTGCCTGAAGGATTGACACGCGTACACGAGATTCCTTCGAAAGATCAACCACAACATCGGCAAAAAGCCGACATCCTATCCAAGGAGGTAAGTATGGTTAAGACCGCATGTAAAATTCTCGGGTTCGTTTTGATCGCGACAGGTATCGTCGGGTTCTTCAAACACGACCTGGCGGGATTTCACCTGACCACGATCCACAACATCGTTCACCTCGTGACTGGCGGAGTTGCGCTCTACTTCGGCTTCGCCACGACAGTCGCCGCGGCGCGTATGTTCTGCCTGATCGTGGGTGCGATCTACCTGATCCTGGGCATCGTTGGTTTCGTTGCCCCGACATTGATCACGGCGATCATTCAGTCCCACGGCGCCGACGTCAACCTGCTGCCTGACAACATCGTCCATCTCGTGTTGGGGGCGGCTTTCCTGATCGTCGGATGGCTGGTCGCGCCGCAGCCAACAGCTCCTACTGAATCGAGGGCTTAGTGAGCGCCGAAGTCCTCGGAAGGCTGAGCGCAGCAAAGTATGGCGAACCGAAACCGGAGTTCGCCATACCAAAAACGCACGTCAGGTTATTGAGCGCAAGAGACAGGCCGGGTCAGTCCCGCCGCCAGTAGACGTGCGCCAGCTTGTTCTCGTGTGAGAAATCGTAACGGACTTCGCCCTTGAAGGCTTTCTCGAGCGCGTGCCCAAGCCTCTGCGCCAGATGTTCGGTCGTCGTCGCAAGTGTGGGCCGTCCTTTCTCATCCGTTTCCCATCGCATGATCCTCGCCAAGGGGTTGTCCTCGGCCGCCCGTTCAGCCTCCTTTTGGAGGAAGTGCCGGATTTCTTCACCGCGCTCATTCAAATACGCGCCCTCGATGTGGACAAAGCCGCTCGGCACTCCCTCTCTCCGTCGCTGGCAGGCGGGACAGACAACAACCTTCGGCTCTTGCGAGCGCAAACGCTTCTTCTTTTCGCCCTTCTCCTCGACCGGCGCCCACTCGCGCGTCTGGTAGTCAATGGTCGTCGGCTTACGCCTGATTTTAGCGACCGACGGGATTGTCCAGCGCCGGCTGCTGTAAGTGTCGCCGCAGACTTCGCAGACCAGCGGTTCAGCCGGAGCGCGCCACGTCCGATGGCGCCCGGCTTCATGATCCACGCGTTTGGTCCACGCCTCGTTTGTGTATTTCTTGTCGCTTTTACGTCCTCCCATAGCCGTACTCCTCCTGCAATTGGTCGATGTTTGTGTGATCTCAATATTCACGCAGCCTTCGATTCGCGTTTGAGACGATGAGCGAGCCAGCGGTTCAGTTTCGCCCACGTCCACGTGTTCACCACGGAGCGGGCTTCGACCCAGCCGCGACGAGCCTGGGATACGCCGTAGCGGATCAATTCGAGCTGCCCAACGCTGTGGGCGTCGGTGTTGATCGCGAGCAGCGCGCCCGCTTCCTGCGCCGCGCGCGCCATCGTGTCGGTCAGGTCCAAACGAAGTGGCTGCGAGTTCAGCTCCAGCGCCACGCCCGCTTCGACCGCCGCTTCGACTATTCGCTCGAAATCGAGCTCGACCGGCTCGCGGCTGCCCATCAGCCGGGTCAGCGGGTGAGCGAGGATGTGAACATAAGGATTGCTTATCGCCTTGAGCAGCCGCTTCGTAATGCGGTCGCGGCTTTGACGAAATGAGGAGTGAACGGCGGCCACGACTACGTCTAAGCGCGCCAGAATGTCCTCGGGGTAATCCAGCTTCCCGTCGGCCAGGATGTCGACTTCGGCGCCGAGCAGAATCTGCGGCTTGCGCCGGCCTCGTTGTTTTCGAACGCGTTCGATCTCTTCGATCTTTTTTTCCAGCCGGTCTCGATCGAGTCCGCGCGCGATGCGGGCCGACGGCGAGTGGTCGGTCAGCGCGATGTATTCGTACCCGAGCGAGGCCGCGCCCTCGACCATCTCTTCGATTGTCGCCCGGCCGTCGGAGTAGTTTGTGTGCGTGTGCAGGTCGCCGCGTAAATCGGCGAGCTCAATCAGTTCCGGAAACCGCCCTCCCATCGCCGCTTCGATTTCACCCCGATCTTCACGCAGTTCGGACGGCATCACGGGAACTCCGACCAGGCTGTAGACCTCTTCTTCATCCGCGCCGCCGAGCCGCTTCTCGCCGCGAAAGACTCCGTACTCGTTGATCTTCAGACCCCTCTTCTGAGCCAGCGTGCGCAGGTGAATATTGTGCTGCTTCGAGCCGGTGAAGTATTGAAGCGCCGCGCCGTAAGATTTCCTGGCCACGGCGCGCACATCCACCTGAACGCCGCCTTCGATGATCACCGTTGCGCGTGTGTCGCCCAATTCGATCACCTGCTTGACCAATGGCAGCCTGGTGAACTCTCGCAACACCCGCGGGCTGTCAGGCGAAATCACCAGAAAATCCAGATCGCCGATGGTCTCACGCTGGCGGCGCAGCGATCCGGCGATATCTACGCGCTCGACCCGCCCGATCTTTTTCAGGTCATCAAGAAGTCTTTCAGCAATCGGCAATGCCACACCGAGCGGCAGCCGCTGATGGCCGGCCAGCCATAGGTTGACGCCGCGCTTGAGGTTCTCGACTTTCTTTTTGCCGAAGCCGGGCAGCTTTTCAATCTCTCCAGTGTCGAGCGCGCGTCTCAGGTCGTCGAGGGCGCCGATCCGATATTTTTCATGCAACAGCGAGAGCGTCTTCGGTCCCAGGCCTGGAATATCCATCAGCGCGATCAACCCTTCAGGCACGTCGCGGCGCTCCTGGTCGTAAAGGCGGATGCGGTTGGTTTTGATGTACTCCTTGATCTTCCCGGCGAGGTCTTCGCCGATGCCCGGGATCTCTTCAAGCTTCCCCTGGCGAGCCAGGTCGGTCAGGTCTTCATCGAGGTCGCGAATCGAGCGGGCGGCGCGCTCGTATGCGAGCGCGCGGAAGCGGTTCGCGCCCTTGAATGCCAGCACGCGCGACATCTTCTCGAAAATGTCAGCGACCTCTTCGTTGACCATAATTCAGATAAGAGGCAATGAGCGTGCCCGGTAAAATGTCGAATGGCTCTGCCTGAAACGCATTCATAAACCCTCCTTATTTTGCGACCTTCGGGGGTAATGCGATCTTTACGCTTACTGCGCCGCGCACGTCGCCTTCGTGGTAACCAATGGCTCGGTCATTGGGATATGTCTCCTAAATGACGCATCGCGTATGCCACATGCTGAATGGGACTTCGGAGCGAACTATTGCGGCTTTTTGCTCAACACGTTGGGAAAAGTTTCGTGGTGAAGGAAAGAAACACGGGTATTTCGCCTCCGGCACGTCGGTTGCTCTTTTAAAGATGAATAAGGAGGGGCGATGAAAAGACTGAAAATACAATTGGGAATCTTGATCATGGCGTTGGTCGGCCTGAGCGTGGGCTACGGCTTTTCACGCGCTGCGGGACAGGTCACTGGCGACAACGTCGTCGTTGATCAGGTTGCGGAAGATGACTTGTTGATCGCGGGCCGAAATCTGCAGGTGCAGGCGGAAGTCAAGGGAGACGTCACCGCCGCCGGTTCTGATGTAACCATCACGGGCCCCGTCGCCGGATACGTAATGGTTGCGGGCGCGAGAATCAATGTCAATGGGCCGGTGGGGAATGATCTCTGGGCGGCTGGCGCGAATGTCAACATCAATGCCCCCATAGCCGACAACGCAATGCTGGCGGGCAGAGACGTGAACCTGTTGCCTGGCGCCGTGGTGAAGCATAACGCCAAGATCGCCGGCGGCGCCGTTTCGGTGCAGGGACGCGTAGAGCGCAACCTGAAACTCGCGGCGCGGGACGCGCAGATCGCCTCGGAGATAGGCGGATCGGTGGACGCGCGCGTCGAAAGTTTGAAATTGCTTCCCGGCGCGGTGGTTCGCGGCGACCTGGTGGTTTACGGGCCTAAGGAACCGGAAATCTCTCCGCAAGCGCAAGTGCTGGGCCACATCGAATATCACAAACGGGAATGGGAGAGAGCAGGTTTTTGGGCGTGGTTATGGCGATGGGTGTGGATGAGTCTGGCGATGCTGATCGTAGGATTCGTAACCATAGCGGTGTCGCCGTTGTGGGCGAATCGCGTAAGCGCGATGATCACCGGGAAGCCGTGGTCATCCATCCTCACGGGGCTGGCGGGCTTGCTGCTCGCGCCGCTGGCTGTGGCGTTGCTGCTGGTTACAGTGGTCGGCATTCCGCTGGCGTTCATCCTACTCGCCCTTTACGTGGTGGCGTTGCTGCTGTCCGGAGTTTTTGTGGCGTATCTGGTCGGCGGATGGTTACTCGACCGATTGAAACGTCCACAGTCAACGCCATACATGCGAATGGCTGTAGGGGCGCTCGTCGTTGGCGCCTGTGTGTCGCTGCCGTGGGTCGGGTGGCTCGCCCAGTTACTGGCGCTGTTGATCGGGTTTGGCGCGATAGTGTTGGACCAACGCGATTTCGCGCTGCGGCTGCGCGCTCAGGGGCTGGCCTGAAGCGACAAGAAGGTTATGACGTGCGCTTTTTGTAGGATCATCTCAGGCGAGATAGAGAGACATATCGTGTTTGAGGATGCGGTGTCGCTTGCCTTTCTGGATCATCGCCCATTGTTCCCAGGTCACTCCCTGCTGGTTCCCAAAAACCATTACGAGACCTTAAATGATCTGCCCGCTGAGCTGATCGAACCGCTATTCACGAACGCGCGGTTGATGGCGCGCGCAGTCGAACAGGCAATGAAAGCTGAAGGAACTTTCATCGCCATCAACAACCGCATCAGCCAGGGCGTGCCGCATCTGCACATTCACATTGTGCCGCGCCGGAAGAAGGATGGCCTCAAGGGGTTTTTCTGGCCGCGAAATCCGTACAAAGATGAAGCAGAGCTGTTAAAAACACAGAAGGCGATTCAAAAAACGGTCTCGCAGATTCGGTCGGAATAGGAGACTGCATGATAGCGACTCTTCAGTCTTTTCCCCTGAACGGCTTTTGAGGACCAGGTAATTTCGCGGATGTTTAGCGCTCAGCTTTTCGAGGAGCGGGGGCGCTTCCTGTGGCCTGCCATCTCGTTGATAGACCGCCAGCAGCATCACGGCCGCATCGTCTTTGTTGTACAGTCCTTTCCCCCGCTCGCTCACTGTTTCAATTTCGCTTAAGCGCAAATCCACGGCGGATTGTGGTCGCCCAAAATGAGCGCCAGAAAAATTACAACTTGTTATGGTTTGCCCGCTCAAGGGGTTACAGCAAATATCTCAAGTCGCGTAATTAAAAGTCCGCTCAGCGCAATTGCGGAAGAGTTCTCAAGATCGTCGTTCTACCGCGCTCTCAATTCCTCAAAATGGAGGCGCGCATCAGAGGCACGCATGTTGCCTTGTTTATTGCGATATGCCGAATAAGGCCGGCTACCAGTCAAGGCATGAGATGTGTTACGAGAGACGGATTGTAGTGAGACAGGCGTTGAATATGGGCAGCCATCACGATTGGAGAAGATCGCTTTGCCAACACAAAGAATACGGAAGAATCGATTCGTTTCCCCAGTTCACATAGAGGTAAAAGGGAGAGTTCGTCTTAGAGTCGAGGGGCTCTATCACGGAGAGTCCCTCAAGCTAGAGGTCGAATCGGGGATGGGGACGAAACCCGGCGTGCGCAGCGTTTCCGCTAGCGCTCTGACCGGCACTGTTCTTATTCTGTTCGACCCCGACAAACCAATTGACGAGATCATCGCCCTACTGGAAGAGGTTGCAGAATCTGCTTCCCATTCTAAGGATAGGATGCCAGCCTCTCAGCCGCGGAGCGAAACGCGCGACTTCTCTTTGCCGTCGCTACCTGCGATCTGGAACGACCTGAAGAGTTTTGCTGGGCGCGCCGCCCGGCAGGGCAATTTCATTTCGAGCGCTTTAAGGAGCCTCTCTCCTCCGCGCAGCGATCAATCTGAATCCTCGAAGGAGCAGAGACAGCAGGAATGGCGCCTTGTCGAAGCTGACGATGTGATCACGTTCTGGCAAAGCTCGCGGACCGGACTCGACAGCCGGCAGGTGGAGTCGCGGTTGCGAGAGTACGGATACAACGTACTCCCGCAGGCCGAACCGCGCTCAACTCTTGCCATATTCTTAGGTCAGTTTCGCAGTCGAAAGGACCATAACTTCGCTGCTTAACGCGCGGCAGCCTACGGCGCTCGCCGTGCGCGACAACCGCGTTCAGGAAATAAAAGGCGAAGAAGTTGTCGTCGGTGATTTGCTAGTTCTCACTCGCGGAGCCTACGTGGCGGCCGACGCCCGGCTGATCGAAGTGGAACGCCTCACGGTCGATGAGTCGCTCTTGACCGGAGAGAGCGTCCCGGCGACGAAAACCGTCAGGAGGCTCGACAGCCCTCTGCTGCCGCTCGGCGAACGGGTGAACATGGTCTATCGAGGAACTGTCGTGACGGGCGGAAGCGGGCTCGCCGTAGTGGTGGCGACCGGCGGCGGCGCGGAAATAGGCAGGATTCAATCGCTCATCGCATCAACCTATCAGCCGGAAACGACCATGCAAAGACAACTGCGCGGGCTGGGCAATCAGTTGGTCAGCGGCGCCGGAGCCGCGTGCGGCCTGATGTTCGTAGTAGGACTGCTTCGCGGCTACGGGCTACGGGAGATGTTGCAAAGCTCCATCGCGCTTGCGGTGGCCGCGATCCCAGAAGGGCTTCCCGTCGTGGCCACTACCACGCTCGTCTACGGCGTCAAGAATATGCGCGAGCGCAACGTGCTCGTCCGGCGCCTCGAAGCCATCGAATCGCTCGGCGCCGTTCAAGTGATGTGCCTTGACAAGACCGGAACAATTACGATGAACCGCATGTCGGTGGTCAGCGCGGTGGCTGGGATGAATCGTTTCCGCGTTGTTGGCGGGCAGTTCTTCCTCGGAGAAGAGGCCATCAACCCGCTGGCTCACGAAGAGTTGCTGTGGTTGATTCAAATATCGGCGCTCTGCAACGAGTCGGAAGTGAGCCGCGAAAACGGCTCCACCGTCATCAAAGGCACCCCGACAGAG
>WNGE01019141.1_pt1 | contig 11358 bp, 10 predicted proteins | sample 5400651 | NCBI WGS metagenome assembly WNGE01 (sample SAMN13153370, study PRJNA577476) | soil metagenome | isolation source: 60 cm soil or saprolite under grassland replicate 2 | place: USA:California | collected 2016-06-15 | reverse complement strand
GGCCCACCGGTACTCCACCGCCACGTGCGGGACCCCGGCCAGCAGCCGCCGCAGCCGGTGCGGGGCGAGCAGCTCGTACAGGTTGGCCCACCAGCCGGCGGCGCCGGCCGGCTCGACCACCGCCGGCGGGGTGATCGTCAGGTATCGGGCGTGCCTGGCCAGCCGGGTCTGCCGCCGCCGCAGCCGGACCCGCCGGGCGACCACCACGCCGGCGGCCAGGAGAAGCGGGACCGCGGCCAGCCCGGGCCGGGCCGCCAGCCAGCCGGCCGTGTGGTCGAGGAACCGGGTCAGCCGCTCCCCCGGCAGCGGCGGCGTGCCGGGCGGGCTGGTCGGCGGAGTCGATGGCCTCGGCGGGGTCGGTGTCATGGCGGCTGGTTACAGGTCGGGGTCGTCGAGGTCGGCCAGCCCGGCCGCCAGCTGATGCTCGGCCGGTGAGGAAACGGCGAGGAAGCTGGCCCGCACTGAGCCGGCGAGGAGCAGCGCCTCACCGCGGCGTGCTGAGAGGAGGCGGCGGGCTTCGCCGGCGGTGAGGGCGAAGGTGTCGGCGATCAGGTCGATCGCCTGGGGGGCTTGCCGCATCAGGATCTGGGTGGCGGCGTTGGCGACGACGGCTTGGCCGAGGTCGGAGCCGAGCAGGTCGGCGGCGTCCTGGGTGACCACCGCCAGGCCGGCCTGCCGTTTGCGGGCGGCTTTGGCCAGCCGGTAGAGGAACCGGGCGCCCTCACCGTCCTTCAGCAGCGTCCACGCCTCGTCCACCACCACCAGCCGCCGCCCTGCCGGCTGGCCGTGGACGGCGGGGGTGTCGACGTCGCGCCAGACCGCGTCCAGGGCGAGCAGCATGCCCGGGGCGCGCAGCTCGTCGGGCAGTTGCCGGGTGGACCAGACGACCAGATGCCCGGCCGGGTGGGTGGTGGTGGTGGGGCCGTCGAACAGCCCGCGGAACGACCCGGACACCCACGGCGCCAGTCGGGCCGCCAGCTGCCGGCCGGCCGGGTCGGGGCCGGCGTCCAAGGTGGAGGTCAGGTCGCGCAGCAGCGGGGCCGGCCGGCCCCAGCTGGCCGGGTCGTTGCTGATCCCGGCGGCGGCGTAGCAGCCGGCCAGGGCCCGGTCCAACGCGGCCCGCTCGGCCGGCGGCGGCTGCCCTCCGAGCAGGACCGCGACCAGGGTGTGAGTGAATAGGGCGCGGCGGGTCAACGCGTCCGGCCGCCGATCTGCCTGGGGCAGGTCCAGCGGGTTGACCCGCACCCCGGCCGCGCCCAACTGGACGGTGGCGCCGCCGACCGCCTGCGCGAGCCGGACGTACTCGTCTTCCGGGTCGATCACCGCGGCCTGCACCCCGTCATACAAGCTGCGCAGCAGGTCCAGCTTGACCAGGTAGGACTTGCCGGCGCCGGAGCGGGCCAGCACCACACTGTTGTGGTTGTCCAGCGACCAGCGGTCCCACCACACCACCCCGGCCGAGTCGGTGTTCAACCCGTAGAGCACCCCGCCGGCCGGCGGCCGGTCGCCGGGTAGCGGCGCGGGCAGGTCGGCGGAGGCCAGCGGGAACATCGCGGCCAGCGAGTCGGTGTCGAACACCCGCCGCATCCGCACACTGTCCGTCCCCAACGGGAGGGTGGACGTCCAGGCCTGCAGCTGGCGCCAGGTGGCCGGTTGGGTGTCCAGCAGCACCGAGGCGACCGCCGCCCGCACCTGCCCCACCGCGTCAACCAACTCTTCCTTAGTGGCGGCGTGCACGGTCAGGTACAGCCCGACCCGGAACAGCCGGGCCGCGCCGCGGGCCAACCGGTCGGCCAACTCGGCCGCGTCCTCGGCCGCAGCGTCCACGGTCGGGTCGTTCAGCCGGCCCTTGTCCGCGTCCAACCGGCGGGAGGACTCCAGCCGGGCGCGTTGCCGGCGCAGCCTCGCCGCCGCCTGCGCGGTGGGGATCGGTTCGATGTGCACGGCCACGTCCAGCCGGCCCGGCCAGCACAGCAGCGGCTCCAGCCACGCCGGCCCGACCTCGGCCGGATACCCGGTCACCACCAGCGTCGCGGCGTAGCCGTCGCCGACCCGCAGCCACCGGCCGGCCACCTCCACCCCGGCCGGACCGGTCACCCCCGCCAGCTGCGCGCCGCCTGCCGCATCCGTCGCCGGCTGGGTGGATCGGGCCCGGGTGCGGAACACGCTCATCGGCTGCTGCCCTCGGCGCGGACTGGGGTCTGCGGGAGGGTGCGTGGCCAACTGGCGTCGCCGGGCTGGTACGGGTCGACCGCCGCGGTCAGCCCGGCCAGCACGGCCGCACCGTCCAGCACCCGGGCCTCCACACCCAGCGCGGACAGCGCGGCCGCCGTCTGCTCACCCCGCCGGACCGCCTCTGCTGCCGCCTTCGGGCCGGCGGCGGTGCACACCACAATGACGGTGCGCGCCAGCGGGTCCCGGCCGGCGGCCACCTCCAGCAGGAACCGGGCGTAGTCGCCGGCTGCCTCCGCCAGCGCCCGCACTGGCAGCGCCTCGGCGGCGTCCGCGACCCGCAGCGCATGCCCGGTCAGGTCGGCTCGGACGGCGGAGATGACCACCTGCACTGGGCCGGTCAGCCCGTTCAGCCAGCGGCCGTAGCCGGCCAGCAACCCGGCCTGCTCCTCGCCGGTGCGCAGCCCGATGTTCACCGTGCCCGCCGCGACCAGGCAGGCCGCCCGCCCCCCACCGAGGTCGACCACCCCGTCACCGCCGATCGCCTGCGCCGGCAGCCGCAGCACCGCCGGCCCCGGCCCGGCCGGGCCGGGCAGCTGCGGTGCCCAGTCCGGCGGCGCGGGCAGGCCGTCCGGGGCCGGGACCAGCCGGCGCGGCGCCCGCCGCTGCCGAACAGCGGCCAGCAGCCACACGTCCAGCGGCAGCCCGTCCCGCCGGCCCAACGCCACCCCGACCGCCGCGGCCAGCACCGGCACGAACCCGGCCAGCATCAGCTGCGGCGGCACCATCCGGCCCACCGCCCGCCACGCCAGCCAGCAGGTGGCGGCGGCCACGGCGAGGATTGCCATCTGCCGGGCGGTCAACCCGTAGACCAGCTTGTCCGGAGCCTCCACGTCCGCGGGGATCGCCGCGCGCGGCGTCAGATCGACCTCCGGCCTCATCGCGTCCCCCCGCCCGCGCCTGCTCCGCCGGCTGCGCCGGCCCCGCGTGCTGCGCCGGCGCCGGTGGCGCTGCGGCGTTTCAGCGCTCGGGTGTACAGGTCGACCCCGGCGGCCAGCTCCCCGCTGGTGTAGGGGCGGACCGGCTGCCCGGCCCGGGCCACCATGCCGCGGCGGCCGGCGTCGATGCCGGCCGAGAACGGCGGCCCACCCGGCGTCCACCAACCGCGACCCCCACCGCCAGCCGGCGGCCGGGTCGGCCACCCACCGCGCGCCGCCCCGCTTGGACCGCGACCGCGACCGGCGCCGGTCCGGCCGCCCAGCGCCCGGGACAGCCCGCCGGTCAGCCGTTGGATCACCAGCACCCGCAGCACGTAGCCGCCGACCGTGTGCCCGCCGCCGCGGGTGACGTACCGGCGGATCAGCCCGGGGATCCGCACCACGATCCACAGCAGACAGGCCACCAGGAACAAGTTGAATGTCCCCGACCCGGCCGGCAGGCCCAGCGCGGGCAGGTTGGCGTGCGGGTCGAAGAACACCACCAGCGCGGCGTGCAGCACGAACGCCTGCAACACCACCGTCGCCAGGGTGCCCAGGATCGCCCGCCACCACAGGCGGGCGGCCGGGTCGGTGAACGGGCTGGCGTGGCAGGCCAACGCCACCGGGGCGGCGCCGGCCAGGCACACCAGCAGCGCCAGCCGGACCACCCACACCACGATCAGCATGCCCAGCAGCACCGCGATGATCAGCCCGAGCACGGCCACCAGCAGCGCCGCCGACGGGTCGGTCAGGCTCGCCGCCACCGTCCGCGCCAACTGGCCGAACGCGGCGGACTGGGCGATCCCGTCCCCGGTCAACCCGGTCGTCAGCGCGTTCGCCCCGCTGATCAGGCCGCGGACGATCGGACCGGACAGGTTCGCCGCCACGAACGCGATCACCAGCCGCGGCGCGAGTTCGCGGACGCCGTAGCGGACCTGCAGCGTCTCCCGGGTCATCACGGTCACCCCGGCGGCGATGATGGCCAGCACGAAGCCGGCGTCGACCACCGCCAGCGAGGTGCTGGTCAGCCGCTGCACCTGCGGCAGCCCGGTCACATCCGGCACCCACAGCACGGTGCCGGACAACAGCGCCCACAGCCGGTTCAACGCGGCGGCGACCTGGCCGGCGAACCAGCGCGGGATCGAGTTCAGCAGCCAGCCCACCGGGTCAGCCGCCGATGATCGAACGCAGGATCTGCAGCAGCACCGGCGCCAACACCGCCAGCGCGTAGCCGATCGCCGCCGACTTCAACGCCGACTTCGCCCGCTCCACCTCCGCCGGATCCCCGCCGGCCATGAGATAGCGGACCCCGCCAACGGTCAGGAACAGGGTGGCCACCCCGGCCAGAATCCCCACGATCCACACCGTCAGATTCCGGATGATCGTCGGCAGATCATGCGGGGCCGCGACCGGCAGCGGCGCGGCCGCCAACGCAGGCGCCGCGGCCGCTGCCGCGGCCAGGATGGCGGCGGTGAACACGGTCGCCGCCCGGATCACACTGCGGTACATCGGATCTCACACCTCCCGCCCCCTCCAGTGCTGGGGGCCGCGGAACCGGATGGGTTGGCGCCACCCCGGCGGGCAAGCCGGCCGCTGGCCTGCGGGCGCGACCGTCGATGACGCGGGGAACCGCAGAGCGGGCCGGCTGCCCGCGTCCCGCGACTCCGTGCCCACCCACTGCCACCTGGGCCCGGCGCCGGTGCGGGCGCGCCGAAACCGCAGAGTGTCGAGCCGGCCGGCGGCGACCGCGGCGGATGCCCGCGCGGGCTCGCCCGGGAGGCTCCAGCGGCCGGCCGCGGCGGTCACCGGATCGCCGCCACCGGTCGCGCGGCCCGGCCCACCCCAGTGTTGTCGCGACGCACAACCCAGTCCGACGTCGCGGGTGCGGCTGGGCCGGTACGCTCGCCGCGCCGGCCGTCGGGGCGCTGTACCGGCAGCCGGCCGCGCGGGGTCAGCGGCGCCCAAGCCAACTCCCCGTCGATGATCACCCGGGCTAGGCGTGCCTCGGCCCGCCTTCGCCAGCCGGCGGCAACCGTCACGCTGATCCCGAGCCGGTCGGCGACCTCCTGCAGCGGCACCTCGTCCAGCCGGGTCGCGCTGATCAGCAGGTAGTCATCCGGGTCGATCACCGCGGCGGCCACCGCCCGGGCCAGCACCCAGTCCGGATGATCCCAAGGCTGGGCAGGCGGCAGCGACCAGGCGCCCTCGACATGCACCGCGTCGGTCTCCTCGACCCGGGTCCGGGCCCGTCGGACCGCCCGGACCCCGGCGTCGATCAGCCGCCCGCACACCCGCGGCCCGTCCACATCCAGGCTGCGCAGCCGGTCGACGAACCCGGCCAGCAGCTCACCGTCCAGGTCGGCGGTGTCCCCGCGCCAGCCGGCGGCCAGCCGGCCGGCCGCCCGCCGCAACCCAGGCATCGCCAACCCGACCGCGGCGACCACCCACGCCGGGCCGTCCCGGCGGGCCCGCACAACCAGCTCCCGCCACACCGCGTCCCGGACCGGCCGGGGGGTGCGGTCGGCGATCAGGATCTTCTTCAGCTCCTCCAGCGGCAGCAGCCGGGACGGCAGCCCGGCAAAGCCGCGGCCGTCGAAGGCCAGCGGCGCCGGCGGGCAGGTCAGCAGGTCGAACGCGCGCTGCGCGGCGTCCAGCGGACTGCACGACCAAGGCCTCGACATCGGTAGGGCGCTCCTCAGATCCGGGATACCTACGCCGCCGCCAAGCGGGCGGCGAGACCCCTATCCGCGCACACGAAGCCAACCCGTTGGCCAACCCGACCCCACCCAACCGGCCCCGGACGGGGCCCCCGCGGGTCGCCGATGCGGCCAACCGGCGGGGTTAGCCAGCATGGTTGGGTCAGTTGACCCGGGCCGCCCGACCACCACCGACCGCGCGTCGCGGGCAGCGCACTGCCGATGCGGCTCCCGCTCGGCCGGCTGGCTCTACGGCTCTCCGGCGACCGCACCTGCGGACGAGACCTGGATCTCAGTCGTGATCACGGATGGGAAGATCGTCGAGTGGGCGGAAACGCGACCGTGAGTGGGGCCAAGGCCCGTGCTTGAAGCCAGCCGGCTGAGCCCGGCCAGACACCCCTGATGTCGTCAGCAGCCAGATCCGGCCCCCGGCCGAGCGGGTTGGTCTGGCCCAGCTCATGGGGCCGGAACAACCCGGTGATCCGCGAGGTGGAGGCGGGTTTGGCGATGGACGCGATCCCCTGGAGGTGGGGCAGAACTCGCGGAAGTGGGACCGGGGACGACTGCTGAGCACACCCCGATATCGGGCAGCGGTCCGGGCCCGCCGCAGCCCGCTGGAGGGCACTGCCGCCCCCTTGGTTAGCACCGCCGCTGCCCGGCAGTGGCCCGCGCAACCGGGTTGGGCCCGCCGGCCGCGACGAGATCCCTCGCCGGCGCCACCCGCCGACGCCCACCCGGCCGCTGGTTTGGTGCCGGTTGGCCGGCGCCCAACCGCACGGCTGGCGCATCGAACGTGCTGTTGGGCCGTGGGTGGGTGTGAACACCAACCGTCACCGGCGTAGGCGGCAACCGCCGGCCAGCACCCAACCCGACCGGGCTGAGGACCTCCCAGCCGCCAACCCCGAGCCGGACGCCGACAGCACAGCCCCGCTGAGCCTGCACGAGCTGGTCGCTGCCGGCGCCATCGACGTCGTCCCCGGCGACCCCCCGGTCCCGATCACCGTCTGGCGGATCGCCGGCACACACCGCACCGGCCAACACGACGCCCCCGGGCTGGACCCGCAGGCGGCCGGCCTGCTGGTCGGCCTCTCCACCCAACCCGGGGACACCCTGATCGACCTGTCCGCCGACCCCGCCGTCGCCGGCGCGGCCGGCGCCGGAGCCCGCCGCTACCTGCCCGCCAACAACCCCGCCGACCCAACCCGGCTGGGCCATGTCGCCGGCACCGCGCGGCTGGTGCTGCTGCGCTGGCCCTCCCCAGCCGACCCGGCCGGCGAGGTATCCGACGCCGAATTGATTGACCTGCTCTACGGCTGCCGGCGGCTGCTGGCCGCCGACGGCTGCGTGATCGCCGCGCTGACACCCCCACCGCGCACCGGTTACGTCGACTATGCCCGCCGGCTGATCCCCGCCGCGCACCGGGCCGGATTGGGCTACCTGCAACACATCATCGTCGTCGCCGCGCCCATCCCCGGCCACCCGCAGCCCCGGCACGGGAGCCCCGCCGCACCCGCCACCCTGCGCGCGGCCACCCACCTCGCCGTGCAGGCGAACCTGCTCGCCTTCGTCCTGCGCCGCGGCCGCCATGGCTGACCCGCACAGCACCCGCGTCGCCGCCGATCTGGTGCACGAGCACCCGGCCTGGCGATGCCGGGTCGGCGACGAGCAGTGGGCTCCCGGGCTGTCGGTCTGGCCGGTCGCCCAGCGCAGCCCGGCCGCGCAGCGCCGCGGGCGGTACATCGCCGGCTCGACCGCGCATCCGGCCCGGATGCTGCCCGACCTGGCCGCCCACGCCATCCGCGCCTACACCCAGCCCGGCGAGCTGGTCGCCGATCCGCTCGCCGGTGTCGGCACCACCCTGGTCGAAGCCGTCCACGCCGGCCGGCACGCCGTCGGCATCGAATACGAGCCCGGCTGGGCCGCGCTCGCCGCCGCCAACATCGCCCACGCGCACGCCCAGGGCGGCACCGGCCACGCCGACGTCATCCGGGCCGACGCCACCGGCCTGCCCGACATCCTCCCCGACCGCTACCGCGGGCAGGTCGCGCTGGTGCTCACCTCACCCCCCTACGGGCGCACCATGCACGGCCGGGTCGAGCACCGCCGCGGCCCGCTGACCCGCTTCCACGACAGCTACGGCCCGCCGGACACGGCCAACCTCGGCAACCGCAGCCGCATCGGCCTGCTCGACGGGCTCACCCGGGTGCTGGCCGGCTGCCTGCCGCTGCTGCGCCCCGACGGCCTGATCGTGATCACCGCACGGCCCTGGCGGCGCAACGGGCTGCTGGTCGACCTCCCCGGCCAGATCATCGACGCCGCCACCGCCGCCGGACTCGACCCTGTCGACCGGTGCGTCGCCCTACTCGCCGCCGTCCGGGACGACGGGCACCTGCAGCCCCGGCACTCCTTCTGGCAGCTCACCGTCACCCGCCAGGCCCGGCGCAATGGAATCCCGCTGAGCCTGCTCGTGCACGAGGACGCGCTGGTGTTCGCCGCGGCCGAACCCAGGGCGGGGTCCGGAGCACCGGCCGATTCCTCCCACCGCCACCACGCCGCCGCGTCGCCGGGCGTGTCCGACGCCGGTAGGCCGGGCCCGGGATGAGCCACCGGCCGCCACCGGCCCGGGAGCCAGACCCGGCCGGCCCGGACAGCGCCCCGCCGCCCACCGCCGGTAGGCCTGCCCAACCACAACGGGCGGCGACGGCCGGCGGCGAGTCGCGCTACCCTGCCCGGCCCGCAGCCGGGCCAGCCGGCCGGGACCCCGAACGCAACCGGGTACTGCGCCTGACCCTCACCGAACCGGAGACCGCCCCGATGAGCGAACAGCAGCACGAGCAGGCGGTCACCGTGCTCGCGACCATGATCGCGTCGTGGGTTCAGCGCCGCATCTACCGCCACCACGACGCCCCGCCGACGCCCTGACCAACCTCCAGGAGATTACTGTGGCAACCCCGCCGAGCACGCCGCCGGCCGGCACCCGCCCTCGGGTCGACGCCTACACCCGCCGCCCCCAGCCTCGACGAACAACCGCCGGTCCGCACACGCTCGCAGCAACGCCAGCCATGCCAGTCTCTGGCCGGGCGGCACGGCTGGACGCAGGCGGCCACCGACGTGGACCACCCCGGCGGCAGCGGCCGTCATCGGCCCGGCAGGCCCGCCGCCGTCGCCGACGCCCGCACCGGACGTTTCGGCGTCCTGCTCGTCCGTCACGCCGGCCAACTCGGCCGCCGGGTCGCCGACCTCGCCGTGTTCCTCGACGCACTCGACAGCGCCGGCGTGGTCCCGCAGCCGGCCCCCGCAGCCCCGACAGGCCCGCTGACCGGGCAACCGCTGGCCGCGGCCGCCCCGACCAGCCGACCCACAGCACGACACCGGCCAGCCTCCGCCCACTCCTCCGACCGACCCGCCACCTACGGGGCGGGGCACCCACAGGTCCGCGCCATGACCGCCGGCGCGCCGATCGCCGCGCCGCCACCGCACCCCTGGGCGGGCCGGCGCACCGGCCGAGGGGAGGACCGCCGTGGCCCGGCGTAGCCTCACCCGGGCCGTCGCCCACGCCGCGTCCGGCTCGGGCCTGCGGGTGGCGATCTACATCCGCCGGTCCACCGACGAGGAACACCAGCCGTTCTCGCTGGAAGCGCAGGAAGCAAAGCTGCGCGCCTACATCAACTCCCAGCCCGGCTGGAGCCTGGTCGCGGTCTACCCAGACGACGCCTCCGGCGCGAAACTGGACCGGCCCGGCCTGGACAAAGCGCTGGCCGCCGCCCGCGCCGGCCGGTTCGACGTGCTGCTGGTCTACCGGGTCGACCGGTTCACCCGCCGCATCCGGGACCTGGTCACCCTGCTCGACGAACTCGACACCGCCGGGGTGGCCTTCCGGTCGGCCACCGAACCGTTCGACACCTCCACCCCGGCCGGACGGATGCTGGTGCAGATGCTCGGCGTGTTCGCCGAATTCGAACGCGAAATGATCATCGACCGGGTGATCAACGGGATGGAACGCAAGGCGGCCAAGGGCAAATGGACCCTCGGCGTCGCCCCCTACGGCTACACCCTCAACCCGGAGCACATACTCATCCCGAACCCGGCCGAGGCCGCCGTCGTGGTCGAGATCTTCCGTCTCTACACCCGGCGGCGGCTAGGCACCCGGGCCACCGCCACCGTCCTGAACAAGCGCGGGCTGCGCCGGCGCAGCGGCCGGCCCTGGAGCCACAAGACCGTCGGCGACGTACTGACCAACCGCGTCTACCTCGGCGAGATCCACTTCCGGGACGTCATCTCCGACTCCGCGCACCAGGCCATCATCGACCCCAAGACCTTCCAGATCGCCGACCGGATCCTCACCCAGCGCGGAGAGAACCCGGCGATCAAGGCAACCGCCGCCTCCGACTACCACCTCACCGGCAAGATCACCTGCCCGGCCTGCGGACGCCACTACCTCGGCACCAGCGCCGTCGGCCGCAGCCGCACCTACCGCTACTACACCTGCTTCACCCGCAGCCGCTACGGCGTCGAACACTGCGCCGCCCCCCGCCTCGACGCCGACGCACTCGACCAGACCACCCTTGACGCGCTCCGCGACTTCTACACCCACCGCTACGACCTCGTCGCCGAAGCCATCGCCGCCGCCCGCGCCGAGCACACCGCCGCCCGCGCCGCCCACCAAGCGGAAGTCGCCACGATCACCGGACAACTCGCCGCCAAGGAAGCCGTCGTCGACCGGTACCTCACCGACTACGAAACCGACAAGATCGACCGAGACACCGTCGCCGGCCGCATCGAGAAGCTCTCCGCCGAGATCCGCCAACTACGGCACCGACGCGACGAACTGACCTTCACCCTAGACACCGAACCCGCCGAACCCGCCGACGCCATCCACACAACGATCCGCGACCACGTCGACCGGATCATCGACACCGGCGGCTCACCAGAACGCAAAGCCCTCTGCGAAGCCCTCATCGTCGAGATCCGCCTCAACCACGACAACACCGCAACCCCCGTCTTCCGAATCCCACTCAGCAGCCACGACGCCTCAGCCATCCTCGACACACAGCCAGGCACGGCCACCAAACAGAAGACGGCGGTTCGCGAACGTCCACCACCGGTGCCCCCGGTGGGACTCGAACCCACACTGCGGCCCTTTTAAGGGGCCTGCCTCTGCCGGTTGGGCTACGGGGGCGCTGCACGAAGGCTATCGATAGCGAGCGACCTCATACCGCCGGGTCTGCGGCTGCTGGAGGGGTGGGGCGGCCTTCTCGAAGGCCGCGGCGGGCCGGACAGGTGTCTGATGGGGCGGGGAGCCTCGGCAGGGGACTCCCCGCGTTGCCGGTCGTAGCCTCCGGTTGCTGAGTCCGGGCGGCGTGATGGCCGACTATGCGACGTTACTGCGTGAGCACGTCACGCTCACCTGCCGGTCGGTGGATCGGATCTTCCTGCAGGGCTATGTCCCGAAGCTGCAGACCGTCGGCTGGGTGTGTCAGTTCCTGCGCTGGCAGCGGGGGTTCAAGACCCCG
>WNGE01010217.1_pt1 | contig 11359 bp, 5 predicted proteins | sample 5400651 | NCBI WGS metagenome assembly WNGE01 (sample SAMN13153370, study PRJNA577476) | soil metagenome | isolation source: 60 cm soil or saprolite under grassland replicate 2 | place: USA:California | collected 2016-06-15 | reverse complement strand
TCAGCGTTGTTGAGCTTACTTTTGGTCTGGGCCTCAAATTGCGGGTTAGGGATCTTGACACTGATAACGGCGGTCAGGCCCTGGCGCACGTCGTCTCCGGTCAGATTGCCGTCTTTCTCTTTGAGCAGATTAACCTTGCGCGCATAGTCATTGAGCGTGCGCGTGAGGGCACTGCGGAAACCGGTGATGTGCATGCCACCATCGACGGTGTTGATACCGTTAGCGAAAGAGAATTCGGTAGAGGACCAGCTATCGTTATATTGTAACGCTACCTCGATTTTCATGCCATCGACTTCGCGCACAATGCTCACGGGGCGCGCCTGCAAGGTGTTTCTATTTTTGTTCAAGTAACGTACAAATGAAACCAGGCCACCTTCAAAGTAGAAGGTCGCTTCACGGTCAGTGCGCTCATCTATCAGGATGATGGTCATGCCACGGTTGAGGTAGGCCATCTCACGAAAACGCTGCGCCAGTATTTCGAAGCTGAAGTCACGCGTCTCCATCACGGTGAGATCCGGCAGGAAAGATGTGATAGTACCTGTTCCCTCAGCCGGTCCTACATCAACTAATCTGGTGACGGGAATACCTTTTTCATAACGCTGCCGCCAGAGACGGCCATCACGCTTGACATCAACCTGGCACCATTCAGAGAGGGCATTGACGACCGAGACACCAACACCGTGCAGACCACTACTAATCTGGTAGCCACCGCCGCCAAATTTACCGCCAGCATGCAGCACGGTCATTACAACTTCAAGTGTTGACATGCCTGGACGCTGATGATGCTCGTCTACAGGAATGCCACGTCCGTTGTCCTCAATAATAACCGAGCTATCAGCGTGAATAACGACCTTAACGGTATCAGCAAAACCGGCCATTACCTCATCGACACTATTATCGACAACTTCATAGATCAGATGGTGCAGACCGCGCTGATCCGTAGCACCGATATACATACCAGGGCGTACACGTACAGCCTCTAATCCTTCGAGAATCTGGATGTTTTGTCCGCCGTAGCCATCACTACCATTACCATTTATCTTTCCATTATCATTATTACCAGGTAGAGCTTCGTTATTATTATTATCAGGAAGTTGCTCTGCCATTGTCGATTCTCGCGTCTTAGCCATCAAAAAAACTCCAATACGGTGACCTGGCCTCCAGGCATAGGAAGGAACATGCCCTCAAAGGGAGAGAACGAGCTCCTTAAAGAGATGCCTCTTGTGGGGAGAACATTGATCTCGCACGGCTTCGCCATCCATACGCTCAATGTACTATAAAGCACATGCGTATACACACGCATAAATGCGTAGGGAGGTGAGTTCTTGCGGAAGGCTAGTCTACACCTACATAAGGTATTCCAACAGAACATGGCAAATGCGGTCATGCACCCGCATTTCGCCACTCCATTATATCACATTTTGCTTGATACTGAAAGCAGCAGGTTAGACGGACAACCACACTATGCGCCTGTTTTGTGACCAGTGTCATCTCATCTTTGAAACGGTTGCCAGACGTTTGGACCGATACAAATAACCAATGCATACTTTTAACAAGAACATGCATTGGTTAGTGAGAAGGAATATCTAATAGCGGAGGAATATCTAATAGCGGTTTCCCCCGGCTGGTCCCCCCATAGGCATACCGGGTATACTCCCATTAGGGATGCCAGAGTTGCTAGGTCTCCCTAAAGCTGGCACGCCAGGCATATTCTGCATCGGGCCGGGGCCACCAGCAACATTAGTCGCACAATAGGGGCAGAACATCCAGCGTAATTCCAAAAGACGCTCGCACTTGGGACAGGCACGTTTGAGCTTCTGACCACATGATGGACAGACCTGAAAATCTGATTCAATGCGAGCATGGCAGTTCCCGCAGGTCTGACGCTCAGTCATCTCAGCCAGGAGGGACTCTTCCTCCAACTGACGCTCATAAATTTCTGCAAGGGTTTGACGAGGACGCAGAATCATATAAATGAAAAGCCCAACAATGGGAAAAACCGTCACCAGCACAGTGGCAAGAACCTGCGATAAAAAGTCTTGTGTGCGGGAACGAATATCACGAAAAGTCCATATTACCAGACTTAACCAGAAAATGACCAGGAAAGCGACCGTACAACCTATAAGAGGTCCGACAAGCCCTTGCAAGGTATTTTGTATACCCCCCGCTGACGTCGGGCCAGGGGCCAGATAAATATTTGCTAATGCATTCACAGGACAAATGCCCCTTTCAGAATAGAGATTAAGGTACTCAATTTAAACGAGCAACGCATAGTGCTCACTCTCTTTTTAGACTACATACACTCAATTACAACGCATCACTAAGCCATTGGATTACACTCTAGGACTATGAGTCAGGGTTACGAGAGCCGTTTTGCGATGCCTCTGCTATAATCATTTATTCAAACACCAGCGTCATTATACCTCCTCCACGTATATTTACTTGTGCCAATCTGGCATCTTTGTCTATGGAGAGAAGAGATGACTCTTCCTCAAGGTATTCTTCCAATAAGCTTGCCATATGTGCTTGCGTAAACGCAAATCCTGGATAAATTTTCGCATGTACATCATGATCAGTCGGGTTATAAACGCGTACGACTACCCCTTGTCCGGCGTTACTGCGTTTGAGTGCGCTCAAGACCAGTTTGTCAGGCTCAATAGTGATGAGCGAGGTGCGCGAAGGAAGCTGTCCATCATGCTGTTCCGTTACGATTACGCGGGTCGCGATGGGAGTGTTGAAAGACTGGGCTTCACGCAGCACCAGGGCACCTTCTGCTTCCCAGGTTCCACGATGCGGCACCAACGCGTAGTCAAACTCGTAATGGCCCACACATTGCGCTTCTGGCGTCTGCTCCATCGGTCCAGCGTGCCCATGACGCGTAGATAGATCGCCGCGCGAAAGCCATTCTACACAACGCAGGAGCGTTACCGCAACTGCCTGTCTCCCCTGCCCGACCGCTTCATGATTTGTATCCAGTTGATCGTCAATAGTCACTACTTCATACTCTGGCAAACCACGGTTCAGTATAGCTAAGCCGATCTCTCCATTGCTGATATCGACGAAGCGCTTTTGCGGAAAGAGGTTGACTGGAGCCTCTGCCCACTCCGCCTCATCTGCTGGACGCGGCTGAACCACATGGCGCGTCCGTACCTCAAAGGTTCCTTCAGCGGCCACTTGCTCTACTATATATGATACAGGAAAAGTTACGCGTAATCTATGGTCTTTCGCCTTGTTATCTACATACGTATGAATATCAATACGACGGACACCGGGAATTAGTGATATATCACTGATAATAGGACAGATAGTCGAACGGGTACTGCGTTCAGCGCGGCTTGCGCTACATGCAGCAGGTAACGCCCAACGTCCACTGATACGCAGAGTCGCGCGTACTGGACCAGCATTAATCAATTCGACCTTTGGTGGTTCCAGTGGTTTACTGACCAGCATATCCTGTTCAGGGGGACAATAGGTGTATAGATCACCAACATCTCCTCCATCTATAAAACGATTGAGGCCCGTAAAAACCACATTTGTCAGCTTATCACTGACATTCAGTGTGCCATCCTGTCCGTTGACCTCGACACGATAGAATTCGTTCTCAATACTATTCTCTTGAGTCAATAGCGTTGTAATATTTACACGCTGAGCAGGCCGGGAACGTTCCTCATCTTTCAGGCCACGAGGATAGAGCCAGAAAGTCTTCAGTCCGTATGCAGGCAGATCAGCAGCAATAAAATCGATGGTTTCACGGGCCTGGTCAACCAGGGTTACCTCTAACGTGTGAATATCTTCACGCGTCAGGAAGGATAATATTTGCTGGACCGCAGCATTGACCTCCTGCTCGTTGATGCTGACTCGTCCTTTAGGGGCCACCATTATTTCTATATAGACAACACCCGGCTGCGGCGTATGGTGATCGTGATGGATCGGCGAATCGCTATAATCCTCGATGTAGACACGCGAGATGACATGGGCATCCGTGCTGCCTAAAGCAGTCATAATCATAGACTCTGCCATCTGAATCAGTTGCGCTGGCGAATTCACGCCTGCCAGGGTGACAGCAGCAGAGAGCATTTCGCGAGCTATCGGCATAGAGCCTATCTCCTGCCGCCAGCGATTGACTACATGGTAGGGCATGCGTGTCCCATATTCATCGACAATGACAGCATTGTGCAAAGAACCTGGCAGTTGGACTATAGTCTGAGCGGTCGCGGTACGCGGGCCAGGAGCTGGATTAAAGACGACAATAGGCACAGGTTCGTAAGTAGTCTGCAAGGCCGCAAAAGGAGCGCGAGTATCAGTTTTCAGCGCAATCTGCTGCATGGCCTGAGTAATGAGATTATCGCTAATCTGCTGACTCTGGGCAAAGCGCACGCTATTCTCGCGGTGTACCTGATCTATACTACAGCCACAGATGCTATCGTGTGGCTGGTTTTGCAGCAAATACTTCCACGCCATTTTGATCAGACCCTGAGGATAAGCAGCGCCAAGCTTTGTTGCCCAGGCCGTCAGCGGCTCAACCCAGCGTTCAAGCTGATGTTCGGTCGCCGTATTTTGTTGCTTGATCCACATACGAGTAGAAAGCACAGAAGGCAGCAAGTGCGCGTACTGGCTACTACGCATCTCTCCACTCAAGGTGGCGAACTGCGTATTTTGTTGTCGTACGCGTTCAATATATTCAGGAAGTGTGCCTATCTGAACATGAATGGATTCGTAATGCTTTTTATTCCCATGCGACTGACGTTGACCGGTACCATTGACGGAATGTGTAAGAATTTTCTCGTGCTCAGGATCAATATGAGCGAGCAAGCTATTAGCTGCCTCAATCACGCGCGGAAGACCGTCTTGTGGCTCCAGGTGATCGGAACCGTTCATAAAAAGCAGGTTATTCGTTGTAGCCATAGGCAGGATATTGGAGGCCAGTAACTCGACACGAGAGACAAACTCTTCCGGATTGAGTGGTAAGAAGCGTGCGTTAGAATAGCCAGCAGGATCGGCGAGATGGATAACCAGGACTTTTGTACCATCGGGAGCCGCCCAATAAAATTCGCTTCTGGTCGCCTCTGCTCCAACTCCCCGCCAGAAGACCGCATTGTCAATACCAACACCCTGAAGAATTTGTGGCAGTTGGGCAATGTGTCCAAAGGTATCGGGGACATAGCCAACACGCATGGAATTACCAAACTCAGCAGCACGGCGCATGCCTATCTGCAAATTGCGGATCAAGGACTCGCCACTGACCAGGAACTCATCGGGCTGTAAATACCAGGGACCCGTCAGAATACGTCCAGCACGTATATAATGCTTCAGGCGCTCCTCCTGCTCAGGCTGCACTTCTAAATAATCATCGAGAACAATCGTCTGGCCATCGAGCATAAAGTAGCTAAACGTCTCATCACGATCTAGAATATCGAGCAACTTATCAATAGTTTTTACAAGACGAATACGAAATTGCTGGAACGTCTGATACCATTCGCGATCCCAATGAGTATGAGGGACAATAATAATGTTTAGTTGCTCAGCCATGATACTCCCTCGCAAGATGAGAGGCTTACGCGCTACCTATCAGGATAATGTAGTTTGTATTGTTCGTCACTACACTTTTTCAGACGCGCAGAAACAGACATGAGCATAATGCTGCTTGCAAGGCCCATAGTGTGGTGAAACTTATTATATCTGATAAGAGAACAGCATAGCAACCATAACAGTATTGCTTGCGGATATGTCTACCATCACAAACGTCTAACAATTCTAATGTAGTTCGCAGAAATAGGACTATTTTCTCATACGTTAGCCGTTTCATAGATGTTATTATAATCTGTAGCTAGCTGTATTTCTATGTATCATTATATAGCAAGATTGAAAGGTCGCCCCCGTAGAGGCATGCCTTGCGTGTGCCTCGTGGGTGGCAAGGGGCATCCTTACGAGCCCGAACGAGGCACACGCAAGGCATGCCTCTACGGGACCTGGCAAAGCAACAGAAAAAACTTGTGATGTGGCTGGTGCTGTGTTAAAATAGAACGACGTTTGTCAACTCTAAAGGAGGTCGCCCATGGCAAGTGGTAGTAGCTATACGAAGCTGAAGCCACGCAAGCCTATCGAAACCCAAACGCGTACTGTTATTCCCCCGCGTGCAACTCGTCAACTATCAGAGGTGGCGGCAGAGGAGGAGGAAACCGAAGCAAGTGTATTTCAATCGCGTCTCACGAAGGCCCTCCAACCTGAAGCAGAGAAGATCTATGTGCCTTTTAAGGCTAGAAAGGTCGTCGATGAGTTCGCGCCACGTCCACTAGTACGGCACAAGGTATGGCTCAAATCCGTAGTTATCTGTATGGTACTTGGCGCAATTACTATTGCGGTCCTGCTCTCGGCAGGTATAGCTCAGCGTCCAGGGAATCCGCAGCTCGTAGATTTCACAGGAGGGCAATCATACAGTATTCAAGTCGGCGGGAGCAATGCCGGGAGTTGGCAAGCAAATAAACCAATACCAGCCAAAACGGCGATTCCAACACAAACTGGTCCTTATTCGGTTCTGCATAACCCTACCATCAGCGCTGCTTTCATTAACCAGGTGCTTGCAAGCTATAACTCGCCTGCAGCAGGTAAGGGGCAGGCACTCTACGATCTGGGCGTAAAATATGGGATTGACCCGGCATTTGCCCTGGCTTTCTTTCTGCACGAAAGCACATTTGGAACGGCTGGTGAAGCACGCACAACGCTTTCCCTCGGTAACTTACGGTGCATTCCGAATTTTGCCTGTGTAGACCAGGATCGTGGTGGCTATGCATCATTTGCGAGCTGGGAGGATGGCTTCCAGGCATGGTACGAGTTAATTCGCAACTATTACGTAGCTCAGAGAGGACTCACTACAGTCGATAAGATCATCCCTATCTATGCACCTACGGCTGATAATAACAACGAGGCGGCCTACATCGCATCGCTCAAACATACCATCAATACCTGGCACGCAGGAGTCCTTAGACCATAGTATCGAACTTTATGGATTGATCACACATCTATGCCGTGATCAATCCTTGTTCGAGTGCTTTGCTTAATGCTTCAGTACGACCGGAGACATTGAGTTTCTGGTAGATATTTGCCAGGTGAAAATTTACTGTTCGCTCGCTTACAAAGAGGCGAGCGGCTATTTCTTTATTGCGCAATCCACGAGCCAGTAGACGCAGCACTTCCAGTTCACGCGTGGTCAATGATTCATAAGGACCACGTCCTTGCTTGCCAAAGCGTGAAAGGAGCCTGCCAGCGAGCTGCGGCTGAATTAAGACTTCGCCACGCGCAACGGCACGTACAGCCTGAGCCAGTTCATCGGGAGCAATATCTTTCAATACATAGCCATCCGCACCTGCCCGCAGCGTTTCGTACAGATACTCCTCACGATTCTGCGTTGAGAGCAATAATACCCTGGTATCGAGGTTCAGTTGCTTGATCTGACGCAGCGCTTCCAGGCTCTGTCCATCGGGCAACTGCGCATCCATGAGCACAACCTGCGGCCCCAGTTCTATGGTTTCACTCACTGCCTGCACGCCATCCGCAGCCTGACCCACAACTTGCAAGCCTGGATAGGATTCCAGCAAGCGATGTAGTCCGGCACGTGTTACCGACTGACCGTCCACGACCAGGATACGTACGACTTCGTTAGATGTAGAGGTACCAGAGGGCACAGGAGCAGCGCCTGGCACGTTACCAACAGATACAGGCAACGGAATTTCACTGGCAGTGTCTGCCGCATGAGTGTGTGGCAGGTAAGGAACACGAACCAGGACACGCGTACCCCGCTCTCCGAGAGAAACGATCTCCAGCGAACCACCAAGATGCTCAACGCGATAGCGTAGATCTCTAATAAGAGGGATTGGCATTATCGCTGTCGTCGCGGCAAAAGGTGGCGCTGATACATCAGAGGTGATCTCTTCAGGCTGAACTGGCTGAAGATCTGGGTTGATACCATCGTCTTCAACACTCATCTGCACGTCGTCTGGCCCATAGTTGAGCATAAGGCGTAGTTTGTGTGTACCAATATGTTGCTGCACATGGTACAAAGCTTCCCGCGCAATCAAGTAGAGTACGCGTTCAGTAGCAGCAGGAAGCGTGTGCTCTTTAGGTCTTCCCTCGTCATCGACGCCGGAAAACGAGACGCGACTGGAGATACCGAGCATCTCTGCCGTCTCTTCAATGAGACGAGACAGAGCATCGGCCAGCGTGCTTCCGACCAGTTCAGCAAGCGAGGTATCCTCATTGGAAGCGCGTACCACATACAGCGCTTCGCGCGTCATGCGCTCCAATAGCTTCAATCCGTCGCGTATAGCATATCTGTTATCAATGCCTGTTTCTACTGTATCCTCACCTACCATCGTTCGTAGCGCATTTAATTGAATTAACATAGCGCTGAGTACCTGTAAAAGCTGCTCGTTAGCGCTATTTAGTGGAGCGTCACTGCTCTGCATAACGTATTCTCCTCATCGTCTGCCTCGGCTCGTCAGGTCGTGTATAGATGACGGGATTGGTGGCCACTGACCACCACAGGCGTCAAGTTATCGAGCCCTTCGCAGGGCGGGGGCAAGCGGCCCTATTTGCAGTAGGGGCGGGGCTTGCCCCCGCCCTGGAAGCCATTTCTTAGCGTACCGGAGTTATGATAAGTTTGCCATTTGTTGCAACATCGATCTCGATGGTATCACCATCACGGATTGTTCCATCCAGTATAGCACGTGCGATGCGGTTCTCGACCTCTTTTTGGATGACGCGCTTGAGTGGGCGTGCGCCAAATTGTGGATCGTAGCCTTCACGCGCCAGGAAGTCCTTAGCTCCGTCACTGAGATTGAGCGTGATATGCCGCTCAGCGAGGCGTGGACGCAGGCGATTGAGCTGGATATCGACGATACTTTTCATCTGTTCGCGTCCGAGCTTGTGGAAGATAATCACTTCGTCGATACGGTTAATAAACTCAGGACGGAAGCCCTCCTCACGCAAATGCGGTCGTATGGTGCGCTGTATCTCGTCTTCGTCCATACCATCGTACTTATGCAGCCACTGATTGCCAATGTTACTGGTCATAGTAATGACGGTATTTTTGAAGTCAACCGTGCGACCCTGACCATCGGTGAGCCGCCCATCATCAAGCAATTGCAACAAGACATTGACGACCTCGGGTGCTGCCTTCTCGATCTCGTCGAGCAGCACGACACTATAGGGGTGACGGCGTACCGTCTCGGTCAACTGTCCCCCCTCTTCGTATCCAACATAACCAGGAGGGGCACCAATGAGGCGAGAGACCGTGTGCTTCTCCATGTACTCAGACATGTCGATGCGCACTATAGCTTGCTCGTCGTCAAACAAGAATTCCGCCAGAGCGCGGGCCAGCTCTGTTTTACCGACGCCGGTTGGCCCCAGGAAGAGGAAGCTAGCGAGTGGGCGATCAGGATCTTGCAGGCCCGCTCGTGAACGACGGATGGCATCGGAAACGATCTCCAGAGCGTTCTCCTGCCCCACTACGCGCTCACGGAGCCGATCTTCCATTGAGAGCAGCTTCTGTACCTCAGCCTCCATAAGTTTGGAGACGGGGATGTGCGTCCACCTGGAGACGATCTCGGCAATATCTTCAGAGTCTACTTCTTCCTTAAGCATGCGAGCGCTGCGCAGATTCGCTAGCTTCGCTTCCATCTCTTTGATACGCTGCTCAAGTACCTTGATGGTACCATAACTCAGGCGCGCCATAGCTTCATAGTCGTATGCGCGCTCGGCCTTCTCATAAGCTACCTGCGCTTCCTCCAATAGCTTCTTGAGGTTACGCATTTCTTCGACCGGCTCACGCTCACTTTCAAGTAACATGCCCATACTGTGACGCCGTTCGCTCAGGTTAGCAATCTCGCGCCCAACCTTCTCGCGCCGTTCGTGGCTGGCGGCATCGGTCTCCTTTTTCAGTGCTTCCTGCTCTACCTGTAATTGACGAATACGGCGATCCAGCGCATCGATCTCGCTGGGCGTGCTATCCAATTCCACGCGGCGATGGCTGGCGGCTTCATCTATAAGGTCAATAGCTTTGTCCGGCAAGAAACGATCAGTGATATAGCGATTGGAGAGCACGGCGGCAGCAACCAGGGCGCTATCCTGAATACGTACGCCGTGGTGCACCTCGTAGCGCTGCTTTAATCCACGCAGAATGCTAATAGTATCTTCGACAGTTGGCTGCTCGACGATGATAGGCTGGAAACGGCGCTCCAATGCTGCATCTTTCTCGATGTGTTTGCGATACTCATCAAGCGTGGTAGCACCGATACAGTGTAATTCGCCACGTGCCAGCATAGGCTTTAGCATATTCGATGCATCCATAGCACCCTCGGCGGCACCCGCACCTACCAGCGTATGCAGCTCATCAATAAAGAGGATAATGCCACCCTCAGCGTTCGTAACTTCTTTCAGCACAGCTTTCAGGCGCTCCTCAAATTCACCACGAAACTTAGCGCCTGCAACAAGTGCTCCCAGGTCCAGAGTCACGACCTGTTTATCGGCCAGAGTCCTGGGAATATCACCACGCACAATACGCTGTGCCAGGCCCTCGACGATCGCAGTTTTACCAACCCCAGGCTCACCGATAAGCACCGGATTATTCTTTGTGCGGCGACTCAATACCTGGATCACACGGCGAATCTCTTCATCACGCCCAATCACCGGATCAAGTTTGCCCTGACGCGCCAGTTCCGTCAGGTTACGACCATATTTTTCCAGCGCCTGATACTTTCCCTCGGGATCCTGATCCGTTACACGTTGAGCGCCACGGATGGTTGTAAGTGCCTTCAAGACCTGCTCACGGGAAAGTCCAGCGGCCTTTAGCGTACGCTGGGCGGGATTCTCGACATTAAACATAGCCAGGAATAGATGCTCAACACTCAGGTACTCATCTTTGAAATTGTTCATCTCATTCCAGGCGTCTTCCAGCACCTTGCGCAGGCGCGGTGATATACTCGGCTCACTTCCACCATACACACGGGGAAGGCGCTCAATCTCACCCTCAATAATTCGCTGCACTGCCTGGGGACTACCGCCCGCCTTCTGGATTATCTGCTGTACCACACCACCTTCCTGCCTCAACAAAGCATCAAGCAAGTGCTCAACTTCTATCTGGCTATGATTATGCTTCTGTGCAAACTCTGATGCATCATGGATTGCCTCACGAGCCTTATCAGTAAATTTCTCTATTTTCATAGGCCCTGGCCTCCTTCTATCGTAGTGTTTACTTATCCCTACTATATCACATTGCAATGATCATTGCAAAAACTTTGAGTGCTATTATATCAAACATTAACATTTTTCATTTTATTTCAAATGAAAGACGATATCACTATGG
>WNGE01009290.1_pt1 | contig 11359 bp, 17 predicted proteins | sample 5400651 | NCBI WGS metagenome assembly WNGE01 (sample SAMN13153370, study PRJNA577476) | soil metagenome | isolation source: 60 cm soil or saprolite under grassland replicate 2 | place: USA:California | collected 2016-06-15 | reverse complement strand
GCGGTTCTGAGATTGATCACTAGCTCGAATTTCGTTGGTTGCTCAAATGGCAGGTCTGAAGGCTTTGCTCCCCTCAATATCTTGTCCACGTAGCCAGCAGCACGTCGAAATTGCTCCCGCAGATCGACTCCGTAACTTACGAGCCCACCGTCCTCGGCGTGTTCCCTAAATGCGTACACGGCCGGTATCTTTACGGCGATCTCAAGTTCCGCTATTCGCCGCCTTTCGCTTAGGAACATAGCATCCGCAGGCACGACCACGTAATCAACATGCCTCGTTGCAAGCTCGTTCATTGCCTTATTGAGATCCGTAGGCGTCGATGCTGTGATCCAATTAAGATCAGCCGCCTTCGTCTGAGCTGCGGTCTCGGCGTCCTGCCTCTGAAGCTCGCTGATTACATTGGTAGTGTTCACGAGCATCCCCACCCGTCGTTTGCCAGGAAGCAATTGCAAGCCAAGTTCTAGCTGTTTTCCCGCCAGACTCTCGAGCCCAGCCAGCATACCCGTGACATTGCCTCCTGGTCGAGCAAGGTTCGTGGCAAGACCAAAGCGGACGGGGTTGGTGGCTGCCGCAACGACGATTGGGGCAATCAACCCAGCTCGTTTTACTGCCAGCGCAGCGGCGGTGTTGCCTACCACGATCAAGTCCGGATTGAGCGGAACCAATTCCGCCGCGAGGGTTGGCAGCCGCCTTAGATCCCCATCGGCGTAGCGATACTGCAGTTCGTAATCGCGATGTTCGACATAGCCCATCGCCTCCAATCCCTCTGGAAATCCGCCCAACCATCGTTGAACAGTGGTCTGCGAGCCCCCAAGCAAGACCGCAATGAGGGGTCGGTGGATGGAGACCTGGGCCAGTCCGCTGACCGGCCTCCACGCCAGGGTGGCCATAGCAAGGGCAACGAAATGTCGCCGCGTCATTCAACACCTAGTTGGCGTCTTTCAAGGGTACGATAGGCGCGAAATGCGTTCATCTGCGCCGGTTCACGATGGCTACCAGGAAATAAGACTCTAGCCGCTCTCCCAGCGTAAGTTTGTGAACTAACCCACACTGAGGCCAGACAGCCCACAGCAGTTTGGGCAAGAGACAGACAACGCGTCCGCAATCCTGGCCATCACCAGTAAACTTGGGTTTCCGCCTGCCGCGCTCGATGCTGCCCATGTAGGTCGGGTCGATCTCCGGCTCGAACGCGACTGCCGACGTTCTCCAGCACACTTTTGGCTTACTTTCGGGAAGCACACACTGCTGCCGCTACCTCAGCCGCCGCGGGTAAAGGGGTGTGTTTTTTGAAATCGTTATCAGAAACAGGCGGGGGCCGTGGAGAGCCAGAGATGGGACCCATTGCCCAGACAGGCGGCAGGTAGGGGAGCAGCATCGATAAAGAGCGCCACCTGTGGGCCTCTAGAGGGCGCGTAGGGCGAGACCTACGAGGACAGCACCACTTGGGCGCTCTCATCACGTGCTGAGAAATCGGTTGAACGGCAACTGCAATGGACAATGCTGGGGCTGCTCAACGGCAAATCCGGCCGAATGTGCATCGCCGCTGGGGGTAAGACGGCCGCCGTAAGCGGAACCCGATTCGAGACAGGCTCTAAGTGAACTGCTCTCGTGGGAACTCGGGATGACGTGGTCTGAGATGGCGTGAGCAGACATCGCGGTGGCCCCTAGCAGCCAAGCGATATCTGATTCGTCCGTTGGGCGGACAAATTTAATCTTGTGCGCGATCTCAGTCGATGATCGCTTGGTTCACGAGCGCATTGATTAACTGCCGATATTTCCAGCGGATCGATCCCGGCGAGTGAGCCATCCAGACCACCGTCAGCTCCTCGTGCGGATCTACCCACCAATTCGTCCCGTATGCTCCCGGCCAGGAGAAATCGCCGACGGAGCCCAGAAGGGGCACAATGCCGGGCGTAGTGCGGACTGCGAGCCCAAGGCCAAATCCGTAATCGGCGCGCGTGGGATCGGCGTTTCCGATCAAGTTCTTGACCTCGGGCCCAATCTGATTGGACAGCATGTACTCGACCGATTTCCTGCCCAAAATGCGCTCGCCGCCGAGCTTGCCCTTATTGAGCAGCGCAAGCGCGAATTTCATGTAGTCACTAGCCGTTGAAGCTGCACAGCCACCACCGCAATCAAATTTCAGCTTCTCGGTCAGCGGCTGTAGCGATTGCGGCTTCCCAGTCGCAGGATCATTGGGCAGGGCCTTGGCATAACGCACGGCCTTTTCAGCGGGAATGAGGAAGCTTGTGTCATTCATGCCGAGCGGCGCAAATAGATTTTGCTGGAGATAATCGGCGAGGGATTGCTCCGTAATCGATTCGATGACCAGCCCGAGAATGTCGAGCCCGAAGCCGTAATCCCAAACGGTACCGGGCTGATACAGCAGAGGCGCCGAACTCAGGCGGTCGATAAATTCAGGGCCGCTCAGGCTTGCCGCCGCCGATACGCTCCGTTCCGGGTACAGCTTGTGTACCGCCGTCGTTCCTCGGCCGCCATAGATCAAACCTGAGGAATGTCGAAGCAAATCCAGAATCGTGATCTTCCGGGCGGCCGGCACCTTGTCGATTATCGTTTCCTTCTTCTCGTCCATAACCGCGACTTGCATGTCCGTGAATTTAGGGAAATATTTCGCCAGTGGATCATTCATCAGCAATTTGCCTTGCTCATGGAGCTGGAGCGCCGCAACGGCGACCATCGGTTTGGTCATGGAAGCAATGTTAAAAATTGCATCGGTAGTCATCGGTGCGCCGGCCGCCTTGTCGCGGTAGCCAAACGCCTCGAAATAAATGAGCTTGCCCTTCCGCGCGATAGCGAGCACAGCACCGGGAAGCTGTTCCCGCGCAATTTCCGCGTTTATCGCCTTGCCGATCTCCGCAAGCCGCTCGGAAGACATGCCGACCTCCTCCGGTTTTCCGCGCGGGAGTCGATCAGATGCCTGGGCAGCAGCCGCAAAATAGGATGCGCTCAAGGCCAACAGGGCAACAGCAGCGTGTCTGATCCTCATCTTCATTCCTCCTGATTCCCGAGCCTCTCATTGGCGTGCGCGCAGTATTCTCGAACTCGCATCAACTCGGACACGATTTTACTTGAACGCGGGAGTTTCGGCTGCGCTGTGCACGATGACTGCTACATCATCGGGCACGAGCAGTCGTGCGGCATGAGTTCCCGGCCGGCGACACGCACCCGATTGATGTACTCGTTGCGATCCCCCGGTCAGCCGGCTGTACCCTGCGACATCGGCGGCCAGGATGGCGGCGAGCTTGCGGGGCGCGCTCATGGCCCCCTCCGGCCCGGCTTGGTCCAATGGGCAAGCTTAACACACGATCGGCTTGCGGCCGATTGCGAGCTGCTAGGCGGGCGGCCCGAGGGCGATTGCGGCGGGCTTGGGCTGCCGGCGCTGCTCCTCCGATGCGATGCCATGGAAATGCCGAGCAGGGTGAATCGGCTCGAGCGACCGGACCACGATCGATCCACCGGACGGCACGCTGATTTTGCAATCAACTGCAAAAGGGAAGGGTTGCTATGGACGTGCGGAATCGCGCCGCGGGTATGCCCGACGACGCGATCGGGTCACATCGTTCTCGGAAGCGACCGCCGTGCTCGGAGGAACGGTGGTGACGGCGATGGAGCGCAGCTACCTATCGAGTTCGCGCTTGATGCGTTGCACGGTGCCGACGCCGACGTGATGCTTGGCGGCAAGCTTGCGAATGCCGGTGCCGCCCCTTCTTCAGGGCGTCTCGGATTTTGCGCTCGATGGTGACCGGGATCGGTGGCCGGCCGAGATGCTTGCCTTGGGCGCGAGCACGAGCAAGGCCGACGTGAATTCGGTTCTGGATGATGCTGCGCTCGAACTCGGCGAAGACGCCCATCATCTGGAACAGCGCCTTGCCGCCGGGCGTCGTGGTGTCCACGCCTTGCTGATGTAGATACAGGTCGATCTTCAGGGCATGCAGCTCGGTCAGGAACGCGACCAGGTCTTGCAGGGACCGGCCAAGTCGGTCAACCGACCAAGCCATGACGATGTCGAACTCGCGCCGGGCCGCACCCTTGCACAGAGCGTCGAAAGCGGGCCGCCCATTTCGACCCTTGGCGCCGCTGATGCCCTGGTCGCGATAGACCTGGACGATCTCGCAGCCCATCCGGTCGGCGACCTCCCGGAGCGCGCGCTCCTGGTTCTCGGTCGTTTGCCCATTCAGCGTCAGCCGCGACGGCCTTGCGCTTCAGCCGCCCGGAGATGTTGTGCGGGCGAGGCTAGGGCAGCTCAGAGTTGTCAGTGGTTTGCAATCTTGCATGCTGCGGTTTGGATAGGGCGCGTCATATGGCGCACCTGTTGCTTTATCACCTGTTGCTTTGTCCACGCTTGTCCACGCGCTCGTGGACAGTGCGGACAGGGCAAAGCGACGATTTCGGAACACCGGCGTGGACACCGCGGACAGAGCAATACCCTCTCCCAAACCTGCTTAGGCCAGGCGCAAGGCCGAACGCCAATGCAAGAAAACCTGTGAACGTCGCAGGAAACACGGTGCAATGGTATTGCTAATTGCAAGGACGAATGCGACAGAAGAAAATTCTTTCTAGCATGGTCGGGGGGACGTTATGGCCAAGTCTGCACGGAAATCTAAAGGGAAGACGACCAGGACCAAGAAGGCCGTGACGCGCAGGTCGCCGACCGAGCGCAAGCGGGCGGCCAAGAGCACCAGCACTGCCCGCCGCGGCAAGTCCGCGATGGCTAAGCCGGCACGCGGCAGGGCGAGCACGAGCAAGGCCAAGCGTGCGGCTCCCAAGCGCACCGCGGCGCGCAAGTCGACAACTGCAACCCCGGTTGCCCCACCGCCCGTTGCGAACCCGGCGCCCAGCCCTGAAACACATGAGGCTCCGGCCGGAACCCAATAAAGCGCGAGGAAGCCACAGCGGGGGTCACGCCGGGGACGCGGCGCGTGAGGATGCGCTGGTAGTTCTCCGCGCGGCGGCCCGCTGCGTTTCAACCTGAGAGAAAGGAAGCAACGGTGCACAAGGGCATTGTCAAATGGTTCAATCCCACGAAAGGATACGGCTTCATTCAGCGCACCAACGGCGGCAAGGATGTGTTCATCCATATTTCCGCCGTCGAACGCGCCGGACTGTCGACACTGACCGAAGGTCAGAATGTCACGTTCGATATTGTGGTGAATCGCGGCAAGGAAGCAGCCGAGAATCTCAAAGTAGCCAGGTAATCTCGTGAAAGTCCATGCGGTCCTGATAGCGGGCGTCATCGCGCTCGGCTCGAGTTCCGCACTTGCGGACCCGCTGCGGCCGATCTTCGGCGGCGTGCTGCCGCCGACCGAGATCAACGGCATTGTGCGCTCGATGGGCCTCACACCAACCAGCCAGCCAATCCGCGAAGGGCTCGCCTATGCGGTGCTCGCCACTTACCTAGGGGGGAAATCGGTCCGCGTCATCGTCGATGCACGCTCAGGAAATGTGCTTTCGGTGCGACGGGTCATCAGCGCGGGCCCCCCCGGTAACTATTCGGCGCCGCCGCGGCACCGTGGACCGATCGGGCGGGCGCGACCGCCGGCGCTTCCGCTGGGGAAACCGGCGCAGAAACCCGCCGTTCTGCCGGCGAGCCCGAATTGGGCCGTGACCATCGACCCGTCCGCGACCAACAGTGCGGCGAACCCCAAGCCGACCGGGAGCACGCCGAGCTTCCCGCCGGTGCAATCGCTGGAGTGAACTTCCGGGAGTTCGTCATTCTGGCCGAGCGCGCACGGCGAGAGCCGTTCAACGCGGCCAAGCCGCCGCTTATTTCGCGGACGGACGGACCAGGGCAATCGAGAAACACCTATTCTCCCGAGCGGCTGATATTCCCAATAACCGCTTGGCCGCCCTGGTTGACGTGGACATGCTCAATTCGCATGAGCTGCGAACTCCCATTCCTGAGCCGACGCAGTGTTTCCACCTGAGTCGCGTAGGGACGCAACAGTCGAGCTGCCGCGGAAACCCTTGCAGCAACGTTTCGATCGGTGCCGTGAGCGCCGCCAACCCTTCCCAGGATCGCCATCCCGGCCGCATGGGTACACGCCATTTGGACAGCCAGCGCACCCTCGATCTCATCCTTTGGCGCGGCCGCCTCTATCATCGCGAGCGCAGCACTCAACCCAACCTCTGAAATGCCACTGCACGGCAATCGCGCGGCGACCTGCAATTGGATCAATGACGCTTCGACAAATGGACTGGAGGCCGTGCCGAGCGCGTTCTTGATCCGATCCCGCCAGAAACTGGTTTCGCCCTCCGGCGGGTAAGGCTTTGCCCGAGGAGCGGCAAACCGCCGCGCCAGGATCATGCCGGCGCGGCCAAGGTACCGCGCAGCGGTTCGGGGGGCAGTTCGGTGCGCTCCCAGCCGACGTTTTTTTGCCGGGCTTCGGGTCTCGTGCCTGGGTCGGAGAGGCATTACTCCGGCGCGATGAGAGTCTAAGCCGGGCCCCTGCTAGGAGAGGGTACGGGCTCGCAATCACCCAAAGCGGTCAGCAGGGGGACAAGTGAAAGAGTGGCCAGCGCGGAGGGCTAGGGCTCTTGGGGCGAAACCGCCAACGTTTTTATTATTTTCGATAATGTTTGAGACAGGTTAGCGGTGGCGCTTCTGATGCTGCTCATCGGGAAGGATGAGACCTTGCGGCCTTTCCGGTACGCCAATTTCGCGGCTTTATAGAATTGCAAGGCGGCGGTGTCGTGCGGCTTGCTCATGCCCCGCTCCCAGGTTCCTAAGGCACGATTCTAATCTGGTTCTGACGGGTTTGTTCCGTAGCAAACCGCGCCGATACACGGATCGGCCGATGTACGGGAAGCCCAGCCGGCGATCCGGCGGGCGGCCTTACGGCTGATTAGCAATCTCCGCTTGCCTGCGGTGCCGCCAAAACCGCTGCCCGGCTCTGCTTGGCGGACCGATGTCCACGAGCGCGAAGACAAGCGGCGGCACGGTTCTTGGAACAGCAATGTTCTACTCACCGCGATATGAAATCCGCCAGATGGTGCCGTTTCCGTCCTCGCTGACGAGCAGGGCGCCGTCATGCGCCACCGTCACGCCGACTGGGCGCCCCCAGACCGATGAATCATTAACGACGAAGCCTGTCATGAAATCCTCGTATTCCCCGGTGGGCACACCGTCCTTCAGCCGTACCCGGATCACCTTGTACCTAATGATTCGAGTATTTGCCCTTCAGCTGTACTGGTCAATGGAATTGCGGGATCGGGTGCCCCTGCCTCGCTGGCGGCGATTGGTTCGCCGCGGGCTGGATAGCAGCAAGGCAAGAAATCCAGCCAGTGGGGCTCTCAAGGTACGCGCGCGCACGAAACTCGGCGGATACTACAGCGGACGCTTGGAAGACGGTGTTGCCCTATCAGGACGTCCACGGCGTGGTCGACGGGGCGGCCATGGCTTTGGCGTTTCTTACTGCGGACGCGCTCGACATTCTGAGGCGCTCGCCCGAGAGTTTCCCGGCCGAGCACGCGGAGGCTGAGGCAAGACATCCCGCACGGAAGAGATCGACGGCAAGGCCGGCCGCTACTACGTGCTTACTACGTGCTGCGCTTGGAGCTGATCTGATTCCCGGTGTTCGGGTGTTCGGGTGTTCGGAAGGAGAGCAAATCATGAGCAACGACCTGATCAAGCGCCAAACGACCGTGATTGAGCAATCCAGAAGCGAGGACGCAGCCTCTCGCCTCAAGGGCGAACTGATGGCGGACATGGTGGATCGCATACTGGGAGTGGATGAGCCGGCTGTTCCGGGCCAAAGGCAAGGCGCCCCGTGTCATCCTCGCGCTCGCCAATCACGGACATAGCCCTGGCTGGGACTACGCCAAGATGCTGCAGCGTGAGATGTTCGAGGCGGTGCCCGGGAGCGGACTGGAAATGAAGTTCGCCTTCTACGGTCCGGACAATTCCGCCGGAGTGCGACGCCACCGGATCACGACACGCTGGATCTCGGACGCCGACGACATGGGTAACGTCATGGGCCGGGCCGAATGCGACTGCGGGTGCTACGTCCATGTCCAGAGTGCGCTACGAGCGGCCGTGGCGGAGAACAAGGATCGGTCGGTCCGGGCTGTGGTGATCGTCGGCGATACTTTCCACGACAACCAGGACAGTCTCGATGAGGCGGCGATCCTCGCCAACCAGCTGCGCCCGGGACGGGACCAGGGTTTTCTTCATCCAACAGGGTGATGAGCCCGCCACTGCCCACAAACTCAAATGGCTCGCACATATCTCGGGTGGGACCTACTTCCGCTACAATCCGCAGACACAAGAACGACAACTGGCGGAGATGTTGGCGGCGGTGTCGGCCTTCGCTGCGAGAGGCGAGGAGGCCGTGAAGGCGAAGGGCGGGGAAGCGGCGACCGTGCTGCTGGAGCATCTCAAACAGGTGCCGATGCCGATCATCGGGGAGGACGAACGAGTGATGGCGTCACGTTCGTCGGACTCTTGAGGGTCGTGGTCGCCATGCTGCGGGACCAAAGTCGATCGCGAGCAGCACGCGGCCCTGGTGCTTCTGGGCAAGCGCCTGGGCTTCGCCGATGTGTTCAATGCTGGCGGTCGTTTACTCGGCGGGTTCGGGCTGCATAGGGCACTGCAGGCGCGGCAAAGTCACCGGTCGTTTCTCGCGAACGCCTAGGGAGCCTTTGAGGCGATGCCGGGGCTTGATGACGGCGGTAGGACGGGGGACGGCGACGGAGTGGCGGACTAATGCTACCGCAGCCCGATCTTCCGCGGCGGCCTGCAACAGCCACAACCAGACCCGACCATACTGTTCGGCCAGATCGGTGCGGCCAAACGCGACGGCGTCGTTGAATGCCGATTCTATTTCCCGCATAATTTGAGTTGTATGCATGTTCGCCCCCTGCAAGCCCGTCTTGGTTGTGACGGGCCGATTGTTGTTTTCACGGTATGTATATTGAGATGTGGTACGCTAGCGACGCGGAAGGATTTCTTGATTTCCTGAAAGCAATAAAGACACGATTGTGATGCGATTGTCAATGCTGAAGTCGAAGAAAAAGAGGGGGCGACCGAAGGTGGGAGTGGGCACCTTCATTGGTCTAAGGTTGCGTCCGGAGATTGTGAAGGCCCTGGACGAGCACAGACGCAACGATCCGGAACTGCCCACTCGGAGCCAGGCGATCCGGAAGATGATCGAGATGGCATTGAGGGGGAAGCGTTAGGCCGCTTGATCGGCTTCCGCCGTTAGTTTAGGCCGTGAACCCATAAATGTGCCGAGCGGACGGCTTTCGAGAGTCCGCTATGCCCCCGATTCTGTTGCAAAACTATTTTCGGCGCCTGAGCGAGCAACATTGATTCAAGAACAGCGACTTTGCGCGCCGCCGAATCATCCTTTCAGGGGAGGTATGATGTTGTCGGATCAAGGCACTATGGAGTGAAGAAACTCGATCGAGAACACTAACGTGGTCCACGCCCCTGGAACGCCAATCTCCATCAACGTCTCAATTGCACAGTGCGGCGTCACGCAGCCAATGAAGTGTTCCAGCTCCTCATCAACCGAGGAATCGTCAGCGTACCAGATGTTGCCCAGAGCCTGCGCTTGTCGTTATTTCGCGCCCGAATCTCAGGGTTTGAATGATCATAACGCCGAGCGCGGCCCCGAGAGCGATGGCCAATGTCGTGGTGAAGACGATACTGATGTTGGAAATGAGTGCGACCGGCGCGGCCGCCAATGCATCGCCTTTCAAAGACGATATTTTTAAGAACCCGACGATTGCAGCGAAAAACGGCTTTGCGGCGCCGAGAGGCACGAAGCCGCTCAGCACGACAATGGGCGAGATGCCCGGGCGACGAACCAAGGTTGCCGCCACGACGATCACGACGGCGGCGGCCGCGGCCAGCGTCGCCAGGTTTTGTGACGCACCGATGTGCACCAACCAGTCTCTGGCGATGCGAGCGACAAAACCTGCGCAGAAGCTGGGGATCAGCGCCTGAAGCGGCGCCGAGAAGACGATTGCCATGGCCGCCGCGAACAAACCGGCCCACAGCGGTCCATCGTATGAACTGCCGGACGCGGCTTGTTGGGCCCGCAAAGGATCGGCCAGCGCACTCGCCAGCATTGCCATGGCGCACACGGCTGCAACCGAAATCCCACGCCTAGTATACGTCAGTTGCATTATATACACCGTTCGCGCGATCCACGTCAGACAGCAAACACTTCGCCCGGTGAGGTGTGCCAAGGGGACCTGCGACGGGGTCCCTAGCCCAAGATCGAGGCGCCGGCGGGCGCCGTTCGATGCAGAAGCCGCCGCTCGCCTCGCTTGCAAGGGCGCGAGCCGCGAACGCTTCCCCCAGGCATCGGGAAAGCAAGGGTCGAGGCTGGAAACCCCGACACGGCAACGTTGCACCATGGGGTCCGATGCTCGCCGCGACAACCCGGCTCCGTCCCCGGATCTGTTCCTTGGTCGAGATATCGAGGTTATTGCAATCGATTGCAAAAACCTGGGGGTGGACCGATTTCCTCTAGGTCCCGCCGGTAAGGATTGGACCGAGCGCATGCCCGGATCACCGGCATGGTGTCATTGCGGCCCTTGGCCATAATCGACGGAGAAGCGGGTCAGAGCGGGCGATTTGAGTGGCGCCGCCTCGGAGGGACACAGTTCAGGTCGACCGACCGCCGGGCGTACTGCGAACTCGGGCGACGGCCGCTGTGTCGCGGCGGTGGATTGAGCGGCGAGATCGAGGCGCCAAGGCCGCTGGCGCCGAGACGATCTTCCGCGAGAAGGTCAGCGGTGTTCGCACCGACCCGACCGCAGCTTGCCAAGCTCATGGCCGCGTTGCCGAGACCGCTTTCTGAGGAACTTTCCACTCGACTTGTCGTTAGGCTTACCGATCTGATTTCGGCGACCACGTCATCTATCTCGGGCATTATTGCAGCGAGGGTCTAGAATATGACGAAAACTGTTTCTGCGCTGGTCGCGGTCGCGGGGTTGGTGGCGGCGATGCCGGCAATCGCGGAAGAAATGCGCGCCGCGGAAGCGCGCAGCTTTGTCGTCGACAACCTGTTCTCGTTCACTTGCTTTGAAGGGACGTCCGGAGAGGGCCGCGTCCATGCCGATGGTTCCGTTGAGGGCGCGATCCGCTTGGGGGGCAGCGGGCGGACGCGCTACGCGACGCTCCCGCCCGGAACCCTGCGGGTTCGGGGCGAGTCCATTTGCGCCGTGATACGCGGGATTCCGTTTGAGCCATGCTTCGATCTTGATCGCACCGACGCGAGGAGCTTTCGGGGTTCGCTCGCTGGGCTGAGCTTCGCGTCCTGCCAATTCATCAAGCAGCCCAGTCGGCCCGGGATGGCCAGCACTGGATTGCCGCTCTCCATCGAGCCCA
>WNGE01008040.1_pt1 | contig 11359 bp, 10 predicted proteins | sample 5400651 | NCBI WGS metagenome assembly WNGE01 (sample SAMN13153370, study PRJNA577476) | soil metagenome | isolation source: 60 cm soil or saprolite under grassland replicate 2 | place: USA:California | collected 2016-06-15 | reverse complement strand
GATCCGCGAGGACCGCTCTGTGTACAACCTCGTGCAAGAGTTGACCGCAAGGATCAAGCAGGCTCGCTGAGATGTGGACGACGAGACTGCCGCTTCGAGCCCTGTCGACAAGGCCGTTCCGTCCCCACTTTCCGCCAACAGGGGATCTCGCTTGGCCATGCGGGTTTGGGGCATCATCCCCGTCGTCCACACCCTCTATGACTACGACAAAGGAATTTCATAGATGATCGAAGCAGAAGCTGTGGTGGCCGCCGGAACCCTCAAGACGACCTGCTCCCGTGATGACCTGCTTCGCGGTCTCGGAATCGTCTCGCGCGGCGTGTCGACGCGAACGACTGTCCAGATCCTCGCCGGCATCCTTCTCGATGCGACCGGCGGGAAGCTGTCGCTGGCGGCGACCGACATGGAGCTCTCGCTGCGCACGACGGTCGAGGCGAAGATCGAGTCCGAGGGGTCCGTCGTCGTTCCCGGCCGGCTGCTGCTCGACATCGCGCGCCTGCTGCCGGAGACAGAGGTCTCGGTGGAGCACCGGCTCGAGGAGGCGGTGGTCGAGGTTCGCTGCGGCTCCGCGAGCTACTGCCTGCACACTTACAACCCGGAGGACTTTCCGCGGCTGCCCGACACGCAGGGCGTCGAGCTGCATGAGGTCGACCGCGGGACGTTGCTCGAGACCGTTGCGCGTGTCAGCCGCTCCGCCTCGCGCGACGAGTCGCGGCCGGTCCTGACCGGCGTCCTCGTCCACTTCGAGCCTGGCAAGCTCGTGATGGCTGCGACCGACTCCTACCGGCTCTCGGTCAAGGAGACGTCGCTCGAAGGATCGGTGCCGGAGCTCGAGGCGATTGTGCCGGCGCGCGCGCTGGGCGAGCTGGCGCGGATCGCCGGCGAGGGGGAGAAGATCGTGCTGGGCGTGCACGAGAACCAGGTCGTGTTCGGCACCGGCGATGCGTGGCTGACGACCCGCCGCATCGACGGCCAGTTCCCGAACTACAAGCAGCTCGTGCCCGACGCGTTCGAGCATGAGGTCTCGTTGCCGCGTGAGGAGCTGCTCGACGTCGTCCGCCGCGTGTCGGTGATGGCGCAACGGAACTCGCCGCTGCGGCTCCGCTTCGCGGACGGCGAGCTCGTCATCTCCGCGCAGACCCAGGACGTGGGTGAGGCCCGAGAGTCGCTCCCGGCTTCATTCGGCGCGGAGGCGCTCGAGATCGGCTTCAACGCCGAGTTCCTGCGAGACGGGGTCGACTCGGTCGGCGGCGAGACCGTGCGGCTGAAGCTGATCAGCCCGCTCCGGCCCGCTGTCCTTCAGGGCGAAGGCGACGACTTCTTGTACCTGATCATGCCCATTCGGCTGGCCGGCTGATCGTCTCGGCAGTCGCTCTTCGAGACTTCCGCTCGTACGCCAAGCTCGACCTCGAGCTGGAGCCGGGGCTCGTCCTGGTGACCGGGCCCAACGGAGCCGGTAAGACGAACCTGCTCGAGTCGCTGCACGTGGGGACGCAGGGCTTCTCGCCGCGGACGCGGGCCGATCAGCAGCTCGTTCGGTTCGGCCGCGATGCAGCGCGGATCGCTCTCCGCGGCGACCGGGCCGGCGTGCCCGTCGAGCTGGAGGTGACGCTCGAACTCGGCACCGGCAAGCGGGCGAGCCTGAACGGGGCACGACTGCGCGCGGCGGAGCAGCTGCGGGGCGAGGTGACGACGCTGGTCTTCACGCCCGATCGGCTGGTCGTGGTCAAGGGCGGCCCGACGGCTCGGCGCGCGTATTTCGATCGTGTTCTCGGGCGTCTATCGCCTTCGCGGGCCGGGCTCTCGGCCGAGTACGGAGCAGCCGTCGGCCAGCGGAACGCGGCTCTGCGGCGCGTGGCGCAAGGCCTCTCGTCCCGCGACGCGCTGCCGCCGTGGAATGAGCAGGTGTCCCGTCTGGGCGCCGAGCTCGTCGAGGGGCGGCGCGCGACCGCCTCGGCGCTCGAGCCGGGCTTCGGCGAGCGAGCGGGCGAGCTTGGGCTGGAGGCGGCGGGCCTGGGCTACGCCGCCGAGGCGCCTACAGTTGCGGAGCTCGAGGCCCGGACGGAACGCGACCTCGAGCGGGGCACGACGAGCATCGGGCCGCATCTCGACGACGTCGCCGTCCTCGCGGGCGACCGCGACCTGAGGGCGTTCGGCTCCCAGGGCGAGCAGCGCCTCGCCGTGCTGGCGCTCCTGCTCGCCGAGGCCGAGCTGCTCGAGGAGCGCCGCGGCGTCTGGCCGCTGCTGTTGCTTGACGACGTCCTTTCCGAGCTCGATCCCGAGCGGCGCCGCATCCTGGCCGACCGCCTGCGCGCGACCGGCCAGGCACTGGTGACCAGCGCGAGCCGGAACGCCCTCCCCGGCGAGCCGGCGCAGACCATCGCCGTCGAGCAAGACCGCGACGGCACGAGCCGCGCGGGGGCTGCCTGATGGAGCGGATCGGCGGCGCAGTACGAAGCGAGCTCGGCCGTTTCGGCACGGCCGGAGTGATGGCGGACCTCGTCGCGGCCTGGCCCGGGGCAGTCGGCGATGCCGTCGCCACGAACGCGTGGCCCGCGCGCCTCGCCCGAGACGGCACATTGCACGTCGCGGCGAGCTCCTCCGCCTGGGCCTTCGAGCTCGGCCAGCTCGAGAGCGAGATCCTCGCGCGCCTGAAAGAGGCTCTCGGGAAGGCTGCTCCGAGCCGGCTGAGGTTCGCCCCGGGGCCGCTCCCGGAGACCGCGCCGGCGGCCTCGGAGCGTCCCCACGAACGTCTTCCGGACCCCACGCCTGAGCACGTCGAGCAGGCGCGCGGCTGGGCGGCGGAGATCGACTCCGAGGAACTTCGCAAAACGGTGGAAAAAGCTGCGCGCGCAAGCCTCGCGAGGGCCGCTTCCAGCCGCCCCGTCTGGTAGACTTAGATCAGCCCGGAAATGCGGAACTTGCAGGGCTTTTTTCATGCCTAAAGCTTCCTATACCGCTAAAGACATCACCGTTCTCGAGGGTCTCGAGCCAGTCCGGCTGCGCCCAGGCATGTACATCGGCTCGACGGGCGCTCGAGGGCTCCATCACCTCGTCTTCGAGGCGGTCGACAACGGCGTCGACGAGGCCCTCGCGGGACGCGCTGACGCGGTCGACGTCATCATCCATCCGGACAACTCGATCACGGTCCGTGACAACGGCTCCGGGATCCCGGTTGACGCGATGGCAGACCAGGGCGGCGTCTCCGCACTGACAGTCGTGCTGACCAAGCTCCACGCCGGTGGCAAGTTCGGCGGCGACGATGCGGCCTACAAGGTCTCCGGCGGTCTCCACGGCGTCGGCATCTCGGTCGTGAACGCGCTCTCGGAGCGGCTGACCGCCGAGGTCCGGCGCGACGGCAAGCTCTACCGCCAGGAGTTCGCGCGCGGGGAGCCTACGACTGACCTCGAGGTCATCGGCAAGGCGACGGACACCGGCACCACGATCGCTTTCCTGCCCGACGCCGAGATCTTCGAGGAGGTCGACTGGTCGTACGAGACGCTCAGCCAGCGCCTGCGCGAGACCGCATTCCTGACGCGTGGGCTGCGGATCCGCCTGACCGACGAGCGCGCCGGGGGCGAGAGCATCGAGTTCCACTACGAGGGCGGGATCAGGGACTTCGTCTCGCACGTCAACTCGGCCAAGGATCCGATCCACAAGCGGATCGCCTACTTCGAGAGCGAGAGCGAGGAGGGTGCGGTCGAAGTCGCGATGCAATGGAATTCCTCGTACCAGGACTCGGTCTACACCTTCGCCAACAACATCAACACCCACGAGGGCGGTTCGCACCTCTCGGGCTTCAACGCGGCGCTGACGCGGACGCTGAACCGCGTCGCGCGCAAGCTCGAGCTGCTCAAGGAGAAGGAGGACAACCTCGAGGGCGACGACGTGCGCGAAGGCCTCGCCGCGGTCGTCTCCGTGAAGCTCCAGGTGCCGCAGTTCGAGGGCCAGACGAAGACGAAGCTCGGCAACCCGTGGGTGCGCGGCTTCGTCGAGCAGGCTGTGAACGCGAAGCTCGCCGAGTTCCTCGAGGAGAACCCGCAGGACGCGAAGCAGATCATCCAGAAGGCGATCGCGGCGGCCCGTGCGCGCATGGCCGCCCGCAAGGCGCGCGACCTGACCCGGCGCAAGGGCGCATTCGGCGGCGAGATCGCCAAGAAGTTCGCCGACTGCCAGGTGCGCGACCCGGAGCTCGCAGAGCTCTTCATCGTCGAGGGCAACTCGGCGGGGGGCGCGGCCAAGGAGGCGCGCGACAAGTCGAACCAGGCGATCCTGCCGCTGCGCGGGAAGATCATCAACTCGGAGAAGAACCGGATCGACAAGGTGCTCTCCAACACCGAGATCCAGCTGCTCGTGCAGGTGATCGGCACGGGCATCGGCGACGAGTTCGACATTTCGAAGCTCCGCTACCACCGGATCGTCGTCATGACCGACGCCGACGTGGACGGCGCGCACATCCGCACCCTCGTGCTCACGTTCCTCTACCGGCACATGGAGGAGCTGTTCGAGCGCGGGCACATCTACATCGCCGTGCCGCCGCTCTACCTGGCGCGGTTCGGGAACCAGCAGAACTACCTGGAGAAGGACTCGCAGCTCGAGGACCTGCTCGTGCGCGAGAAGTTCGGCGACCTCCAGATCGAGGACCGCGCCGGAACGCAGATCAAGCTGACCGAGAACCGCTATCGCCGCTTCTCGAGGACGCTCAACGAATATGTGGGTTGGGTCGCGCGGCTGCGCTCGGACTTCGGGCCCCAAGCCTCCGACTTCGTTCTGGCCCAAAGGCTCGTCGAGACCGAGGCCTCGACGGTCCAGGACGCCGCCAAGGCGATCGCCGAGCGCGAGCAGAACGGCTATGGGCTGGAGGCCAGAGCCGACGGCGACTCGCTGCTCGTCCAGGTGATCGAGCAGGAGACGAACGCGACGGTGAACGTCGTTGTCCCAGGCGCGCTCCTCGAGTCGCCGATCTACGACCACGTACGACGGGCGCACGCGCGTCTTGCCGAGATCGTCGGCGGGCTGCCGCCGTTCAACCTGCGGCTCGGGAAGGAGTCGCTGTACGCCCTGACGTTCGAAGCGCTGCGCGACTCCGCGCTCGGGCTCGCGAAAACCGGAATCCAGATCACGCGGTTCAAGGGCCTCAGCGAGATGAACGCGCCCGAGCTCTGGAAGACGACGATGGACCCTGCGCGCCGGATGATCGTTCGCGTCGACGTCGAGGATGCCGCCGCCGCGGACCTCTGGTTCTCGCGGCTGATGGGCGACGAGGTCGAGCCGCGCCGCGCGTTCATCGAGCAGAACGCCCTGGAGGTCAAGAACCTCGATGTCTGAGGTCGAGAGCGGCCCGCTCGGGGCCGGCCGAATCGAGAGCCGCGAGCTAGACCAGGAGGTCCGCACCAGCTTTCTCGATTACGCGATGAGCGTGATCGTGAGCCGGGCGCTGCCCGACGTGCGGGACGGCCTCAAGCCCGTTCACCGCCGCGTGCTCTACGCGATGCATGAGTCGGGCCTGCAGCCGAACCGTCCGACTCGCAAGTGCGCCCGTGTGGTCGGCGAAGTCATGGGTAACTACCACCCGCACGGCGACCAGGCGATCTACGACGCGCTCGTCCGTCTGGCCCAGCCGTTCTCGCTGCGCTATCCGCTCGTCGACGGCCAGGGCTATTTCGGCTCGGTCGACGGCGATCCAGCCGGCGCCATGAGATACACGGAGTGCCGATTGTCACGAATTGCGACCGAGTTGCTGCGCGACATCGACGCGGACACGGTCGACTTCGAGCCGAACTACGACGAGTCGCGGCGCCAACCGACAGTCCTGCCCGCGCGGTTCCCGAACCTGCTCGTCAACGGCTCGGCGGGGATCGCGGTCGGAATGGCGACGAACATTCCCCCGCACAATCTCGCCGAGATCGTCAAAGGGATCAACGCGATGATCGAGGAGCCCTCGATCAACGTCGAGAAGCTGATGAAGCACGTCACGGCGCCGGACTTTCCGACCGGAGGCACCATCGTCGGCTACTCGGGAGTGCGCGATGCCTACCGCACCGGTCGCGGCCGGATCCTGGTTCGCGGTCGCGCTCACATCGAGCAGCTCCGCGGCGGCAAGAGCGCGATCATCATCACCGAGCTCCCGTACGGCGTGCGCAAGGCCGGCGAGGGCGGCGTGATCGAGAAGATCGCCGACCTCGTCAAGGCCGGGACGCTGACCGAGGTGCCGATGTCGGACGACGCCCTCCAGGACCACTCGGACAAGGAGGGCATGCGCATCTACGTCGAGCTGAAGCGCGACGCGGTGCCGCAGGTGGCGCTGAACAAGCTCTTCAAGCTGACGCCGCTGCAGACGACCTTCGGCTACAACGCGGTCGCGCTCGTCGACGGTGTGCCCAAGACGCTCTCGCTACTGGAGCTCGTCCGGCACTACCTCGACTACCAGCGTGAGATCGTCACCCGCCGGTCGAAGTACGAGCTGCGGCAGGCTGAGCGGCGCGCACACGTCCTCGAGGGCTACCTCAAGGCGCTCGACAACCTCGACGCAGTCATCACGCTGATCCGCAACGCGGCTGACACCGACGAGGCCCGCACCGGCCTGATGAAGGAGTTCGAGCTCTCCGAGGTCCAGGCACAGGCGATTCTCGACCTGCGGCTCGCGCGCCTCACGAGCCTCGCGCGCAAGGAGATCGAGGAGGAGTTCAAGGACCTGCAGGAGCGGATCGCGGAGCTGCGCGCGATTCTCGGCGATCCGGCGAGGGTCGACGGCGTGATCAAGGAGGAGCTGGCCGAGCTCGTGACCGCGTATGCGCGCGAAGACACGCGGCGCACCGAGATCGTGGCCGGCGAGGACGAGCTCGAGCTCGAGGACCTGATCGCGGAGGAGGACATGGTGATCGCGATCACGCGCTCGGGCTACGTGAAGCGGCTACCCGTCAGCGCTTACCGCGAGCAGCGGCGCGGCGGGATCGGCGTCATGGGGATGGACCTCAAGGAGGACGACTACATCGAGCACCTCTTCGTCGCCTCGACCCACGACTACCTGCTCTTCTTCACCACGGTCGGAAAGGTCTACCGGCTGAAGGTGCACGAGCTCCCGCTCGGGACGCGCCAGTCGAAGGGCCGCGCGATCGTGAACCTGCTGCCGTTCGCACAGGACGAGCAGGTGCGCGCCGTGATCGCCACGCGTGACTTCAAGGAAGCCGAGTACCTCGTGCTCGCCACGAAGAACGGGGTGATCAAGAAGACGAAGTTCGAGGAGTACAACACCCCCCTGAAGTCGGACGGGATCATCGCGATCAAGCTCCGCGACGGTGACTCGCTCGTCGACGTGCTCCACTCGAGCGGCACCGACGACATCATCCTCGTCTCGCGCAAGGGCCAGGCGATGCGGTTCCACGAGACCGAGGTGCGGCCGATGGGGCGCGCGACCTCGGGCGTGAAGGGCATGGGCCTCCGCAAGGGCGACGAGGTGATCTCGGCTTCGATCGCCCGCGAGGACCACGACATCCTGGTCGTGACCGACCAGGGTTACGGCAAGCGGACTCGCGTCGCCGACTACCCGGTCAAGGGCCGCGGCGGGCTCGGCGTCAAGACCGTGCAGCTGACGGAGGCGCGCGGCCAGCTTGCCGGCGCGGGGGCTGTTCACGAGGGCGCGCAGCTGATGCTGATCTCGAACGGGGGCACCGTCATCCGGATGGGAGTCTCGGAGATCAAGCGGCTCGGGCGCGCGACGCAGGGCGTGATCGTCGTGCGTCTCCGCGGTGACGAACAGGTCTCGAGCTTCGCTCTCGCAGCGGAGTCCGACGACGAAAGCACGGTCGGCGAGGTCGAAGTAGCTGAGCAAGAAACCGAGAAATAGGGATAGGTTCGCGCAGAAACCTTCCCAAGCTCGGCTCAGGGGTATATAACTTTCAAGGCGGGTCGAAACAGTTCGTCCTCGGAGGCGGCGCATGTACGACAAGGCAGTGGATTTCCTGGAGCCGATCGATATCACGGCCCATCTCGACAAGATCGAGCTCTATCTCGGCCAGGTATGCCAGATCGCCGGCATCTCCAAGATGCAACTCGATTACTGGACGAACAAGGCCCAGATCCCGACCAAGGGCAAGAAGCAGCGGATCTACGACATGGACGCGCTCGAGACCGTGATGCTGATCAAGCAGGCCAAGGACAAGGGTCTCAACCTCGGCGCGGCGATCGAGGCCGCCCGCACGTTTCGCGCCACCAAGACCGCGGCTTCGAACGGACAGTAGCGAGCTGGTGCTTGCCTGAGCTGGCCGACGGGTTAGCTTGCCCGGGCAAACGTTCCCTGCTTACGAAAGCAGAGCTCTGCTTCGAGGGTCGCGACCCGCCTGCGTTCCTCGGCTAGATCCCTCTCGACCTCGCGCAGGCGTGTCTTAGCCTCTACGTAGCGCCCACGCAATTCTGCTACCGAGAGCGCGGTGGATTGTCGGCCGACCACGTTCCTGGAGACGGCGCCTTCAGCTAGTTCAAGTTCGATGGCATAGGAGCCATCGCGTTTCTCAGCGGGGAGGCGGCCGGCTTTTATCCAACGCCGAACCGTTCGTTCCGCGACCCCGAGATGTTCGGCGGCTTCCCGTGCGTTCACCTTCACTTGTCGCCTCCTAGCGATAGTTAACTTTCGATACCGTACTATCTGATCCGGACGGTGTCCGGTCCCGCGGAGACACTCGGTATCAATGGCGAGAGGCTTCACGACCTTCGCGTAGCTGCGGCTCTTTCTCAGGAGCAGGCCGCGTCTCTCACGGGCCTCACGGCGCTCACGCTGAGGAAACTCGAGAAGGGCCATCAGGTGGACCTGCGTGTTGGAACGCTCGGGCGGTTAGCCAAGGCGTACAAAGTCAAGCCCGAAGCACTTATTCGTTGGTGGTGACCGGCCAGCGTCCGGTCATGTGTTGTCCGCCCCGTCTGATTCCATGGCTGTATGGCTCCAGACCTCAACGAGTTCCGCTGCCGGCTCGTCTACCATCGGGCGCTCAACGCGGCCCAGGCGAGCGTCAACAGGATCGTGCTGGTCGTGATGCAGCCTCCCATCGAGGTCCTGACGAACGGCCTGCGCGACGGTCTCAATGCGGCGCTGGAGATCGTGCGCCAGCACGAGGAGTCGCGCGTGCTGAACCCGGACGAGGCGAACAAGGTATGTCGCTGGCTGGAAGACGACTTGAACACTCTCGGTGAGGGGTTCGCGCTGCTTTCGCTGCCCCCAGGGGTCACTGCGATCGGAGCTGCCGCGCCGCGTCTTCGGGCGCGAGCGAGTTGACGTAGTGGCCGGTCCCGAGCTCGACGCCTGCGAAGACGCTCAGGCGGGGAAGGAGCTCGACGTGCCAGTGGGTGCCGTTGTGGAGCCAGAGGTTCGCCGGCGGCGGGCCACGCAGCTCACCCAGGCGCCGTAGCGCGTCTGCGGCCAGAGCGAGCGCGTCCGGGAGCCGGTCGCTCTCGAACCCATCGCCTTCGTGCTCCACGGGCGCGATCAGGCACTCGTACGGCGCGCGGCCCGCGTACGGGCAGAGCAGGACGAGGCCGTCCGCCTCGGTGACCACACGCGTGCCCTCCGACCGCTCGCGCTCCAGAAGCGCGCAGACTCGGCAGCCGCCGTCGTGCTCACCGGCCTGGACGGGTGGCTCGTCGCGCAGCCAGACGAGCTGCGAGTGCGAATGCGGCAGGCTGGATCCGGCGAGCTTGCCCTCGTTCACGCAAGCGAAGAGGTGCGGGAAGCCCTCGGCCCGTGCCGCAGCCGCGCGCGCCCGCCACGCCTGCGCGACGAGCTCGACCTGGCCGGCATCGAGCTCCGCGAGCGAGCGCACGTGCTCGGGGGCGTGGACGACGACCTCCTGACGCTCGAAGGCGGGGTACTTGTTCGGAACGACACGCACCTTCCAGCCGGGCGTGTCCGGGTCTCGACCCGCCGGCAGCGCGAAGGACTCGGGCGGTGTCTGGTTCTCGCGACCCTCGCAGAACGGGCATTTCTCGCGCTCGTCCCGGGTCTCCGGGTCGAGCTGGAAGCGGCCCTCGGCTCCGGGACGCTTCGCGCGCGCCGGAGCGACCGCGACCAGCCGCCCCGAGAGCGGGTCGACGCGGAGATCCATGTGGCTAGGAGCCGGACTTGGACCGCTCGAGGAACGGCGTCAGCAGGTCGATCGGTGCCGGGAAGACGATCGTCGTGGACTGCGACGAGCCGAGCTCGAGCAGCGTCTGCAGGTAGCGGAGCTGCAGCGCGATCGGGTGCTCCTCGATCACGAGCGCCGCGTCCTTCAGCCGCTCCGAGGCTTGGAACTCGCCCTCGGCGTTGATCACCTTGGCGCGCCGCTCGCGCTCGGCCTCGGCCTGCCGGGCCATGGCGCGCTGCATCCCCGACGGGATCTCGACGTCCTTGACCTCGACGATCGAGACCTTGATCCCCCAGGGCGAGGTGGCTTCGTCGATGATCCCCTGCAGGATCGCGTTGATCTTGTCGCGCTCGGAAAGGAGCTCGTCGAGGAGGTGCTGGCCGAGCACGGAGCGCAGCGTCGTCTGCGCGATCTGCGAAGTGGCGACCATGAAGTTCTCGATCTGCACGATCGCGTTCTTCGGCTCCACGATCCGGAAATAGGCGACGGCGTTGACCCGTGCCGGGACGTTGTCCTTGGTAATGACCTCCTGGGGCGGGATATTGAGCGTGATTGTGCGCAGGTCGACCTTGACCATCCGGTCGACGATGGGGATCAGCAGGAACAGCCCGGGGCCCTTCGGCTCGGGCAGCAGCCGGCCGAGGCGGAAGACGATCCCGCGCTCGTACTCGCGTGCCACCTTGATCGCGGAGATCAGGAACAGCACGAGCAGGAAGAGGACGACGACGAGGACGACGATCGCAGCGGTCACGTGAACCGGATCCTACCCGCCTGTTTGATCCTGGGACACTCAAAGCTGCCCTAGAAGGTGTGTCAGACGGCCGAGCGGGCAAAGCCCGCACGGCCTCTTTGGTCGGCGCCGCCGAGTCAGCGCCTCAGTCGTCGGCGACGTGCTCGACGTCGAGCGAGAGGTCGGCCCCGACTCCGGCGACGCGCACGCGCTGGCCGGGCCGGAGGGGCGAACCGTCGCGTGGCCGGGCGCGCCAGAGCTCGCCGTGCACGAAGACGAGGTCGTCGCGCCTCGCCTCGCCGATCTCGCCCACGATCGTTTGGGGGCCGACCGAGACCGGGCTTCGCCGGACGGCAACCGCTTTCGAGATCGCAATCGCCCAGAAGCCGCCGACCGCCACCGCGAAGGCGATCACGAGCGGCGTGTTGACGTTGTTGTAGGGAGCCGGCGCGTTGTGGAAGAGCAGCAGCGAGCCGACCACCATCGAGATCAGGCCGGAGACGGTCAGCGCTCC
>WNGE01008039.1_pt1 | contig 11360 bp, 6 predicted proteins | sample 5400651 | NCBI WGS metagenome assembly WNGE01 (sample SAMN13153370, study PRJNA577476) | soil metagenome | isolation source: 60 cm soil or saprolite under grassland replicate 2 | place: USA:California | collected 2016-06-15 | reverse complement strand
GAGGCCGCGTAGGAGATGATCGCCCCCTGGCAGGCGTACCTGAGGTCGCCTGGGCAGCGCGCCGCGTGCCAGGGCACCAGGCCAAGCTCTCCGCCCGGCACCAGCACGATGCGCGGTTCCCTCCCGGCGCCGGCCGGGACGGCGCTGAGCACTCGCCCGAGGGCGACCTGCCATGCCCAGCCGCATAGCGCGCCCAGAGCGGCCAGCCAGAATGGCCTGGCGGCCGCCTCCGCCGCAGCCTTTGCTGACTTGCCGGGGACCGCCATCGCGGCCTCGGCGGACCGCCGGGCGGCGAGAAAGTCACCGACCGGGCTGTCAGCCCCGGCTTTCAGTCCGGGAAGCGGCAGCACCAGGACCGCCGCGTCCCGGTCGACGAGCACGGCGAGGCCGTGTCCGTACTCTTCCTGCGGGAGCAGGTAGACGAGCGCGTCCGCGCCGACATGGGTGAGGGTGGCGGCGATGTCCCCGGCGGACGGGGGGGACAGCAGCCGGGCTTGGGCCGGAGACTGCTCGAGGGCCAGCATCGTCCGATACCGCAGGTCGCTGTCGTCGGCCGCCGCGCTCACCCACTCATCCGCCAGGCCGGCGTGACCCGACTCCCGCAGCGCGGTTTCGACCCCGGCGCCGGACGAGGCGGCATGCAGCACCATGCCGCGGCCGAGTTCGAGCGCGCCGACGGCCTCGGCGGGCCGGTCACGCTCCAGGAGCCAGCGGGCCATCTCGGTCGCCTCGTTGGTCCCCTGCCTCGCCCGGTAGAGCGCGTTCTCGTCGGTGTCCTGCATGAGCACGTCACCGACGAGCTCTTGCAGGCCAGCGAGCCCGAGTGCGGCCGCCCGGCCGACGTCACCGCGGGCCTGGTCGCCCCGCGCGCGGTAGGCGCTGGCGAGCCGCTGCAGGACACTAGCCGCATACGGGCTGCCCGGCTCCTGCTCGACCGCGCGCCTGGCCTCCTCAAGCCGGTCGATCGCGTTGCTGAGGTCCCGCTGGCTCCCGGTGAGAGCGTGCCTGGTGAGCAGCGCGAATCCGTGTCCCTCCAGTAGCCGGGTACGCTCGCGGCCCGCCAGGCCGGGCACCGAGCACGCACTCGCCAGCGCGGGGATCGCGCGGTCGATCAGCTCGTGGTCATGCGCGGCGAGTCCGCGGAGCATGAGGCCCCCGGCGCCCTGCGCCAGCAGGAGCGGGTACTCGGGATGGTCACTGCCGATATGCTCGGCCGTGGCCAGCATGACGTCAAAGGCCGCTTTCTCGCCGGCCCCGACGAACATGCCTTCCGCGGGAGCCGCCATCCTGGCCTGCAGGGTCCGTGCCGTCTGGATCGTAGAGGTCATGAAGGACGACGCCGGGTTGTCGGAGCCGACGAGCTCGACCGCCCGCTCCAGGTAAGCCAGAGCCTCCGGCAGCCGTGCTGAGTCGCGATCGTAGTAGTAGCGCAGGACCGTGAGGTGTCCGCGCAAGAAAAGCAAGGAGCCGTGACCGAGGGTTCCTTCCGCGTAGGGGCCGACGGGATCGATCGCCTCGAAGGCCAGGCGGACGTACTCCTCCGCCTGGTCTAGGTGGCGTATCTCGCCGCCCATGCCATGGAGGTCGACTAAGGCGAATCCCACGCTGGCGAACAGGTACGGCCGCCACGGGTTGTCGGCCGGCGCCGAGTCCGCGACGCTCATCAGCTCCGCGAGGGCGCTGTCGGCGAGGTCCCGCCGGTGCTCCATGTTGGCTTGCAGCGATGCCATGGCCCAGTACATGCACTGGGCCATGGGCCGCACGGGATCATCTGGCGCGAGCCGGCCGATCACCTGTTCCAGCTGGGCCGACAGCCGGTGCTGTTTCAGCACGGACCGGTGTGACGCTCCCAAGCCCAGTACCTGCAGGCCGATAGTGGCCACCGTGTGGGCTGTCTCCGGGTCACCGCTCGGCATGCGGTCAAGCGCCGTCACGATGTCTTCGAGCCGCCCCGCGGGATCATCCGCCGTGGTAGCGCCGCTCACCTGGCTGCCCAGGGCCTGCTGCAGCAGGCCGAGCTCGGCGGTCCGCACAGGATGGCCGACGGGCAGCCGCGCCACCGCTTCGGTGAGGGCGTCCGTGACCGGCGCTCCCAGTCCGGCCGCGCCCGGTTCCGCGGCGCCCGCGGCCGCCAGCAGCGCGGCGCGCATGGCCAGCAGCTCACCGGGCTCGGCGGTGCCGGCGGGCAGGGCGGAGGCGGCGCGCCGCAACTCGTCGGCGACTCGTGGCACGTCGCCGGCCGGACCGCCCGCGCGGAGCGTGACGAACAGGGCGATGCCCCAGAGCATGGGCACCAGGCCGCCGAGCGCGTCGCGGGCGGCCCCGGCAGGGATCTGACGCAGGTGGCCGATCGCGGTCTCGGCGTCGGCGGGCGCGACCTCCAGGGTGCCCAGCTCGGCCAGCAGCGCTGCTGCTCCCCCGCCACGCTGGACGGCCTCGAGATCCGCCCGCCGCAGCATAGCCGAGCGCTGCGCGGAGGTGAGCTGCCGGATGAGAGTCATCCAGGCGGTCACCAGGTGGCCGCCGACGGCCGGCTCGTCCGGGCCGCCATCCGCGCCCGGGCCGCCGTCCGCCTCGGGCTGGATGACCTCGGCCGCATAGCGCAGGGCCGCTTCGCGGTCCGCCGCAGTGCCGTCGTATCCGGCGTAGCGCGTGGCCCGCTGGACAGCCAGGGCCGAGATGATCCGGCGGCGGCCGGGGTCGTCGGCGTCCATCAGGTCGAGCAGAGACGCAAGCAGCGCGCCGGCCTCGTCGACGTCGGCGCGCTGGCCGCCCGCCCCGCCCATCCGCGTCATGAGAGCGCCGGCGAGCATGGCGTCGGCCTCGGCGCGAGCCGGCTCATCAGCGGGCAGCCGATCGCGCAGTCGCCTGAGGCAGTCGATGCCGATGTCGAGATCCCGGGCAGAACCGGTGCCGCCGTCGCGAAGCAGGGACGCCTCGGCCTGCAGGTAAAGCACCAAGAGGTAGTCGTCGCCGCCGTCCGGCAGGCCGGCCATAGCGGGCGGCGACCCGGCGGCGGACTCCAAGTCAGCGGCGGCGGCCTGGAGCTCGGCGAGCACCCGGCTGAGCAGCGAGCGGGCCAGGTCTGCCTGGCCCGACGCGTCCTGCTCTGCCGCCAGCTCGATCATCGCTGCGAGCACGGGGATGCGCTCAGCCGTCGACGCCACCGCGGCTAGCTCGTCCTGCAGCGCCGCCAGCCGCGCCTCGGTGAAGTGCATCGTTTCCATTGGTCACCCGGCCTGCTCGCCCGGCTCGCCGGGGGGTACGGCGGCGAACTGGTAGACGACGACCCTGGCTGGCGCGACCGGCCGGCCGGTGTCCGCGTTGGCGTAACCATCGCCGGTCACGCTGGCTATCGTCCCGTCGAGATCCGCCCGGCTCGTCACGGTCAGCTCGCTGACCTGCTGCTGGCGCGGGTCGAACCTCCCGGCCACCGCTGGGCGGACCGCCACCACGCCGCAGCGCTCCAGGATCAGCGCCACGCTTTCGGCATACGACTCCAGCAGAGTGGCGACCTGATCGCGGGTCATGGCCTCCGGCACGGACCTGGACTGCCCGATCAGGTCATCGCGGAGCAGCCGCAAGTCGGTCACCATTGGCCGCAGCAGCTCCCGGCGCTCCCCCGCCCTGAACCGTTGCAGTTCCTCGTGGAGCCGGTCGATGACGCCCTCTCTCGCCTGAGCCCGATCATGCTCCCGGGATACCTGGGAAACCAGCAGCCCGATTGTGGCTCGCATCTCGCCGACCGCCGCGAGCAACGGATCTCCCGGCTCCTTATCCTGGGCGTCGTCAGTCACGGTCTATCCCCCCAGCCGGATGAAATACCGCATAATTCGACCGGGCACCACGATACCCGCATGGTCGCGGGAATAGACCGCCTGGTCAAATTGCGTGATTTATCCTTTTTGACGCTCATCGTGAGCGCTTGTTGCGGTCCAGGCCGGCGCTTGCCATGCTCGGTACTGTGGCTGAATTCCCCATTCAGGTCGCGGACATTGTCGCCGACCTCAGGCTTATCAGGGAACGCGGCCTCGTCCGGATCAGGCATACCGAGCTGCCCTCGCTGCGCCTGGCGGCCAGCCGGACCCACGTCGTCCCGGCCTGCGATCACGGCCCGCGCGCCATCGAGGCGCTGCTCCGCGCGGCCGTCGAGAATCTCGGTGGCGGCCAGCTCGCCTCGGCGGCGGCGTATACGTTCGGCCTGAACCGGGGTGGGCGGGACCGGGCTGCCCCGGACCGCAGGCGCCGGGCCGCCCAGGAGTACGGCGTCAGCAGGAGATGCGCGAGGACGCTTCCTGGCCATGCATTTCATCATCCATCAGCGAGCGGCCGCGGACGTCATGGTCGCGGGACTGGGCAGATGGGCAGCCAGCGCAAAGACCAGCGCAGATAAGCGGTCAGTGTGGTTCCATGCGGCCAGTGAAGCCGGCACCGCGGCCTGCTGACCGGCCGGAAGCCGGGCGTGATCCGGGCGGATTCCGGGCGGCTTCCGCCCAGCGGACACCATAGCCGAGGCCCGGCCGCATGTCGCGGAAGCTGACCGTGATCTCGCCGAAGCGATCCGGGGTCACGGTTTCGGCCGTCGGCGCGCCCTGGGATATCAGCGCGGCCGGAGCGTCGCGGAGGATCCAGACGCATTCCGGCAGGCGGTCAGGGTTGAACCGCACCCGCAGCTCGAAGTAGTCGCTGCGCCGGTACGGGACATGCACGTAATGCGGCGTCATGCGCTGGCCTGCCGGTATCGCCAGCCGCATGGCGTACTCGTGGCGCTCGCCGGCGTGCAGCGGCCTGGGCAGGACGATCGCACTCTGGAAATAGCCGTCATAGGGCTGCCTGCGGCGTTCGACCGACCCGCCATAGAGCAGCTCCGATGTCAGTTCGCGGTCCTGGCCGACGTCCTGTGGATCGCGAGGAAGGCTGACCGAGATCACGATCTCGCTCAGGCCTTCGGCGGTGGCCACCACCATCCGGCGCTCTAAAGCCTCGATCGGGTCGGCGTCCAAGCGCAGGAGCGCGCTGAACGACTCGATGAACCAGCCGTTCGCCTCATCGGCGTCCCAGGCGGGAGGCAAGTGGGCGCCTGGGTTACCCGGCTGCGGCCCGCGGGCCCACGGCGGCGCCACCGACCGGCTGACCCCGGCCGGGACTCCCCCGTCCAGCAAGCGCCTGACCTGCGTCCAGTACTCCCGCCACTGCCGTAGGTCACCTTCGCAGGCTCGGACGAACGCTAAGGTGACCTTCAGGGTGGGCAGCCGCTTACCAGCGGCGGCACTCTGCACCGTGCTGGTCGCATACCGAGACTTCCTGCCGAGCTGGTCGTAGGTCAGGCCCGAGCGTCTGCGCAGATCACGAAGCCAGAACGCGAACTCGCGAACCGGCGAGCCGTCCCGGTCCAGTGGCTTCTGCGGGCGTCCCATATCCACAGTCCTCCACTCTGGCAGTCACGCCTTTCACCGGAAGTTTTCCACAAATCACCCGGTTTTACACGCTAAGCTGGCAGTTCTTTTCCTGGACGACCGACGGGTTTGCGACATTTTCCCTGAAAGTCTTGCCAGTCGCCACACAGCCGACATAGAAATATACAGTCCATGCATACCACGGGAGATGGTCGGCATGGACGTCTAGGGCGGCATGCTAAATACTCCGCATGGCTTACGCGGCGCGCGGGTCATGCACGGCGTGGGGGTGGCATTGGTGATCATCGGCTGACGCTGTACGGCGCGCTGGCCTACGCGCTCAATCACGCTGCGCTGGCCGGCCCGTCGGCGAATTGATCCATATTTGTCACACTTGCCCATTTCCCCCAATTGGGAACCTGCGCATTCAATCAGGTGCGTTGCCTTGAGTTTCTACCGGGATACCCGGCCATTCGCCATATGACCGCAGACGCGCGTGAGCTCCCCGGCGGCGGCCGGGCGTGCGTGCGTGCGTGCGTGACACGAGTTTTCTGCGAGCAGCAGGAAGGAGCAGACGTGACACCGGAGACCAGTTCGGTGAGTGAGCTGGAAGAAGCGGGCACCCCGGAGGTAGTGGCGGACGCTGACTCCGGCGGCGCTGACGACGCGGCGCCGGGAACCGGAGATGGCAGAGCGGAGACCGGAGGGGAACCATCCGAGAGCCGCGTGATGAGCGAGATTCACGGAGCGCTGCGAGACCTCGCCGCTTCGTCCCAGCGCTACCACGCCCGGGCTGAGCAGCGCGAAGGCGTCATCGACCACCTGCGGTCCGAGGTGGAGGTGCTCCGCCAGGGGGAACGGCGCGGACTGCTCCGCCCGCTGCTGACCGACGTGTGCCGGCTCCGCAATGACCTGCTGAGGCAGGCAGCCGATCTGCCAACGGACTACGACGCGGCCAAGGCCGCGGAATTGCTGCTCTCCTATGCGGAAAGCATCCAGCTCACGCTGGAGAGCAACGGGGTTATCACCTACGCACCGGATGACGGTGAGCCGTTCGACCCGCGGATGCACCGCCGCGTCGCCGGCGAGGCCTCGGCCGATCCCGCCCTGACGGGGCGGATCGCTCGTGTACGGCACGACGGCTACCTGGACATCGAGGCGAACAGTCCGATTGCGCCCGCGGAGGTCACCGTATTCGCGGCCACGAAGGGAGAACAGTGAACGAGCCGCAGCAGGGAATCTTCGGCATCGACCTCGGCACCACCTACTCGGTGGTGGCTTATATCGATGAGACGGGCCGCCCGGCGGTTACCCGGAACAGCTACGGCGATGACACGACGCCGTCGGTGGTGTACTTCGAGAGCGAGACCAACGTCGTGGTGGGCAAGGTCGCCAAGGAGTCCGCCGGGGTTTCCCCTGATCAGGTGGTCTCGCTGATCAAGCGGGAGATGGGCTCCAAGGACTACAGCCGGGCGTTCTTTGGCAAGGAGTACACGCCGCCGTCCGTCTCCGCGCTGATCCTGGGCGCGCTGGCCAAGGATGCGGCTGAGGCCACCGGGCGGTCTGTGCATGAGGTCGTGATCACCGTGCCGGCCTACTTCGGCCTGCTGGAGAAGGACGCCACCAAGAAGGCCGGGGAGATCGCGGGGCTGAAGGTCATCGGGATCGTCCCGGAACCGGTCGCCGCCGCCTTGCACTACGGAGTGACCGGCAGCGCGGACGGGACCACGTTCTGCGTCTATGACCTGGGCGGCGGCACGTTCGACATCAGCCTGATCAAGATGACCGAGGATGCCATCGAGGTCCTCGCGGTCGGCGGCAACCACATCCTGGGCGGTGCCGACTGGGACGAGAAGCTGTTCAACCACATCGTCGCGCAGACCGTAGAGCAAACCGGCGACGACTCGATCCTGGACGACGAGGGGGTGCTACAGGAACTGCGGATGCTGGCCGAGAACACCAAGCAGGCGCTGTCCAAGGCCGAATCCAAGACCATCATCCACCGCCACACCGGCACCGCGGTCAAGATCGTCGTCACCCGCCAGCAGTTCGAGGAGATGACCGCCGAACTGCTCGAGGAGACCATCCGCATCACCGACCGCACACTGACAGAAGCGGACAAGCTATATCCCGGGGTCAGGGGCAGGATCAGCGAGCTGCTGCTTGTCGGCGGGTCCAGCTGGATGCCCGCTGTGGCCGACCGGCTCAGGCGGGAGTACCCCTGGAACCCCAAGCTCGCCGACCCCAACCTCGCCGTGGCCAAGGGCGCCGCGCTGTACGCGGCGGGCCAGACCGTCCGCTTCGTCGAGGCCGGCGCCGAGGGCAGCCAGTCCGCGGACACCGCCGCCGACCCGGCCGCCAGCCTGGCCCCCGGCCCGGTGACCCCCGAGGCCGTCCGGGCCGTCGCCGAGCGGACCGGCCTGGACGAGGAGCAGGTCGAGAAGTTCGCGAAGAAGACGGTCGTCAACGTGCTGCCGAAGGCGGTGGGCATCAAGCTCCTGGACACCAGCAAGCCGAACTGGGAAGAGGACCCCGATGGGGCGTCGTACATCAAGCACGTCATCGCGGCGCAGACCCAGCTGCCTTTCCGGGCCGAGAAGTTCACGCCAAGCACAGCGGTCGCCCGCCAGGAGTCGATCGAGATCGAAATCTGGGAGCAGGCCGGGGCCATCCCCGACGGTGAGCTTTCGGCCAACCACCGCGTCGACGACGCCGGGGTGATCGAGGGCCTGGCACCGTTCGCCCTGCCCGCCGGATCACCCGTGGACATCACCATGGGCGTCGACGCGGAGGGCACGGTCAGCCTGGTCGCCGTCGAGCCGACGAGCGGCAAGGAGCTCGAGATGTCGGTCCGGATCAGCGTCCTGTCCGAGGAGCAGATGGCCGAGGCGAAGGCCAACCTAGCCAGCCTGGCCCTGAGCACGTAGCCGGCCCATGCATTTCGACGAGAAGCGGTACGAGGAATCCCTCATCCGGCATCGCCGTAACCGCACCAACCCCGATGACCTGATGGAGCGGTACGCCATCACCCTCCCCGCCAGCGACACGGAAATCGCCGCCCAGGTCAAAGCGGTGCGTGGCTACTGGAACAGGATCTGCCTGGGGAACTCCCGTGCGTCCGGTGTGGCCAAATGGTGCCGGACGCAGGATGAAGTGCTCGCCCGCCAGCCAGGCACGAAGCTGGAGTCCAGCGCGTGGTGGCAGCGGCAGCAGGCGGAACGCGATTCGGCGGCCGCGTCGTCGATCCAGATCGTGGCCGAGGACCTCAGGCAGAACTATGGCTCGCTTGGCGTCGTGACCAGCGGGACCCTGGACAGGTTCGCCGCTAGTGAGAGCCTGACCTCGGCTCAGGCCGAGGAGGCCGCCAAACGGGCTGGCCTCACGGTAATCGACAAAGCTGTCTCGCTGCCCGACGCGGCGCCGCTCCCCAACTTCGGGCAGCTGGTCAGGGAGATGGGCGAGTGCGGGGCGGCCTCGGTCCCTGACCTGGTTCACCCCGGCTCGGGGCCGTTCAGCATCGTCGAGCGGTACGAGTGCGCGAGTGACAAGAGCAAGCGGCTGGACACCGTGGCGGTCACGAAACAGAGCGACGAGGTCGAGAAGCGCGGCGTGTCGGGAACCGACAACGCGCGGATGCGGGCACTGCGCATCCTGCGCAAGGCCGACAGCGACGGGGTGAAACTGCGCGACGTGGCGCTCTACCACCTGGTGGATGCCGTCAGCGGAGCGCCGACGTCCACATCGGCCAAGACGATGCTGGAAAAGCTCGGCGTATCGGCCCAGAACGCCGCCGTCATCGCGGTGCTGCTCGCGGAACGGCGCACCGCGACGACGACGACCGGCCTGGACAAGGTCATTAACCTGCTCGCCTCCGGGCAGCTGCGCGAGGCCATGGCGGCCGCCCTGAACCTTACGGTCGGATCGGACATGGCCACGGAGGCACAGCAGCGAGTCCAAGCCGCCCAGGAGCGACTTGACCAGCTCCTGGGGCAAGCCAAGGCGGCGGTGAGCGCGGCCGACGAGGCTCGCGCCGAGGCCCTGCTCAAAGACGTGGCCCTGATCAGCGCCGAGGACGCCGCCTCCCTGCTGGCCACGCTCCCGCCCGCGCCGCCCGAGGACCTGCGCGCCTCCAAGGACGGTGCCGAGGTCAAGCTGTTCTGGCGGTCAGGCCCCGGGCACGACGAGGACACCGGCTATGTCGTCCGCCGGACAAGGCAGCATCCGCCCGCCGCCCCCACGGACGGCGACCAGGTGTACGAGGGCAAGGGCGGTACCTGCTCCGACCCTCAGGCTCCCATCGCGCGCCCGGTGCAGTACGGCGTGTTCGCACTGGGCCGGGACAGCCGCCCGCACTCCCGCCCCGCCACCATCTCCGTCACGCTGCTCCCGCCGGTGACACGGCTCAAGGCCGAGGTCGGGCCGGCCACGATCTCGCTGCACTGGTCCGCGCGGCCGGACGCGGAGGTCCGGGTCACGCGGGCGGCGGACACGGGCGCGCCGGTGCCTGTGCCGGTGACCGGCAGCGGGTGCCACGTCACCGGGCTGCCCGAGGGGAAGATGCAGCACTTCGAGGTCGTGGCGGTCTACCGCGGCCCAGGCGGCGCCGAGCTGCGCTCGGCGGCCGAGCAGATCAGCGTGACCCCGCGGGCGGAGGCCAGCCCGGTGCCGAAGCTGACCGCCCGCCTGGCCGAGTCGGGCGGGGTGGTCCGGGTCCGGGTGACCTGGCCGCGGGTCGACAACTCCGACGTCAAGATCATGCGTTCCGATGCCGAACCGCCCTGGCCGTTCGGGACGATCATCACGGCGGAGGAGATGGCGCAGGCCGGCCAGGAGCTGACCGGCCGCGTTATCACCACGGGGAAAGAGACCGGCCTGGAGACCGACCTGCCGGGCGGGGTCCACCACCTCGTGCCGCTATCGGTCGGCGGCACGGGCGTCGCCGTCGGCCGGGCCACGGCGGTCGCCGTGACCGATCCGGTCCGCCAGCTCATCGCCACCCCGTTCGCGGCCGAGGCCAGGGTGTCCTGGCAGTGGCCGGCACCGCGCAGATGGCCGAGGTGAACTGGACGCTCGACGGCGAGGAAGACCTCTACCTCATCACCCAGGCCGAGTACCGGGCCAACGGGGGGGCGCGCGTTCCGCTCGGCGCCGGACCGTGCCAGGTGGACGTGCGCGCCGTCATCATGGCCGACGGCAAGGCGTATACCTCGCCGCCGGTGTCCACGGTGGTCAGCCGGGTGCTGGATGTCCCGGTCGGCTACCACGTCTCCGGGCCGCCGGCGGTCGGCCCGTTCGGCGGGCGGGTGAAGAAGGTGGTGTTCACAGCCGAGCAGGGCTGCGCCGGCGTCCAGGTGCGGATGGTGGCCTCGCCTGGCCGGGTGATGCCCATGAGGGCGACCGACGGCGTCCCGGTCCTCGAGATCGTGCTCAACCTCGCGGCCGACGTCCCCGAGGAGCACAAGATCACCGTCCCGAAGCTGGTGAAACGCCCGTTCTGGGTGCGGTGCTTCGTCGTCGCCGGGCAGGCCCGGCTCATTGACCCGCCTATCAGCTGCCTCAAGGAGACGTGATGGCCACCATGACGGCGTGCCCCTTCTGCTTCCACAAGATCGACTCCTCGCGCCTGGCCTACCAGTGCTCGGGACGCGGGAACAAACCCTGCGAGCGGGGACCGGACCCGGACCGGGAGAAGCTGACCGGGAACCCGGTGGCGACGTTCTGCACGTTCCTGCCCGAGCCTGGGCGCGGGCCCGCCGTCATCCAGGGCAACGCGCCTTCCGCCGTGTGCCCGAAGTGCGGCGGCATATCCAGGCGGCGGGCCTGCCCGAAGTGCCACACCGCGCTGCCGATCGACTTCGTCGGCACCAGGAACCCGATGATCGGCTTGGTGGGGTCGAAGGGCAGCGGCAAGACGGTGCTGATGACGGTCCTGGTCGGGCAGATGCGGGAGGTCGTCGGGCGCCG
>WNGE01008035.1_pt1 | contig 11360 bp, 10 predicted proteins | sample 5400651 | NCBI WGS metagenome assembly WNGE01 (sample SAMN13153370, study PRJNA577476) | soil metagenome | isolation source: 60 cm soil or saprolite under grassland replicate 2 | place: USA:California | collected 2016-06-15 | reverse complement strand
GCCGGCAAAGGATTGTCCGCCGGAATTTGGCAGGCCCATTTGATGGGCTTGATCCAACGCTGTGCACGAAGGAATTCGGACCCAGCGGCTGCCGTTGCCGAGGTCAACGGGGAGCTATGCCAGGATCAGGGTGAGCGTCCGCTGACGGCGCTATTCTTTGCCCGACTCGATCCTCAGTGGAATGACTTAGTCTACTGCAACGCCGGTCTGCCAGCCCCGCTGCTTTTCAGGCACAACAAGACCGTGGAACGGCTGGAAAAAGGTGGCCCGATGCTAGGCGCCCTGCAAGAAGCGGAGTTCAACTCCGGGAGAGTCCGGCTGAATCCCGGTGACATGTTGATCGCTTACTCCGACGGGGTGACCGAGTGCCGGAATTCCCAAGAACAGGAGTTTGAGACGGGACGCCTATCGGCCGCAGTGGGAGCGGTCAGCGGCGCGAGCGCGAACCAAGTTCTCTTCTCTACGCTTGGGGCGGTGCTCGACTTCGCTGATGCGTGCTCACCGGAGGATGATTTGACACTCCTGGTTGTCCGCCGCCGCGCGGCGACCATGACGGAACAGCACAGTTCGCCCAGCACAGATTCTTCGGCGCCTCGCCGTGGGCCGACTTCGGTCGTGCGACCGAAGAAAGCTGAACGGAGAGGAAATCGTTCCAAATAGCTGAACTGAGGTGCACCCGAGCTCCCCGAGTTGCATCGTGCGAGCCCGGAAGTCGTCGTGTGCCCAAATTCAAAGGAAGGGCGATGACAACGAGATCGACTTCAATGTTCATGGAAGAAACACCGCTCTGCGCGGTGCTAAACCAACCCCTACAAACCTGCCCCGAAGTATTAAGCACAATCTACGCGGCTCACTATCGCCATGTTTTGCGGGTCTGCCAGCGTTTCTTTCGGCAGCGGGAAGACGCCGAGGATGCGGCGGCGGAGGTCTTTCTGAAGCTGCACAGGGTCCTGGAGACAAGAAACGAGGCGGTGCCCTTCCGCCCTTGGGTGTCGCAAGTAGCAGGTCGGCATTGCATCGATAAGCTGCGACGAAGAAAACGAGAGAAAGATTCGTGCGTGGACGGAGCCGACCTTAGCGAAGTCCCCGACAATTCGACTCCTTCGCCACTCTCCCAAGTTCTGCGCAGGGAAAAAGGGTTAGAAGTGAGGGAACAGTTGATTCGGTTGCCCAAAAAATACAAGGTGCCGCTAGTGCTGCGCTACTACAAACAAATGAGTTACTCCGAGATCGCGCACGCACTGAAAAGGCGGCTTTCTGCGGTCAGGATGATGATCTTCCGAGGCAAAGAGCAACTGCGCCACAATTTGCGACGCGAGCAGCCTGGCAAAAACCAGCCAACTCGGTGCCGGTATAGGGCCACCCGTCCCTTGAGGGAGCTTGGCGATATGATGGGCCCGCTTGTTGTGGGTGAGCCTTCGCACCTCAAGCCGCATCGATAAACAGGAAACCAGCCCATCCGAAGGATCTCAGTTTCCAGAAAGAAATGGCGTTCTGGGAACCGAAAAACGGGGTTCTGGTCGAGTGGTCGGCAATCCGGAAGTTACGATCCCCTAGTTCTAATTGTCGCGGTAGGGACGACCATCGCTGATCGCCCCGCGCAGATCCGTACGGGCGCGAACTAAACGCTAAGGGGTGACTTCGCGATAGAAGGGAGTTACTTCGCGGTAGCAGATAATCGCATCGTAGGAATCGGCCCAGTAAATCAAGCTTTTCTGGACAGTAGAGCGATCGGGAATTTGATGAAGAATAGGCCGAAGAGGCCTCAGATCGAACACCGTTGTGGGATATCGCGCCACTGATGCCAACAGCTCGAACGCTGGGTCGTCTTGCCGCTCGTCCGCGTCATACGTTTTGCCTAGAAGATATTTTGCTCCTGCTGCAAAGGCAGCCACATGGAAGGATGTCACGTGCTGAGCCAAGGCAAACTCGGCCACGAAGTTTCCGAGCGTGGAGACGCCGCGGTGATCATATCCGCGGTGGAGGTGGTTGCGGCCGAAGCGGAGCAGGACTTTCGGTCTCCGAGGGCTCGCAGCAGTCTTTTCGTAATGGACGAGAAACAGGTTCTTCATCAAGGATTCACGACGAAGGGAAGCGCTAAGCCGGGCACGACTGAGGCGATCACGTTCGATCTCCAGCGTGGCCACCACGTTCATATATAACGATGAATCGTTTATCGCTTGATCTCTGATTCCCGTCGCGCTCTGCGCCAGTCTTAGGAGTTCCGGCGCCATAATTCGGCTATATCCCGTCTTGGTTATCTCCACCATCTGCTGTAAAGCCGGATTGGATGCATTTGCGGCGGCTAAGTCGCGGATAAGCAAGTGAGGCTGCACTTCGTCCATGCCACATCCCCAGAGCACTGGCCGTGTTGTGCTGCCGAAAGAACGAACAAACTGAGCTTCCTCCTTCGACCACAGAGCTTGGACCCTGGAGCCGCCATCGACAGGCGCGAACTCCAATTGATGTGCTGCCCAAGGACTCACTTCGGCGGCGATGTTCCGATAGCCATCGCGCCACATCTGAGGCCAGAGTTCCCGGAACAACGCCGGGATCTCGTTCTCTCCATGTAGCTCGCCCAGTAGGAAAAAGGAAGCCTGCCGCGCTTCGTTTAGCAGAAATGTTTTGCCGCCCGTGGAGAGATCGTATTGTTGCTTCTCCAACTGCGGTGCAATGGGATCGGTGTTTTTTCCCTCTTGCACGCGGATAACCGTGAGACAGGTCAAAGCAGCACAAATGTAAATCACCAGCCGGCGCATAGATGTACATACGTAGCTCAAAATGTTTTAGTTCCCGCAGCTTTTTTTCGCGTGGTGTAGCCGCTCTTCGGGTTCACGCAGGTATCGTTGCCGAGTAAGACATGACTTTGAGATGAGTCGTCATCTGAAGCTCCTGCCTGGGGCCGGAAGGGGGTCGGGAAGGGTAAAATGGGCTCCTGGGCGAGTTGTCGCGAACCCTTCCAGAACCGCGGCACCTCTCTCAAGGATTTGGCTCGATGCCAATGCGATCATTGACTGGGTCCCTGCCAAGGGTCGGTCTGCCGCGCTCGCCGTAGCCCCCTCAGAGTGTAGCGGAGTTCTGCCGGCTCACTCATATCCGCTCATCCTCAGGATAGCGAATGGCGCACCTCGAGCTTGGGCAGGACCGGTTGGCCCAGCCGCATCCGCTGCAGGCGTTCGAGCTGGCTTAGCGTTCGGTCCAAAGTCCGCTCGAGGCTCGCTTCGTAGCGGAGCAGGCGATCGAGTCCTGGGCCATCAGGTACATTGCGAGACACTATTTCCAATTGCGTTCGCGCGGTCTCAATCGAGGCGCGTGCCTTTTGATCGCGCTTGATGCGACGAATCTCTTTGTCGATTTTCTCCATGACGATCTGGCGACATGCCTCCGGCGGAAAATATACCTTGTGTTCGCGCTCCTCTTTAGGAGTCTTTGCTACTTGCAGAAAAGTTTCATACACGTCGTATAGGTCAGTACCCAAACGCCTAAGGTCGCGATCACCGTAGAGTCTTCGTAAAATAAGAGCATCCCGATCTGGCCTGAAGCCGACATCTTCGATGCCCTTCCGCAGATTGGCAAGCCACTGGAGGCAGTATTCGAGCACATGGCGATTGTGGGTGTTCCCGATCAGCCCGCGGCCGCATAGGAGGCCAGACATGCTCCAGAACCTTTCCGCCGCTTCGCGTTCCTGATCGCGTTGATCTGATTCGACAAATTCCGTATTCTTCCGGATCTCGGCGCTCTCCGCTAAAAGCAGGCGCCGGTGGCGCCATACAGTGGTCGCCAGCTTTTCCACCAACAGTTCTTCGAGCGCGCCTTCGGGCTGCAGGGTTTCCCGCAGTCCTGCCAACAACTCCTCATATTCGGCTTTGGATTCACTGTCGAGGACAATAACTTTGGAGAATACACCGTGCTTGGTGGCATTTCTGCTGGACTTCTGTTTCCCTTGCCGTGTTCGTGGGCCAAGGGCTTTGCTGTTGCTGTGCGCGCTTGAACCGGATCGTTCGATAGCCACGGGATGAGACTTTTGTATAGTTATTCTGCCGGGTTCATCACCGGAAGGATTTACTTCCGAGCCGGATAGTTCAGTACCGTCTCCTTGAGCTTCTAGCTTCATCTCCTCCTCCAAAAACAAGAGGGCAGGACGCATTGCGCCTGCCCATTGACCGTGCGTGCAAAGACCGCGGCACCAAATCCCATATCCGACTAACGCGAGGCCCCGAGTCTCCTTTCCAACCCTTCGTCCAACAGAACTGTGCACCCAGGTGCACCAATCGCTTCTGCGCTGACTCGTGTTCGTCTTTCTTTCGCCATTATATTCCGAAGCCTGCCCAAGTCAAGAGGGATCTGAACGCTCTCCGGGAGGCCACCGGGTGACGCAATATTCTCTGCGTGTGTTCGGGGCGTGGCCTCAGCCGATCCTCTGGTGCAACGCTCAAGAGGCTCCCCATCAAAGATGGCTCGCTTGCCGATGCGGGGGGATACTTGTTGATACTTTTTAATCCGATTCTTCCTTTCGTCCCTTCGTCTTTGCCCACCGGGCCATCGCTGCCTTTCGGGCAATTTCTCTTCGTTGCTCGGGAGTGAGCTTATGCATTCGGGCTCGCCCGCCTTTTCGTCCCAGGGCAACTGCGTGAGCATTCTTTTCATTTTTCTTCGCCATTGTCAGTTCAGACCTTATCTCGACCCAAGCGGGAAAGCAAGAAAGGGCTTGACACTACTAAGCGCTTAGCATATGCTAAGCGCTTAGTATAATGTTTAGGAGGTCCGTATGAGAAAAACGCACAGCTCGCTACGGGTGGAGATGAAACTTGCAAGATCTCTTTGGGGTCAATTCGGGTACGTCAAGTCGAAAGAACTAAGGGAGCTGATGGTGCGGTATCAGCTTTCAGTGTCTCACGGAGACGTGATGTATCTTGACCATCGGTGGTATGTCACGCACTCCGGCCTGTTGAGGCTAGCTTTTCGCCGACACTGCTCGGGTATCAAAACGACCCTGCAAAACCAATTGTCCGACTCCCAGAATAATCGATGGGTTTTCAAGGCAGTTGTCTACAAATCTCCCGGCTCAAGTGGGTTCTTCGGCTACGGTGACGCCGACCCCACAAATACTTCTCCGCTGGTTCGTGGCGCCGAGATGCGCGTCGCTGAAACCAGAGCTGTCAATCGCGCCTTGCGCAAGGCCTACGGCATCGGGCTCTGTTCTGTTGAGGAGTTGGGATGGCTTACCGGTTCTCCCACTCCAGCGCGAGAACAGAGCCAGTCCGTAAAGCCACCTCATCAGAACGGGTCGAATAACGGTCAGCCTAGGCTGCGAGACAGGCTGTGCGTGCTCATCCGCCAGTACAACCTCGATCCCACCTTGGTAAAAGCCTATGCCGCGGACTTCTGCGGCACTGCGTCGCTCAAAGAAGCCAACCGAGAGCTGGTTGAGTCCTTTATTTCCCACCTAGCGTCCTCCGCCAAAGAAAACAGAGACGGGTTAGTGTGCAAACTCAATTCCTATGCTCAGCCTGTGGAGGTGAAGCTATGAGGCGGCAGATTCCGGGCCTGTATACGAATCAGCGTGGAGTCGAAAACAAGCTCGAAGGATTATTCCTAGTTCGCGTGGATAGGGCTCACTACCGATGGCATCCGCAGAAGCCCTTCGTAGAGATCCGATTTGTGATTCTGGAACCGAAACCCTTCGAAACCCGGCTCCTAACGGGGCGGTTGTACTGCACCGAAAGAGCTCTCTGGAAACTCAATTGGTTTCTTCGGGATTTTGGCTACGACGCGCAGCTCCTAAAGGATGACCAGGTCGATGAAAAAGCGCTCTGCAATCTTCGCGGGGTCGTCCGGACCTCTTATACCGCACTGAACGGAAGCTCTTACCAAAACCTCGATGCCTTCGCCCCCGAGGCGGACTGGGAGGCACTCGATTGCACATCACTGGCCCACAGCGATGGGCGGGGAGGCAGTGATGGTCTATAGCTACACGCAAATTAGCCAGTATCTTCGCTGCCCGCGCAGCTATCGCTACCGTTATTTGGATGGCTGGAGGGAAAAAGAAACACGGGCAGCGATGGTCTTCGGTCGCTGCTTCGAAAAAGCTCTGGGTGCCTACTTTTCTCAAGAAGATAGCGCTGCTGTGCTTTTTAAGGAATGGGATGTGTACCGCGATGCTCCATTTGAATACCGCAAAGGAGAGTCCTGGGACCGCCTCTTCCACCAGGGGGTCCATTTGCTCGAAACATTTGCGCGGGATGATCGCATTCGGATTCGCAGTCCGAAGAAGAATCTACAAATCAAAATACTCCGGACAATGCCGGGAGGAAGCGAATTCGTTGCCTATCTCGATGCCATCGGAGAGGTCGATGGCCAGCACTGCCTGATCGACTGGAAGACAACAACCAGTCGCTATTCGACGGAACCCGAGGGACTACTTTCACTTGATCCGCAGCTCATTTGTTATTCCTGGATCAGTGGGATTCCAGAAGTAGCGCTGGTCGTCTTCGTCCGGAAGCATGCTCCCGAGATTCAATATTTGAGAGCGTCGATCTCGGAAGAGCAGCGTCAAGAGTTCGGGCGTCTTGTGGAGGGAACGATCGGCCAGATCGAAGCGGCTCAGTTTGTTTCGCACAGCGGTATCCGCTTTCCCCAAAACGGCTGCCTCAGCTGCCCACATCTAGGGCTTTGTCTGAACAACCAGCCGTTAGTCGACACGAATCTCGTACGCAAGGCAGGAGCGAGTGACCTTGATTGGCTTGACGAGCTTGTGGATTAACGGACGGACTGCCGTGGCACCGGAATTGAATCATCGGCGGGCAGTCTTCGTCTTGGGCAAGATCGATGAGATCTTGAGCTGGGAGAAGACCAAAGAGCAAGAGAAGGACGCGCGGTTTGTCGAACTCGGAGAATATTTGTGCGAGGTCAGGTCGAAGCAGTATTGGAGGCTAGAGAAACTGAAGTCGTTCGATGAATTTCTTGAGAAGCGCTTTCCGGAATCGCGTCGAAAAGCCTATTACTTGATGGCGATCCACGAGCATCTACCGCGGATCGCGAAACCGGAACTAAGGTTGATGGGATGGACCAAGGCGAGGGAGTTGGTGAAGGTGGCCCGGAGGGAAGGACAGACGTTCGATTGTGCACCCTGGGTGCACAAGGCCAGTTCGATGCCCAGGGAGGAATTCAAGCAAGAGGTCGAGCGGCACCTGACCGGGCACGAGACCGAGCCACACGAGATCCTTTACTTCAAGGTGTACAAGAGCCAGTTGCCGGTGATCGAAGAGGCGCTCGAAACTGCTGGTTTGATGCTCGGCTCAAACAAGTCCAGGGGTTACTGCCTGGAGATGATCTGTGCGGATTTTCTGGCGGGTGCCAACATTGCTGAGGCTCAGCCATAAATTTGATTATGCAAAGTTCGATAAATTCAGTGCGTCTACGCCACAAACGACCTCGACTCAAACTGGATCCGAAAGAATACGCAATCGTCCGGACACGCGTGCTCGAACGAGATGGCTGGCGGTGCCAAGAGTGCGGCTCCCTAAAAGGCCTGGAGGTCCATCACATGAAACCCAGGAGCCGGCTCGGTGGCGACGTGATGCACAACTTGATTACGCTTTGCGTCGGTTGTCACAGCAAATGTCACGGCGGGCGCCGGTAGAAACAACGATATTCAACGCAAGGATGGCGGAGCGGCTGCAACCTCCGGTCTTGAAAAATTAAATCACCGGTTCGCCATCTAGGAGAAAATTCAATTGAATCCCTTTGCCAGCCGCCAGATAGCGACAATTTCTGTTTTCTGGATTTGCTCAGTTTTGTCTTGTTTTGCGCCAGCTTTAGTGACAATTTGGTGACAGTCGAGGGCTTCAACCTGTCGCGCACATGAGTGTCACACGCTCAGGATTCCCGGAATTGAAACCGCATCGAGGAGCGCACGTCATGGAAGTACCGTTCGCTACCAACTTTAACGACTACGTAGCCCTGATGGCTGCGAACTCACCGCATGCGCTTGTCATGGATTGGTGGCGCCGACTCGACCTCGCGCTGCGCGACTATGTTGCCCTCAGGCAGGTAGTCCGCCCCAGGAATCGCCGCGCAATGGAAGAAGCCGTGTCACTGGACCGGGTCCTTGGCCCCGGATTCGCCGACTGTATTCGTAGGCTGCGTCTGCTGCGAAACCAGGTTGCTCACGAGCCGATCTATCATCAATCGTCGGAGGACGCCACAGGTTACGCCCGACACGCATTCACCTTGATTGCGGCCTTAGGGAGACGGGTCTCGCGTCTGGAAGGCATACACGACCGGACCGGGAATCCAACACTCGAAGGAAACCATGATAGAAAGCAGGGTATAGCTACGCGTGCGAAAGGGACCGGCAGGGAATTGCGGAACACCACCGTGGGGTTTGTTCGGAGTGTTGAAGGGAGGAAGCGCCTGCGACAGAAGGGCGCGGTTTAAGCTGGTTCTAATCTGCTCCACGATTGGCTGCGATACTGTCGGAAACGAAACAGCGTTGCAGTTGAGTATGCCAGTCTGGCAGTGCAACTCCGAACGTCTGAATTAGGCGTGAGTTCGAAAGAACTGAATAGACAGGGCGCTGCGTGGGAGATCGAAATTCTTCCGTGGAGATGGGGACGACACGCCGTGCAATCAACTGGCGTCCATGAGTAGCCTTAGCGAGCCAGACTAGACCCTGCGAGGTGGCTCCTGCTTTCTCGAGGGCGGTCTTGGCAAAGTCATACCACGTCGTTTGACCTGCCGCGCTCATATGGTAAGTTCCGCTAACCTCAGAAAAAACAAACTCTCCATGATTCCGCTCACGTATGCCGGTCAGGATTTTGATCGTTGCGGCCGCCACATCCGAAGCGCAGGTTGGCGCTCCGACCTGATCGCTGACAATTCTTAACTCTTCCCGTTCGGTTGCGAGACGCAAAATCGTCAGCAGGAAATTGCGGCCCTGCGTGGCATAGACCCAGGCCGTGCGAAATATCAGGTGAGCTACACCTGAAGTGCGAATAGCCTGCTCCCCCGCAAATTTGGTCTTCCCGTAAACGTTCATTGGATTTGCGGAATCCGCCTCATCGTAGGGTGCTCTCTTGGCCCCGTCGAACACATAGTCGGTCGAGTAGTGGACCAGAACTGCACCAATTTTCCTGGCTTCCTCGGCCATCAGTCTGGGGGCTTCCGCGTTGATGGCGTGTGCCATCGCTACGTTCGCTTCCGCTTGATCTACAGCCGTATACGCGGCGGTATTGACGATAAGTTTTGGCCGAACTTCTCGAATCGTCCGGCTGATGTCATCAGGTTTTGAAAGATCCAATTGATCGCGGCCGAGCGCAACCACTTCGCCCAGTTGAGGCAAGAACGGCAAAAGCTCCCCGCCAACCTGCCCGTTCTTCCCAGTCAATAAGATCACGGCTTTCATTTCATCGGATGCCCCGGCAGAAGTTGCGCGGGAACTTGAGCTAGCTTTGGATACTTTGCGTCCTTCTCAGAAACAATTGGAGCGGTAACGCCCCAGCATATTTTGAGATCGGTGTCATTCCACGCGATGCCATGTTCGTCCGCCGGGTCGTAGACGTCGCTGCATTTGTAAAGAAATTGAACTGTATCCGTGAGGGTCAAGAAGCCGTGCGCGAAACCAATCGGAATATAAACCTGATTCTGCTCTTTCTCAGAAAGAAGCACGCTTGTCCATTTTCCAAAGTTCGGCGACCCAACTCGTATGTCAACTGCGACGTCTAACGCTTCGCCTTCCACGACGCGGCAAAGTTTCGCTTGTGGGTGAGTTAATTGGTAGTGAAGACCGCGCAGCGTCCCCTTGGTAGAACGCGAATGGTTGTCTTGAACGAAGGCATCCGCGATCCCGAGGTCGGCGAACTTCGCTTTGTGGTAGGTTTCGATGAAGAAGCCGCGCGTGTCGCGATGAATAACCGGTCGCAGCTCAAACACGCCCGGAAGGGATGTCTCGATTCGTTGCATTAAGCCCGATGCTCGTTCGTTCGCACATCTGCAGCAAGGCGCAAAAATTAGCACTCGCAAAGATCAATCAGAAGCTATTGATCCGGACCGAGCGATCGCGTGAAGAGAGCGCTCACGGTTCTCGTAATACTTCTCGTAATAGGAGAGATATTCACCACCGCGAACACTGGCAAGCCACAGCCCATCATTTTTATACCAGTCAATGGTCCGGCGGAGGCCATTTTCTAGAGAGATCAAAGGTCTCCAATCTAACTCGGCTTGTATTTTCCGGGAATCCAGAGCGTAACGACGGTCGTGACCCGGGCGGTCCTGCACATAGGACAGCAAACTCTCCGTTTTCCCAACCAGCTGGAGGATGCGCCGAACCATCGATAAGTTTTCCACGAGGTCCAGTCCTCCGATGTTGTAAACCTCCCCAATTTTGCCCCTTTCGAGGACCGCTAAAATTCCTCGACAGTTGTCCTCGACGTGCAGCCAATCTCGTTGTTGCTTGCCGTCGCCATAAACAGGGAGAGCCTTGTCGCTGAGGGCATTTGTGATCATGAGCGGCACAAATTTTTCAGGAAACTGATAAGGACCGTAATTGTTCGAAGATCGCGTGATCACCGCGGGAAACCTATAAGTGCGGACGTACGACCGAACCAAAAGATCAGAGGCTGCTTTCGACGCGGAGTAAGGGCTGCTCGGCTGCAGAGGAAAATTTTCATCGGCGAAGGCGCCCGCAAGAATGTCACCATATACTTCGTCTGTGGAAACATGCACAAACCGCGACACTGAGAGCTTGCGTGCGACTTCGAGTAGAGTAAGAGTGCCGTTGACGTTGGTCTGGATCACTGGAGCCGGCTCGTAGATACTTCTATCCACGTGGGACTCGGCAGCGAAGTGAATAACGGCGTCGCAATCACACATTGCCGCTTCCACTCCGGCTGCATCGCAGATGTCACCTTTCACGAATTGATAATTCAGATTGCGCGCGACTAATTCCAGATTTCCGAGATTTCCCGCGTAGGTGAGCTTATCATAGTTGACAATCGAAAAGCCCTTCCCGGTCCCGAGGACATATCGAATAAAGTTGGAACCAATAAATCCAGCGCCCCCGGTGACAAAAATCTTCATCGGGCTGCCTCCTGAATCATGACCGCAGCGGTTTCACCCATGTCCGTCAATTTGTTCGCCCCCTGTCTTGGCCACCACGTTGTTGGCGCGTAGGAGAGATTCAAAACGTTCCTGCGTCGGTCCACCAACCCTCGAGCACCTCATAGGTCAAGTTTCCTTCCCGAACGTAAAAGTATTGATGTCAGTAATCTCAAGCCAAGGATAACGTACATGTTTGTCCTGCGCGAACGGGGGAATCTGAAAATGCAGCCCGGGCACCACCCTGCGCTCAACGGACAACG
>WNGE01022141.1_pt1 | contig 11361 bp, 11 predicted proteins | sample 5400651 | NCBI WGS metagenome assembly WNGE01 (sample SAMN13153370, study PRJNA577476) | soil metagenome | isolation source: 60 cm soil or saprolite under grassland replicate 2 | place: USA:California | collected 2016-06-15 | reverse complement strand
TCGACGGCGACACCGCATGGGTTGAGACCTACTGCATCTGCCTGCTCAGGATGCGAACCACGGAGGAGGGCGAACCGGCGCTGGACCGGCTTGCCAACATCCGCTACGTCGACATCTTCGAGCGGCGGGAGGGTGTCTGGCGGATCGCCCGGCGGAAAGTCGTTCACCAGCCCGGCCGGCTCGACCCGGCCGTGATCGATCCTCCGCTGGCCGAGAAGGCGATGCGCGCCCGCATGGATCGCGACGATCCCTCGTACGATCGTCGGCCCGAGTCGTTTCTCCCCTAGCGCAACGGGTTTCGACTCAACCGGCGGGCGAGCTCACGGCCTGCAGCGCGTACGACGCGGCCGAGCGGCCGGCAGTCCTGCCGAAGACGACGCACTGCGCGATGCCGTTGCCGCTGCCGATATAGCGCGGACCGATCACGCCTCCCGTGCATTCCCCGGCCGCGAACAAGCCGGGGACCCCGGCCGAGCGATCGTTCAGCACGTGCGCCGACTCGTCGATCTCGAGCCCGCACGCCATGATTCCGATCGTCGACGGACGGATCTCGACGCCGTAGAACGGAGGCTTCTCGATCGGGCGAAGGAACCGTCCTTCCTTGCCGAAGTCGCGGTCCTCGCCGAGTGCGGCCCACTCGTTGTAGCGCTTGATCGTCCCGAGCGTCGCGGCGGTCGGAAGCCCGAGCATCCCCGAGACGTCTTCGGGCGTGTCCGCTTCGACGATCGCGCCCGACTCGATCAGCCGATCGATGCTGTCGGGCGACCAGACGTGCGGCGGCATCGGCGAACCGGGAGGGTACTCGGGCTTGAACGTCGGCAGGTCCGGCGAGTTGTTGTCGGCCCGTGTCTGCGCGTCGAAGAGGCCGAAGACCCGTCCGCCGGCCGAGTACATCAGCCCGAACGTGTAGCCGTAAGGGAACGTCTCGTCCATCACGCGCCTACCGTCGGGGCCGACGATCAACAGCCAGCTCGGCAAGAACGCGTCGAAGTCGCTGCCGTCGACCTGCGGGCTCGGGAGTGGATGGCAGATGTCATGGCCGACGATGTTCGCTCCGACCTGCTCGGCGAGCGCGAACGCATCGCCGCGCGAGCTCTCGGGGCCGATGTAGAAGATCCAATCTCCTCCGAAGCGTGCGAACGTCGGCAGGTGCTTCTCCATGAGGACGCGGTTCGCGCCGAAACCCCCGGTCGCGATCACGACCGCCCCCGCCTCGAGCTCGTCGTCGCCGACCGCGACGCCCACGACGGCGTCTCCACGCGTGAGCAGGCGGTCGACACGCCTCCCGAGCGCGATCTCGATCTTCCGCTCCCGACACCGCTGATGCAAGACGTCGACGATGTGCTGACCGCCTCCCTGCGGAACGTGCGATCTCGGCACTCGCTCGCCTCCGCCTTGCATCACGTCCGGCAGGAATTGCACGCCCATGCCGATCAGCCACGACATCGCCTCGGCACTCTCGTATGAGATCCGCCGCGCCAGGCCCGGCTTCACCGCGAAGTGGTTCGCGAGCATGTACTCCCGGTAAAGATCTGCCGGATCGTCCTCGAGACCGGCCGCAGCCTGGACCTCGCTGCCGGCGGCCATCATCATCCCGGCCGAAAGGCGCGACGCTCCGCCGACGACCTTCTCGGACTCGACGACCCAGACGGTCGCGCCCGCCTCCTGGGCAGCCAGCGCCGCTGACAGTCCGGCGGCGCCGGAGCCGACCACGACGACGTCAACCTCCGCCATGAGGCGAATCTATACCAAACGGTTGGCTTAAATGGGAGTGCCGTAGCCGCCGTACCCGGGCGAGGTGCCGGGGGTGACGGCGGTGCGTCCGCCGTCGACCGGCAGCGTCACTCCGGTGATGTAGCTCGCGGCGTTCGAAGCGAGGAAGACGATGGCGGCCGCGTACTCCGCCGGTTCCGCGATCCGCGCCAGCGGCGTCGCGGCACTGACGGACGCTGTAATGCGTGCGTCGACGGGGAGCGCCGTCGACGCGGCCCGCTCGATCGCGTTGACGCGGATCCCGTGCCTCGCGAGGTCGGCGGCGAGCGCGTGCACGAGCGCGTGGACGCCGCCCTTCGAGGCCGAGTAGCTGAGGACGTTGGGATTGCCGAGGCGGCCGTCCACCGAGCCGACGTGGACGACCGCTGCGTCACGGCCGCGCCGCAACAACGGCAGGAAGGCCTTGGTCGCCGCGAAGACGCCCGTGAGATTCACGCGCAGCGTCTCCTCCCACTGTTCGAGCGTGGTTTCTTCCAGGCCGCCGGCGTGCGCGGCGACATGGTGGGTCACGAGCACGTCGACGGCCGACCAGGCGCGCTCGATCTCGGCTGCCAGCGTCTCGAGCGTCACTGGGTCACGGGGGTCGTACGTGAATGCCTCGGCGGCGCCGTGCGACGCCCGGATCTCGGCGGCGCAGGCTTCGGCGAGGCCGCTCGTCGGCTGCGCGATCGCGACCTCCGCGCCCTCCCGCGCGAGGGCGAGCGCCGATGCGCGACCGATGTCGTCGAGCCCTTCGATCGGCCAGCCGCTGCCGATCACCACGACCCGTCGCCCGGCGAATCCTCGCTTGTTCGCTGCAGTCATCGTCGCCTCCTTTGGGGTGGAGACATCATCCCGGCGACGGCTGCATCGCGTTGACCTATCGAACGGCCGTTTAGTACGCTGCGCATTCATCGAGCGAAAGAGATCGAGAAGGTGACGGAAAAGAGTGTGAGCTCCGCTGCCCTTGCAGAGTTGCGCCGCGCCGTCAGGGGACCGGTTCTCGTCTCCGGCGACCCGACCTACGACGAGACCCGGATCGCGTGGAACGGGATGTTCGACTACCGCCGGCCGGCCGTGATCGTGCAAGCCACCGGTGTCGCCGACGTCCAGGCAGCGATCGCCTTCGCCCGCGCGAACGACCTCGCGATCGCCGTGCGCGGCGGTGGCCACAGCGTCTCCGGCTCGAGCACGATCGACGACGGCCTGTTGCTCGACATGAGCCCTCTGCGCGGCGTGCACGTCGATCCCGTGCGACGGCGGGCCGTTGTCGGCGCAGGCACGCTGCTGGGCGAGATGGACCGCGAGACCCAGGTGCACGGCCTCGCGGCACCCGGCGGGATGATCTCGCAAACGGGCGTGGCCGGACTGACGCTCGGCGGCGGCGTGGGCCGGTTCATGCGCAAGGTCGGACTGGCGTGCGACAACGTCATCAGCTTCGACATGGTGGCGGCTGACGGCGAGTGGCTGCACGTCGCCGCCGACAGCCATCCCGATCTCTTTTGGGCACTGCGCGGCGGGGGTGGCGACTTCGGGGTGGTCACGCACTTCGAGTTCCAGCTCCACCCGCTCGGGCCGATGGTCTACGGCGGCTACCTCGGCTGGCCGCTCGATCAGGCGAAGGAGGTGCTCGCGCAGCTCCGCGAGGAGATCCACGAGGCGCCGGACGAGCTCCAGCTCGAGTTCATCCTCGCCACGGCACCAGAGGTGCTCGAGTTCATCCCGACGGAAGTGCGGGGTCGGCCGATCCTCATGCTCGCGACTACATGGATGGACAACGACCTCGAGGAGGGCAAGCGGCGGATCGCCCCGTTCCGGGAGAAGGTCACGCCGGTGCTCGAGGTACTCGGGGAGTTCTCCTACGCGGGACTCCAGGCCGCGGCCGACGAGATGGCGACGCCCGGGCGCCGCTTCTACACGAAGACCGGCTACTTCGACGAGTTGACCGACGAGGTGATCGACGTCTCGGTCGCCTTCGCCGAGGAGTTCCCCAGCCGCTTCGCGCTCATCGAGATCTACCAGATGGGCGGTGCGATCTCGCGCGTGCCCAAGGACGCGACGGCGGCGTACGCGTTCCGGGACGCGGGCTGGTACTACATCGCGAGCGGCGCCCACCACGTGGAGTCCGAAGACGAGGTGTGCGAGGACTGGGTACGCAGGCTCGATGCCGCCTACGATCCGCTCCGGCTTCCGGGCCGATACATCAACTTCGTCGCCGACGACGATCTCGAAGGCCAGCGCGAGGCGATCGGCGAGCAGACGTTCGCGCGCCTGGCCGAGATCAAGGCGAACTACGACCCGCACGGCGTCTTTGCCCGCAACCCGAACAGGCGCACCCAACCGGCCGTGGCCACCGCGTAAAGGCGGCGCGTCGGTGGCGGTCGCGGCCGCGATGGCGATCACGGAGCGGAGCCGATGAGCCTCCGGTTCGGGCTCAAGTGGTCGTTTCAGAATCCAGGCTTCGCGCGCGTGCCGTGGGAGCAGCTGTATCGCACGCACCTCGATCTGATCGCCGAATCGGAGACGCTCGGATACGACCACGTGTGGCTGACCGAGCACCATTTCGTCGACGACGGCTACTCGCCGTCGCTGCACACGATCGGAGCGGCGGTCGCAGCGCGAACGAACCGGATCCGCATCGGCACACACCTGCTGCTCCTGCCGTTGCACAACCCCGTTCGCGTCGCAGAGGACACGGCGACCGTCGACCTCATGTCTGCGGGCCGCTTCGATCTCGGCGTCGGTCAGGGCTACCGTCGCGGCGAGTTCGAGAGCCAGGGGATCTCCCGCGCCGAACGAGGCGGCCGCATGGAGGAGGGCCTGACGGTCGTCCAGCGTCTGCTTCGTGGCGAGACCGTCACGTTCGACGGCAGGTTCACCACGCTGCGCGACGTCCGAATCTCGCCGCCTGCGCTCCAGCGGCCGCACCCGCCGATCTGGGTGGGTGCGGCGATGCCCAAGGCCGTCGAGCGCGCGGCGCGGATGGGCTGCCATTTCCTGAACGGCGGCCGTCCCGACAGCTCGGAGAGATACGACGAGGCGCTTCGTGTGCACGGGCGCGACCCGAAGGACTACAAGATCGCCGCGATGCGACCGGTCTACGTCGCGCCGTTCCGCGAGCAGGCATGGGAGATCGCGGCGCGTCCGTTGCACCACATGGCGTCCTGTTACCTGGACTGGCTGACGGAGGGGGAGGATGAGTCGGGCGAGCGCGACCGGACCACCGTCCCGTCGGTCGAGGAGATCGTCCAGGCGCAGTCGTTCGACTTCTTCGGCGGCGAGGCTCTCGTCGGCACGCCCAGGGACGTCGTCGACCGGCTCGAGGACTATGTGTCCCGGGGACGCGTGACGGACATCGTGTGCACGCTGCCGATGCCGGGCATGACGCCGGAGCAGATCCGCTCGGGGATGACGCTCTTCGCGAGAGACGTGATCCCGCACTTCCGTCACCCCTAGCGGAGCATCCGCCGGTGGAGCTCGAGGCTGTGACTACGGGGCGTGGACGCCGCCGCATGCCTCGACGAGCAGGGCCGTGTCCCAGTAGTAGGGAACGAGCCGCGTGATCTTGCCGTTTTGGACGCTGAAGATCTCGACCATCCGGTGGTGGATCGTCTTTCCGGTCGCTTTCGACTGGAACGTCGGGTCGACGACGATGATGACGCGATCATCGCCGCCGTCGAAGTACTCGAGCAACGACGAGGCGACGGTGAGGACGATCTCGGGGTCGAGGAGCTCCAGGACCTCGTCGAAGCCTCCCCGAGCGTGCGACGAGTCTTTCGCTCCGAGCGACGGGATCATCATCTCTTCGAACCGCCTCACGACTTCCACGTTCTCCTGGGCCATGTTTGTCCTCCTTGATCGCCGTTACGGTGCGGTCACTCGCGGACGAACCGGGGCGGCCGCAGTTCGAGGAATGCGGTCAGTCCTTCGACCCGGTTCGGGCTCTCGAGGTTCGCGAGCCAGGTCTCGGCCTCGATCGCGAAGGCCCTGGTCGAGCGAGACGCGCGCGCCCTGGACGAGTGCCCGCCTCGCGTGCGAGACGGACGGTCGGCGAGCGCACCGGCGGATTCTAACCAATCGTTTGGTACAATGAATCGGCGCCGCGCCGGTATCGTAACGCGCGAGGAGGCGACGTGACAGGTGAGCGAGGTAGGCCGTGGCTGGGTCGGCGAGGGTAATGGCGGGCGACGCAACGCCGTCTGCTTCGACCTCGACCGTCGGCGTCGTTGGTCGCGAGGACTTCCGGAGCACGATGGCCTCGGTGTGCGCGCCAGTGTCGATCGTGACGGCGATGGATGGGAAGCGGCCGCACGGGACGACGGTGAGCGCGTTCAGCTCGCTGTCGCTGGAGCCGCCCTTGATCATGGTTGCGCTTGATCGTGGTTCGGATCTGCTCGCGATCGTGCGGGTTGCGAGGCGGTTCGGGGTGAACTTGTTGTCGCATCTCCAGGACGATTTGGCGCTGCGGTTTGCGCGGAAGGGGCGGCAGAAGTTCGAGGGTGTGCCCTGGCGCGCCGAGCAGGGCGTGCCGCGCCTGGTGGACGCGTGCGGCTGGCTCGCCTGCGAGCTGCACGAGCTCGTCGACGGGGGCGACCACGAGATCGCGGTCGGTCTGGTCCTCGCCGCGGAGCCGATCGCCGGCGCGCCGCTCGTCTACCACAACCGGCAGTTCGGAACGCACTCCTATTTCGTCGGTGTGGACGCGCCTGACTCGGTCTCGGTGTGAGCCGCTACCTCGTCGGCGAGGGATCGCGGTAGGTCTGGCCGAGACTTGACCGGTGCGAGTGCGCGCTAGTCGCGCGCGCTCGCGTCAGGCGCTGCGAGCGCCTCCGCGGAGGGCTCGAGCGGCTCGGCGCCGACGGCCTCGCACCACACCTCGAAGCCGGCCTGGAACGCAACAACCCCTGCTTCTGGAAGCGTGATCTCGAGCGCCTCCAGGATCTCGGTAGGGGACACGCCGAGGGAGAGCGCGACGTCGATGTGGCTCTTGATGTGGTGCTTCTCCGCTCTCATCACCGTCAGGCTCACGATGAACAGCAGTTCCTTCGTGCGCCGATCGAGCGTCCGCTGGTTGAGATAGGCGGAAGCGACCAGCCCGTTCGCAGCCGTCAGGACGTCGTAGTCGGCATTGGCCATGTACTTGTGGTAGTCGAGCACGTACCCGCGTGTTCGAACCATCTCGTCGAGATACTGCTGAGGGCTCTTCGACTCGCGTGCCGTGTCGGCCATCGTGTCTCCTTCCTCAGTCGCTGGAGAGCAGGAGTGATCCGATCGCGGTGTGATCGGCGTCCGGCGGCAGCTGATCCGCAGCGGAAGACCACAGTGCCAGGCACGCATCGCCGAGCGGAGTGGCCGCGTCCACGTCACGCGCCAGCGAGATCGCAGTCGCGACGTCCTTCAGCATCAACCGCAGGGCAAAATCGGAGGCAAAGGTCTCGCTGAGCACGAACTGGGCGACCTTGGTCTCGGTGGCGTTGTTCTTGCCGCTCGAGCGGTTCAGCACGTCGACCATCGTGTCGGGATCGAGCCCGAAGCGGCGTCCGACTCCGATGACCTCTAGCGCGCCGACGAGCCCGATCGCCGACAAGAGGTTGTTGAGCGCCTTCATCGCGTGCGCGCTGCCGACGCCGCCCGTCGGGATGACCGTGGAACCGACCGCGTCGAGGAGCGGACGAACGCGGTCGAGCTGACTGCCGCCTCCGCCGAACATGATCGTCAGGTCGCCGGAGAGAGCGCGTTTGACGCCCCCCGACACGGGCGCGTCGACGTACCCGATGTCCGCGCCTGCGGCGGCTCGTGCGAGCGCGACCGTGCGGCGCGGATCCGACGAACCCATGTCGAGCACGAGCGACCCCGGTCGCAGCAGGGCCAGGAGGCCGTTCTCTCCGAGCACGACCTCCTCGACGGCCGCCGAGTCGGGCAGCAAGAGTGCGATCACCGACGCATTCGTCAGCGCGGACGGAGCTGGAACCGCGGAGCCTCCTGCCGCTTCTGCCACCGCCGCTGAACGATCGCTGTCGGCGTCGTAGAGCAGCAGCTCGAACCCGGCGCCGGCGATTCTGCCGGCGATTGCCGAACCCAGGGCGCCGACGCCGACAACCCCGATCGTCTCTCTGCGCTGACTCGTCACTTCAGCCCCCGGCGCGCCCACGAGGACGGACGCTACCCTGATCAGGCCGATGTCTGTGCTGGACGTGAATGTCGACGCCGCCGAGCGCGCGATCGCCTCCATGCGCAACGGTGGGTACGCAGTCATCGCGGAGAGCAGGGCGCCGGAGGCGTGGGGCTGCCTCGCGCTGGCGGCGGAGCAGATCACGCCGGAGGCGATCAACTTCATGAAGGAGCTCGGGTACGGAATGACCTACGTGTGCCTGAGCAACGAACGCGCCGCGCAGTTGCACATCGGATCGGATCTCGAAGGCCCGCCCCACACGCCGCCGGACGTGTCGGTCTCGGCGAAGTCGGTCTCGTTCTTGGGCGCGTCGGCGGTCGAGCGCGTCGAGACCGTTCTGAAGCTGATCGATCCGGCCACGACAGCGGCCGACTTCAGGCAGCCGGGGGCCGTCTTCCCGATGCGCGCCTCCAAGGGCGGCGTGCTGCGGCGCGGGTATATCGTCGATGCGGCGGTCGACCTCGCCCAGGCGGCCGGGTGCGTCCCGGCGGCGACGATCACGCTCCTCCTCAACTCCGACGGCTCGGTTGCGTACGGGCCCGATCTGGAGGCTGTCTCCCAGGAGCATGGGTTTCCGCTCGTCACTGTGGCCGACGTCATCGCGTACCGCCGGCTGCGTGAGCGGCTCGTCAGCCGGGTGGCCGAGGCCAAGCTCCCGACGGTCCACGGCGACTTCCTCGCCATCGTCTTCCGTGAGGACACCTCCGACGCCTCGCACCTCGCGCTCGTGAAGGGGGATGTCGAAGGCGCGGACAACGTGCTCGTCCGAGTTCACACGGAGTGCTCCGGCGAGAGCTTCCGCTCGACCGCCTGCCGGTGCAGCGAGTACCTCGAGCGCTCGCTCGACTTGATCGGCGCGGCCGACCGCGGCGTCGTCCTCTACCTGGGCGCCGGCCAGCGACTCCAGCGCGCGTTCGTGTTCCACGGCATTACCGACGCTCAGCCTTCCGTGCGGATGGACGAGTACGGGATCGGCGCGCAGATCCTCAGCGACCTCGGACTCGCGACGATCCGGGTGCTCACGAACAACCCGAAGGCGATTGTCGGGCTCGAGGGCTTCGGCCTGCAGATCGTGGAGCACGTGCCGCTCGGCTGACCCGCCGCCCTTCACGTTCTCCGTGTCCTAATGGTTCAACGTGAGCGGCCTTTGTGGCCGAGCGTCGGGGGCCTGCGGCACCGCGGTCGGCTTGGCCACGAGGGAATCCGTGTACCGCCTGGTCATGGTCCAGGTCAGGAGGACCAGGGCGAAGTTGAACCCCCAGACGAGGCCGATCTCCCAGCGTGCCGGCACGTGGGTCGCAACCGACGCCCCGGGCACCTTGGCGAAGAGGATCTTGTGGTAGTAGACCGCCAGAAACGCGAGCACGTAGAGCGTTGCGATCACGGCCCAGTTGAGGATGGGCGCCCATGGCCGGGCCGCCTTCTTCTCGGGAGTGTTGTACAGGGTCTGGAGCAACCGCCGGGGCCCGACGTCGAGGTAGCGGTAGGCGATCAGCCACCAGACGAGGATGTAGTAGTGGAACCAGTCGACCGTCATGGCGCCGACCACGATGAACACCGAGTACTCGAAGAAGTTACGCAAGACCACCCAGCGCCCGATCAGCCCGCCGAAGCTCTGGGGGTTGCGGTTGAGGTAGCTGGCGATCGGCATCGACGAGAACAGCAGCGCGGCCACGCCGCCCCAGAACCACAGGGTGCTCTTGTATGCGATGGCGAGTGGGCAGATCACGAACAGCGCGGCCGAGACGACGAAGATGTGCAGCGCGAACAGGCGGATGGCCCACCGGTTGGTAAAGAGCGGGTTCAGGAGCTCCTGCGGTGCCCGGTACCCCTGGTAGATCTGGCGCAGTCCGACGGAGAAGCCCCAGGCCAGGAGCGCGGAGTAGACGATCGTGATCAGGAGCGATCCGGCGTTCACGGCGCCGAGGAGACCCGTCATAGGCGAACGGCTCGGAGGGTCACGTTTTCCGGCCCGTCAACCGGAGCCGGACAGCGCGCAGCGCGGCCTTCGTGATCGTGATCGGATGTGTCGCGACGAGGACGATCTTGCCCTTCAGGCTGTTGGGGTCGTAGTCGACGCCGAGCTGTGTCAGAGGCGTGCCCACGTCGAAGTAGAGCTTCTCGTTGACCATCTCCTCGCCTTCGAACTCGAAGATCAGGCACATGGGAAAGTCGACCTTGCGTCCGGTCGCCAGCAGCCCACGCCAGGTGCCGAGGTGAGTTCCCTTGAAGCGGCCCTCGACGAGGACCGCATCGGTGGTCGGCGACACGCGGGTGGGCTCGAAGACGAAGTCGGGGAAGGCCTTGTGGTTCTGGGACAGGAAGGCGTCCACCCCACTGGCGCCGTCCCACAATTCGCCGTCGGTCACCACCTCGTAGCGGGGACGGGCGAACGCGGCGATGGCCCCGGGGAAGTCGTAGGCGTTCTCGAGCCGCATGTGCTCGTTCACGATCTCCACCCTCCGGTCGCCCCCTGACACGGCGCCTACTCTAGATCTATCTCTCCGGATTTCCAAATCGTTCGTGCCCGGGTTCTTTGAGTCCGGCTGCGCGGTTGTCGGGCGACGACCCTACCGATCGTCCGTTTGTACGCGCACCCGTGTCGGCGTTCTCTTGACCAGACAACACAAATGGTAAGCGTTCAGGTGGGGAAGGGACCTCGGTCCCGGCGGCGAACCTTGATTTGTGGAGCGGGCTGAGGCCGAGGCGATCCTGGATGGTGATCGTGAGACGGCTGTGGGGTTGTTGCTTCGGCTGGACGAGCTGGTTGAGGCGAATCAGCGTCTGGTCGAGGCGAACGAGCGGCTCGAGGCTCGGGTTGCTGAGCTCGAGCGTCGTCTGAATCGGAGTTCGCGGAACTCGTCGCTGCCGCCGTCGCAGGATCCTCCATCGGCGCCGAAACGGCCGGGCGGGAAGGGGTCGGGCCGCAAGCGGGGTGGACAGCCCGGGCATGAGGGCCGATACCGGCGGCTGCTCCCTCCCGAGCGGGTCGACGAGATCGTCGAGCATTGGCCCGAGCGTTGTCAGTCATGTGCGCACGTGTTCGTGGCGGGGGAGCAGGTCGATGCTGTGCAGGCGAGGCGGCATCAGGTCGCCGAGCTGCCGCCGATCGCGGTCAGAGTGACCGAGCACCGGCTGCACGCCGTGTGCTGCCCGGGCTGTGCAGCCCGCACACGCGCCGAACTCCCGACCGAGGTTCCTCGGTCGGCGTTCGGCCCCAGGCTGCAGGCGGCTGTTGTGACGCTCGCAGTCCGCAACCGCGTCTCGCGGCGCGACACGACCGAGCTCGCGCGGGAACTGTTCGGCGTCGAGCTTTCGACCGGGACGGTTGATGCGATCATCCAGCGCGCCGGCGACGCGCTCGCCGGCCCCTACACCGAGCTCGAGCAGCGGATCAAGACCGCCGCGGCCGTCAACATCGACGAGACCGGCTGGAA
>WNGE01020025.1_pt1 | contig 11364 bp, 15 predicted proteins | sample 5400651 | NCBI WGS metagenome assembly WNGE01 (sample SAMN13153370, study PRJNA577476) | soil metagenome | isolation source: 60 cm soil or saprolite under grassland replicate 2 | place: USA:California | collected 2016-06-15 | reverse complement strand
GAACGCTCGCGACGGCTGGCGTAGACTCCGAGCCATGAGCCGTAGGCTTGACGGAGGCGAACAAATAGCGGAGGTGTCGGCTTTGCCGGCGCGGGAGCGGAGATATGTCTGACGACTTCATGCCCCTCGACGGGTGGGACCATGTCGAGCTCTGGGTCGGGAACGCGAAGCAGGCGGCCTACTACTACGAGCACGCGTTCGGCTTCCGGCGCTCCGCGTACGCGGGGCCCGAGACGGGCGTGCGCGACCGCGCCAGCTATGTGCTCGAGCAGAACGACATCCGCTTCGTCGTCACGAGCGCGCTCCGACGCGGCCACGAGGTCGGGGAGCATGCATTCACGCACGGCGACGGGGTGAAGGACATCGCCCTGCGCGTGCCGGACGCGACGGAGGCGTACCGGCAGGCGGTTCAGCGCGGCGCCAGCGGGATCATGGAGCCGAAATGGGTCGAAGACGAGTTCGGCAAGGTCGAGCTCTCGTCGATCGGCACCTACGGCGACGTCGTCCACACGTTCGTCAACCGCCGCGACTACGAGGGCGCCTATCTGCCCGGCTACGTCGTGGTGGACTCTCCGCACGAGGAATCCGAGGTCGGCCTCCTCGCGCTCGACCACCTCGTCGGCAACGTCGAGCTCGGCCGCATGAACCATTGGGTCGAGTTCTACGAGCGGGTGTTCGGTATGACCGAGATGATCCACTTCTCCGACGAGGACATCTCGACCGAGTACTCGGCGCTGATGTCGAAGGTGATGACGGACGGCCAAGGGAAGATCAAGTTCCCGATCAACGAGCCGGCCGAAGGCAAGCGCAAGAGCCAGATCGAGGAGTACCTCGAGTTCAACCAGGGTCCCGGCTCGCAGCACATCGCGATGCAGAGCTCGAACATCGTCGGGACCGTCGAGGCGCTGCAACGGCGCGGCGTCCTCTTCCTGAACACGCCCGACGCCTACTACGAGGAGACGCCCGATCGCGTCGGCGACATCGACGAGAGCTGGGACGACCTGCGGCGGCTGCGCATCCTCGCCGACCGCGACGACGACGGCTACCTGCTGCAGATCTTCACCACGACCGCACAGGACCGGCCGACGCTGTTCTTCGAGGTGATCGAGCGCCACGGCGCACGTGGCTTCGGCGACGGCAACTTCAAAGCGCTGTTCGAGGCGATCGAGCGCGAACAGGCGCTGCGCGGCAACCTCTAGCGCGCCGAAGACATGACACCGCAGCGGCGCTCAGCGCTCGTCTCGGTTGCCGCCGCAGCGGTGCTCGTCGTCCTCAAGCTGAGCGTCGGCCTGCCGACGCACAGCCTCGGTCTCATCTCCGAGGCCGCCCACTCGGGCACCGACCTCGTCGCCGCGCTGCTCACGCTCTTCGCGGTGCGCGTCGCTGCGCGTCCCGCCGACGTTACGCACCAGTTCGGCCACGGCAAGGCGGAGCATCTGTCGGCGCTCGCCGAGGCGGGCTTCCTGTCGCTCGCCAGCCTGTTCATCTCGCTGCGGGCGATCGAGCGGCTCACGGGCTCGGCGGGGACACCCGTCGATCCGAAGTGGTACGCGTTCGCGGTGCTGGCGGTGGTGATCGCCGTGGACGTCAGCCGGACGATCGTTTCGTGGCGCACGGCGCGCCGCTACTCGAGCGCGGCGCTCGCCTCGAATGCGCTCCACTTCGGCAGCGACTTCGCGGGCTCGCTCGCCGTACTGACCGGGCTGATCTTTGCGCGCGCGGGACATCCGGACGCCGACCCGATTGCCGCGCTCTTCGTCGGGGTGCTTGTGCTCCTCGCCGCCGCGCGGCTGATGAAGGTGAACGTCGACGTGCTCATGGACCGCGCTCCGGCTGAGGCGGAGGCCAGAGCGGTCGCGGCAATCCGCGCCATGCGGCCGTCAGTCGAACTGCGCCGTCTGCGCATGCGGCATGCCGCCGGCCGCCAGTTCGCCGATGTCGTGATCGGCGTGCCGCCGGGAGCCGCGGTGGGGCAGGGACATGCGGCGGCTGATGCGGTCGAGGCCGCGGTCGAGCGCGCGCTGCCGAACGCCGACGTCGTGGTGCATGTCGAGCCGCTCGAGGACGCCGGCCTGCGCGAGCGCGCCCACGCCGCCGCTGTCTCGGTGCCGCGCGTGCGAGAGGTGCACAACCTGCTGCTCGTGGAGGTCGACGGGCGAACCGAGCTGTCGCTGCACGTGAAGCTGCCGGGCGAGCTCTCGCTCGACGAGGCGCATGACGTCGCCGAGCAGCGACACCGGGCTCGTCGCGTTCCTGACGCTCGGCCTCGACGGAACGAGCCGTCTCGACGACGCGCATGCACGGGCGAGTGAGATCGAGGAGCGCATCCGGCTCGAACGGCCCGACATCGCCGACGTGATCGTTCACACAGAGCCATGAGGCTCTGCATGTTCACGCCGAAGGAGCTCGCGCTCGAGCGCGGGTGGCCGGGGCGGATCGAGGGCGACCGGGTGATCCAGGTCGCGGCGCAGACGCTGCAGGCGTTCTTCACCGGCGGCGGCACCGCGCGCGAGCATGCCGAGTACCGGCTCGCCGACGTCGACCTGCGCCCGCCGGTGCTGCACCCACCGAGCGTGCGGGACTTCATGGCGTTTGAGCAGCACGTTGCGAACGCGCGCGCCCTACGCGGCGCGGAGGTGCCGAAGGAGTGGTACGAGGTCCCGGTTTTCTACTTCTCGAACCCGGCGGCGATCTATGGCCCCGAAGACGTCGTGCCGTACCCCGAGGAGACCGCGGAGCTCGACTACGAGCTCGAGGCCGCGGCCGTGATCGGCGACGCCGGTGCCATCGGCGGCTTCACCGTGATGAACGACTGGTCGGCGCGCGACGTGCAGCGCCGGGAGATGCGCGTCGGCCTGGGGCCGGCGAAGGGGAAGGACTTCGCGACGTCGTTCGGGCCCGTCGTGGTCACGCCCGACGAGCTCGACGGCAGCGCGGGGGAGATGGTCGCGCGCGTGAACGGCGAGGAGCGCTCACGCGGCAACCTGCGCGACATGTTCCACAAGTGGGATGCGCTGCTCGCGCAGGCTTCGCGCAACACGGTGCTGCGGCCCGGCGACCTGATCGGCTCGGGCACGGTCGGGTCGGGCTGCATCCTCGAGCACGGCGACGGCCGCTGGCTGCAACGCGGCGACGTCGTCGAGCTGGAGGTCGAGGGGATCGGCGTGCTGCGAAACACGGTCGCGTGATCGGCCCGGACGACGTGCGCGCGGCGGCCCGCGTGCTCGACGGAGTCGCGCACCGGACGCCGCTCGTGACGTCGCGGACGCTCGGCGACGGCGTGCTGCTCAAGCCGGAGTGCCTGCAGCGCGCCGGCGCGTTCAAGTTCCGCGGCGCGTACAACAAGATCGCGTCGCTGCCGCGCGGGACGGGCGTGCTCGCATACTCGTCCGGGAACCACGCGCAGGCCGTTGCGCTGGCGTCCTTGTTGCTCGGCTCGCAGGCGACGATCCTGATGCCGGAGGACGCGCCCGGATCGAAGGTGGCGGCGACGCACGGCTACGGCGCCGAGATCGTGACCTACGACCGCTACCGCGACGACCGTGAGGCGCTCGGCGAGGCGCTCGCCGCAGAGCGCGGGCTCGAGCTCGTGCGTCCCTACGACGACCCGCTCGTGATGGCCGGCCAGGGAACGGCGGCGCTCGAACTGCTCGAGGACGGCGGAGTCGTCGACACGCTCGTAGTGCCCCTTGGCGGCGGCGGGCTGCTCTCCGGTTGCGCGACGATCGCCAAGGCGCTCGGCGTGCGGCGTGTCGTCGGCGTCGAGCCCGCCGCCGGGGACGACTGGGCGCGCTCGTTCGCAGCCGGCGAGCGTGTTCGGATCGAGGTGCCGCGCACGATCGCCGACGGTCTGCAGACCAGCGAGCCGGGCCGGCTGACGTGGGACGTCGTCTCGCGGCTCGCCGACGGGATCGTGACGGTGACCGACGAGCAGATCGTGGAGGCGATGCGTTTCGCGTTCGAGCGGTTGAAGCTGGTGATCGAGCCGAGCGGCGCCGTCGGCATCGCCGCCCTGCGCTCCGGGATCGTGGAGGCGCCGGGCACCGTCGGGGTGATCGTCTCGGGCGGGAACGTCTCCACGGACCGCTTCGCCGAGCTCTTGACAAATACCGCTTAACGATATATCAATCCGCGATATGAAGGCTGGCGGAGCGACGTGGGTGATCCTCGGGCTCCTGGCGATGCGGCCGCGCTCCGGCTACGAGATCAAGGCGGTCGTCGACCGTTCGACGCGCTTCTTCTGGGCGGCCAGCTACTCGCAGATCTACCCGGAGCTGCGCCGCCTCGAGGTGGAGGGGCTGGTCGAGGGCGAGGACGCCGCCAACGGGGCGCGACAACGCCGGGTGCACGGGCGGACTACGACGATCGAGCTCCGCGACGAGTCCCTGCTGCGGATCTTCTTCGCAGACACGCTGCCGCGCGAGGAGGCGCTCGGACTGCTCGACGCGCGCGGACGCGGCCACGAGCAGCTCGCGCACGAGCTGCGCGCGATCGACGCGCGGCCCGGCACCGACCCGGACTTCGTCGACCTCGCCCTGCGCTGGGGGATCGCGCTCAACGAGTTCGGTGCGCGCTGGTGCGCCGAGGAAGTCGAGCGGTTGCGGGGCCCGCAGTGATCGTGGACGCCGAGATCCCGCGCTTCCGCACGGTCATGGCGACGGGCCTGCCGGGGTTCGCGCGCGAGGGCCTCGTGCCGATCGGCCTCTTCTATCTCGGCCTGAAGACGGGCGGCCTGGTGCTCGGGATCGCGCTCTCGTCGTCGGCCGGTGCCGGCGCGTATCTCTGGGAGCACTACCGCGGCCGGCGTGGGCTGATGGCGCAGCTTTCGCTCGTCTTCATCGCCGTCCAGGCTGTCGTCGGAATCGCCTCGCACAGCGCCGTCGTCTACCTCGCGCAGCCCGTTCTCCTGAACGCGATCTGGGGGCTGCTCTACCTCGGCTCCGTGGCGGTCGGGCGCCCGCTGATGGGTGCGATCGCGCAGGCGTGGTACCCGTTCCCGGACGAGGTCCGTCGCACCGAGACGTTCCGTCGCGCGGGCTCGCTCGGCTCGTTCGTGCTCGTCAACGCGATCACCGGCGTGCCGATCACGCTCGCGCTGATCGCCTGGTCGGTGCGCTACGCGATCCGGCGCTTCGAACGCACTGCCTGAGCGACCCGCGCGCGCTCGTACGAGAGCCGGAAGAGCTCGATCGCCTCGTCGACGTCCGCCTCGCTGCGGATCTGCTTCGACACCCAGCCGCTTTCCGGCAGCACATGGTGCGGCTGCGCGCGGCCGGTCTCGACCAGCATGTCGCGGATCCCCTTCTGGAACGGCAGATCTGCCCAGCGCGCTCCGTGCAGGTGCCCGAGCTGGCGACGGTCGAGCCGGAACTCGACGCCGCCGAAGCGATGGGGATGCGCCGTCACGCCTTCCCAGGACGCGACCTCCCGCTCGATCCGGCCGGCGATATCCTCCACGTATGCCGTTCTACCAGCGACTCGGCGCCCTGCCCAGGAAACGCCACATCGTCTCCCGCGACAACGGCACGCTGCTGACCGAGGAGGTGATGGGCTTCGAGGGCTTCTCCGGCCTCGAGTCGATCCTCTACCACCTCCAGTCGCCCTGCCGCGTCGTCGAGCTCGGGGAGTTCGAGCCGATCGTGCGCGAGGAGTGGGTGCCCGACGCGCACGCGCACCGGCACTTCCGCACCTGGGACGCGCCGGCGGCCGGCGACGCCGTCGCGGGACGGCAGCTGCTGATGTGGAACAACGATGTCGAGATCTCGCTGTGCCGGCCGACGGAGCCGATGGACTACTTCTTCCGGAACGGCGAGGGCGACGAGGTCGTGTTCGTGCACGAGGGATCCGGGACGCTCGAGACGATCTTCGGCGACCTGCCGTACAAGTCCGGCGACTACATCGTTGTCCCGCGCGGCACGACGTACAGGTTCGTCCCCGAGGGAGAGCAGCGCTATCTCGTCTTCGAGACGCCGGGGCTGATCACGATCCCGAAGCGCTACCGGAACGAGCACGGGCAGCTGATGGAGCACGCGCCGTACTACCACCGCGACATCCATGCGCCGGCCGAGCTGCACACGCATCGCGACCGCGGCGAGCACGTCGTCAAGGTGCGCGTGCGCGACGGCTACCAGACCTACGTCCTCGACTACCACCCGTTCGACGTCGTCGGCTGGGACGGCTACTGCTACCCGTGGACGTTCTCGATCCACGACTTCGAGCCGATCACCGGCCGCATTCACATGCCGCCGCCCTCGCACCAGACCTTCGCCGGCCCGAACTTCGTCATCTGCTCGTTCTGCCCGCGCAAGCTCGACTTCGACCCGGAAGCGATTCCGATCCCGTACCACCACTCGAACCTGCAGAGCGAGGAGATGATCTATTACGTCGACGGGAACTTCTCGTCGCGTAAGGGGATCGAGGTCGGCTCGGTGACGCTGCATCCGACCGGCTTGCCGCACGGGCCGCAGCCGGGCCTGGCCGAGAAGTCGCTGGGCCTGACGGAAACCCATGAGCTCGCGGTGATGTGCGACACGTTCCACCCGCTAAAGCTGACCGCGCTCGCCGCCGATCTCGACGACGGCAAGTACTGGCACTCGTGGGCAGACGACGCGTCGGCCGACGGCCGCACGCCGGACGACGATCCCGCGGGCGTCACCTCGCACTTCTAAGTGAAGCTCGTCCTCGACTGGGACGGGACCTGTACCGAGGTCGACTCGTTGCACATGGTCCTCGAGCGCTTCGGCGACAGCGACGTGTACGAGCGCGTCGAACGGAAGCTGCTCGCTAGCGAGATCTCCTATCGCGAGCTGATGGAAGCCGAGTTCGAGACGGTGCATGCGCCGCTCGGCGAGGTCGTCGACTTCCTGCGTGCCGAGGTGCGGCTGCGCGACGGCTTCCCCGAGCTCGCCCGCCTGAACCCGGTCATCCTCTCGTCGGGCTTCCACGAGCTGATCGAACCGATCCTGGAGCGCGAAGGCGTTGTGCTCGGGCTGCGCGCGAACCGGATCGTCGCGGAGCCGTCCGGCTGGCGGATCCGCTGGCGTAACGACGCTCCGTGCGACGTCTGCGGCGACTACTGCAAGCGGGACGGGCTGCCGGCGGGCGACCTCGCCTTCGTCGGCGACGGCTACTCCGACCGCTGCGCGGCGCTCGCGTGCGAACGCGTGTTCGCGCGGGACGGGCTTGCTTCGTACCTCCGGGCCGAGGGCGTGGCCTATGAAGGCTTTTCCGACCTGCGCGATGTGCTCGCCGCCCTGGGAGGTGTCTGACACCGTTGGTGTCAGGCACCGGTCATGTCCCTTCTGCCGCTGCCCGCCCCCTACGACTTCGACGTCTCGACCGAGCGCTTCCGGGCGTTCGGCGTCGACCTCGCGAACCTCTGGCACGAAGGCGGCCTGCACCGTGTGATCAGCGGGCGGGAGGTGCGGATCGAGGCGGCGCTCGGCGGGGTCGACGTCGAGCCGCTCGACGGCGAGACCCGCCCAGTCGTCCTCAAGCTGCTGGGGATCGAGTTCGACCTGCCGGTGTTCTACGCGTGGGCGGCCGCCGACGACGTGCTCGCGCCGATTGTCGTGCGGCTCGCCGGCTTCCGGCCGCCGCTCGCGCCCGATCCGTTCGAGACCCTCGTCACCTCGATCACCGCGCAGCAGGTCTCGCTCTTCTCCGCGTTCGCGATCAGGACGCGGATGGTCGAGCAGTTCGGCGAGCGGGCCGCCCACGCCTACGCGTTCCCGACGCGTGAGCGCCTCGCGCGCGCGACCGAGGAGGAGCTCGTCGCCGTCGGCTTCTCGCGGCGCAAGGCCGAGTACGTCGTCGGGCTTGCGCGCAGCGACCTCGACCTCGACGCCCTCGCATCGCTCGACGACGACGAGGTGCGCGCACGGATCGTCGCGCTGCGCGGGCTCGGGCCGTGGACTGCGGAGTGGTTCCTGGCGCGTCATCTCGCGCGCCCGCGCGCCTGGCCCGTCGGCGACCTAGCGCTGCAGAAGGCGGCGGAGCTTCTCTACGGTGTCGGCGTGCACGAGCTCGGCCCCCGTCTCGACCCGTTCCAGAACCTGTCGGCGCATTACCTGCTCACGGGCGCCCGTCTCGGAGCAGGCGCATGAACGTCCGCCGCGCCACCGAGGCCGACGAGGCGACGCTGCGCAAGCTGTGGGAGGAGTTCGAGCAGGAGGTGCCCGAGCCGCCCGGCTTCGTGCCCGAGACGTGGGAGGAGCAGTGGGCGGACATACTCGACGACATCCGCGGCGGGGGCGTGTTCATCGCGGAGGACGACGAGGGCGCGGTCGGCGTCGCGAGGATCGAGGCGCCCGAGCGCGCTCGAGCACACATCCAGGTGGTCCACGTCCGGCCTCGGGGCAGGCGGCAGGGCGTGACCAAGGCGCTGCTCCGCGAGTGTGTTGCCGACGCCCGGGAGCGCGGTGCGACCATCGTCAGCCTCGACGTGCTGACCTCGAACGAGACGGCGCGCACCGTGTGGAAGCGACTCGGCTTCCAGGACACCGCTGCGTTCATGGCCACGCCGCTCGCTGCGCTGGAGACACGGCTCAGCGAGGCACCGAGCGGCGAGTCGCATGCGACGACGCACGTTCAGACCGACGACGAGACGTCCGTCGAGCGCGCCGTCGGGCAGTTCATCCCACGGCTCGAGTCGCCGCAGGTAACGACGAGCGAGAGCTGGATTCGCGTCGTCGACCCGGTGCTCGACCGCGACCGTGAGGCGCACGGGCGGTTCGCGAAGGAACTGTCGGAGCGACTCGGCGCCGTCACCGTGGCGCTCGCGCTGGAAGGCGAGGTGGTGCGCTTCCGCCTCTACGAGCGAGGCCGCATGGTCGACGAGTACCTCTCCGTGCCGAACTACTACGGCGTGCTGCCGAAGGGCGACGAGCTCGCGCTGGCGGCCAACCCGACGCTCGTCTCGCGGCTCACCGGCGCGGACCGCGAACAGGTACGGCGGATCGCGCGCACCGCCGACACGCCGGCCGAGCTGCCGCCGGCGCGCGAGCTCTACGAGCAGATCGCGAAGCTGATGGGCCTCGAGCCGTGATGCTCTACGACGCACCGAGGTGCCCGTATTGCGCGCGGGTACGGATGGCGCTGGCCGAGAAGGGGCTCGAGCACGAGACGCTCGAGATCGACCTGCGCGACCGGCCGCGGTGGATCTACGAGCTCAACGTCACGGGCCGGGTGCCGGTCCTCCGCGACGACCCGCTCGTGCTGCCCGAGTCAGAGGTGATCATGACGTACCTCGACGAGCGCTATCCGGAGCCGGCGTTGCGACCGGCCGGCGCCGCCGAGCGAGCCCGCACGAACCTGTTCGTCCACCGCTTCGACGACAACCTCAGTGACGACTACTACGCGTTTCGTCGCGGCGAACCGAACGAGCTCGTTGAAAAGCTCGAGCTGCTCGAGCTCGGGGTCAGCCTCTTCGCGGACATCGCGTACGCGCCGTGGGTGATTCGCGCTCGCGACATACTCGGCGTCGAGCTGCCGGATCGCGTCGAGACCTGGCTCTCGGCGCTCGCGGTGCGGCCGTCTTGCGCGGCCGAGATCGAGCTGGTGCACGCACTGTGACCCCTGTCTGGCTGCACGGTTGGCCGCTCGACGAGCGCATGTGGGAGCGTCAGGTCGCCCGCTTCGGCGGTGTCGCCGTCCGCCTGTACGGCCGCGGGCCGTCGATCGACGCCTGGGCGATGCAGCTGCTCGACGAGCTGCACGGGAACGACCTCGCGCTCGTTGGCGCATCCATGGGTGGTTACGCCGCGCTCGCGATTGCGTGCAAAGCGCCCGAGCGTGTGTCGGCGATCGTGCTCGCCCCGTCGAAGTCGGCGCCCGACACGCCCGACCGTCGTGCGGCTCGCGCGAACCTGATCGCGCAGATCCGCGCGGACGGGCCGCCGCCGCACGCCGCCGGCGGCGTCACGGTCGAAGAGCTGGTGGTGGCGCAGGAGGCGATCCGCGACCGGGACGACACCACCGACGCGATCACGGCGTTTCCCGGGCTGCTCGTCGCGTGCGCCGGGACCGAGGACGACCTGGTGCTCACCGAGGATGCGTACGAGCTGGCCGGTCTCGCGAAGAACGGACGCGCGGAGGTCTTCCCAGGCGCAGGCCACTTCATCAGCCTGGACGCGCCCGACCAGTTCGACGCGCTGATGGCCGAGGTGCTCGGTTGAGCGAGATCGAGATCGAAGAGCTCACCGAGCGCCTCGGCGAGCTGCCGCTGCTGGACGTGCGCACGCCGCACGAGTTCGACGGCACGCTCGGCAAGCCGTGCGACCCGCGCCAGGGTCACATCCCGGGCGCGCGCAATCTCGACATCTACCGGCTGATGGAGTCGACGCCGGACGAGGTTCGCGCCACGCTCGGCCTCGAGGCGGGCGCCGAGGTCGCCGTCTACTGCCACAGCGGCGGCCGCTCGGCGATCGCGGTGCAGGTTTTGCGCTCGCTCGGCTACGCCGCGCGCAACTACGTCGGCTCGTGGCACGAGTGGTCCCGCCACGAGGGTCTGCCGGTCGAGGCGTAAGCACCTATTCGGCCGCGGCCAGGAACGCGCGGGCCAACCGCCGGCCGAGGTCCTGCCACTCGGCGATGCCGGCTTCGATCTCCTGCGACAGCTGTTCGAAGGCGACCGGCAGGTCGCGTGCCTGCTCGAACCACTCGAGCACCTGCTCGAGGCGCACCTCCGGATGGAACTGCACGCCCCAGGCCCGTTCGCGGGCGCGGAACGCCTGCGACAGGCTGTCCGCCCGCGCGAGCTCGACTCCGCCCGGCGGCACCGCAAACGTGTAGCCGTTCGCGTTCAGCGCCTGAAAACGTCCCGGGAGTTCGCCGACCACCGGATCCTCGGCCCCCGCAACCGTCAGCTCCGTGCCGACCCACCCGAGTTGCGGCTGCGGCAGCCGTTCGACGGCCGCGCCGAGTGCGTGCGCGAGCGTCTGCGCGCCCAGGCATACGCCGAGGAGCGGCGTTCCCGCGGCGGCCCACCCCTGCAGGGCCTCGTACTCGGTGTGCAGCCAGGGATACTCGAACTCCTCACCGACGTTCTGGTCGCCGCCGAAGACGAGCACTGCGTCGAAATCGTGCGGCGGCCGACCCTGTAGCCGGATGTCCCACTCGAGCAGCTCGTGCCCCCCGTCTTGCACGACGTCGGCGAAGAGCTCGGAGCGCACGCGCGGCCCGTGGATCACGGAGAGGACGCGCATCATGCGGTCGGCATCGATTCTTCCTCGAGCAGCTTGCGCAGCAACTGCGCGCCAGCAGGCGCCTGTGCGACGCCGTTCGTCTGGTTGTTGTTGTTGAAGAACGCGTAGACCTCCTCCGCCTCCTCGGACAGCTCGCGCAACGGCCCGACCCATTCGCGCA
>WNGE01008030.1_pt1 | contig 11364 bp, 14 predicted proteins | sample 5400651 | NCBI WGS metagenome assembly WNGE01 (sample SAMN13153370, study PRJNA577476) | soil metagenome | isolation source: 60 cm soil or saprolite under grassland replicate 2 | place: USA:California | collected 2016-06-15 | reverse complement strand
CGAACCCGACCCGGAGCTTGCGCTGCAGCATCGAGGTCGAGCCGAACTGGGTGCTGATGATGAGCTCGGCGGCCTGCACGAGCATTTCCAGGTCGTCGCCGATGTCCCCGTCGGTCTCCCGCTTGCCCTTTGCGGGAGCGGCCACGTCGTCGCGGTAGACCGGCTGCGCCTGCTTCTTGCAGTGGGCGGCGACCTCGCGGATCTCCTTCTCCGTCACGAACGCGTTCTGCAGCCGCAGCGGCTTGCTGGCTCCCATGGGCAGGAACAGCGCGTCACCCTGCCCGACCAGCTTCTCCGCACCCGGCTGATCCAGGATGACCCGGCTGTCGGCAAGGCTGGACGTCGCGAAGGCAAGCCGGGACGGGACGTTGGCCTTGATCAAGCCGGTGACCACGTCCACACTCGGCCGCTGCGTCGCGAGCACGAGATGGATGCCTGCCGCCCGGGCGAGCTGGGTGATCCGGACGACGGAGTCTTCCACGTCACGCGGCGCGACCATCATCAGGTCGGCAAGCTCGTCAACGATCACGATGAGGTACGGATACGGCTGGTACACCCGGTCGTGGGGAGCGCTGCCGGGCCGCACGGTCAGCTTCCCCGCCCTGACCGCCTTGTTGAAGTCATCGAGGTGCCGGAACCCGGAGGCAGCGAGGTCGTCGTACCGCCGTTCCATCTCGCCGAGGACCCACTCCAGCGCCTCTGCCGCGCGCTTCGGGTTCGTGATGATCGGCGTGATCAGGTGCGGGATCCCCTCGTAGATCGACAGCTCGACGCGCTTGGGGTCGATGAGGATGGCCCTGACCTGGTCCGGGGTGGCCTGGGTCAGGATCGAGCAGATCATGCCATTGATGCACGAGCTCTTTCCCGACCCCGTCGCGCCGGCGATGATCAAGTGTGGCGCCTTCGCGAGGTTCGCGGTGAGGGCCCTGCCCTCGACGTCCTTGCCCAGGGCGACGGTGAGCGGATGCGTGCTGCCCACCGCCGCGGCCGCGCGCAGTACATCCCCGAGGCTGACGGTCTCCTTGTCGGTGTTCGGGATCTCAACACCGATCGCCGACTTGCCGGGGACTGGTGACAGGATCCTCACCGCGGGCGACCCGGCTGCGTAGGCGATGTTCTCGCGCAGCGAGGTGACTTTTTCCACCTTGACCGCCGGGCCGAGCTCGATCTCGTACCTGGTCACCGTGGGACCGCGGGCAAAACCTGTGACTTGCGCGTCGACGTTGAACTGGGCCAAGACCTCGTTGAGCGTGGCCACCATGGCGTCGTTGGCCGCGGTGCGCCGCCGCGGTGGTGTCCCGGGCTTCAGCAGCGCCACGGGCGGCAGAACATAGGTTCCCGGCGGCGTGTGGATCGCCATCCGCCCTGGCCGTCCTGGCGGCCCGTCCTTGCTCGTGTGCTGATCACTGGCCGCGGGCTGGCTGGTGGCCGGGTGCGGCGCAGAACGGTTCTGCGCCGCACCGGCCGGGCCTGGCGTGCACCATAGGCCGTCGCTGCCGGGTGGCTGCGGCTCCTGCGTGCCCGGCTGCTGCCCTGTTGTTTCCTGGGAGTGCCACGCGCCGTGGATCAGCAGCCGCTGCAGCGCCGCGTCGGCGGATCGCAGCATCGTACGGTACCGGGCACCGGCCGCCACCCTGACTCCTGCCACCATGAGCGCGAGCATCGCCGGGAACGCCGCCAGCGCACCGGCCAGGTGGCTGGGCGCGGCGGCGGTGAGCCAGCCCACCCCGCCGCCGGCGCCCGCCGCAACCACCTGGGCCGCGCCAAGAAGACCGGCCCAGGCCATGCCCGTCCCGGTGAGGACGCGGGCGGTCGCCCGTGGCCGGTGCGGATGGCGGAACAGCCGCCATGTCACCAGGCCCGCGAGCAGTGGCAGCGTCCAGGTCATGTGTCCCGCCGGGCCGGCGGATCCCGCGCGCCCAGGCCACCAGGTCAGTGCGGCAACCAGTAGTGTCGCGGCGAGACAGGCGAGGGCGGCTCCGTCGCGGCGGTGTTGCGGAGCCACGTCGCCACTGCGCCACCGGGCGAGGTTCCCCGTGCGCAGCGCCGTCTTCGCCAGCGCGTTGCGGCACACGTCACCGGCCGCCTTAGCCAACCATGGCTCTCTCCGCGGCTGGGGCGGCTGCTTGCGGGCAGGAGCCTTCCGGCCGCGTGGCTTTGACGGCTGCCGCCCCGTGCCACCGGGGCTTCGCCTACGCTGCCCGGCCATCGCCGCCCCGTCCTTCCTGCCTGCTCCCAGCGGGGCTGAACATGGCCACCAGGTTCAGCTGCCCGTTTTTCCCGGCCCGGTAGACCCGCTCGCCGGGCGCGGCCCGCCGCCACACATACACCCCGGCTTCGCCAGCCTGGACCACGCCGTGCTGCTGCATCAGGCGTGCCGCGCCCGTGGCGTCTGGGATGTACGGCAGGACGCGGGCCATGCGGTGCACCATCTGCCGGGCGGGCTTGGCGTCCCTGTGCACCCGGCCATCAGGGTCACCGCCTGCCGGCAGCAACGGCACGTGCGCACACAAGATTTCCGCCGCGCGCCGCCTGCCCGCCGCGCCGGTCACCATCACCACGGCGGTTTTCTGCCACGGCCAAAACAACCTCAGTGTGTGCCGCCACTCATCTGGGATCGGGCAGCGCCCTGCGTAAACGCTCACCGGTGCCCCTTTGCTGCCATGACGCTGGCGTGCAGCGCCTTGGCCAACCGCAGGACGGGATCCGGGTGGGTGCCGGGTGGAGCCTTGTCGCATGCCAGCATCAGCAAGACCCGGCGGACCTGTGCGTCTTCGTCGCTGCTGGCGTCATCCAGCCAGCCCTCCAGGCGCTGCCATCTGCTGGCCAGCTCTGCGGCATCGGCGTAGGCGACCACGTGCTGGCCGGCCAGCTGAAGGGCGCACGCCACCGCGATCAGGCGGCTCTGGCTGGCCAGGCTAGTCACCGGAAGCGACTCCCGGCTCAGCAGGTTCATCCAGCTCAACTAGCTGCCCTTCCATTCGCGGCGGCGTAGCGGTCTCCGCCGAGCGGTGCCGCCACTCCCACCTCGGCGAGCGCCAGCAGCGCCTTGTCGGCCTCGAACGCGTCGCAGTCGGCGGCCTGCATGACCTCATATAGGTCCATTTGGCCGCGGTGCGCGAGCAGCCCGGCGAGCAGGCTCAGGTTCACCGGCTGCGGGGGTGCTTCGCTGGCGGGTGCGGCATCGCCCCGGTCCTGTGCGCCGCGGGCCTGCGCCGCCTGTGGCGTGAGCTCAGGAACGGCGCCGGTGAGTACCGTTTCCCTGTCGGCCTCGATCACGCAGCCGGGGCCCGTGTAGCCGAGCGGGCGGATCGCGTCCAGGAAGCACTGGTCCAGGGTGACCGGGTCGTCCGCGACGCGCTCGGCGATCTCCCGCACGTCCACGCCGGTTTCGCCGGGCCACAGGTACTCGCGGATGTGCTTGGTCCGGCCGACGGTGCCAGGCCGCTGGTCGACGCCGGACACGTAGCTGAGCCCGTGGACACCGTGCGCGAGCTTGGAGGTGTCTCCCCGGATGCCGATCATGGAATCCGAGAGGCCGTCGGTGCGGTGGGACAGGACGTTGAACGCCTTCAGCGGCTCCCGGATCACCCGGTCACCGATCTCGGCGACGTCGGGCATCTGGGTGACGAACACGGGGATGACGCCGACCTTGCGCCCCTCGAGGACCAGCGCGAGCGCCAGCGGCAGCGCAATCTTGAACAAGGCTTTGTCCTTGACGACCTTCGGCCACTCGTCCAGCATCACGTAGACGATCGGGTGCTCGGGGTCGGCGTCGTACCAGCCCCTGCCGCGGTTGACCCGGCCCAGGTGGTCGGTCCACTCCACGTTGCGGAAGTAGGCGGACCGGGCGTTCATTCCCGCGACGGCCCACTGCATCATGACAACGCACGCCGGTGGGCCAAGGGCGGTCACGCCCGCCCGTCGGTGCCATACGCTCATGCCCTGGCCCTGGGCGTCGCCCATCCATATGTCGAGGATCCGCCGCGGCTGGCAGCGCGGGCAGGTTCCCTCGCCGCCGCAGGCTTTGCACAGTTTCGCCTGGCCGCCTTCGCACGCGATCACATGGACGGTTCCAGATTTCCCGGCTCCCGGCTGGCCGGAGATGATCCCGCCGGTCGCGCCGCTGCCGGGCCGGTGGAACTCCCAGTGCTGCTGTGAGTCGTCGGCGAACCGGCCTATCTGCGCGCAGCCCGTCTTCGGGTCGTAGGTGGGCTGGCCGTCCCAGCGGCTTTCCCTGGTGTGCGCCTTTTCCCTGGCGAGCACGATGATGCGGGCGCGCCGCTCGGACTCCTTGCTCCGCGCGTACTCCACGGTGACCTGGTGGGCAGGGATGTCGTACAGTGCGGCGATCTGGTTGCGCAAGCCGATCACGCTGTCGGTGGTCGCGCCGCTTTCCTCGGTGAGGTGCACCTCGAATGCGAACCCGCCGGGGATCTCCTCGAAGTGCGTCAGCTCGGCGTCCTTGCACGGCCCGCCGTGGCAGAAACGGTTGCGGAACTTCGCCAGCCGGGGATCCTCGGGCGGCGGCAGGGCGGGCACCGGCTCCGGCTCCGGGCCGCGCGGGGGGCGCTTGCGGTTGTCCCACAGGTACTTGCCGCCGGCCGCAAACCCGCCGGCCAGCAACGCGACCTGCGCCGGGCCGGTGCTCACCCCGGCCCAGGTTCCGGTCAGCGCGGTCGCGGTGGACGCCGCCCACATGGCAGCGGCGTACCTGCGGGCGGCGCGGCGGCGCTTTTTCTTTGGCCGGAAGTTCCAGGCGACCCGGCTGCCGGCGGCGGCGGACAAGGCGAGCACCCCGAGGTAGGCGTTGGGGCCGCCGGCGGCGTGGGCGGCGAATGCGGTGAGGTCGGTGCCGAACACCCAGGCGGCGGTGGTCAGCGGCTTCTTGTGCTCCCGCCAGAACGCCCGCAAGCCCTCGGGCTGGCGGGCCAGCACCGGCTGCTGCCACGAACCCGGCTGGCCAGGCCGCGGAGACGCCGCATGGACAATTTCCGCCGCCGTGCAGGGCGCCGGCGCATCGGGGCCCTGCAGCGGGATCACCGCGACGCCGTCACGGTCACGCACGGGCTTTTCTATGATGCTCACCTCCTCGTTTCCTGCTCGTTTCCCTGTCCCCATGGCCCGGCGCGGTGGCCCGGGGGATCCGCCGGGCACTGGGGGCAAGGGCTTCAGCTGGTGCCGAGGTCCCAGATCTCGCCGCCGCTGCGGGCCTCGGCGGCGTAGTCCTTGTCCGGCGCGTTGTCCGTGCCGCCCGCGCCGGCGTACGCTTCGCCAACGGGGACCTGCGTTGCGTTGACGGTGTCCACGAGCTTTTCGCCTTCGTCCTGCAGGTCCTTGATGTTGGCCTGTGCGGCCCGGATCTCAGCGATCTGCCCGCGGTCGCCGTCGTCTTTGGCGACGTGCGCCGCCATCGTGTCCAGCACGCCGTAGATGGCGGCCAGCACCTCCTGCTTCGCCTCACAGGCGGCCAGCCAGCCGCGGTGGGTGATGGCTTCCGTTGCCAGTGCGGTCATGTCCACGCTCACATCTCGTCGTAGTAGCCCTTGCGGGCGGTCTCTTCGGGTCCGCCCGCGCTCTGGATGGCGCCGACCACGGGGTCCTGGCGGGCGTTCACGCCCGTCACCCGGCCGCGCCAGCGGGTCATCACGGCGGCGGTGTGGTCAGCCCACTGCTTGCTCAGCTCCACCTGGGTGCGGCCACATTCGCGTGCCCGCAGGCAGCGCAGCACGTTCTCGTCGGCCCGGGTGAGCGCGCCGAGCAGCTCGCCAAGTTCGCCGCTCTGGTCACCCCAGTCCGCCTGGGTGTGGATCTCGCCGTCTAGCATCTGTTCTCCTGTTCCTCGCGGGAGGGCTGGCGTGGTCTGCGCCGGCTGCTGCCGCGCCGCTTCGGGCGGCGCGGGGTCGCTTGCGGTGCTGGTTTGCGTGGCGCGGCGGGCGGCTTCGTGCTCGCGGCACATCGCTTCCCATCTGGCCGGATCATGCGCTGCCGCAGCTGCCGCGCCGAGCAGCTCCTGGCGTTCGGCTGGGTCCAGGGCGTCCAGCGTGGTCCCGGCGGCGGCGCAGGCGCGTTCGGCCCTGTCCAGGGCTGCCTGCTGCTCGGGGGTTCCCGCACCGGCCGGTGGTCGCGTGCGGATACGTTCCGGCTCGGGGAACAGGTCCGCGAGAGCCCTGATCTGGGCCGCCAAGCCCGGTGCGGGTGCCGCCCAGGCGTCCCCGCCGCCGTCCCGGGATCCCGCCGCGCGGGGGTCAGCGCCTGCAGCGGCCAGCGCCGGCCTTCTGCCGCTCGCTGGCCCGGCGGCCACGGGCTCGGGTGCTGGTGCGGGCGGCACCGGCTCCCAGCCGTCCGCCACGGTTTCGGCGTCGGCCGGCGCCTCTTGGCGGGGTTCCGGTTCCGGCCGCTCGCCTGGAGGCTCGCCAGCGGTCTTGCCGCGGCAATAGGGGCAGATGCGCCATTGGCCGTGACCGTCCGGCCGCCATGCCCATGCCAGCGCGGTGGCCGCGGCGACCGCGCCGCAGCGCTCGCACACCCCGACCGGGATGCCCTGCGGCCGGCGCGGTCTTTGCTGCGGCTCCTCCCGCCATTGGCGGCGGATCTCAATCCAGGTGAACCGCAGCGCCCGCCACGCCGCGCCCCAGATCCGCTGCAGCGGGCCGGTTGTGGCCCGGATCGCGCGGGGCCTGTCCTCGGCGGGACGCGGTTCCCGCCGCATCGCGCGCCGCAGCGCGCGCACAGCCCGGATGCCTGCCCACACCCACCACAGCGGGCGGGCTGGGCCGGCCCGCCGCGCATCCTCCAGCCTGTCCCGCAGCCGCCCCCGCACGTTCTCGGCGATCGCGGACCGGGCGCGGGCGAACTCCACCCGCACCTGGTCCGCCGCGGCCTCGAACATCGCCTTCTGGATCACGCGGGCGGCGATGATCGCGAACAGCAGGGTGGCTGGGTCCATGACAGGAGGTTCCTTACTTCTTGGTGTTAAGGAAGCTCGTGCTATGCGCAGACTGGTCGAGCTTGCTCAGCACGTCCTTCGCGCCGGTGCCCAGCGACGCGAAGACCGCGAACACCAGAGTCGGGAGGACCAGCCCGTAGATCGGCTGCAGCCAGCGGTGGGCCTGGCCACCCCACTTCCTGGTGCCGTCGTGGATGAAGCACCCGCCGATGTAGGCGGTCGCGACCAGGAAGACGGGGATGCCCCACAGGCTCATCCCCGCGATTGAGCTGATCACCCCGCTGAGCAGGCCGAGCACGCCGAACACGATGCCGATGAGCAGCGTCAGCCAGCCGATCACCCGCGGGCTCTTGCGCTTGTGGTGCAGGAAGAGCACCAGGCCGATCAGCACGGCCGTCGCGGCGACGGTAAAGCTCACGCCCTGTGCCGCAGAAATATGCGCCGCTGCCTTCGGTGTGTTCGCCGCCATGCGGGCGGCGAGATAAGTGTTCACTGCCGTCTCCATCTCTCCGTTTCCCGTTATTGCTCAGCCGAATTGAAATGCGAGCCAGACGATCAGCACTGCGGCCCCAGCGATGGCGACCGCCAGCGGGCGCGACCACATCGCGGCCCATGCGTTCCCGGTGGCGACACCGAAATTGCCGAGCGTCCGGTGGTATATGTCTCCGGCTGGGCCGAGGAACTTGCCGTCCATGCCCTCCGGCACCCAGGCCCGGGACTTCCGGTACGCGTTCTGCATCGCAAGTGACGGTGGTCTCGCGTGGTACGGGCCGCGTTTGTTGTCCTTCGCCTTTTTGAGGCTGGCCTTTACCTGGCGCAGCCAGTGAAGGGCTGCCTGCCAGATGAGCCCGGCATACGTAACCCGCTGACCGTCTAGGCCGGTGGCCGGCAGTCCTGCGGGCGTACCCTCACCGGCCAGGGCGGGCAGTGCCGGTTGGCTCTCCGTTGGCCGGCCATTGGCCAGCACCGTTGGCCCCTCGTTGGCCGGCCATTGGCTAGCGTCGCCGGCTGTGCCCGTTGGCCGGCCATTGGCCGGGACCGTTGGCCCCTCGTTGGCCGGCTCGGTAGCCGGGCGGTCCGGCGCGGGCTGGCTCCGGCTCTCCGGCACGCCCTGCCCCCCCGCTCCGAGAGGGGCGTCCGGCAGCGGGCTCATTGGGCCTCATCTCTCCTCTGCGGCTTGTAGGTGGGCAGTGCTGCCGCGAGCGTCACAAGGCGCTGCGTCAGCTCGCTGTAGATCTTCGCTGCATCCCTGGGGCGATGGCGGGCCACCTTTGCCATCTCCGACAGCAGCCAGTTCGACGCGATCAGGAACGCCCCCCTGTGATCACCCGCCGCCTGCTTGGCGGCTACCAGCCGCCGCTTTTCCGCTGCGCGGCTAGCGGCCTTTTCGCCGCGGGAAAGCGTCACCGCAACCGTCACCCCTCTCGCGCGCATACGAGTGTGCGCGCATACCGGCCCGCGCACACCCGTATCTGGGCCCCTCGCCCGAGCAGTGCCAGCCCGGTCCCGGCGCGTCGCTACCTCGCCCCGAGCGGTCACGGCGAGGCCTGCCCTGCCGGCGCCTGGGGCGTGCCAGCGGACCGCGAGGCGATGGCCACCGCCTCGTCATGGCGGCCCGCCCGCGCGGCAGCGATGAACGCCGGCGGAAGCTTGACCCGCCACTCCTTCGCGTACTTCTTGCCGAGGCTGTAGCCGCGCTCCTTACCCGCCGCCTCGTTCAGGTCCGCGCCCGACGCAAGGTAGCCAGCCGCCACTTGGCGGTCCCACTCCTCGCGCATCTTGGCACCCACCTCGCTGAGCTTCAGGTCGGCCCGGCTGGCGAACGCGACGACATTCGCCGGGCGCGCTCCCCCGCCACCCTTGGCCATCGGCCGGCCACTGGCGCCGGCCACCGGCCCCTCCGGCTGGCCGGCCAATCCGGACTCCTCGTTGGCCCCGTCTCGCTGACCGCGGCCACTGGCTTCGGCCAACGAAGCAGACCCGCTGGCCCGCCGCTGGCCGGCCACCCAGATATTGGCCCCGCTGGCTGGCTGACGGCGTTCCTCGCGCGAGGAATTCACCTCTCCGGCCGTCTGAGTTTTTCCGGAGTCGAAATTCGCGCGCCGTTCGATAATTGAAACCGCAACCAAAAGGCACACTGCGGGAATCGCAGCCACGACCTTCCCCCACGGCCCTTTACTGGCCGTAGCCAAGTTTGCGGCCAGCGTTAGCACAATTCCGCCGAGCAGGACCACGGTCGGCCACCGGGTGAAACCATATTTGGGCTGACGGTTTATTCGCTTGTCCCGCTGCCGTTCCTCCGCGCCCATGAAGCACAGCAAATCCACGCATGCTGCGGTCGCGTTCGCGGCCCACCCGCGCTGGCCGTGCTTTTCGCACAGCTCGACAATGTGGCTGAAGCTACCGCTGAACGCGATGCCAGCGACAACCCATGCGGCGGCGTTGTTGCGGACGTGCTCCCACACCTGCGCGCTGAGCTTCTTTTTTTCCGGCACGGGGGAGGGGGCATTCTTTGCGGGCATTACACAACACCTCGCTGTGTAAAGGCGCCCTGCGTCACGGCGTGCGTGCCTGGCTCGCGGCCCCGCGTCACGGCGGCCTTCGGCAGTGCCTGCCGCAACCTGGCGAGGCCGGTGACAAGGTCTTCCATGGCGAGGATCACCTGCGCATCCCAGTCCGGGCCGCTGGCTGGACCGCGCGCCGGCGCGGCCCGCGCGCAGACGCAGGCATCCAGCGCGCTCAGCACCGGCCGGCCATAGCCAGTCTGGCTGGCCACCGCGCGCACAAAGCCAGGCTCACAGGGCAGCGGCGGAGGAGTGTAGTTGAGATCAGGTACTGGTGGCAGCTGCGGCCTCCTGCGCCTGAACAGATACCGGTCCAAAAACCAGGTGAATGCAACCTCGGTAAACAGCCATTCCCTGGGGCCAAGCCATGACCGCTTGCTTCGCGGCATCACAGCCGCGAACAGGGCGGCGGCCAGCCCTGCGGGCATCAGCGCTACCCCGACAGCCAGCATCAGCCACTGGGCCTGCCGCACCACGTGCGGAGTCCCCATCAGCGCTCACCGCTCTTGCCGGAGTCCGGTGCCCGCGCAGAACCGGCGTTGGCCGCGCCGGTGATCTGGTTACGAATCTCAGCCGCCTTGATCTGCAGCTCGGCGAGCCGCTCCACGGGATCGGTCACTCCGCGCCTCCCGCAGCTTCCGGGGAAGCGCCAACGGCAACGCGGCGCAGCGACGCCGCCACCTCGCCCGGCGTGCCGCAGGCGTGGGCGACGGCGAGCGCGACCGAAACCCGGGGGCTGGGCACCTCAACGGCAGCCCAGGCGCTGAGCGCGTCCGGGTGCCGGTCGAGGAACGCGAGGGCCCGCTGCAAAGACCGGCCGACGGTTGGCTCACGCTCTGCGAGCTTCGCGGCAGCGAGAAGGGTGCCGGCGATGGTCATGATCAGTACCATCCCTGGGATTCTTCGTGCGCCCATGCCGCGCACGGGTCGCCGTAGGTGTTAGCGATGTAGCCGAGGCCCCATTCGACCTGGGCGCGAGGATCGGAGGTCGGCGGGTTCGCGGGCCCTGCCGGATACTGGTTCGTCGGCCCGTGGCCGAGTGCCTGGGCGATGCCGTAGGCACCGGACTTGCGGTTCTCTGCCGTGTTTGACCAGCCGGACTCCCGGGTCCACAGCTCGTTGAGGCAGGTGAACTGGGCACCGGTCCAGCCGCGCTGCGCGGCCATCTGCCGGCCGAGAGCGACGTTCGCGCCCGCTGACTGGGCACCGCCGCCGGTTCCGCCGCCGGTCTGCACCGCATGGACGGCCAGGGCGGCGAGGGCCGCTACGCCAAGCACCCTAAGCTTGCTGCCCCTCATGACGCACCCGCCGCGCAGCGGCGCCTTCCGGCCGCGCAGCAGACGGCGCCGCAAGTGGAGCCAACCGGGGTCACGCGGCAGCATCCCGGGCCGCTGCCGCCGGGCGGCCTGGGACGGGGATCCGGCCCATCAGGGCCGCCCGCCGTGTGGGCAGTCGCTTCCTGTGTGGAAGCGGTCCGCGTCGTGGTGCCAGATCTGTCCGGTGTCCCGGAACCCGTGCTTGACCGGGATCCGCCACTCGTGAGGGCGGGTCTTCCAGATCTGCGTCGCGCCGTTGCGGCGCCACACCCGGCACGACCCGTTCTCGTGGAACCGGTCCTCGGTGAGGGCCTGCGCCTTGGTGAGCATCAGGTCACGTCTCCCTTGCTCGTGGCAGCACCCCGGGCCGCCCGTTTGGCTGGGGATCTGCGCCGTGCGGATCTGAAGCACGGCAAGCTGGGCGGCCGTGGCGGGCCCCGCGCCGGCCCAGCCACGACCGCGCTTCCGCCAGCACCCTGCCCGCCCCGGCGGCGGCGAAGAACAGCGGCGCCAGCGCCGTCCAGCCGGGCAGCAC
>WNGE01009455.1_pt1 | contig 11365 bp, 8 predicted proteins | sample 5400651 | NCBI WGS metagenome assembly WNGE01 (sample SAMN13153370, study PRJNA577476) | soil metagenome | isolation source: 60 cm soil or saprolite under grassland replicate 2 | place: USA:California | collected 2016-06-15 | reverse complement strand
CTGAACCGCCAAAACGCGATGAAATTCAGATTCGCTGCTGCAAGCATCATCTCAATGCCGATCAAAATGAAAATCGCATGGCGCCGGCTGAGCGCGGCGAGCAAGCCGATGCAGAAAAGCGCCGCGGATACAATGAGGAAAATTTGGAGTGTCAGGGTCATGACTGCCAGTTACAAATGTTAAAAGGGTTACATGGTTAAAAACGCAGTTAGCGGCTGTGCCGATTTACATCGTAACGATGCAACCCTTGTAACGTTGTAACTCATTTAACTTTTTTAACCTCTTCACGATCCTCCATCACAAGAATGAGAGCGCCGATCAGCGCGGCAGTGAGGAGCAGTCCGACGCATAGCAAGGGCCAGACGTAACCGCTCATCAATACTTCACCAATATGCTTAACAGTTAGCACCGGCATTTCCGGCGCGACGCCAGAGAGGGATTGCGTCTTGAAAATCGCCCAGATCAATCCGCCGAAGACGCCGATGGCGACGACCACGCCGCTCCAGTTGAAGCCGCGATCTTTTTCGATATCACGCCGCGTCAACAGGATCGTGAAGACGATCAGGACCGCCACCGCGCCGATGTAAACGAAGACCTGCACCAACCCGACGAATTCCGCGCCGAGCAAAAAAAAGAATGCCGCAATACCGAGAAACGTTACCGCGAAACTGAGCGCAGCGTGCATCAGCTTTGGTAAGGTTGCGGCCGCCAGTGCGGCGGCCAGCGTGAAAATGCCGATGACAATAAATGCGGCGCTGTTCATTCGGCGAAACGATAAGTGCGCGGCGCGAATTTCCTGCGCGTGTCGAGCACGATCGACAGGGCGGTGTAGGCAATCGCAATCACTACAAGCGACCAAAGCCATCCGCGTAAGCCGCGTCCGGCGTAATGCCAGACGGCGGCTGCGATGACGCAGGTGAACGCCATCGGCAGCATGAATTTCCACGCGAAGTTCATGATCTGATCGACGCGCGTCCGGGGCAACGTGCCGCGAAGCCAGATGTAAACGAAGAGCAGCGCACCCAGTTTCACGAAGAACCAGACGTAGGAGGGAATGAATTCGAGCGCGCGGACCGGCGCGTGCCAGCCGCCGAGAAATAACGTCGATTCGCCTTCGGGCACGTCGAATGGGGTGCGGTTCGATTCCACCAGACCGGACACAAAAAATAAAATGAACGCGGTCGCGCCCCACGGCGTGAAAACGAACCAGCGCGGCACAAAGCCAAATACATAGCCATCTTGCCCCGCGACAATCGTGTCCGGCGTGAGCGAGCCGACGATCATCACGACGGGCAGTACTGTGATAATGAGCGGCAGCTCGTAGCTGATCATCTGCGCGATCGCCCGCATCGCGCCCAACATCGAAAACTTATTGTTACTACCCCATCCCGCCATAAACACGGCGAGCTCCGTCGTCGATCCAACTGCAAAGAAAAAGAGGATCCCGCCGTCAATGGTAAAGGCCGTCATGCCCCGGCCATATGGAATGATGCCGAGAGCGAGAATCGCCGCGGCCGCGATCAGGACCGGCGCAAGAAAATGCACGATCTTGTCGGCCCGCACCGGCACGATGTCTTCTTTGATCAGCATCTTGATGCCGTCGGCGACTGGTTGAAGGAGACCGAACGGCCCGACCCGATTCGGGCCATAACGATTCTGTATTCGCCCAAGAATTTTCCGTTCCAGCACCGACATGAGCGCGAAAAGCGTGAGGAACACACCGAGCAGCGCGAAAATGTTAATTAGGCTAGAGACGATTTGGACAAGCCAGTCGGGTGCACCCGCCAGCCATGAGAGCAGCCATCGCTTTCCACTGAGGAAAATTTGATCGATGGAAACTCTCATCTTCGCTGAAGAAAAGCGGTGCCGGATTGTTTAATCAAGGCAGAATCGTTTGGACCAGATTAAAGGAGACGAGACAAAGATTGACAAAACGCGCGTCAGCAGAGGGGGACGAGGCTCCAATTAATTTCCCCAACCACGATTTCAAGCCACGCCACGCTTGGTGGCGAACCGCGGTTTGGTCGGGTTACGCAACCGGGATTCAGAAAGAGAACAGTTCCGCGTCGTTCATTTCGTGGCACATGCGTATGCCCGTGCAATAGAACATCGACACCGTTCGGCGGCTGATTGGGCGGAACGTGTTGAAGACGGAATTTCAATCCACCGCGCACAAGATCGACGACCAGTGGCCATTCGAAATTGCTGTCGCAATTTCCACGTACGGGCGTAACACGAGGTCCAATCGCCCGCAGCTCGTCGAGAATCGTCTCTGCGCAAACGTCTCCAAGATGCCAGATTTCATCTGCATCTTTGGCGATTTCCTTCACTTTTTCCGGCAGGCGATTGTGGGTGTCCGCCAGCACGAAAATGCGCAACGTCTCTCGCGGTTTTTCCTGCTTCGTCATCCTCCAGCATCTTTGCACTTACCCTGTCACCTGCGTCCATGTCCAGGGCACATTGATTTGTATAATGGCGGATGTTACGTAGCCCCTTCGCTTGCCTGCCCATGAGCCAGAACTACAAAGAGACGCTTAATTTGCCGCGCACGGAGTTTCCGATGAAGGCGAACCTCGCCGGACGCGAGCCGGAAATGCTCAAGATGTGGGAGGAAACGCGTCTTTATCAGCAAATCCAGAAATCGCGCCAGGATCGTGAGTCATTTATCCTGCACGACGGGCCACCATTCGCGAATGGCGACGTCCACATGGGCACGGCGCTGAACAAGATCCTCAAGGATTTTGTAGTGAAGTCGCAAACCATGCTGGGCAAGCGCGCGCCTTACATTCCCGGCTGGGACTGCCACGGTCTGCCGATCGAGTACAAAGTAGTCAAGGAATCCCGCGACCTTTCTCCGCTCGAAGTCCGCAAAAAATCGGAAGCGTTCGCGCGCAAGTACGTGGATATCCAGCGCGAGCAATTCAAGCGACTCGGCGTCTTCGGCGATTGGGAAAATCCATATCTAACGATGGATCCCAAATACGAAGCGGAAATTCTGCGCGCCTTTGCCGTGTTCGTTGAGAAAGACCTGGTTTACCAATCGAAGAAGCCGGTCTTTTGGAGTACCGGCGCGCAGACGGCGCTGGCTGAAGCCGAAGTGGAATATCAGGAGCGGGACGACACCGCCGTTTACGTTAGATTTCGATTAACTGACGAGTCGGAGCGCCTGTTCGACAGACAGCGCCCGATCAATCTAGTGATTTGGACTACAACTCCGTGGACTTTGCCAGCGAACCTCGCAGTCGCGTTCAACCCCCGGATGAACTACTTCATCGTTGAACGCGGGAATGAGAGTTACATCATTGCGCAAACACTTCACAAGGTCCCCGGTATAGAAGACATCACTCTGCAGGAGTCCGGTAGGCGCTACGGAACAAGCGTCAACAGCGAAACTCTTGGCCAACTTACTTATAATCATCCGTTTTTGGGTCGAACTGGGAAAGTTCTACCTGCTGATTTCGTTACGCCGGAAACTGGAACTGGGTTGGTGCACATCGCGCCCGGTCACGGCGAAGATGATTATTGGTTAGGCAAAGAAAACGGTTTGCCGATTTTGTCGCCGGTCGACGATCACGGCCGTTTCACCGACGAAGCCGGTTTACCAAATCTGGTTGGCAAATATGTCTTCGACGCCAACAAGGACATCGTCAGTTTGCTGCGCGACCGCGGCATGCTGCTCGGCGAGGAAATTTTTCATCATTCATATCCGTACTGCTGGCGCTCGAAAACGCCGATTATCTTCCGCAATGTCGAGCAGTTCTTCATACGCATCGATGAGCTGCGCGGCAAAGCCCTTCATGCTATCAAGACCGTGAAATGGATTCCATCGTGGGGAGAAAAGCGAATCAGTGGAACGGTCGAATCGCGTCCCGACTGGGTGATTTCGCGCCAACGGAGCTGGGGCGTGCCACTCCCGGCCTTTTACTCAAGGGACGGTAAAGCGATTCTCGACGCGAAAATTATCCGCCGGCTGGCCGATCTGGTCGCGCGGCGCGGCTCAAACATTTGGTTTGAGTTGAACGATGTCGATCTTGCCAGGGCGCTTGGTTTGCCAGAGGGCACAACGCATCGCAACGATACGATCGACGTCTGGATCGATAGCGGAGTTTCGCACAAAGCGGTTTGCGCGCTCCACCCTGAGTTGCGCGATCCGGCTGATATGTATCTCGAAGCGACCGATCAGCATCGCGGCTGGTTCCAATCGTCGCTCCTGACCAGCGTCGCTCTCAACGATCGCGCACCCTACAAAATCTGCGTGACGCATGGCTTCGTTGTCGATCTTGATGGAAAGAAGATCTCCAAATCGGGAACGTACGATAAACCAATGGCCGCCGACCATTTCGTCGGCCGTCATGGCGCCGATCTCGTTCGGCTTTGGGCCAGCAGCATTGATTACACGGATGACGTGCCTTTTTCTGAAGAAATGTTCACCCGCCTGGGCGACACGTACCGGCGAATTCGGAATACGCTGCGCATCTTGCTTGGGAATCTTTACGATTTCTCAGGAAAGCAGGAAAACAGGAACGAAGATCTTACTTTAATCGATTGTTGGATTCTGGAGCGCCTTGATCACGTGATCGCAGCTTGTCGAGTTGCGTACGAAGCCTACGAGTTCCACAAGGTTTATCACACGCTCAATCAATTTTGCGCAGTCGATTTAAGCAGCCTCTACATCGACATCACCAAAGATCGAATGTATTGCGACGCGCCCGACTCATCACGCCGTCGCGCGACACAAGCGGCGATGCACAAAATTTTCGATGCACTCTGCCGATTGCTCGCGCCGATTCTCGCCTTCACCGCCGAGGAGGCATGGCGGTATTCAGAAGCAGGCGGTTCGATTCATCTGCAAGAATTTCCGGAACCTCAAGATCGATCCCGCGATGGCGGGACGAGCGCTCAAGTTGCAGAGCTTCTAAAATTGCGCGGCGTAATCGGGCAGGCGATTGAGCGCGCGCGTCAGGAGAAACTGATCGGGAATGCTCTGGAGGCGGCGGTTGTGTTGCATTCGGATTCGGATGTGATGGAGAAAATCGATAAAGAGGAACTGGAAGAATTTTTTATTCTGAGCGATCTGACAATCCACCAGACAAAAGAAGCGAGCGCTTCGGTCACGAAAACGGCCTATAAAAAATGCGCACGTTGCTGGCGTCATCGGCCAACTGTTGGTTCAAGCAAGACGCATTCGGATTTATGCGACCGTTGCGAGAGCGTGGTGCAAACAATGACGAATGACGAATGACGAAGGAATGATCAAATGACGAGTGATGAAGTCACAGCAGCGAGTAACGTCATCCGGGCTTCGTCATTAGTTCGTCATTCGTCATTCGTCATTCGTCATTCAACAGAGCCGCAGGATCGATAGTGAGATTCATCCTCTTTCTCTCGCTCCCCCTCTTCGCGCTCGATCAATGGACGAAACAGCTCGTCCTGCGCTTCGTTAGCCCCGACGAATCTCGCGTTGTGGTCCGGGATTTCTTTAGTCTGGTTGACGTTACGAACACGGGCGCTGCGTTTGGTTCGTTCCGAAACAACAACACGTTATTCATCGTAATTTCGACTGCCGCACTTCTCGTTGTTGTAACGCTTTTAGTGCGACGGCATCCAACTGATACGTGGCGCGACGTATCGCTTGCGCTCTTGCTGGCTGGCATCCTGGGAAATCTTACCGATCGTCTTCTTTATAGGCATGTGATCGATTTTCTCCTCTTCGATTTGCACGTTCGATTCGCGCATCCCTGGCCCGCCTTCAATGTCGCTGATTCATGCATCTCGATTGCGGTGGTGCTGTTTGTCATTCATTCTTTTTGGACTGGTAAAAGGCCTGCAGCGCGACCCGAGAAATTGTAGGGCAGGCGCTTCGCCTGCCGTGTCTGCGTTATTCAGTATGCGACGGTCACAGACCGCCGCTACAGTAAATACATGAAAGAGAGAGCTCTTTCGCCGATGGAAAAGACGGCACGCGAGATTGCCGCGCGTTTGCGTGAAGAAGGTCACATCGCCCATTTCGCCGGCGGTTGCGTGCGCGACATTCTTCGCGGCGAAACGCCAAAGGATTTCGACATCGCTACCGACGCGAAGCCGGAAAGTGTACAGAAACTTTTCCCGCGCACCTACGCGGTCGGCGCGCGTTTTGGCGTCATAATCGTGTTGGAAAACAGTTTCCAATTCGAAGTCGCGACCTTTCGCTCCGACGAGGCTTACATCGACGGAAGGCGCCCGAGCGCGGTGCATTTTTCATCTCCTGAAGAAGACGCGAAACGCCGCGATTTCACAATCAACGGGATGTTTTACGATCCGGTCGCGGAGGAGGTAATCGATTTCGTCGGTGGCCGCGCCGATATCGATGCAAAATTGGTGCGCGCGATTGGCGATCCGGCGCAGCGGTTCGCCGAGGACCGGTTGCGAATGCTGCGGGCCGTTCGTTTCGCCACCGTGCTTGAGTATAAGATCGACAATCAAACGTGGGAGGCGCTCATCGCGAATGCGGCCTCGATCACTGAAATCAGCGCGGAACGAATCCGCGATGAGCTGGTGCGCATTTTGCTCTCGTCAAACAGGATCCGCGGCTGGGATTTGCTCGATTCGAGCGGGTTGATGCGCGCGATTTTGCCTGAGCTCGACCGGATGAAAGGTGTCTTGCAACCTGAACAATTCCACCCCGAGGGTGACGTCTTTGAGCACACGCGCCTGATGCTGCAACTTCTGCCTGAAAAAGTTTCCGTACCGCTCGTTTTCGCCGTGTTGCTTCACGATGTCGCCAAACCGGTCACCGCCACCGTCGATGAAACAGGCAGAATCCGCTTTAGCGGGCATGATCGCCTGGGTGCGGAAATGGCGGAGGAAATCATGCGCCGCCTGCGGTTTTCTGGCGGTCAGACCGACGCGACTGTCGAAATGGTGCGGCAGCATATGGTTTTCAAAGACGTGCCTAAAATGCGGGAGGCAAAATTAAAGCGGTTCATGGCGCGACCCACTTTCGATGAGGAGCTGGAGCTGCACCGGGTCGATTGCGAAGGCAGCCATCGCATGCTCGATAATTACGAATTCCTCCTCCGCAAACGCGATGAATTCGCGAACGAGCCGATCATTCCGCCGCCCCTGGTGCGCGGGGACGATTTAATCGCGCTCGGTCTTAAGCCAGGCCCAAAGTTTGGCGAAATCCTCGAGGCGGTGGAGACGAGACAGCTCGAGGGAAACCTTCGCACTCGGGAGGAAGCGTTGGAGTGGGTGAAACGTGAGTATTCGCCGGGCGAGCAACGCTAGAACGTTTTAAGATCGAAGATTGCGTCCAGGCGAGAGCTTGGATTCCCACGCGCAGGCCGCAGGCATGGAAGTCCATGTGATTATCGACGGCGCGGATGTCGTTCGTCCTCCTGCTCGAAATCATTTTGATTGATCAATAAGATCGATTACGAGCATGAGCATGAGCACGGGGAGGGATGAAGCGAATAAGCAGATTGATTCCAAGCAGATTCGCCTTTTTCGACCCGAGCTCCTCTGCGCCGGCGCAATCTTTTTGATTACGCTTCTGGTTTACAGTTGGACGCTCGCTCCAACGGTCACTTTGACCGACAGCGGGGAATTAATCGTAGTCGCTCACGGCTTGGGAGTCGCGCACCCACCCGGCTTTCCGCTCTGGACGATTCTTGCCCATCTCGCGTCGCTCGCGCCCTGGGGAAACGTTGCCGTGCGCATCAATTTTGCTTCCGCTCTCTTTGCCGCGCTTGCATCCGCAATGCTCACTCTTGCCGTGGCAGAATTGATGGTCGTCGTTTCTTATCTCACCGTGCCAAAACGAAAGGGAAAGAGTGCGCGCCGGAGCAAAAAAAATGTCAACCACGCCGCTTGGGCAGAAAAGGACGACAACCCAGGAGTCAGCCGGCTTCTCGTGCTTGCGCCTGCGATCGGCGCAGGCTTGCTGATGGGATTCTCTCGAACGCTTTGGTCTTATGCGACTATCGCCGAGGTTTACACTCTCAATACGCTGCTCATCTTCGTAATCTTCTTTCTGATGCTTCGATGGCGGCGGGGCATCACCGCAGACAGAAGGCGTATTGGCGCGCCGGTGGAGCGTGGACATGGCGCACCTGGGGACATCGCGCACGACGTTCTTCTTTATGCCGCTGCGCTCGTATTCGGCCTCGCGCTGGGGGTCCATCATGTCAGCGTGGCCCTGGTACTTCCAGCTCTGGCTGTCATCGTTTACAGAACGGAGGGCCTGAAGTTCTTTGCAAGCAGACGTCTGATTTATGCTGCCTTGATCTCGGTTGGCGCGCTGCTGGCAATTTACACCTACCTGCCGCTGGCAGCGGCGCACACGCCGGTCATTAACTGGGGTACTCCGCGCTCGCTCCAAGAAATCTGGTGGCACGTGACCGGCCGACAGTATCAGGTGTTCCTCTCGTTTACGCCGAAAATAATAGGAGAGCAGTCTTTGGAATTCTTCAGGCTGCTCTTGCGCGAATTCGGTTTGCCCTGGCTGCCATTGACGCTCGCGTTCGGTTTCGCGGGCTTCGCCAGCCTTTTCAAACGGGACCGCACAACTTTTTGGTTTCTGTTGATCGTGGTCATTGCCGATTTGGCTTATGCGTTCAACTACGAAATTGCCGAGGATAAGGATGCATACTATCTGCCCACATTCTTTGCGGTCGCGGTTGCCGCCGGATTCGGGATCCGTTGGTTGATTCAGTGGGCTGTCTCCAAGCCGGCCCTGCTTCGGAGACCTTCCCTCATCGCTGCAATAGCCGTCCTGCTGCCGGTCACGATCGAAGTCGCTGGCAACTGGCCATTCAACAATCGTAGGCACTACTTCATTGCGCATGATTATGTCGAAAATCTCCTCAGCGCGATTGAGCCTGACGGCCTCTTACTGACATCCGACTGGCAGGTCGCATCGCCGATGCTCTATGCGCAAGAGGTCGAACAACGCCGGCGCGACGTGAAAGTCGTGGACATCAATCTCCTGCGGCGCTCGTGGTATTTTGATTATCTGAGGCACGCTTATCCGGGTTTGATCGAGCGGTCGCGCGATAAAATTGACATCTTCGTTGCGAATCTAAAAGAGTGGGAGCGCGATCCTCGAGCATTTGCCGCCAGTGAAACGCTTACTCAGAGAATCAACACGGCATTTGAGGATATGCTCCGCTCAATGGTGACGAACGAGAATCGTGTCGGACCGGTTTACATTACGAAAGACTTGCTATTTACCGGTGAAAGCGGCCCGGAACTTTCCAGGTGGCTCAGTCAAAACTACCAACTTCTTCCGCAGGGGCTCGTTTTCCGCGCCGCGCGCGACCAGGGCTTTCACGACTCCCCTGACGCACGGCTGCAGACGCGTGGCTTGGCTGACGGAACTCTGCGGTTTGAGAAAGATGACGTAGTTAACCTCAAGGTGCTGCCGGTCTATACGACCATGCTGATCAATCGTGGACGGTATCTCGCTGCATTCAATCAGAACGAGCGTGCTATTTCTCTCTTCAGGCAGGCGCTTGCGCTCGATCCCGGGCTCGCCGCGGCGCGACAGGGGCTTGCGGAAAGTGCAGCTAAACTTCCGAGCCGATAACAATCACAGTCGGCCGCACATTCTGATTGTCCCTGGCGAGAATTCGCCCGGGAGAAACGCCGAAGCGTCTTTAACATTGAACGTCCAACGTCCAACATCGAACATCCAACATCGAATGAGAATTCTCATGATCAGCGGCGAAGGTCCCCCCTTGCAGCGGGCGGGGGCGCTAATTGAAGTCATGAATGCGTTGCCGCGCGAACTGCGCAAGCGCGGGCACCAAGTCAGCGTGACCATGCCGTATCACCGTGAAATTCGCGGGAATTCAAAATTCAAGGCCAAAGCAACCGGCATCGTGGTCGATGTGCGAGTTGGTGACAAAACTTATGTTGCCGAGTACTTCGAGGGGCGAAGCGCAGGCGGGGTGCAACTGTTTCTGGTTCGCTGCGACGATTTTTTTGATCGGCCGGGAATTTACGGCGAGCACGGCCAGCCGTACGAAGATAATGCGGCGCGGTTTATCTTTTTTTCCAAGGCAGCGCTGGAACTCGCACGTCGATTGACCCCGGCATTGCAAATTCTGCACGTGCACGATTGGGCAGCCGCGCTGGTGCCGGTGTTTGTGCGCGCGCATAATCTGCCGTTCGCAACGGTGCTGACCATCCATCACGTCGCCGAGCAGGGCAGTTTCTGGGGACTGGACTTCAATCTGACAAATCTGCCGGAACGATTTTTCACTCTGGATGGCGTCGAATTTTTTGGACGGCTGAATTTTCTCAAAGGTGGAATTCTCTACGCCGACCGGATCACAACGGTGAGCGAACATTACCGGCGCGAAATTCAAACGCCGGCCGGTGGCCACCGTCTTGACGCAGTGCTGCGCGAAAATGCACATCGTTTGAACGCAATTTTGCACGGGGCGGATTACACGCGATGGAACCCGGCTTCCGATCGCTTGCTCCCGGCGCAGTATGACGCGAGGAGGCTGCGCGGAAAACAGACCTGCCGTAGCGCGTTATTGAGAGAAATGAAACTCGCGTCTGCGCCGCGTGGTCCAGTCTTTGGCATGGTGACGCGGGTTGTTGAGGAAAAGGGTTTCGAGGTTCTTATGCCTCTTCTGGATCGACTTCTTTGGGATGACGTCCGCCTGATTATTCTCGGCGAAGGCGATCCGGCGTATGAAACCGCTCTGGCCATCGCGGCGAGAAAATTCGCGGGCAAGTTCGCATATCGAAAGGATTACGACGAAAAACTCGCGCACCTGATCGAAGCAGGCATGGATGTCAGCCTGATCCCGTCCCGCTTCGAGCCGGCTGGTCTGAGGGCGATGTACGACCTTGGGTATGGCGCTCTCCCGGCGGCGCGGGCTACCGGCGGCATTCAGGAGATTATCGAGGATTACGACCCTGCCATGGATCGGGGTTATGGTTTTCTCTGTTATGAATATTCGAGCGAGGCCTTCTGGGATACGATTAAGCGCGCACGGGATATTTATCGCGACCGCAAAGTTTGGATCAAGTTGATGAAACGGGCGATGGCGCGCAATTTTTCGTGGGATGCGTCGGCACGGCGCTACGAAGAGCTTTATAAAGGGCTTGTTGGAGCAACCGGCGAAATGGCGGCGTAGCTGTAGCCACGGACCTCTGGGCCGCGCGCCGCACGCATGCGTAGCACTTCAGCGCCGCGCTTCGCAGAGCGAAGCGTCTACAGCGTTCAATTCAAAAACTTTTTTCGTTTTTGCGAATGGCATCGCTGCGATAATTTCCAGCGTGCGCCAATACCATGATCTCCTCCGGCTGGTTCTGGAGCGGGGCCAGCCGCGCAGCGATCGTACGGGTACCGGCACATTGTCGATCTTCG
>WNGE01008026.1_pt1 | contig 11369 bp, 8 predicted proteins | sample 5400651 | NCBI WGS metagenome assembly WNGE01 (sample SAMN13153370, study PRJNA577476) | soil metagenome | isolation source: 60 cm soil or saprolite under grassland replicate 2 | place: USA:California | collected 2016-06-15 | reverse complement strand
TGCCCCGGTGCTGGCCTCACGCGGGCTCAGTCTGGTTGACGCGCAGTGGCACCGGGAGGGCCGACGCTGGGTGCTCCGCTTCTTCGTGGACAAGCCCGGCGGCGTCAGCATCGGCGACTGCCAGGCCGTGAGCCGGGAAGCCGGGGACGTGCTCGATGTGACGGGACTCATCGAGCCCGCGTATGACCTCGAGTTCTCGTCGCCGGGACTCGACCGTGAGCTCCGGACCGAGCGCGAATACGCATGGGCGGTGGGCAAGGACGTGCGGTGCTGGGTTCGTGAGCCCGTGGAGGGGCGCACCGAGGTTTCCGGGCGCCTCCTGGCGGTCTCGACCGCGGCATTGACGCTGGAAGGCCCGGAGGGGCGGACGCAGGACGTGCCGCGGCCGCTGGTGACCAAGGCGCGCCTCGTGCCGGCGTTCGACCAGCCGAAGCGAGTCGGGCGGAAGTGAGCAGGGTAGGGCCACGATGAACAAGGACCTGATCTACGTGATCGAGCAGATCGGCCGCGAGAAGGGGATCGGCAAGGAGGTCCTCTTCGAGGCGGTGGAGTCTGCCTTGCTGTCGGCGTCCAAGAAGACCATGGGGCTCGCCGACAACGTCCGCATGGAGCTGGACCGCCGGACGGGAGTGCTCCGGGTGTACGCGCGGAAGAAGGTGGTGGAGATCGTCTCGGATCGGAAGCTCGAGATCGGCCTGGAGGACGCGCGCAAGCTGAACCGCGAGGCCGAGCTCGACGACGAGCTGGAGATGGAGTTGCCGCCCCAGGAGTTCGGGCGCATCGCCGCGCAAACGGCCAAGCAGGTGATCCTGCAGCGGGTGCGGGACGCGGAGCGCGACGCCATCTACTCCGAGTTCGTCGACAAGGAGGGCAAGATCGCGCGGGGCATCGTCCACCGCGTCGAGAAGCGCAACGTGATCGTCGAGATCGGCAAGGCGGAGGCGATCCTCATGGAGCGGGAGCAGATCCCGGGGGAACGCCACGGTCCCGGCGATCGGATCCGCGCCTATGTCGTCGAGGTGAAGAAGGGCGCCAAGGGGCCGCAGATCATGCTGTCGCGGACCCACCCGGGCCTGCTCGTGCGGCTGTTCGAGAGCGAGATTCCCGAGATCGCCGAGGGCATCGTCCAGGTCAAGGAAGCCGCCCGCGAGGCCGGGGAGCGCGCCAAGGTCGCGGTGGCCTCCACCAAGCGCGACGTGGATCCCATCGGGGCCTGCGTCGGGCTCAGGGGCACGCGGATCCAGGTCATCAGCCGCGAGCTGCGCGGCGAGAAGATCGACATCGTGGAATGGTCCGCCGATCCCGCGACCTTCGTCGCACGCGCGCTGTCGCCGGCCAAGGTCAGCTCGGTCACGCTCGGCGAGCCCGAGACGGAAGGTGGACAGCGGTCGGTGCTGGTCATCGTCCCCGACAGCCAGCTCTCGCTGGCCATCGGCAAGCGGGGCCAGAACGCCCGTCTCGCGGCCAAGCTCACCGGCCTGCGTGTCGACATCAAGAGCGAGAGCGAGGTGGAGGACGAGCGGCGCCGGGAGGAGGAGGAGCGGATCGAGGGCCGTGAGGTCCTGGCGCAGTTCCCCGGCGTCGGGCCCCAGCTCCTGGACAGGCTCGTGGAGGCCGGGTTGTTCTCTCCCGCGCGCATCGTGCAGGCCGGTGTGGAGAGTCTCCTGAGCCTTCCCAACGTGGGCGAGAAGAAGGCCGCCAGCCTCTTCGAGGCCGCCCAGGCGTGGGTAGCCGAGCGTGCAGCGGCCCAGGAGGCCCTCGAGCGTGCGGCGGCCCAGGAGGCCCTCGAGCGTGCGACGGCCCAGGAGGCCCTCGAGCATGCGGCGGCCCAGGAGGCCCTCGAGGCCACGGCCGAGCCGACGGATTCCGAGTCGACCGGCCCCGTCGGTGAGTCTGCCACCGGAGATGAGGCGGTGGCCCAGGAGGCGCAGCCCGTGGATCCGGAGTCGGCGCCCTCCGCGGGTGAGCCTCCCGGCGGAGATGAGGCGGTGGACGATCCCGTACCGCGGGCGTCGGCGGAGTGAAGGAAGGTCCACAACGGACCTGCATCGGCTGCCGCCAGGTCAAGCCGAAGGGGGACCTGGTGAGGTTGGTGCGGGGGGGGGACGGACTGGCAGTCGTGGATCGTCAGGGGATGGCGGCGGGACGGGGCGCGTATGCTTGCGCGACGGTCGAATGTCTCGACAAGGCGCTCGCGGCAGCACGTCTGGCGCGCGCGTTGAGGGCGACAGTGCGGCCGCCGCGCGAGAGCGCGGCTGAGATCCTGGAAACCTGGCGGAGGAGGTAAGAGCACCGTGGCAGGACGTATGAAGGTGATGGACCTCGCGAAGGAACTGGGTGTCACGAGCAAGGACCTGGTGGTGGCCCTGGATGGCATGGGCCACAAGGGCATGCGCGCCATGAGCCCGCTGCCTGCGGCCGCGGCCACCGAGCTCCGGGTCAAGCTGGGGCGGGGTCGTGACCTGCCCGCGGAGAGCAAGCCCAAGCGCGCCCCGAAGCTCAAGGAGACGGTGACCGGGGAGGATGCCGCGGAGGTGGTCGCGTCGCCGGGGAAGGCGGAGAGCTCGAAGGAAGGCGTGACGAAGCGGCCGCACCGGCCCGCCAGGGTCGGCAAGGTCGAGCTCGAACCCGAGCCCGCGGTGGAGGCCATCAAGCCTACCGCCACGATCTTCCGTCCCTCGGCGGCGCCCGCTCCGCCCGTCGAGGTGCCGCCCCCGGTGGCGCCTCCCGACGCGCCTGTGGTCACGCCCCCTCCGCCGGCTCCTCCGGCGCCGCCGATCGCGCCGCCCAAGCCGAGCCCGATGCCGGCTCCGGCGCCCGTGATTCCCATCAGGCCCGCCGCAGTCGCGCCAGCGCCGGCGGATGTCAGACCGGCGCCCCCCGCGCCGAGGAGGATCGTGCTGCCGCCGGCGCCGGCCGCCCCGGTACGGCCCGCCGCCACCTCACCACCGCCCCGGCCTTCCGTGGCCGCGCCGCCGGTGCGCCCGGCGGCCGCCGCGGTCGTGGCGACGCCCGGGAAGCCACAGCCGCGGCCGGCGCCTTCTGCCGAGCCCGAGCCGCCCCAGGAGATCAAGCGCGAGCTGATCAAGGTGCCCGAGTCGGTCACGGTGGGCGAGCTGGCCGCGGCGATGCGGCGCAAGTCGGGCGAGGTGATCAAGGCCCTCCTGGAGCTGGGGGTCATGGCCACCCTGAACGAGGTGCTCGACCCGACCGCCGCCCGGCTGGTCGCGGACAAGTTCCACTTCGACCTCGAGGTCCGATCGCTCGAGGGCGAGATCCTGGAAGAAGAGGAGGCCGATCCCAGCCAGCGCCGCCCGCGGCCGCCCGTGGTGACCGTCATGGGTCACGTGGATCACGGCAAGACCTCGCTCCTCGACGCCATCCGGACGACCAAGGTGGCCGAGCGGGAGTTCGGCGGGATCACCCAGCACATCGGCGCCTACCAGGTGGACACCACGCACGGCAAGGTGACCTTCCTCGACACGCCCGGGCACGAGGCGTTCACCGCCATGCGCGCCCGGGGCGCCCAGGCCACCGACATCGTGATCCTCGTCGTGGCAGCCGACGACGGGGTGATGCCCCAGACGGTGGAGGCCATCAACCACGCCAAGGCGGCGAATGTCCCGATCCTCGTCGCCGTGAACAAGATCGACAAGCCGGGCGCCGATCCGGATCGGGTGAAGCGCGAGCTGTCCAACCTGGGGCTCGTGCCCGAGGAGTGGGGGGGCCAGACCATCTTCGTCCACACCTCGGCCAAGCGGGGCGACGGCATCGCGCAGCTCCTGGAGATGACGGCGTTGCAGGCGGAGGTGCTCGAGCTGCGGGCCAACCCCAACCGCGCCGCGCGCGGGGTGATCGTCGAGGGGCGGCTCGACCGCGGGCGCGGTCCGGTCGCCACGGCGCTGGTCCAGTCAGGCACGCTGCGGGATGGCGAGGCCGTGGTCGTGGGCTCTCATTCCGGCCGGGTGCGGGCCATGTTCAACGACCGCGGCAAGAAGGTCACGGCCGCCGGGCCGTCCGATCCGGTGGAGGTGCTCGGTCTCTCCGGTGTGCCCCAGGCGGGCGACGCGTTCCTGGTGGTGGCCGACGAGCGGAAGGCGCGCCAGATCGCAACCGTGCGGACCGAGCGCGACCGGCTGAAGGGCAAGGGCGTCACGCGCGTGACGCTGGAGGACCTGCACAAGCAGATCCAGGCCGGCGAGGTCAAGGAGCTGCGGCTCGTCCTCAAGGCCGACGTGCAGGGCTCGGTGGAGGCGCTCACCGAGTCGCTCGAGCGGCTGTCGACGGACGAGGTGAGGCTCAAGGTCATCCACGGCTCGGTGGGGGCGGTCAACGAGTCGGACGTGATGCTGGCCTCGGCGTCCAACGCCATCGTGCTAGGCTTCAACGTCAAGGCCGATGTCAAGGCGGCTTCCCAGGCCCAGGCGGCGGGCGTCGACCTGCGCAGCTACAACGTCATCTACGACGCCATCAACGACGTGAAGGCCGCGCTCAGCGGCATGCTCGCGCCCGAGATCCGGGAGACCCTCCTCGGCCGCGCCCAGGTGCGCCAGCTCTTCCCGATCACCAAGGTCGGCACGGTCTTCGGCTCCAGCGTCGCCGAGGGCAAGATGGTCCGCGGCGCGCGGGTGCGGATCAAGCGCGGCGACACCGTGCTCGGCGAGAGCACGGTCAGCTCGCTCAGGCGCTTCAAGGACGATGTGCGGGAGGTGCTGCAGGGCCTCGAGTGCGGGATCGGCGTGGAGGGCATCAGGGGCGTGCAGCCGGGCGACATCATCGAGGCCTTCACCACCGAAGAAGTGGCCCGCACGCTGTAAGAGCGCCGGACATGTCGGCGGCGCGCGTTGCGGTCGGTACGGTGGAGCTGCACCTGCCCGATGTCGGGTCCTTGAAGGGGAAGCGCCACGCCCTGAAGGGCCTCAAGGAAAAGCTCAGGCACCGCTTCGAGATCTCGGTGGCCGAAGTCGATCACCACGACACCTGGCAGCGCGCCACCCTCGCGCTGGCGTGCGTGTCCGGCGACTCCCGCCACGCCAACGAGGTGATCTCCAAGGCGATGGACTTCCTCGAGGATCACGTGGATGGCTACGTCACGGACATCGAGGTGGAGATCTTCTGAGAGATGCAGGGCAAGCGGCTCGAGCGCGTCAACCAGCTCCTCAAGGAGGAGATCTCCATGCTCCTCCAGCGGGAGCTGAAGGACCCGCGCCTGGGCTTCGTCACGGTCACCGAGGTGGACGTGACCACGGATCTGAAGCACGCGAAGGTCTACGTCTCCGTGCTCGGGTCCGAGGAGCAGTGGGCGTCGTCGTTCCAGGCGCTCCAGAGCGCGCGGGGCTTCGTCTGGAACTGGCTCCGGCGCCATCTGGATCTGCGCGCGACGCCGGAGATCGCGTTCCGGCCGGACCGGTCCATGGAGCATGCCGCGCACATCCAATCGCTCCTGGCCGAGCTCCGGGGCAAGCCTGACGGCGAGCGGGCGGAGCCGTGAGCGGAGGCGTGACGGCCGTCTCGTCGGCCCCGCCGCAGCCGCTGCTGGACATCCTGGCGGGCCGCGGCGGCGCGGCGCTGATGCTGGGGCACGTGCATCCGGACGGCGATGTGCTCGGCACGCTCCTGGCGCTCGGCCTGAGCCTGGAGGCGGCAGGGTGGTCGGTGACCTACGCCGGTCCGCACCCGGTTCCGGAGGTCCTGGCCTTCCTGCCGGGGGCCGCCCGCTGGCAGGTTTGGAGCGCGCCGCCCCGCGCCTTCGACGTGATCGTGCTCACCGACTGCCCGAACCCCGACCGCACGGAAGGGCTGCTCGACGGGACGCGCGGCGCGGCGAGCCGGGTGCTGAACATCGATCACCACCCGGACAACCGTGGTTACGGGACCGTGAACTGGATCGATCCCTCCGCCGCTGCCACCGGCGAGATGGTGTTCGACCTGATCCGCGGGCTGGGGCATCGGGTGAGTCCCGAGATCGCGCTCAACCTCTTCACCGCCATCCACACCGACACCGGCTCGTTCCGCTACTCGAACACCACCACGCGGACGTTCCGCATCGCCGCCGAGCTCACCGCCTCCGGAGCGGATCCGGCTCTCGTCTCCGACCGGCTCTACCAGCGCCGCGCGCCGGGGGCGCTCGGCACGCTCGGTGAGGTCCTGCGCCGGGTCCGCGTCAGCGAAGACGGCCGCGTGGCCTGGCTCGCCGTGCCGCACGGGCTCTGCTCGGAGGCGTTCCTGGCGGCCGAGGATCTCGTGACCTACCCGCGCTCGATCGAAGGGGTCGAGGTGGCGCTCCTGCTGCGCGAGGAAGCCGGCGGGCTCGTCAAGGCGAGCCTGCGCGGCAAGGGACAGGTCGCCGTGAACCGGATCGCGCAGCGGTTCGGGGGCGGCGGTCACGAGAATGCCGCCGGCTGCACGCTGCGGGCAACGCTCGAGGAGGCCACCGCGGCGCTGCTCGGCGCCGTGGGCCTGGTCCTGGACGGAAAGAGTCCTTGAGTCAGCGTCACCCCTCGGGCATCCTCCCCGTCGAGAAAGGGCCGGGGGTGACGTCGTTCCAGGTGGTGGCCCACCTCCGGCGCGTCCTCCGCGCCCCGAAGATCGGCCACGGCGGCACCCTCGATCCCGAAGCCACCGGCGTCCTGCCCATCCTGATCGGCGAGGCGACCAAGCTCACCCCGTATCTCACGGAGCTGGACAAGGAGTATCTGGCCACGGTGCGCCTGGGCGTGATCACCGCGACCCAGGACCTGACGGGGGCCGTGCTCGAGACGCGGCCCGTCCCCGCGGTCGACTCCGCCGCCATCGAGGCCGTGCTGCGCCGCTTCGTGGGAGTGATCAGCCAGGTGCCTCCCATGTACTCGGCGCTGCGCCGGGACGGCCGGCGCCTCTACGAGCTGGCCCGCCAGGGGCTCACCGTGGAGCGCGAGCCGCGGCAGATCACCGTGCACGCGATCGGGCTCGAGGCGCTGGCCCTGCCCGAGTTGACCATCCGCATCCGGTGCGGCAAGGGCACCTATGTCCGGACCCTGGCCGCCGATGTGGGCGCCGCCCTGGGATGCGGCGGCGCCCTCGCCTCCTTGATCCGGACTCGCGTGGGACCGTACGTGCTGCCGAGCGCCGTGAGCTGGGCGGAGGTCCGTGAGGCGCGCGCGGGGGCCCCGCTCTGGGCCCGACTGCTCCCGTGCGACTCGGCCCTCGTCAGCTGGCCGGCCGTGAGTCTCGACGCGGGCGAGGCGGCGAAGTTCGTCCACGGCCGGACGGTGCCGGCCCCCGCCAGCTCCGAGGGCCGCGTCCGCGTGTACACGGCGGACGGGGTCTGCCTCGGTGTGGGGTTCGGCCGCGCCGGCACGGTGAAGCCGGAACGACTGCTTCATGCGGATCCTGCGCGGGCTTCCGTCCTACCCGCCTGAGCTCAGGCCGTCGGTGACGGCGCTGGGTGTCTTCGACGGCATCCATCTCGCTCACGCCAAGATCCTCGCGACGGCCGTGGAGCGCGCGCGCGCGCGCGGCATTGCCGCCGTGGTCTGCACCTTCGATCCCCATCCCGCCACCGTGCTCCGTCCCGAGCGGGCCCCGGCTCCCATCGCCACGCTGGAGGAGAATCTCGCGCGGATAACCGTCATCGGGCCCGACGCGACCCTGGTCATCCCGTTCACGCTGGAATTCTCCCGGATGGAAGCGGAGACCTTCGTCGGCGAGGTCCTCGCGAAGACGCTCGGCGTCCGCGAGGTCGTCGTGGGATTCAATCACACGTTCGGCCGCGGCGCGCGCGGCACGGCGGCGCTGCTCGAGGAGCTGGGCGAGCGGCACGGCTTTGTCACCCGCGTGCTCCCGCCCTTGGAGGTCAACGGGCAGACCGTCTCGTCGAGCGCCATCCGCGACGCGCTCCGTGAGGGGGATGTGGAGCTGGCCCGGGAGTTCCTGGGCCATCCCTACCGGGTGAGCGGGACGGTGCGGCGCGGCGCGGGACGCGGCCGCACACTCGGCTTTCCCACCGCCAACCTGCGCCCCGATGGGCCGCTCATCCTCGCCGCGGGCGTGTACGCCGCGCGCGTGGCCTGGGAGGAGGCGCGCGCCGACGCGGTCGTGAACGTGGGCTACCGGCCGACCTTCGGCGAGGACCAGTACTGGGTGGAGGCGTACATCTTCGACTTCTCCGGCGATCTCTACGGCCGGAGCCTGACCATCGATTTCCTCTCGCGCATCCGGGCCGAGATGAAGTTCCCCGGTGTGGAGGCCCTGAGACACCAGGTCGCCGCCGACATGGAGGCGGCCCGGCGACGGCTGCGGGAGTCGCCGACGACAGGGCGGTGAACGAGCGCACGCCTCCGGTACCGGGCCGCCTGGCTTCGCCACATGTCGTCAGCCGGCCGCCGGCGCCGCTCAACGCACAGAGAGTACGCTGGGCAAAGAGGCCGGATCGAACCCACGACCTCGCCTCCTTGCCGCTGGACCCTTAGCTGAGCTGTCTCGTGCTCCGGTGGCCGACCACGCGCGGGCGCCTGGAAATGCGTGGTATACTCCCGCCGAAGTGTGATATAAGGCTGCCGGGAGGCGATCACCATGGTGAGATGGCTCGCGGTCGCGATTCTCCTGGCTGGCCTGGTCGGCTTCCCTGGCGTTCCCGCTCGCGCCGAGGCTCCCACAGCCCCCGCTCCCAGGCGCCCCGCTCCCGAGGAGGCCCCTGCCGAGGGCCCCACCCCCCTTCCGGGAATTCCGATCCCCCCGACCGGCGGCGCAGCGAGCCTGGTGGGCGCATCGCCGGGTTGGTACCTGATTCCCTCCTTCTTCCTCACCGAGGAGTTCGACGACAACATCTTCGCCAGCAGCGATCAGAAGCAGTGGGACTTCATCTCGCGGTTCTCCCCCGGGCTGGCGGGCGGCTACCGCTCGGAGCCCTTCACGCTCCTGCTGAGCGGAGGGTTCGACGCGGAGGTCTTCGCGCGGCACCCCGAGCTGAACGATGCGGTGAGCGGATGGCACGTGGGCCTCGATTCGCTGTACCTTCCGATCCGCCCGCTGGCATTCGGCTTGACCTTCGCCTACATCGAGACCAAGACCACCACCACCCTCCCGCTGCCGGTCGGCATCGCGCCCACCGTCATCGCGCCGGCGACCGTGCGCGAGTTCGGACGCAAGCGGGCGACCTTTCTCACGGCGGCGCCGTCGGCGGCATACCAGTTCACTCCCCTCACGTACGCGACCAGCACGTACACGTACCTGCACGACACCATCGAGGACGGCGTCTCCACCACGGTGCACTCCCCCGTGCTCAGACTCTCGCACCAGTTCACGTCACTGGATACGGGAACGCTCGGGTACCGCGTCGCGGTCTACGACATCGAGGGCTCCCCCACGAGGACGTCCCATGCGCCGACGGTGGGGTGGACGCGGGCGCTGACACCACAGACCAAATTGTTCCTCGAAGGCGGGCCCCGATTCTCCGATGGCGACGTCGGTCCCGAGGTCAGCGCCCGGCTCGAGCACGATCTCCGCTGGGCCAAGCTCGCGCTGGGCTATGCGCGGTCGCAGGGCTTCATCCTGGGACAGCCGGGCCTCGTGACGACGGAGACGTACCTGGGATCGATCATCATGGAACCGGTCAAGTCCCTCCTGGTGAGCGTGGGGCCGACCATCACCAAGCTCTCGGGGAACCAGACGCTGGACACCAACTTCTACGAGCTGGTCGCGAGCGCCTCGTACCCGATCCTGCGCTGGCTCACCGCTCGGGCCACGTACCGGTTCGGGTACGAGGAGCAACTCGGCGCCGGCGATATCCTCCGGAACGTCTTCTCGGTCAGCCTCGAGGCCACCTACCCGTATCGCGTCGGGCAGTGAGTCTCGCTCCCGCGCCCCGGCCGCTCGGGGACCGCGCGGCCGCCCCGGTTCGCTCTCGAGGAGCAGGGTTGTGGTGAGGGTGGCGCCCAGTCCGGACTAGCTCCAGAGGCCTCCCGACTCCCCAAAAACGGCGCTCGACCGACGCGGTTTGTAGGAAAGGAAGTGCGCTAACCCGTTTGCCCGCCCGCGGGTCCGGGCCCGTCCCGACAGCAGAAACGCGCATGTTATCCGAGCCTTCAGGCTCACGACACCCCGTCAGAGTCGTATGGCCCGCAATTTGCTTTGCCCTATTGGGGCTCAAGGACATTGAAACGGAGTGGTCAATCTGTTAAGTCGGATGGCCACATTTGCCCCAACGGAAAACAAGGTTGGGCCGCGGCCGAGCATGATTCGTGATGCCGGGGTTGTTGCGGCCATGGTGCGAATGCTGCGCGCTGGGGATGGCGGGAGGGCCCGTCGAGGCCAGTCCCGCCGGCCGGGGGGTGACGACGTGATGAGCGTGAAGAGATTGGTGGATGCCGAGGAGTTGCACAGCGTCATCGACTCGACCGTCGCGCACCCCGAGCGCGCGCACCCCGAGCGGGTGTGGCCCGACGAACCTGCCGCCAGGCTCGAGCGGGAGGTTGCCCTGTGGCGCAGCCCCAAGATGCGAGAAGTCGGGGAGATCATCCGGCGCGCCGCCGGGGTCGACGTCACCGTGCTGATCTGCGGGGAGACGGGAACCGGGAAGGATCTCGTGGCCCGCGTCGTCCATCACCTGTCGTCCCGACGGGGCAAGCCGTTCATCAAGGTGAACTGCGCGGCCATGCCCCGCGACCTCCTCGAAAGCGAGCTGTTCGGGCACGAGCGCGGGGCCTTCACCGGAGCCCACCGGCAGAAGGTCGGAAAGTTCGAGGCCGCCGATGGTGGGACCATCTTCCTGGACGAGATCGGGGACCTCCACCCCGCGCTGCAGGCCAAGCTCCTCCACGTCCTCCAGGACGGGGAGTTCTCCCGGGTCGGGGGAAAATCCACGCTGAAGGTCGACGTGCGGATCATCGCCGCCACCAACCAGGACCTGGACCGGGCGGTGGCGGGGGGCCGATTCCGCGAAGACCTGTATTACCGTATCAACGTCATCCAGATCGTCGTCCCTCCGCTCCGCGAGCGGACGGAGGAGATCCCGTTCCTCATCAGCTACTTCATCGAGCGACATTCGCGGCTCTTTCGCCGCGAGGGCTTCACGGTTCCGCCGGACGTGATGGAAGTCCTGACCAAGCACAACTACCCGGGGAATGTCCGGGAGGTCGAGAACCTCGTCAAGCGCATGATCGTGCTCGGGGATCCCTCGCTCGCGAGCGCCGCGCTGGCCCCGCGCAAGCTGGAATCCCTCGCGGCCGGCCCGCCGCGGAAGCTGCCGGTGCTGTCCCCCTCCCTCAAGGACGTGGCGCGGCAGGCCGCGCGGAGCGCAGAGCGTGAGGCCATCGCCAGGGTCCTCGAGGACACTCGCTGGAATCGCGTCAAGGCGGCCAAGCTGCTGAAGATCAGCTACCGGGCCCTGC
>WNGE01013156.1_pt1 | contig 11370 bp, 8 predicted proteins | sample 5400651 | NCBI WGS metagenome assembly WNGE01 (sample SAMN13153370, study PRJNA577476) | soil metagenome | isolation source: 60 cm soil or saprolite under grassland replicate 2 | place: USA:California | collected 2016-06-15 | reverse complement strand
TATTCCCCTGCGAACTGATTCCGTTAAGCGATGTAAAGGTTGACCCGGGAAAATCGAAAGTGAAGAAATTGTTTGGCGGGACAAAGAAGAGTCCATGAGTCACGCCTGAACTGTCCGCATATCTGCCCACCACCCAGTTCCTATTGTTATCTCCAAACAGGATTGTCGCAACGGACCCCGAAGGATCGATCGGGAAGTGCAGCGTCCCATTGGCGTCCCGGTAGTAGCCGTGAAGGATTCCTGCGCTGTCTATATAGTATCCCACCACCAACCGCTTTGAATCATTGATGTCGTAAGCAAGGGTCGCGACAGCTGCCGGGACGCTAAACAACGTTAAGGTTCCGCCAACGCTGACGAACGCCTGCTGGATCCCGCTGCCGTCAATAAACGTGCCGGCAAAGTCGGCGGGATTGTTTATCCCAAGCACAGCGGTGAAGACCGCGCCGGGAACATCGTATTCTGTGAAGGTTCCGCCCGACAGGAAAAACCCGTGAAGGTTACCATCGCTGGTGGCGTAGTCACCGCAGACTGTGCGTGAGTTATTGATGCCTCGTCCTTCGGTAAAACCCACGGTATCGTTAGGGTCAACGATCGGCGCGCTAAAGCTACCATCGCTGAACCGGACAAAACCGCTCGTCACTCCGCTCGAATCGATGAACTCGCCAACGACGTCGCCTCTTTCGTTAATCTTTTGCGGGAGGGTCTGATTTCCGGTCCCGGGATAATCAAAAGTCGTGATCACTTCAATAGAGCCTGAGTTCGCCGCTTGCTGAGCGAACGTCCCCATCAATGGGAACACGAACAGAACTGCCAGAATGCTGATAAATATCTGTTTTGGTTTCATGGTGCTTATTGCCTCCTTAATTGAATTGCCTAACACGCAAACGTGGCAAAAAGTCAATATCCAGTTAGCGAATTTCGATAAGGCCAGTTTGCGTATAATCTGGTTCTGTTGGGCCCGCTTTTGGGTTGCCGGCACATCGAAATGAGGAGAGCCGACAGCGCCAGTGAACGGAAGAGAATCGCGCTCCGCTGAATTTTTCACGGTTGCTTTCTACGGTCTAAGGATTTTTGGCTGCAAAACTGCGCAATTCCACGAAATGCAGCGCGAATCGGATTCGTTCCGTCTACCTATGAAAAACAAGCTGTGCAACGCAGCGAAAACATACGCAACTCGTTAGGCTCGAATTACAAATCAGCCGCTTTGGACCACTGAGCTATGTTGGGGCTGTGTTGCAACATGGGTCGCTACGGGCGTACGATCTTCGTTGCTGATGTCCATCCGGTCGAAACGCCTATTCACGACGGAATTCATAAGCCTGACCGTCTTGAGTGGAAAGGCGCAGTAAATTCAATTTACCGTCCTTATCCATTTGAAGCTGGGCAAATCCCTTTGTCATGTAATCCAAATCGACTATGGGCCCAAACTGGCCCGTCGCCATAAGGGTGGCCATGAAAATGTCGCCGTCCTAAGGTACAAGCTTAAACTTAGCGCCGGTTGCCTGGGCTCGACGAGTCGAGCCTCAAACCATTCCGCATTCCGCGCGCGTGCGCGAGAGGGAGTCACTTTTCACGGTCGCTTCTACGGTCTGCGAAATTTTGGCTGAAAAACCGCGCAATTCTGCGCAACGCTATGCGAACCAGCTTGTTCTCTGGCCAGCTCTGAAAAACACGCTGCGCAACGTCCTGAAAAACTGCGCAAAAACCTCTCTTTGAATTACAAATCAGCTGCTCTGGACCAGCTGAGTTATGCCGGCGAAACGAGGCGCAGAAACGGATTACAATGTTAAAACGGAACGTCAGAAAGCCATCGTAACTTTTACAGCCGAGGTTGGCAGGCTCACTTCGGAGTCATGCCATGCGCGCTATTTGTTGAATCCAAAGCGAACGTGGGCTGCATCTCAGTGAAAACAAACAAAGGTTTTCATGATCCAGGATTTCAGGTTTGCTTTGCGGCAGCTTCTCAAGGCGCCGGGATTCACGGCAGTGGCAGTGTTGACCCTGGCGCTGGCAATCGGAGTTAACTCGGCCATTTTCGCGCTGATCAACGGTGTGGTGTTGCGTTCCCCGATTCCTTTGCGGCCCAATGAGATTGTCAATGTGTTCACAGCACGTCAAAACGCGAGCTACGATTATCGTCAGTTCTCCTACAACGATTACCGCGAACTGCGCGAGAGCGGCGGAGATGTGTTTGTCGATGTAGCCGCAATCGAGTTCGCAGTCGCCGGCATTGGACGCGATCACGAGATGCGGCGCAGCTTCGCGTTCATCACGTCCGAAAACTATTTCTCGATGATGGGCGCCCAGCCGTTTCGCGGCCGATTTTACAATGCTGAGGAATGCAAACCAAACGCGAATCTCGCGGTAGTCGTCGCGAGCTACGGATTTTGGAAACGCAACGGCGCCCGCGCCGATTTTGTCGGAAGCACATTGCAGGTAAACGGTCAGCCTTACACGGTCATCGGCATCACTCCCGATGGGTTCAGCGGCGCGAGTGTGCTGGTCGCGCCGGACATCTGGGTGCCGCTAGGAATGCGATCGCAGCTTGGCTCGGCCTTCGGCGATTCCGAAACGATGCACGACCTGCTGAACCCGAGGAATTACACGTTCAATCTCGCCGCGCGGCTGCGACCTGGTCTAACACTCGACATGGCGAAGTCGCGGCTGCCCGTACTCGCGCAGCGACTCAATGCCATTCAACCGGACGGCGCCGAAGGCGCGCGCGAGTTACAAATCCAAACGCCGTCGCGTTTCAGTCTGAGCACGCAACCAGAGGACGACGGTCCAATCACATTAGTGGCGACGTTGCTGATGGCGATGGCCGGCGCGGTGTTGCTCATCGCATGTTTGAATCTCGCGAACATGCTGCTCGCGCGCGCCACCTCGCGCTCGAAGGAGATCGCGGTGCGGCTCGCAGTCGGCGCGTCGCGTTGGCGAATTGTCAGGCAATTGCTGTGCGAGGGCCTGCTGCTCGCGCTTTGCGGCGGCATCATGGGCCTGCTTCTCGGCACGTGGTGCAACGATCTCCTGCTGCAACAGCTGGTCGGTTTGAAAGCAACGAAGGCCGATCTGGTTAGCGACCTTAAAGAACAAGTAGGCGAGCCGGCCCGCATCGGCCGTTTGAGCCGCTTCTTCGCGCCGCGACACATATCGGTCATGGCGCAAATCGCGCTCTCCCTCATGCTGCTTTTCGCTGCCGGATTATTCTTCCGCGGCGCACTCAAAGCCGCCGGACTCAATCCCGGATTCGTTGCCGCGGGCGACATCATCGCCGAATTCGATTTCACCCTGGTGAAAAAAACTCCGGCCGACGCGCGTCGAACGATATTCGCGATGGTGCAACGCGCGCGCGAGCTTCCGGGCGTGACCGCGTCAGCCGCGGGTACAATGTTGCCTTACGCCGATTTCACGAGCGCGCGTCGAATCCTTCGCGCGAAAGACGCCATGCCTAACGATCCGAAAGCGCCTGACCCGAGCGCCAATGCGCTCTACACCGCGACGACGCCCAGTTACTTCGATGCGCTTGGCGTGAAGCTGCTGCGCGGGCGCGATTTCACTCAGGAGGAATGCGAGAAAAAGGATGCGCGCCGTGTTGCCATCATTGACGAAGAGATGGCGAAAAAGCTTTTTCCTCACGAAGACGCAATCGGGCAGCACATTCGTTACACGCAACCGCCGAAGGATGGCTCGCCTAACGACATGGAAATCGTAGGCGTCGTCGGCAAGCATCTTCATTCTGTCTCGGGCGACACGATCATCGCGCGATTGTTCGTGCCGCTGGCGCAGGGATATGGCGGTCAGATTTACATGCACGTGCGCCTCAACACCCAAGATCGGCATGCCGTGGTCGCCATGATGCCGACATTGCGACAAACTTTGCGCGAGTTCGATCCCGATCTGCCACTTCTGCAGATGAGGCCTTATGTCGATTTAATGGAGAAATCGCCAAACCTTTGGATCGTGAAACTCGGTGCGATGTTGTTCGGCGCGTTCGGCAGTATCGCGTTGTTGCTCGCCGTGGTCGGCGTTTACGGCGTCAAAGCTTATGCCGTTGCGTGTCGGACTCGCGAAATTGGAATCCGAATGGCATTGGGCGCACATCGGGGCGACGTGTTTGGCCTCATCATGAGACAGGGCGCCATGCAAACGGCTCTTGCCCTCGGCGTCGGTCTCCTCCTTTCACTGGCTGCAGGGCGCCTCCTAGCCAAAATTTTATATGAAGTGAGTCCGACCGATCCATTGGCGCTCGTCAGCGCAAGTTTGATGCTCGCAACTGCGGCGCTCCTCGCTTGTTTCTTCCCGGCGAGCCGTGCCACTCGCGTCAATCCGATGACGGCGCTACGTACCGAATAGAAAATCTATCCACGTAACTGCTGCGGGTTTCGATTCGGTTGCTCCTTCGTATAAAAGGGACCGAGTAATTCCGTCAGGCGCGCCTCGTAAGAATCACATATGGGGCAATCGCCACTTGGCTGGACCCATTCGGGATGTTGAACCCGCAGGTCATCGTGAATCTGTTGCAGCAACGCGGCCAACAGTCCGCTTTGCGCACGGGTCGCGTTGGATGTCGCAATGTAGGTTCTTCTGTCTCTCATAAGGCCTTAACATCGACAACCGTTTCAATGTACGCGTTGAACCCCAAAAGTGACGCTGCTGTCACTTTTCGCCGCGTAACACTTACGGCAAATTGCCCCCGCCGCGCTCCTGGGCATCTGTGGAAACACCTGTCCGCTTATTCGCGAACACGCGAAGAGGCGGAAAGAGGCCCAGCCGTCTCCAAGTTCTTGATGACTGTGCTGAGATACACCGACTCGGGATAGAACGCCTTGTATTTTGTGATCTCCGCCCGATTGAGAACCTTGAACCCGTAGCGCTCGAACATTTTCTCTCCGCGCCGGCTTTCAAACGTGACAATCTGACCGTAAACACGTTTCTCACCGGAGCGATACAAATAGCTGAGATACGCGCTCATGAGCGCGCGGGTTGTCGACACTTTGCGCGCATCTGGCAACAGATTGACGTGGAAATGCGGCGTGCGCCGCGGTGCTGCAGGGACTTCGCGCCAGCCATGCACAAGAAGCCACCGAATAAACCGGCGCGACCGCGCTTTATAGCGGAAATAGCGCGTTAGCGCACGAAAAAAGAGCCAGACGTTTTGGTAAAGCGCGTAGAGTTGGTTTCGCAGCGGCTTGCGTGAGCCGAGCAGATAACCGCGAATTTCGCCCTCCATCTCCAGGAGAAAACACGATTCGGGTTCGTGATCGGTATAATAGGTGGTGAGAAAATCTGCGAACAATTCTCGATCCTCGTACACCGGGTCAATCGGATCGCCAAGGAAGCCGGTGTCGCAGCAGAGCTTTCGGACGGCCTCGCGGTCCGATCTGCGATAGCCACGAATGAGGAACGGCTGGTGATTGTCGTTCGCCATTTAAGATTGCCGGTAGTTTGCGCGAACCTCGCGATAAATGCAAAACAGTTCGTCAAACACCCGCTCCCAGCTATAGAGGCGGCGCGCTTTCTTTGCCGCATTCCTGCCGAGAATTAACAATTTTTTTGTCGCGCAACCCGCAATTGCGTGGGCCAGCGCGTCCGCGCTGTTCTCGCGCGCCCACGATTTCTGGTCATGGCAAATGATCTTGTCCATGCAGCTGCCCCGGATTCCCACTACCGGCGTCCCGCACGCCTGACTCTCCAACGCCGCCAGTCCAAATGTTTCCTGGACACTGGGATGAACGAAGAGATCGGCGGCGCGATAGTAGCGGGCGAGCTCGCGCAGATCGGCGCAATAACGAACCCACGAAACGTTTTTAGTTCGCGCCTGGAGTTTCCGGAGCTGAGTTCGTTCGGGTCCATCGCCAATAACGAGCAATTGGAACTCATTCGGACGGCGCTGCTGCAGAAGTTTGAACGCCGCAAACAGAGCTGCCATGTTCTTTTCTTTGGCAAGACGGCCGACATAAAGAAGGAGTTTTTTTTGGGAATTGAGACCAAGCGAGCGGCGTATAGTGTCCTTCTCTGATGAGTCGGGACGAAAAATATCAGGGTTAACACCGAGACTGACGACCCGCACGTTGCGCACGCCCCAATCGCGTAGCACGCTCGCCAGCCGTTCTGATGCTACCAACGTTGCGGCGTGCTCATTGTAAAGTTTGCGCACGTAAACCCGGGAAAGCTTCATCACGCGGCGCGTCGCGATTTTCCCGAGGATTTTGGCGCTGTTGCGCAGATATGCTTCCGGAAAATGCGAATGATAAAATCCGATCACGGGTGCGCGCAATGCACGACCAAGCTTCACCGCTTTCCAGCCAAGTTGGTAAGGATCGGCGGACTCAATCAGGTCGGGCCGTTCCTCTTCCAAAATTTCGTCAACCGCGCGCAAATTCAGCAACGCGCGATATTGCCCCGCGCGCGACACAAGAGGCGAACGAATCGTGTAGACTCGCGACACGCCGTTCGTTGTCACCTCGTCTCTTCGCCCTGGGACGATAAGAATATGCTTGTCATCAAGTGAGTACTTCCTGATGTAGGCAATTTTCTCGTGAACGTACCGTTTCACGCCCCCGCTTAGCGGCGAATAAAACTGAGTCAGGTCGCAGATTTTCATTGGATTGCCAATTTTCGATTGCCGAATGCCGATTTTCGCGAAGCAGCCATGATCGCGACAAGTTCCCCAGCCTTGCGCAGCAGGGGACGAGTCCTCGTCTCAGTGAGCAATGCAGAATCTATGATCAATTCTAGCCAAAAAGTAGTTTCGTCTGCTTCCTCTTCTACGACTCCAATCTTGGCAATGAATTCAGCGCGCGACCGCGCCCGGCGTGCTGCTCGATAATTCGCGGCCACTGAAGTTGCACTTCGAATAATCTGATTTGCTACGGCGCGCCCTTGAATTGTCCGAGGCAGCGAATCGACCAGTTTCATTACACGTGCAAACTGCTTTGTTCGTGCCTTTAAGTCCGCGGTGCGAACGACTGTCTTTGATTCGGCAATCGGCATTCGGCAATCTCAAATCAAGAATCGAGCTCGCTCAGGTACTTCTGCGCGTCCATTGCCGCCGCACAGCCGGACCCCGCTGCGGTCACCGCTTGCTTGTAAACGCGATCTGCGACGTCGCCCGCCACAAATACGCCGGGATGTTTGCTCTCCACCAAGTTTTTCGTGACCAAGTAGCCGTCCGAATCCATGTCGAGTTTGCTTCGATACGGTTGACTGTTTGGATCGTGACCAATGGCCACGAAAACACACGCCACCGCGAGCTCGCGCTCTTCGCCTGTCTTCACGTCGCGCAGGCGCACGGCCTGCATCTCCCCCTTTTCGTCAGGTATATATTGCGTCACGACCGTGTTCCAGATCGGCTCGATCTTCTTGTTGGCAAGCACGCGCTCTTGCATAATGACGGAAGCGCGCATTTTATCGCGGCGATGAATCAGATAGACCTTTGAAGCGAACCGGGTGAGAAACAACGATTCCTCCGCCGCGGAATCGCCGCCGCCAACGACGCAGACCGGCACATTTTTGTAAAATGCGCCGTCGCATGTTGCGCACGAAGTCAGTCCGTGGCCGATCAACTTCTCTTCATTTTCCAAACCGAGGTACCGGGCTGACGCTCCGCTGGCGATAATCAGCGCTTGGGTCTCGAGCCATTCATCATCGGCTTTGATCCGGACATGCTTGTTACTTCCATCAAAATCGGTCACCTCAGCGTAGGAGAAACGGGCACCGAATTTTTCGGCCTGCCTGTGCATGTTGAGGATGAGCTCCGGTCCGTCGATTCCATCGGGAAAGCCGGGATAATTTTCCACCAATGTCGTAGTTGAGAGTTGTCCGCCAGGCTGCCGACCTTCGAGCACCAGGGGGCCCAAATTTGCGCGCGCGGCGTAAATCGCCGCCGTCAATCCGGCGCAACCACTTCCGATGATAATCACCTTCTCCATCGATAAAACTTAGCACACCCGCGCAAGTTGGAACATGGGCTTACAGCCTTTGCGCCCTGCGGATTTGCAACCGGTTGAACATCCAACCTCGATTCGTCAACGCGAGAGAAACAGGCAGCATGCCTGTTTGGCGCACAGACAAAATGTCTATGTTCCAAGCAGTAAAGCGTGCACCTCACGCCGTGACGTGCACACTGATGTTATGAAGCCCAGCGGTGCCAGAGAATGGACCGCGATCCTCTTCCCATTCCTGCACGTCGCCTTCGCCGTCGCTGGCACGAACGACGAGCATGTAATCACCCGCCGCGGGCGGCATCCACTGTGCTCTCCAAAGTGACCACGCCAAATCGCCGCCAGCGTAGTAAATTTCAGCATCCGTCCAGCTGTTTCCGCCATCAAAACTCAGCTCGACACGGGAAATCCCCCGATCGCCGCCGTAGGCGATGCCTTTCACTTCGATGGGAGCACTTAGTTTGCCTAACGAGACGGACAACCAATTGTCTGGCACATCGATCCGTGAGCGCGTCGGCGTAGTGAAATCGGGTCCCCAACCTTGCGTTTCATAAAAGCCTTTCGCGCTAGCGTCCGTCAACTCGATGCGCGTGAGCCATTTCACATGTTTTTCGCCGAAGTAGCCGGGCACAATCGCGCGCAACGGATAACCGTGCCGGTGCGGCAATCGAACACCGTTCATGTCATAGGCGAGTAAAGTGGTTGGCTCCATCGCCTTCTCCAATGGGATGGTATCGGTGTAATTATCAACGCCGTGAAAGCGCACGCGCGCGGCGTTGGAAAGCGGCGCGGCTCGTTCAAGTAAATCGCGCAGGGGAATACCTTTCCAGATCGCATTGCTAATCAGGCCTGCGTCCAGCCCATTGCTGATGCACATGAGCGTCGTCTGCTGCTCATGCGCTGGGAGTCCCAGGAGATCCTGCATTCGCCACGTGGCGCGATTTTGCACAAGCCCGTTCAGTTCGAGGTGCCACAGGTCGGCATTCACCCTGGGATCGACGACGTTCTTTGTAACGCAATAAAACAATTCATTAGGTGTGATCGGCTCGACGATCCGGCCTTTGTATTGCGTGCCGTCGTAACTAAATGTTGCGACGCGAAAAAGCTTGCGAGCCAGCGCAAAGCCACCACCGGCTACAGCGACTCCAATTGCGCTCAGGACAAAGGCGCGTCGGCCAACGGCCGGACTGAATTCATACTCGTGCCTCCCTGTTTTTCGCATCACCAGAAATTGAAAAGCAGCGACAACCGTTCGCTCGAACAAAAAAACGCAGAGCGCGAAGCCTACGAGCGTCACCAAGCGCGCGACATTGATAGGCAGGCCAACATAGCTTGTGCCGAGCACTGGCCACAACGCGATTGCGAACGCAACGATCGGTAGCATGATAAAGATCGATATTGTCCAGATCGCCGGGATACGCGTCGGGTTCCGTCGGACCAACAAGCCAAAAATCGCGCCGGCAATCGCAGCAACCAGGAGTTGCCCTCCAATTGTCGATCCAACGCCGAGTTGTTTCAGATGATTGTATCCGCCCACTTTGCCCATCAGCGAAAGAAACGGACCCGGCGATATGAAGACCGAAAGGCGATCACCGATGATCACGAGCGGTGTCGCCACACCAAGCGCGGCAAGCAATAACATCGCCGCCGTCATCACGATTCCGCCGACCAATCCGGCGAGCAACCCAGCGAAAATCGCCTTTGTTCTACTCATCTGCCGCGAATATGAGTTGTAGAGACACTCGTGCCAAGCGCCTGATAATTCGATCCAGAGCGTTCGCCGCGTCGACGGCGCCACCGCAATTCACTTTTTACTCGCAAGGATCTTCTCGACCCGCTCCACGACCATCGCAGATGTAACCTGTTTCATGCATGCGTGGTCAAACGGGCATTGGCTCAATCGCCGATAGTTGCATGGTGAACATGGCAAGTCCACGCGCACGACCGACTCCGGTCGCTCGTAAGGACCTATGTGAACGGGATTGGTTGGTCCGAAGACGCTTACCATGGGTTTGTCGAGAGATGCTGCGACATGCATCGAACCTGAGTCATTTGTCACTGCCACCTCGGCGCGACGAATAAGCGCCGCCAATTCTGCTGGCGTGGTTCTGCCTGAAAGATCACGTGTACCGGGTGCGGCGGCTGCAATCTGGCGGCAACGCTGCTGGTCGCGTTTTGTGCCCGCGAGTGCCACGGCAAATCCATCGCGAAGGAATTCGCGCGCGACACCTGCAAATCCTTCGATGGTCCAGTGCTTCGTCTCCCAAATAGTTCCTGGCACCAGAACAACAAGCGGCATATCAGCGGGCACACCGTGCTCCTCCAGTAATCGCTGCACCTTAGAGACCGCTTCCGCCGGAAGATGAATTGTTAGATCCGGTGGATTGCCGTCGAATCCGAGCAATTCTCCGACCCATAGATATCGATCGATCGCATGAACATCCAGGGTCGGAATCGCGATCCGGTGCGTGTATGCCAGCCACGAGCCTTCGCGGGCGCCTCGCCAGCCATGGCTCGGTACGTTCTTCAAATCGTGCTCGGCAGAAACTGTCAGTGTGCGTTTGACGGGTCGATCAAATCCGATCCGCACGCGAGCGCCGCTGATGAGAGCGAAAAAAGCCGAACGCACCTGACCATGCATGTCGATGATCAAATCGTATTTCGCGCGGCGAATTTGCTTGAGCAGATCGAAGAACGCCGTCAGTGCGCGCCATCTGCGGCCGCGCTTAGAGAAATCGCGCCGCGCAAACAGAACGACATTGGTGAGCGCCGGATGGCAGCGCACCACTTCGGCGTTCTCCGGTGTGATCAGCCAGTCAATGCGCGCGCGCGGATATCGCGCCCGCAGTTTCACAAGGACTGGGATTGTATGGACGACGTCGCCCAAGGCCGAAGGCTTGATGAGCAGAATGCGCGAGAATTCCGCGGACTGCAGTCCTGATGCGTTCGCGTTCTTTGTCCGTACGTCTTCGATCTGGCTGTTCAATTGCTGTCTCGCAGAAAAGGCTACTAACGTCCAACGCTCAACGCTCAACGTCCAACGTCAAACTCCAGATGCTAAGCCTTCGCTAGGCAGCTTGTTTCTCGCCTGAGAACGCCCCGCGGAGTTTTTTCATCCACGCCGATAATCGATGACGATTCTGCTCCCGTCGCACCACTGCCTCGCTCGTTACCCAGTTAAATTGAATTACACGACGAGAACCGGAGAACGGTTTGTGACCGTGCCACGAGTTGTTGCTGCGACGAAACGCCAGTAGCGTACCTTCGGTCGGCGGCACTTCGAGAATAACATCATCGAGATTGTTTGCAGAGCGAAGCAACCGCAACCGGCCGCCGGAAGGTTCCCATGCCGGGTTCATATAGATGAGGATCGTGATGATCTTTGTCTCCGAGTCAGTGTGGATTTTGCCATCCTTTTCGCTGCAAC
>WNGE01010105.1_pt1 | contig 11370 bp, 10 predicted proteins | sample 5400651 | NCBI WGS metagenome assembly WNGE01 (sample SAMN13153370, study PRJNA577476) | soil metagenome | isolation source: 60 cm soil or saprolite under grassland replicate 2 | place: USA:California | collected 2016-06-15 | reverse complement strand
CGGATAGTTCACCGCATGGCCCTGGGTTTCCTCGATATCCTTGGACCATTTCTTGTGGTCGGTCACGGGATCAATGCTCAGACCGATCACTTTACAGTTCCGCTTCGCGAACTCCGATTTGAGACCCGCCATATAGCCGAGCTCAGTTGTGCAAACCGGCGTGAAGTCTTTCGGGTGCGAGAACAGAATAGCCCACCCGTTACCAATCCATTCATGGAAGTTGATCGTTCCTTCCGTTGTCTCCGCGGTAAAATTGGGAGCTTCTTCTCCGATATGGAGCGCCATAATTTATCTCCTTTCAATTTAGTTGGGATTATGACGTTACCGCTAGCGCTAATCGATCTGTTAGTCAACACATTGACAAGCGATTTAACCGAAAGCTAACTTCTCAAGGTAGATATTCCCATCGGATCGGTTCGCGCGACACTCCCTTATTACGCCCTTCCCGTTTGGTTTTCCTCGGTTCTTTTTCTGAGCCCAGAAACGAACTTGCTTTCGGCTTGGCTCCAATTGTGTAAACTTTTGGCTGCCGAGATCGTCTTATACTGCAGAATACTTCAGAATATTTCCCAAGGAGGGTCTTGTATGAGAAAAGTTCAGGTATTTTTGGGCGGTGCGGCACTAGCCTTATCAATGATTTCAACCACTTCGTTGCCCGTGCCTGCTTACGGTCAAGCCGGCACGGGCGAACCTGGTCCCGCCAGGCCAAGAATGCATCGCATGTTGGGTGTCGAGGCACCGTGGATTAGCATTGCTCTGAAACACCAGAAAGAATTGAGTCTGAGCTCAGACCAGGTCGCAAACCTGGAAAAGATACGCACCCTTTACCGCGATCAGAGTACTCCAATTCAGGAGCAACTGCGCGCCACTGAAAGCGAGATAAACGGGGTACTGCAGGAAACGCCGGCGAACCTCATCCAGGCTAAGCTCAAGATCGAGCAGGCGGAGAAGCTCCGCTCTCAACTTCGCTACCTGCGCGCGGAGGCGCTCGAAAACGGCAAGTCCGTGTTAACCGCGCCGCAGCGCGATCAGCTAAAGAATCTTGCCTCTTCTCGTCAGCCTGGCTTTAGGAAACCCCAGGGGCAGCCCTCCTAACCCCCATTCCAGTCCGAACCAAGCAGGAAAGGCCCGAACTTGTTCGAGTCGGGTCTTTCCGCTTTCACGACAATCCGATCGAGCAAAGCGACCGGGAACTAGCAAATTGGTAGTGGTTCAGTTCGAATCGCAGCCTACTTTTAGCAATAAGAAAGATTCCCCGCTCCGCTCGGAATGACAGTTAGAGGATTTGTCATCCCGAACGAAGTGAGAGATCTTGACCAAACTGAACCACTACCAGCAAATTTTTAGACTGAAAGTTGGCCGGTCATGCTGCTCAATCAACCGATCAACACAAACAGATCTTGTACCCGAATTACCGGCGTCAGTTAGATCATGTGGCCAATCAGGCGGCGAAAGAACATCCCGCGCCTAAATCGCCTGACTGTTCGAAATCTTTTTCAAGCTCAAAGGTTCCAAACTATGTCCATGGGGTCTTGCTGAGCGAGCCTGAGAGTCATCGCTCACCGATTCCGACAGGTCTGGCACTACCAGTGTAAAAATCGAACCCCTGCCGACTTCGGTTTCAACTTCAACGCTCCCGCCTAGGAGCTCAGCAAATTGCTTTGCGATGTAAAGCCCGAGTCCAATCCCCTCATAGGGCCTCGCATCCGTGCTATCTGCTTGGCGAAACTTTTCAAAGACTACGGGCACCATATCTGCGGGGATGCCAATTCCGGTATCAGCGACTTTGAACTCAACGGATTTTTCATACGGCAGGTACCGGGCCGAAACCTTGACATACCCGTGATTTGTAAACTTGACGGCATTGTTGAGTAGATTTTGGAGAATAACTTTTAACTTGGTCCCATCCGTAAGAATTTCTGGCAACTGAGGGTCACGGTCCCAACGAACCGTCACCTCCTCTTTTCCTGTAGGCACTGGGTTGGATTCCAAGATTTCCTCCAGCAAGCGGTTGATATCAACCAGTTCTTTCTCGACCACCATAACTCCAGCTTCGAGCCTGGTCACATCGAGAATGACGCGTACCATGGCCAAAAGATCATTGGATAGCTTGTTGATGCCATGCGTGGCTTTCAACTGAACCGGAGACAGGTTTCCTGAGGACTGATCTCCCAAAAGATTGGCGTAGCCCGTGATAGCGATGAGCGGAGTTCTTAGCTCATGCGACATGACGCTGAGAAATTCATCTTTGACCTTATTTGACTTCTCTAAAGCCTGGGTCTGTTGTTTCATTTCTTCGTGGAGCTGGGAATGCTGGATGGCGATGGCCGCTTGGTCTGCTAGTGTACTCAAAAAACTAACCTCTTGATCGCTAAACCGGTATTCTTCTTTCGAGAAAAATCCGAGGACGCCGAGGGACTTGCCTTTGGCGATCAGAGGAATTCCCAGATACGAAACAAGTCCTAGTTCTCTAAAAATCTCACGGCTTTTTGTTCGCGGCTCGGTTTGCATATTGGCAATAGTGATCGGCGCCCGGCTGTCGAAAACCATCCTCGGGATCGTGCCCCCTGACTTCCACTCCTCCGCCTTCCACGCATCCGGGTCCAGATTGCGACAGGCCACCGGCTCTAGAAAACCGGTCCCTGGATTGAACAGTCTGACGGTAGTAGCAACGGCATAATTGAACGACAGATCGATTTTTTCCAACAGCACGTCCAAGATGGTGCGTAGGTCCAGCGTTGAGGTAATGGCCAGGTTGATATCACGCAGGGCGCTGATCCGCTTTAGGTGTCCTTGAATCTGTTCCTCGGCACCCTTGCGCTCCCTGGCATAACGTATGGCCCGCACAACCGAGCTGCCCTCGGCCTGACCCTTGACCAGATAATCTTGCGCTCCCACCCGCAGTGCCCTGACTGCCACCTCTTCATCATCAAGACCAGTGAGCACCAAGATCGGAACAGTGGGCGCAGCATCGCGCACAGGCGCAAGGTTCTCAAGCCCCTGGCTGTCGGGAAGAGAAAGATCCAGTAGCACAACATCGAAAGGCTCCCCTCGCAGGCGCTCCAGAGCCTGGCTGAGTCGCTCAACATGCTCCAGATCGAACTCATAGTTTGCTACCTCTTTCAAAGCCTCGCGCAGTAGGCGAGCGTCTCCTGGGTTATCCTCAACCAGAAGGATTCTGTCTGGCCGGTCGCTCATCTTGTCTTCCCGGATGGCAGCATGACGACAGAAAACCAGAAGTCTCCGACCGACTTCACAACCTCAATGAATTGCTCAAAATCGACCGGTTTATTGATATAGCAATTCGCATGCAGATCGTAAGTCCTATGAACATCCTGTTCGGCGGTCGATGTGGTCAGAACCACCACGGGAATATGCTTTAGCTCGGGATCCTCTTTGATCTCCGCCAACACTTCACGGCCGTCCTTCCTAGGCAGATTAAGATCAAGTAAAATCAGGTCCGGGCGCGCCTCGTCGCCATACTTACCCTCCTGGTGTAGAAAGGCTAAAGCTTCCACTCCGTCCTCCGCCACACTCACGTGGTTGAGCAGCCTTCCCTCTTTCAAAGCCTCCATCGTCAGGCGAACATCCCCGGGGTTGTCCTCCACCAATAAAATCTCAACTGGTTTATCGTTTGCCATGATGCTTCCTTCGTTCAGTTTTGTGCCGGGATGGTAAAGTAAAAAGTCGCTCCCTTCTCTGAGTTCGACTCTACCCAAATGCGTCCCCCATGACGCTCCACGATTTTCTTGCACACCGCTAATCCTATTCCTGTCCCTGGGTACTCTTCCCGTTTATGTAATCGTTGGAAAATAACAAAGATGCGCTCGGCGTACTGCGGATCTATGCCGATCCCATTGTCCCGTATGGAAAAAATCCACGCCTTGCCATTGCGCTTGCTCGATACGTGCACCAGTGGCGGCTCCTGATTGCGAAACTTGATCGCATTGCCAATCAGATTTTGCAGGAGCTGCCCGATCTGGGTTTCGTCCGCCCTGACTATGGGCAAAGGATCGCGGGTGACCACCGCGCGACTCTCTTCAATCGCGACCTTCAGATCTCCCAGAACCCGATCCAATAGCACCTCACAATCGGTGGGCACGGACTCCCTACCTTTAGTGCCTACCCGGGAATAGGCCAGAAGATCTTGAATCAATCTCTGCATCCGAGTCGCCCCGTCCACGGCATAGCCGATGAACTCGTCCGCATCCGAACCCAATTTCCCTTTGTAGCGCCTCGCAAGTAGTTGGGTGTAGCTTGATACCATACGCAACGGCTCTTGAAGATCATGGGAAGCCACGTAGGCGAACTGCTCCAACTCAACATTAGAGCGGGCTAATTCCTGTGCCTTTTCGGCCAGCGCATGCTCGGCCCGTTGACGCTCGGTCACGTCCCTGAAAGACACGACTGCGCCGATAAGTTCCTCCCGTTCGAAAATAGGGGTACTCGCATAATCCACGGGAAGGATCGTGCCATCCATGCGCGAGAAAAGTTCCTCTGTCCCGTGACGAGGCGTCCCATCCTTAAGGGTGGCTAAGATAGGGGATCCGCCGGTAGGGAAAGCGGCCTCATCCTTCCTGCTATGGCGCACGATCTTATCCATTGGCCTACCTACGATTTGGACCCCGTCCAAGCCGAGCATTTTAATCGCCGTGGGGTTAATGAAAGTCACTTTCCCTTCCATGTCCAAGCCATAGATGCCGTCACCCGCGGATTCCAGGATTAACTTAGTCCGGGCAAATGCCGCCTCGTTGAAGCGCCAAGCGATGACACTCGCAACTGAGGCCCATAATACGAAGAACGCGTGGATGCCCGCCCAAGTCCATGGAGCGTTAAAGGCGGCGGCATGGTTGAAGACAGCCTCGGGGTAGAGCACACCTATGACACCGTGATGGAGGGCAACGTAGACGATGGCCAAAAGGTAGGGAATCCAATCCTGGTACAGAGCCAGGAACGCAAGCATGACAAAGAAATGAAAGTGGAGCTCGATGTATCCGCCCGAGAGATGCACTAGGATAGCCGACGAGCTCATGAGTCCAAAGCCAACGGCAGTCGCGCGAAACGCGCGGCTGGTCCCACCGTAACTCGCCACTGCGGCAAATAAAGCAACCACAAGCGATTCGCCGATGGTATGGAGCACTGTGCCGTCATCAAACAAAGCCGCGACGCTTAAATCCCAACGATAGCCAAATACAGGGCCAACGAGTGCGATGATTGCGACGTTGAGCCATGTGAGGGCCAGAAGAAATCGGTGCCGCGTGCGCCAAACGTCCTCGGGCAAAGAGCCGCCTGCTGGTAGGAAGTGGAAGACCGAGTTGACGGCCAAAGAAAGCCAGGGGCGTTTTGAATTGGGCTGGTCCATTAGCTCTTCCGTCTTTCTGAGAGGACACTACCTTGGTTTGCGAAGCGGCAGGTATCCTGGCTGCAGAAAAGTTTAATTGTTGTTGGAGCAAACCATATACCAGCACTACCGCCTTTTAACTGCCGATTTTTCAAGGAAATCATTCATTAACGTTTGCCAAACGATGACAGAAACGTTAACCGATTTACAAATTTGTCAGGAAACCTTTCCCCTGATCGTCCCCGCAGCCAAATAGTTGGTATTCCATCCGCGGGCTTGCCCGCTAATACTAGAGTTTGTGTAGGCTGTCTCCCCGATCCTTCTTCTTGTCGAAGATCCAAGGCTGAGGGGGAATCGCGAAGAGCGGCGGCTTTCCACTCTTGATGGGAATTACAGTTGGCTTGAACGACACGCTGGAGTGTCGTACGGTTACAGCGTCCGAATATCGTATCATGGGAAAAGGAGTTTCGATTTATTATGGCTTCGGCAGAACTTATCGTTGACGTTCATCACCATTACATGCCCGCGGCATTGTTCGACCGTCTTGCCGCGCAGGCCGGAGGCCGCCGAATCGTTACCAACGAAATCAGCCTGACGCTTCACCCGTCTCGTAAAGATCTCGAAGCGCACCTGAATGTCATGGACGAGGCTGGGGTTACCGTGTCCATTCTAACCGACCAGGTCCAGGTGCTGGGAGCCGAGGTGGCGAGGCTGCTGAACGACGGCATCGCCGAGGTTGAACGCAAGCACCCGACGCGTTTCCGGGGCTGCATTCATTTACCCATCCATGAGCCGGAGGCCGCGAAGCGTGAACTCGAGCGCGGCATTGACGAACTGGGATTACGCGCGGTGGCGTTGCTCGCCTGCCATCTCGATGTGCAGCTCGACAACCCAACAATGAACCCTCTCTACGAGGTGATCCAGAAACACCATCTGCCCATCGTGATCCATCCCCAGTCGAAACCCACCGGCTCAGACACGCTTTACAACCTGGATCGCTGCGTGTTCCGGCCCCTGGAGACAACCCAGGCCATCGTCCGCGTGATCAATAGCGTGCTTCCCCGTTTTCCTGAACTGCGCTTCGTCATGCCTCATCTCGGCGGCGCCACTTCCTCACTCAAGGGGCGAATGATGGCCTTTTTTGAGACTGACGACGCCGATATTCCAGCCGATATGAAGGGCTACCTCAAGACCCAATCGGAGCAAAAGCGTTTCGGCCTGGCCGAGCGCTTCGAGAAGCTATTTCAATCGCTTTATTTCGACACCGCGGGAACCGGCGCATGGCACCCAGCGCTGGCGGCGGCCTTCAATGTAACTACGGCGGACCGCATCATGTTCGGCACCGACTACCCGCTGGAATGCAAAACCGCGGCAAACGTCACGGAATCTTTGGAAATGATTCGACAGGCACCTTGTTCCGCGCAAGAAAAAACTGCGATGCTGGGCAAGACGGCGGCGGCGTTGTTCAAGCTACAATATTCCTAACGTCACATTGTAGATTTCAAGGAGGCAATATCGATGAATAGGTTTCTGATGGTCTTGGCAGCAAGCATGGTGATTTCTACCGCAGCCATTGCCGCTGAAACGCAACAAAAAGATCGCGCACGTCTCGATCAGATTGAACAATCCCTGAAGTCCGATGTGCCGCGCGTGCTTTGCCTAGATAGCAATTTCGCCACCGGAGGCCAACCCACTGAACAAGCATACGCCAAGGCTGCCGCAAGCGGTTTTCATTCCGTCTTGAGCTTGCGCGCTCTGGGTGAAGGCATCGATCTCACGAAAGAGCGCTCTCTAGTCGAAAAAAATGGGCTGCGCTACTTCAATATTCCCGTGGTATCGAGCGCGCCGCGCGCCGAACAGGCGGACGAGTTCATTCGATTGGTCAAAGAAAAATCCAACCACCCGATGCTGATTAACTGCGCTACCGCTAATCGGGTCGGCGCCTTCATGATGATCTATCGTGTGGTTGAACAGGGCTGGAATGAGGAAAGGGCCTTGGACGAAGCGCTCAAAATCGGGTTGCGCGGCAACGAGCTGAAGAAATTCGCCCAAAGCTACATTGCGCAGAGCAAGGCCAAGCGCGGGTGAAACCGCCATAAGAGCGGTCTATAAATAGTTCCGATGCTTTTAGTTCCGTAATTCTTCTCGTTACTTTCAGGCACGACTCAACGCCTCTAAACACCTTTCAACTAACTTTTCTGGATCTTTGTCGAATACCACGATGCCCCGCGTCGGCTTCTGACAGAACTGGATAATTTCCTTAATATGGTCGGCTACCCCGCCGCTTCCTTCGAGTATGCCGATTATTTTCCCCTCATCGTAGGCTATGGTGAATTCGTTGAGCGTGCCGGTCGCGCCGCCAAAAATGATAACCAGATCTGCGGAACGGACATTGATAACGTTGCGTCCCTTGTAGCCGAACCCGGTATAGACGATCACATCCGCGCCATCGTCCGGTAAGCCGTAACGGTTTAAATGTTCGCTTCGATCCTGGGCAGGGGATATACCCAGTGCAAACCCACCAGACCGGCGGAAAGCTTTCGCCACGAGATCCGGCAGACCCGTTGTGGCGCCCGTGACCAAAATACAGTCGTGCCGAGCCAGAGCGGCTCCGAGAACTTCTGCGAGTTCTTGAACCCGCGCTTTTTCTGATTCACTGAGGGCGTCATTCTCCGAAGCGCCCATGACCCCCACCACTGGCTTGCGCATCAACTCCTCCTTTCGGTGGAATCAGATGATCTTGTCGCGGCGCAGTTGGGCGATCGCATCTGTGTCGTAACCCAGGTCTTTCAATATCGCCTCACTGTCTTCCCCGAGGCCCGGAATCCTGTCATAGCGCGCTTCGCTCCGTGACATTTTAAGAGCATTGGCGATGACCGGAACTTTTCCGACGGGCGAGTCCGCTTCTCGGATAAGCTTGCGCGCAATCACTTGGGGATGAGCGAGGACTTGCGCGATGCCCCGCACTTCACCGTAGGGCAGCTCAGCTTTTTTGAGCTGAGCCAGCCAGTGGTTGTGATCTTTTTCCAGAAAAATCTTTTCGATCGTCTCTTCTAATTCGCCGCGGTTTTTCCGCCGACCTTCGACGGTGGAGAAACGCGGATCTTCTAATAACTCCGGTCGCTCGATCACTTTGCGACAGAAAATCTCCCAATCCGACGCGCTGGCAACGGCGAGGTTCACATATTCCCCGTCACCTGCGAGATACGGACCGTAGGGTGTTACATAGTGGTGACGCATTCCCACCCGCGCCGGCTCTTCGCCGGCATGCCAGTAATGATGTGGAAAATAACCGAGCCAGGACACGATGGAATCGAGCATGGAGACATCGATAAATTGACCTTGACCGGTTTTCTCCCGCTGGTAAAGCGCGAGGAGAATGCCCAGGGCCGAGTACATCCCGGCGGCAATATCGGCGATGGCGAGACCGGCACGGGCCGGCTTGTCGGGATAGCCAGTGGTGGCGATGATTCCCCCTTCTCCTTGAATGAGGAGATCGTAGGCCTTGACGTCGCGGTAAGGTCCGTCTTGGCCATAGCCGGATAGGGAACAATAGATGAGCTTTGGATTAACCTCGCTCAGCGTTTCGTAGCCAAGGCCGAGACGTCCCGCAACACCAGGGGCATAATTCTCGAAGAAGATGTCGGATGTCTTGGCCAATTCTTGAACGATGGCTCTTCCCTTTTCGTGCTTAACGTCGACCGTGAGACTGCGCTTGTTTCGATTAAGCCAGACATAGCCCGACGAGAGACCGTGAACCACAGAGTCCCAGCCACGAATAACGTCACCGATGCCGGGCCGCTCCACTTTAATTACTTCCGCGCCCATGTCGGCAAGCAGACACGTGGCAAAAGGACCGGAAAGCACCTGCTCAAAGGCCAGAATCTTGATGCCGTCCAGCGCGCGGATCGATTTCGACGCCATTATGACCTCATACGTCTTGAACGACTTGAACTACTTGAACGATTTGAACTGCCTGCTTTGGTTCCGGCCGTTCCAATCGTTCAAATCGTTCCAATCGTGTTCACTTAGATTCATCTTTGACGGTGGGAAACAGATCCTGCTTCGGCGCGTGGGCTTTCTTCCAGACCATCACGCTGCGCGAATAATCGATCACCACTTTGCCGTCTTGCTGAATACCCCGGGTGCGAACCTTGATGATGCCCCATTGCGGCTTCGATTTTCGTCAGCAAAGTGAACCAGATATTGTCAGCCTCTGTAACGGTCCTGCCTAGACGGCAGCGATAAACGTCGCCAACTTCAAAGTCTTCGAAGAAACGCCCTTCCCAGCCGGGTTTGACAGCCATACTTCTTCCCCTTTCTGCTATGCAGGCTTTACGCTATATATTAACAGGCCGCTGCCGGCAGGCTGCTCAAAAAGAGCTCAGAGGCGAGGCGCGCGAAAAATCGACGAGCGGAGGCGTACTCAGCCAGTACGTTGGAGCGAGGCGATCGAGCGCAACGAAGCCTATGAGCCTTTTTCAGCAGCCTGCTAGGGGCTAAATATAGGAGGCGTTAATGGATTTCAACCTGACGCAGGAACAACTGCAGATCCGCGAAGAGATAAGAAAGGTCTGTAAGGAGTTCCCCGACGCCTACTGGCGCGAAATCGACCGCAAGAAAGATTATCCTGAAGCCTTCGTGCGCAAGCTTTCCGAACTCGGTTGGCTGGCGGCCCTGATACCCGAGGAATACGGCGGCACCGGCCTGGGCATCACCGAAGCGAGTATCATTTTGGAAGAGATCAACCATTCCGGCGGCGTCGCCACGGCGTGTCACGCCCAGATGTACACCATGGGAACGCTCCTTCGGCACGGTAATGACGAGCAAAAGCGGCGCTATCTGCCGAAGATCGCCAGCGGGGAGCTCCGCCTGCAAGCTTTCGGCGTCACCGAGCCCAACGCGGGATCGGAATCCACGCGCATTCAAACTACAGCGACGCGAAAAGGGGATCGTTACGTAATCAATGGCCAGAAGATTTTTATCTCTCGCGTGTTGCAATCGGATCTGATGCTGTTACTGGCGCGTACCACACCTTACGATGAGCTGAAAGACAAAACCCAAGGTCTTTCCGTGTTCATCGTCGATCTAAGGGAAGCTAAAGGAAAACTTGAGGTGAAGCCTTTGGATCTCATGATTAATCACCACACCAACTCACTCTTTTTTGACGGCGTTGAAGTTCCAGCTGAGAATTTAGTCGGCGAAGAAGGAGAGGGGTTTCGCTATATCATCGACGGCTGGAACGCTGAAAGAATTCTCGTCGCCGCCGAAGCCATCGGCGACGGGCACTGGTTTATCGAACGAGCCGCAAAGTATGCCTCCGAGCGCATTGTCTTTGGCCGGGCCATCGGCTCGAATCAGGGTATCCAATTCCCCATTGCCAAAGCTTACGCTAACGTTGAAGCGGCGGATCTCGTGCGTTACCAGGCAGCAACGAAATTCGACCGCAAAGAAAAGTGCGGCGCTGAGGCGAACATGGCAAAACTTCTCGCCTCGGAAGCCGCCTGGGAAGCAGCCAACGCTTGCCTCACGACGCATGGCGGCTATGGCTTTGCGACCGAGTACGACGTGGAGCGAAAATTTCGCGAGACGCGGCTCCTTACTGTCGCGCCGGTCAGCAACAACCTAGTTTTAGCTTATCTGGGGCAACATGTACTAGGTATGCCAAAATCCTACTAGCAACCTGTCTCGCAAGTTCACGGAATAAGTCGGCGGCTCCCTTTCGTCATTACCGCGAAAGCATGTCCTGAGCGCGGTCGAAGGGCGGTAATCCAGTTTTCCTGTGTATCTCCTGGATTCCGGCTCTCGCTAGCTATCGCCAGCTCGACCGGAATGACGGCAAATTTTATTTATGCTTACGTTGATGCACGAATTTAACCGCCCAGATGACCAACAGAAACAAAATCGTCGAGCCTAAGGATCCGATCACAAACACCCCGCTGATGCTGGTGGCCTGGGCAATCAATCCACCGATGGAGGGACCCAAGATATTGCCCAAATCGCCGGCGGCGTTATAAATCCCCGAGGCC
>WNGE01027314.1_pt1 | contig 11372 bp, 11 predicted proteins | sample 5400651 | NCBI WGS metagenome assembly WNGE01 (sample SAMN13153370, study PRJNA577476) | soil metagenome | isolation source: 60 cm soil or saprolite under grassland replicate 2 | place: USA:California | collected 2016-06-15 | reverse complement strand
TAATGAAACGAAGTAAAATAATTCGTGTGGCGGTGCAGTTAAGCCGGTTTGGCCTGGCGGCATTGTTTCTGTTGACCGCCGGCGCCAAGGTCGCGATCGCTAAAGCATTTGCCAGTAACGTTGGCGAACTGCTCAGTGCTTCGGGTTTTAATTATGCGCGCTGGATGTGGCCGGCGACTGTTGCTGTAATCGTAGGTGAAGTAATTACTGCGCTGTTGCTGATTGTTCCACGCACCGTGCGCCTCGGCGCTCTTTGTGCGGCCGTGCTGCTAATGGGATTTGCGGGTTACGCTCTCTACTATGTTTACGTGCTTCACGGCGAACCGCTCGAGTGCGGCTGCTTTGGAGGGATTATTGCCAGTCAGTTGGGGGTCAAGACGGCATTGAGAAACCTGGCGCTTCTCGTTCCGGCGATTGTAGTGTTCTTCGGCTACGCGCGGCGGAAGCGCGACAAACCTGCCCCATTAACCGAACCCGTGGCCGCCTGATCCAGACAAGGAGAGCCGTTGCCGACAATCGCATTCTGGGGTGCCGTTGGGACCGTGACTGGTTCCAAATACCTGATCGAAACCGAACGCGCCCGCATACTCATTGACTGTGGTGTTTTCCAGGGTCTGAAAGAACTTCGACAACGTAACTGGGATGATCCCCCTTTCGAGGTGCGCTCACTTAATGCCGTCCTCCTCACGCACGCTCACATAGACCATACAGGCTATTTGCCTCGACTTGTGAGGCACGGATTTCGTGGTCCTGTTTACTGCTCGCGAGGCACGGCTGATCTTTTGAAGATCCTACTACCTGACGCGGGTCGCTTGCAGGAAGAGGAAGCCGACTACCGCAATAGACATAAAATTACCAAGCACTCGCCAGCTTTGCCTCTTTACACCGAAGAGGATGCAAAAGCGGCGCTTGAACTCGTTGTGCCTGTACTAAATTCTGGCGACCCGATCAAAGTTGCACCGGGTGTACAGGCGGAGTACCGCATTGCCGGTCATATCCTCGGTTCGAGTACGATACTCGCCCGTATTGAGAGTCCGGGAAAAGGCGGGCAACCAATGCGAGTCCTCTTCTCAGGCGATCTCGGACGCTATGACCAGCCTATTATTCGCGATCCAGAACCGCCACACGCTTGCGACTATCTACTCATCGAATCAACCTACGGTGATCGGGCGCACGACCCGGAGGCAGCTAAAGAAGCACTGGCGCGAGTCATCAACGAGGCATTTAAGCGAAATGGTCCCATTCTGATACCTGCCTTTGCTGTGGGTCGCACCCAGGAAATTCTGTATTTAATTCGTGAACTGGAAGACGACAAACGCATTCCCGTCTTGCCAGTTTGTGTTGACTCGCCAATGGCGACGGCAGCCACCGTGGCCTACGGTGCTCGTAAAGAAGAGCACGATGAAGACTACGCTGCGATTTTGGCTAAAGCAGAGCATCCACTACGCACACACGCGATGATGACGTGCTCGTCGAGAGAAGAATCAAAGCGGTTGAATGAAGCAAAGGGCGCTCGAGTGGTCATCAGCGCTTCAGGAATGATGACCGGCGGTCGTGTATTGCATCATGCCCTGCGAATGGTGCCTGACCCGGATGCTACGGTCACGTTTGTCGGTTATCAGGCCGCTGGAACACTGGGCCGGCGCATTCTTAATCTCGAACCCGAGGTGAAGATTCTCGGCGAATGGGTACCGGTTCGCTGCAATGTAGAAAAGATAGGTGGTTTTTCAGCTCACGCGGATTGGCACGAGGTCCTGCGTTGGTTGAAGGATATGCCCTCGCCACCACGACGCACTTTTGTTACGCACGGCGAAATTGGGTCGGCAACCGCAATGGCCGAGCACATTAAGGAGAAGTTTGGCTGGGTTGTGGGAGTCCCTAAATATGGCGAGCGGTTTGAACTGATTTGATGGTGTGGTAGTTAAAGGTCGTCGAAAGACAAAGTGCATCGTTCGCTACACGCGCGAAGTTGAAGGTGGGTATTCGGAAAGCGAATGCCGCTTACCGATATCACTGGGAACTTTGCGTATGTCCGATCGCCAGGATACATATCTGGACCCTGGCGCAAATCACTTTTCTGTCAATGTCTCGAAATACTGCAAAGTGGTCAAGCAGGGGAACCTCTTCATGGACAGCCTACGAAAATAAAGGCAGTTTTGAGAGTGGTCAGATCTCTACTTCATCCGTGGTTCGCCTCTTTGTTCCTTAAACGCGCAGTTGTTATACTCCGCCCTCGCTGGAAACAACTCATAAACAACCTTTAGGAGCACCGTAATTGAGCGTCCTGGTAGACAAGAACACGCGCCTCGTCGTGCAGGGAATCACCGGTAAGGAGGGCAGTTTCCATACAAAACAGATGGTTGAGTATGGAACCAACGTTGTGGGTGGCGTCACTCCTGGCAAAGGCGGCACGAGGCATGAAGGAATCCCCGTTTTCAACACGGTGGCGGACGCCGTTGCTCAAGCAGGCGCGACCGCAGCAGTCATCTACGTGCCGCCCGCATTTGCTGCGGACGCCATCATGGAAGCAGCAGATGCCGGCATTCCTTTGGTGGTTTGCATTACCGAAGGCATTCCCACCCTGGACATGGTGAAAGTGAAAGAATACTTGTCGGATAGGACGACGCGCCTGATTGGTCCAAACTGCCCGGGAATTATCTCGCCCGGCAAGTGCAAGATTGGGATTATGCCGGGACACATTCATAGGGAAGGACGCGTTGGGGTTGTTTCTCGATCGGGAACATTGACATATGAGGCAGTCGGCCAGTTAACAGCCCTGGGCCTGGGCCAGTCGACAGCAATCGGTATAGGCGGAGACCCGATTGTAGGCACCTCGCATGTGGATGCGCTTGGTTTGTTTCAACTGGACAACGAAACAGATGGCATAGTCATGATCGGCGAAATAGGCGGCACGGCCGAAGAAGAAGCTGCAGCGTTTGCGAAAGTAAACGTCACCAAACCGATCGTGGCTTTTATTGCCGGGCAGACTGCGCCGCCTGGGCGTCGCATGGGCCATGCCGGCGCCATCATTGCTGGCGGGAAAGGAACGGCAGCGGAAAAGATGAAAGCGCTTTCCGATGCAGGCATTCATGTGGTGAAGTCACCGGCAGATATTGGAAGTGCGATGAAGGAAGCACTGAATTGATTTTGAACAAAGAAGGAACGCGCCTGACTTAATGAACAATCAGACATTCGGTATTATAAAACCCGACGCCGTTCGCGCCGGAACATTTGGTTCGATCATCCAGCAAATTCTGGATCACGGTTTCCGCATTCGCGGATCGAAGCTCATTCACATGACTCGACAGCAAGCCGAAGGCTTTTATGCCGTTCATCGAGAACGTCCCTTCTTCTCCGGCTTAACTGAATTCATGTCGAGCGCGCCATGCATAGTGATGGTTCTGGAAAAAGAGGGCGCCGTGAAAGCCTGGCGCGACCTAATGGGAGCAACAGATCCAGCGAAAGCCGACGAGGGAACCCTGCGCAAAGAGTTTGGCGCGTCGGTTGGCGAGAACGCTGTTCATGGTTCGGATTCAGACGAGAACGCGGCGATCGAGATTTCCTATTTCTTTAGTCAGTTGGAGATCGTCTAGTCTACTTGGGTTTAAAATGAAACGCTGTCCTACATGTAACAAGACCTTTACCGACCGAAATCTCAGTTATTGCATCGACGACGGAACGCCGCTGGTGCCTGTTCCTGAGGATCAGCCAACACTTGTGTCGCCTGCCTCGCAAGGCAGTGGTAGCAGCGCACCCGGTTCACAAACTTATGGCAGCTCCTGGAAGGCACCGGTTTATCAACCGCCGGGTGGGTATGTCCCACCTGGTTCAAAGGGAGGCCGCCGCAGATGGCCCTGGGTCGTTGGCATTCTCACCGTGTTGCTAATCTGCATTGTCGGATTGGGAGTGGCTGCGGCTATTATCGTTCCCCGAATGTTGCGCGCTTCAGCCAATCGAAAGCGTCCTGCGGCCAACATAAATATTGCAACCCCCGGCGACACAAACTCGAATTCGAATTCCAACCTGAACACCAACGCTAAAGAGAACTCGAACTCGAATGAGTCGGGCAATGAAGCCGTGCCTGCGCCCACTGACTACGCGGCGGTGCTTTCAGAGCTCACGGACCTGGAGCATGAATGGACGGTGGCCAATATTAATGCTGATAAGAAGGCCCTCAACAGGATTTTGGCCGATGATTACGTTGGCATCACAGATGGCAAGCAGCAGGGGAAAGCGCAGTACCTCCGAGAGATCAAACGCGATACTACAATCCAGAAGTGGGATTTCGATGACTTAAAACTTGATCTTAAGGGTGACCGAGCAACGCTTACAGGGATTGTAAAGTTTGTGGTGAATGGTCAGGAGTTACGGTTTCGCTTTTCCGATAAGTTTGTTTGGCGAGACGGCCGCTGGCAGGCTACAGCGTCGCAGGTTGATCCGATAAAATAGAAGCAGAGTCTGGAGTCCTGAGTCTAGAGTCCTGAGTCCAAGAATACCAAGGTTCTAAATCCAAAGACCAAAGACCAGAGCCCCAAGACCAAAGTCCAATTGTGAACCATGTCAATAATCACAGACGTAATCGAATCAACCAAGGCAATCATCCAGGGGATGAGCGTCACGTTGTCCTACATTCCGAAAAAGAAATGGACGGTCGAGTATCCAGACGAGCCCGTGACGGTTCAGCCGCGTTATCGTGGGCAGCATCTACTGCATGTGGACGAACTCGGCAAAGAAAAATGTGTCGCCTGCTTTCTATGCGCCGCCGCTTGCCCTTCCGAATGCATTTATATTGTCGCGAAAGACGATCCCCGTCCGGCTGAGGAACGAATCGGTGTCGACGAGCGCTACGCCGAGGTTTACAACATCGATTACGGCCGCTGCATTTTCTGCGGCTATTGTGTCGAGGCTTGTCCTAAAGACGCGATCACCCACGGGTACACGAACTTTCCGTTTACAACCGCGCCGACCTCTTAAAGACGAAAGAGGACTTGCTGATCACAACGCAAGTACAATCCAAGAACTACCGCGTTGCCTCTTCCGATGAAGATGTTGATTCGGAATACAAAGAGGTCTGAATTGAATTATCTAATCAGTTGAGGTTGGTCGCTTGACTTCACAATGAGGTTAAGAGATTCTGAGCCGTTCGAAAGCGCATTGTTCCAATCCATAAAGCCTCTTTGCGCTGCAATTCCCAATCGCATATCAGGAGGCTCTTGAGCAGCTAGCCAGGCGTGAATGCGCGCTTTAGAGATCTGCCGAGGTAAACTCTCTTTCGTCGCTTGTACACATCCAAAATAATTGTCAACACACTCAAGCAACTGGTCTGCCTGCAAGGACGCCAGGCACAAATCTTCCAACATCCCCAGGTTCTCGCCATCGGGAAAAATCATTATTCCAACTCGTTGTCACCTCGACATCCCTGCTCAAGTCCTTCCCGCGGAATAACCATCCCCACTTTGAAACAATGTCCAAACTGTCATCTCTAAGTAGTATCCTAGTTTGAGATTGTCTTAGTGGATTCTCTGTGATCTCCGTGCCTCCGTGGTGATAAAAGTGCCGAAAACCATTTCACCACGGAGGCACGGAGAACGCTGAGAGTCCGTCTGACGTGAAATTAGGACACTACCCATCTCTAGAGTTCCTTTGTTCGCTTGCAACTCTATAATATATCATGTAGCTCGATGCACGTTCCCAACTCCGCTTGCCTCCACCAATTTCATTGCTCGCTAGGTGGAAAGCATTCTAGCCGGTTGACTTTGGCAAAATAGTTATAGACCGCGCGAAGTTCATTTCCGCTGGGAGTACGATCTAAAGTCGACCCCGCAACAACTGTGGCCTTTTGTCTCCGACACGAATCGCTTCAATCGCGACACCGGCGTTCCTTCAGTCGAACCAATACCCGGCAAACGTCAAAGATTAAGAAACGCTCGCCGTAGATTGCAGCTTTCCTTCTACGGCTTCGCCGTTGAGTGGGAAGAGCAGCCTTTCGAATGGGTGCGACCGTTGCGCTTCGGAGTCACCCGCGCTTATAGCAAGGGACCAGTCGCGGAACTGCGTGCCCTTGCTGAGCTGACTCCGCTCGAGCGCGGCGGCACAAGGTTCGGTTACGAAGTCTGGATTAGGCCAAAATCGCTACTGGGTGCAATTATGATTCCACTGCAGATCAGGTTTATCAGCTCACGCAAGTTTGCCAGAGCGTTCAAGAAGTACGACGAATTAGCCTCGACTCCGGTACTTGGGCCAGAAACTCAGACGGATGTAGAGCTTTCCCCTTTAGTCATCAGTCGACTGGCGAGCATCAGGGACAAGCTCATCGCAGAACAGTCAAATCCAGTCGTTGTTGACCGACTGGTGCAATTCGTCCAACAGGCCGATGACTTTTCAGTCTCGCGAATCAGGGCCTATGAGCTAGCCGATGATTGGAAGGAATCGCGACGTGAAGTGCTGACAACCTGTCTTTATGCGACTCGGGCCGGGCTATTGGATCTGCAATGGGATCTGATTTGTCCTCTCTGCCGCGGCCCGCAGGAAACTGGTGCGTCGCTGCGCGACATCAACCCGAAAGTTCATTGCGCCACTTGCCGGATAGATTTCAACGCGAATTTTGATCGGTTTGTGGAAGTCACGTTTAAGCCGAATGCTTTGTTTCGACAGGTCGAGATCAAACAATATTGCATGGGCAGTCCGCAGAACTCACCTCACATCGTTGCCCAACAGCTGTTGCCGGCGCAGTCGAGTCGTTCACTGGCTTTACCTTTAGAACCGGGCCGCTACCGCCTGCGCGCCCTGGAATTATCGGGTGAGCAGGGAATAACAGTGACTGAAGATGGCAGGCCCTCAGCACGAATCGCCGTTTCCGGATCCGATTGGAGCCATGCGGAAATAGAGTTGGGGACCAATTCGGCGCTGCAACTGGAAAACACTACTGATGCCGAACAATTACTAATTCTTGAACGAACTGCGTGGAACGATCAGGCTGCGACCGCAGCCGAGGTAACCGCGCTGCAAGTGTTTCGTGATCTGTTTTCGAGCGAGGCTCTGCGTCCCGGTGAGCAAATCTCTGTGGGCACACTCACCATGTTGTTTACCGACCTCAAGAATTCGACCAAACTCTATCGCGAGATTGGCGATGCGACTGCCTTTGGCCGTGTCATGAACCACTTCGACGTACTCAAGAAGGAGATCGCGGACGAAGATGGCGCCATCGTAAAAACTATTGGTGACGCTGTGATGGCGGTCTTTCGGAGCCCCGCCCCGGCGTTGCGAGCCATGCTCAACGCACAGCAGATTCTGGCGACACCGCCCGGCGGCGCGATGCCTCTAACTTTGAAAGCCGGCATTCACACCGGCCCTTGCATCGCAGTTACGCTGAATGACCGCCTCGATTATTTTGGTTCCACGGTGAACATGGCAGCTCGCCTCGAGAGTCTCTCAACCGGAAATGACGTCATAGTCTCGGGCGCGGTTTATGACGATGCAGAAGTACGTGAATTGATCGGTGCAGGCAATCTGCAGGCAGCACCTTTTGAGATGGAGCTGAAAGGTTTCGTTCAGGAGCGATTCCTGTTGTGGCGCGTTGAGAGAAGGGAATCGGCCAGTCGGGCCGACATTGCCGGCGCAAATTAAGGTAACCTTTCAGATGACAGTTCTTTTAGAAGCGCGCGCAGTTTCCAAGGTCTATCAAATGGGAACGACCACTGTGGCCGCACTCGACCACGTGTCCGTCGCTATCGAAGAAGGCGGATTCGTCGCTATTCAGGGCACGTCAGGCTCAGGGAAGTCGACGCTGCTGAACATGCTCGGCGGACTAGACCATCCAACCAGTGGTGAAGTGCTATTCGCAGAAAAGCCGTTGGCTCCACTTAGCAAGAGAGAGATGGCCCGTTATCGGCGCTTCTCAGTTGGAATGATCTTCCAGAACTTTAACCTGATTCCGACGATGACAGCCCAGGAAAACGTCGGACTCGCTTTGGCGTTCGGGGGATTGCGAGGGGCCCAGAGGCGAAAGCGTTCTGAGGAGTTGTTGAGTCGGGTTGGTCTCGCGGATCGGCTAACACACCGCCCGTCTGAACTCTCCGGAGGCGAGCAGCAACGTGTTGCTATTGCGCGCGCCCTCGCTAATAACCCGAAGGCTTTACTGGCAGACGAACCAACGGGAAACCTGGATTCAACCCGTGCCCATGAATTGCTGGCTCTGTTGCGAGAAATGGTGAGTCATGATTCTTTAACAGTGCTTATGGTGACACATGATCGAGAGCTCGCGACCAGCTTTGCGGATCGCATAATTCTAATGAAAGATGGTCGCGTGATAGCGGCGGAAGGGGATCATTTCCCATTCGTCATTTGACATTTCTCATTGGACATTTAGGGCTAGCGGAATGTCGCCCCTGAATGACAAATGAGAAATGTCAAATAATGTCAAATGATAAATGGAAAATGATTGGTTTTTTGATTGAGGTATAAAGATGTCTGAGAACCACACTGAAATGACCCTCGAGGCCCTGCGCTCGGTCCCTCTATTTGCCTCCCTGGACGACAAGGCGGCGACTGAACTGCGCAGCTTGCTCAAGAGTCGCACTATTCCCAGGAAGACGAAACTCTTTCGGAAGGGCGAATTAGGTGACTCGATGTACCTAATCGAGAGTGGTCGGATCTGCATCAGCATTAAGGATGAAGAGGGAAACGATGTAACTCTGGCGGAGTTAGCGCAGGGAGACTTTTTTGGTGAGATGGCCCTTATCGACGGCAAGCAACGCTCGGCTGACGCGAGCATTATGGAAGACGCGCGCCTGGCGGTTCTGGCGCGGCCCGAGTTTCTCTCTTTTATTCGCAGCAACCCCGATGTTGCTCTGGAGATGTTGAGTGCAGTCACGCACCGTCTGCGGCGGACTGACGAACTCTTGCGTTCCAGAGTTTCGCGAAACGTCAACGATGAAGAAGAGGCGCGTATGACGATGGCGGATCGCGCTGCAGATATGATCGCGGAGTTTGGCGGTAGCTGGAAGTTTATCGGCGCTTCGATCGGACTGATTATCTTTTGGATTGTTCTGAATTCTCTGCTTATGCGGAGGTCATTTGATGCTGCGCCGTATCAAATGCTCAACCTGGTTTTGGCGGTGATCGCAGGCATGCAAGCGCCAATTATCATGATGTCGCAAAACCGTCAGGGCGAGAAAGACCGTCTGCGGGCGGACCTCGACTACCAGGTAAATCTGAAAAACGAACTCTCACTGGCCGAAGTGTTGCGGCGACTCGACGTACTTGAAAGCGAGCGCCTGCCGAAGTTGTTTGAAGAGCAGAATACGAAACTCTTAGGGTTTCAGGTTTCAGGTTCCAAGTCCCAGGCTAAGTAACGCAAGCTGTTAGCTTGCATTTCAGGTTTCAGCTTCCAAGTCCTAGCCTAGTCTAAGTAACGTAAGCTGTTAGCTTGCGTTGAAGTTTGCGGCACTCAAAACTAACGCCTTTGTCACCCGATATCCGAAATCTTGAATCTATCGTCAGCCCGAACCTGAACCTTCAACCAAAAACCTGCAACCTGAAACCTCAAACCTGAAACCCTTTTGAACAGATGATTCAAGCGATCTTTTTTGACTTTAACGGAGTAATTATCGATGACGAGCGGCTGCAAATGACCGCATATCAGGAAGTGCTTAAGCCGCATTGCATCGAGTTGACAGAAGCAGCGTATTTCAGCGCCCTTGGCATGGACGATAGAACGTTTCTGCGTACGGCATTTCAACGCGCCGGAAAAGAATTGCCGGACGCGACGTCACGAACAGTTCTCGAGGCCAAGTCGGAAATCCATCGAAGACTTATTGAAGATGAGTTGCCGTTGTTTCCGGGCGTCGTCACGTTTCTGAAAGCTACGTCGCGTCACTACGCGCTCGGTCTTGTGAGTATGGCCACGCTGAATGAAATCGAATACGTCCTGGATCGTGCACGGCTTAAGTCACTGTTTTCCGTAGTAGTAACAGCGGAGGACGTCAATATTTGTAAACCTGCACCTGATTGTTACCGGCGCGCTTTTGAGGAGTTGAACAGTAAGAGACGTGAACAACGCCTTCTTCCCTTGCTCTCGCCGGAGTGCCTGGTAGTCGAAGACTCGCCGCCCGGCATCCAATCAGGTCGCGCGGCAGGAATGCGTACCCTCGGTGTCACTAATACGGTACCCGAAGATGCGCTACGCTCAGCCGGCGCTGAGGTTGTTACGCGCAGTCTGGCAGATTGGACGCTTGATTCAGTGCGGCATGTGTATGGATCAGAATTTAGAATTTAGAATTTGGAATTTGGAATTTAGAAGAATTTAGAATTTTGCGATTTCAGATCTAGTTGTTCAATTCTGGCTTAAGAATTCAAATGCGAAGGTGCAAAAGTCTAATTGCAAAGCGGAAAGTCCCTACACAATAAATTCTAATTTCTTCTATTTCTAAATTCTAAATTCTAAATTCTAAATTCTAAATTCTAATTTCTAATTTCTAAATGGCCTTTCTAGACATTCTCCATCTAGCCCTCCGTAACCTCCGTCAGGCGAAGCTTCGTGCCGGGCTGACCGCCATGGGTGTGATCGTCGGCGTGGCGGTAATCGTCACCATGGTTTCCTTTGGTCTGGGTCTGCAACGAAACCTGTTGGCGCGCTTCAAAGCGCTGGATCTTTTCAACGAGATTAGTGTTTTTGCTTGACGACGCGGCCATCGCTGAGATCTCCAAAATTCCCGGAGTAGCGTACGTTGAACCCAACATCTCTTTGTGGATCTACATGCGCGCAAACGGTCGCGTTCAGACAAGCACGGCAGCCGGCGCAACCATTCCCAACTCTTCATCGCAGTTTCAGCAATTCGCAGCCGGCAAGATGATCAGCTCGCCCAGTGCAGACGAAGCAGTCGTCAGCGAACGCTTCACACGCGACTTTGGTTTTGAAAAACCTGCTGATGCGATTGGCAAAACCGTTGAGTTCCTGGCGCCGGAGAAAGACGAGAAGTCAGGCCAGACGAGCAATCGGCCACCCGCGCCCGCGGATGAAGAAGGCCCGACAAACTTCTTTGGCATCCCGCTCGACGACGGCGAGACTACATCAAAAGAGCAGGGGATTGCAGTGCGGGACTTTCGCATAGCCGGTGTGATGAGCACGGAAATAAAAGAAGGGCCAGGTCAGGGAGGATTCCGCGGCCTGTTACCTCCCGCATCGATTTATGTGCCATTGCCGGCGGCGAAGGAATGGGCCAAGGAACATCGTGGTCCAATGAGCAAGGTGGCTCTGGCTTTAGCTCGTGGGAGTGGACAGTTAACCGAAGGGCAGGCCGAAGGTTACGACTCGGCAATCGTGCGTGTCACGAATCCGGCGATGCTGACTGAAGTACGAAAGCATCTCACAG
>WNGE01013866.1_pt1 | contig 11372 bp, 9 predicted proteins | sample 5400651 | NCBI WGS metagenome assembly WNGE01 (sample SAMN13153370, study PRJNA577476) | soil metagenome | isolation source: 60 cm soil or saprolite under grassland replicate 2 | place: USA:California | collected 2016-06-15 | reverse complement strand
TCGTGCCGAACGGGAGGCCCTACTTCAGATAAGTCATCATGGCCCCGCGAAGCGGGCCGGACTTCCCAGCGGAGTGGGGGCGGGAGGATTCGAACCTCCGTAGGCTGAGCCGACGGGTTTACAGCCCGTTCCCTTTGGCCACTCGGGCACACCCCCGGGGCCCGGCATTGTAGCTTTGGCTTGTGGAGCGCTATGACGTCGCAATCGTCGGCGCTGGGCCTGCAGGGTCCACCGCCGCCTATCGCCTGGCCCGCTCTCGCGCGCGCGTCTTACTAATAGACAAAACTCGCTTCCCACGGGACAAGCCATGCGGCGGCGGACTGACGATGCGGGCCGTCCGTCAGTTGCCGTTCTCCGTCGAGCCCGTTGTCGAAGACCGGATCACGCGCACGCGGTGCCGGTTTCGGTACGGGCCGAAGATCGAACGGGAATCGACCCGGGTGATCTGTCTGATGACGCAGCGCCGTCGGCTCGACGCGTTCCTCGTCGAGCAGGCGGTCGCGGCGGGGGCCGAGTTTCGCGACGGCGTTCATGTCGACCTCGACTCCGAGACCGAGCTGCGTGTCGACGGCCGGCCGGTCGAGGTCGCCGCGGTGATCGGCGCCGACGGCGCCAATGGGATCACCGCTCGGTCGCTCAGGCTCGGCGGCGCGATCGTCAACGGTGTCGCGCTCGAGGGCAATCTGGCTTACGAAGAGCTTCCCGTCGGCTCGTGGCACGGCAGGCTCGTCCTCGAGCTGGGGAACGTGCCCGGCGGCTACGGCTGGATCTTCCCGAAGGGCGACCATGTCAACTTCGGAGTCGGTGGCTGGGGAGAGCAGGGCCCGCAGCTCCGCCGACACCTGCGGATCCTCTGCGAGCGCTACGGCATCGAGCTGCGGCAGCTCTCCGACCTCCGCGGCCATCGCCTGCCGATGCGACGGCCGGCGACCGTCCTCGCCCGAGGACGAGCTCTGGTGATCGGGGACGCGGCAGGCGCACTCGATCCAGTTTCCGGCGACGGCATCTATGAAGCCCTCGTCACGGCCCGGCTCGCCGCGGAGCAGACGGTCGAGCTGCTACAGGGCAGCGCCACGAGCCTCGAGCCCTACGCGGCGGCGGTCCACCGCGAGCTCGACCAGCTCGCCTCGGCGGGTTGGGGCGCCAAGCTCGCGCTCGACCGCTACCCGCGCTCGGTTTTCGCCTTGATGCGCCTTCCGGTTACGTGGCGCGTGATCGAGAAGCTCATGCTGGGCGAGGTCGCCCACCCTGGCGAGGCCCAGGGTGCCGGCCGGAGGGTGATGCAGCTGATCGAGGGCCTCGCCCGCCTGGCGCGCGACGGGCTCTGCCCATGGGACCGTCCAAAAGGCACAAGCTGGCTTAGCCACCGTTTGAACCCGTCTAAAGCAGCTGGAGGCGCCGACTCGGCGGCGCCGCATGGAGGTCACATGGGCTTTGCCCATGGGACCGTCTAAAGCACAAGCTGGGTTAGCCACCGCTTGGACCCGTCTAAAGCAGCTGGAAAGACCTGCCGATGGATGGATGGCCGCCATGGAGCTCAATCCCCTGCTCAGACGCGCCGTGGAACTCGGCGCCAGCGACATCCACCTGAAGGTCGGCCTCCCGCCGATCCTCCGGCGCGACGGCGTGCTCAGCCCGCTGGAGGAGTCCGCGATCTTGGTCGACCGGGACATGGAGTCCCTGATCGAGCTGGTGGGGAAGCGCTCGCCCGAGCGCTTCGAGACCTTCAAGCAGACGGGCGATCTCGACATCGCCTACCAGGACGACGATCTCCCGCGGTTTCGCGTCAACGCCTTCAGGCAGCGCGGACACATCTCGTTCGCTTTCCGCGTGATCCCGAAGAACGTTCCGAACTTCGAGATGCTCGGCCTCCCCGATGGCATTCGCCGCCTCGCCGAAGAGCACCGCGGGCTGGTGTTGGTTACCGGAGCAACGGGCTCGGGCAAGTCGACGACGCTCGCCGCAATGGTCGATCACATCAACCGCTCGCGGCAGCAGCACATCGTCACGATCGAGGACCCGATCGAGATCCTGCACAGCGACCACCTGTGCATCGTCAACCAGCGCGAGGTCGGCCTCGACACCACCGACTTCATGCAGGCGCTGCGACGCGCGCTTCGCCAGGACCCGGACGTGATTCTGATCGGCGAGCTGCGCGACGCCGAGACCGCGCAGACTGCGCTGCAGGCTGCCGAGTCGGGCCACCTCGTCCTATCGACGCTTCACACCGTCGATGCTGCGGAAACGATCGGCCGTATGGTCGAGTTCTTCCCCGAAGGAAAGCAGCAGATGATCCGCTCGATCATGGCGGGCGTCTTGCGCGGCGTCGTCAGCCAGCGTCTCCTTCCACGTGTCGACGGCGGTCGAATCGCCGCAGTCGAGGTGATGGTGACCAACACGCGCATCGCCGACCTCATCCGCGACAACCAGCCCGAGGCGATCACCGACGCGATCGAGGAGGGCTCGTTCTTCGACATGCAGTCCTTCTCGAAGGCGCTGATCGATCTCGTCGTCTCGGGTCAGGTCGATCAGGAGGTCGCAGCGAACGCAGCCTCGAACCGGCACGACTTCCTCGTCACGCTCGAACGGGCGCTGAAGCAGCAGAAGGCAGACGTCGCGGCTGAGACCAAGGCCGAGGAAGAGCAAGCGCGCGAGCAGGAGCCAGAGCCAGGGGTTCCGGCGCTTCGTCTCGCCAAAGCCGGAGACTGATGCGCCTTCTCGTCGTTGCGGCGATCGGCCTCGCGTTGCTCGCAGGCTCGGCCCGAGCAGCGGGCCCTCCCGTGCTCGGTTTCTCCATCTCCTCCGGAGCCCAGCCCGGACTCCAACACGTGTCCTTGCCGAGTGCGTCGGCGCCGAATGCGCCGGGCTCGATCTCGGTCCCGTCTCCTTCACGTCTCCACCCGCAACCCCCCAACGGTTGCCGCTCTCGACCCTGCACGTACTCTGGCAGCAGGCAGGCGCCGCGTACGGGATCCCGTGGCAGGTGCTCGCCTCGATCAACAAGATCGAGTCGAACTTCGGCCAGAACATGGGACCGAGCTCGGCCGGGGCGGTGGGCTGGATGCAGTTCATGCCCTCGACCTGGTTGCGCTGGGGCGTGGACGCGGACGGCGACGGGATCGCAGATCCGTGGAACGCAACCGACGCCGTCTACGCGGCCGCGCGCTATCTCGCCGCCGCCGGCGGTCAGACCGATATTTCGCGCGGCGTCTTCGCGTACAACCATGCGGACTGGTACGTCCGCGAGGTGCTCGATCTCGCGCAGGTCTACGGCCGGGGCGGGATCACCCAGACCGTCGATCTGCAGCAGCTCCCGACGCGAGGTCGTTCGCGCCAACGAACTGCTCGTGGCCGCACAAGGTCAGGAGCAACAACTCCGGAACGTGTCGCAGGATCTGCACGAACGAGTCGAGGCGGCAACATTGCTCTCGGATCGTCTGGCTGCGGAGCGGCGCGCCGTTCTCTACGACGCGCACGTCGAGGAGGCCCGCGCTGCCACCGACGCCGCGCGCGCGAACCTGGAGCAGGCGCAGTCCTCGCTCGTGACCGCGACGCAGAGCGCCCAGGCTCCGTCATTCGCGCCGGGGGTCGGGACGCTGATGGGAGGGGCCTCCTATCACGACAACTACGTCTTCCCCGTGGGCGGCGGGCCGCAGTTGGTCTCGGTCGCCCACACGCATCACGACTACCCCGCAGCGGACATCGCCGCCCCGGAGGGATCGCCGGTCTACGCCATCTCGAACGCCGTCGTGCTGAACGCCTGGCACACCGTTGACCCGCGCTGCGGCATCGGCATGACGATCCGCACGCAGGACGGGCTCGTGTGGACGTATTGCCACCTCGCTTTCCTCGAGCCCTCGGTCGTGGACGGGGTCTCCCTGGCGGCCGGAACGCAGGTCGGGCTCGTCGGCTCGACCGGGCACGCGAGCGGCCCGCACCTGCACCTGCAGCTGCAGCCGCCGACCGAATTCCCGCAGAACCAGCCCTGGTTCCAGAGCTTCGCGGGCAGCGCCTTCAAGTGGCAGGACGCGCCGACGCCCCTGGAATTGCCCGACGCGACTCCAATCGCGCCGCGCGTCTTCGCCGTCGTCCCTGATTCGAGGGATGCCGTGATCGGCTTCACCCGTGGTGGGGCTTGAGTCCAAGCCGCTTTCTGCCGATTCGCGAAGCATGGCTCTGCGGATAGCCACCCGCTTGCCGCGCCTTGCGATTGTGGGCGTGGTCCTGCTGCTCGCCAGCGCGACTCTCGCGGTCGGCGCAGCGAAGCGTCTGACCGCGGTCCCGCAGGGCGCTCCGGCGCCGGTCGCCGCCGCCACGCTGGTCGTTCCCGACCTGTCCGGCCAGGCCTTCGTCTTCGCCAAGGGAACGCTCGAGGACACCGGGTTCGCCTGGCAGGTCATCGGCTCCGTGCGCGGGTACGCGGCCAACAAGATCGCGCGCCAGTCACCGCCCGCCGGGACGCGAGTTCGCGACACCGGTGCGCCAACCATTTCGGTGACCTTGAAGCGCACCCCGTACCCTCAGAAGGGCAGTCCCGAGGACGTCTCGCCGTACGTCGGCACCTCCGTCCAGCCCATCGGTCTCGCGTCGACCTCCGTCACTCCGGCTGCGCCCGTTCCCGCCGCTCCCAAGGCAGCCCAGACGAAGCCCGCAACAAAGACGGCAGAGCCGAAGCCCGCAACGGACACGGCCAAGCGGCCGCCCGCGTTCTTCGTGACCGGCGCACCGACTGAACCACTGAAGGAGATGCCGCTGACGCAGCGGGCCGAGCTGCTTTCGTCGTGGATCGGCGCGCATCCGAAGACGAAGGCGAACGTGCGCCACTACCTCTACCAGCACAGCTGGATCGTCACCGGCGCGTCGTTCGGCTGGTGGCACGGAGCCGAAGCGCTCCGGAAGCTGATCGCCGTCGACCAAACCGTGCAGCAGCGTTGGGGCATCGGTAAGAAGAGCGAGTTCGTCGCCCGCAGAGCGCTCGCGGACGTCGAGGCGAGAATCAAGTGATCAAGCGTCTCCGCGCCTTGCGCGTCAGGGGAGAGGCCGGCTACAGCCTCATCGAGATGATCACGGTGATGATGATCATGAGCGTGGTCTTCGCAGGGATCACGGCGGTCTTCGTCGCCGGCTCGAAGGCCCAGGCCGAACAGGACCGCCGCTTCCAGGCGCAGGTGACGACCAGGCTGGCGCTCGACAAGATCCGCCGCGACATTCACTGCGCCAACGACGTCACCCCGTATGCGAAGACGGCCGTGACGTTGAAGATCTCGTCGGGCTGCGGGGGCGACGTCAGCTGGTGCACGGCAGCGGTCTCCGGCTACACCAACCGCTACCGGCTGTACAGGCAGGCCGGCACCACCTGTAATTCGGCGACCGGGGTGAAGTTCGCAGACTTTCTGACGAGCGGCGAGGTCTTTCCGGATTTCTCCCACGTCACCGGGTGCCTTTGCCTCGCGTCACTTCAGGTCGATTTCCCGGTCAGCGTGAAGGGGACGAGCCGCGGTGCCTACGAGTTGACGGACACCATCTTCCTCCGGAACAGCACGAGGATCTGAACGATGGCCGACCGACTGACAGATCGCTTTCGCCGAGTGCTGCAAGACCAGCGAGGTTTCGCGCTGGTGATTGCGCTCGGCGTGACGGTGGTGTTGAGCATGACCGTCGTGACCGTGATCGAGGCGGCGCGGTCCAATCAGCGCAGCTCGACCATGAGCAGCGGCCGGATGTCTGCGTACGACCTCGCCGAGGCGGGGCTCAACAACGCGATGTCGGTTCTGCGCCTGCCGACGAACAACGCGCTCGACAGGTACGTCTTCTGTCCGGCCGTCGTACCGCCGGCTCCGCCCCCGACCTTGCCCTGCACCAATACCAACACCTACTCATCGGGAACGGTCAGCTGGTACGGCAACCTCTACCAGAACCCCGCGGCGGGAACCGCGTACTGGGACATCTTCTCGACGGGCCACGTGCGCAATCCCTTCGGAGGCGCCGACTACCAGAAGACGATCCGCGCGACCATTCCGGTCGTTCCCGTCACCACACAGCCTCTGAACAACCCGTCCTGGAATTACATCTTCTCGCGCGCCCCCGGAACGGGTGTGGCGTTCAGCGGCTGCGACATGACCCTGGCGAACAGCGTGGACGTCACGGCACCGCTCTACGTCATGGGCAATCTCTGTCTCCAGAACACCGCAACGATCAGCAAGGGCCCTCTGATCGTGAAGGGATCTCTGGATCAGCAGGCCACCAATAACCATGTCGGTGCTGCGGGGGCGGACATCAACGAGGCCCACATCGGCAAGGGTTGCCGCTACAAAGCTCAGGCGTCACACAATCCGTGTGTCTACGGCGCCGCAGGGACGACGCCCGTTCGCGACAATATCTGGGCAACCATCCTCGACGCGACGCCGCCTACCGTAACGGCGCCGACCGTCCAGTGGAACGACTGGTATCTGAACGCCAGCCCCGGCCCGTACTTCCCCTGCGCGGCTCCGCAGGCGGGCGAACCGGCGAACCCGACGTTCGCCTTCGACAACCCCGTCACCACGATGAGCGACACCGATGCGAACAAGCTCACGTACAAAAACGACAACCAGGGGATCGCCAACCTCACCCCGGGGAGCTCGTACACGTGCAAGACCGTCAACGGCCAAATCTCCTGGGACTATCCCAGCAAGGTCATGACCCTCTCGGGCACGATCTTCATCGACGGGAGCGCGAAGGTGGACATCGGCGGCGTCGTTCGCTACCGCGGGCAGGCGACGATCTACACGTCCGGATCGGTGCTGATCAAGAACACGAGCCTCTGCGGCTACAGCTCTGGCCCGAGCTGCACCGTCGGCAGCTGGGACTCGACGCAAGACCTGCTCGGCTGGGTCGTCAACGGCAACGGTTCCGTAGCGGCCGACAATCAGGTGTCCCCTGGAGACGGCGCCCAGTTCATCAGCTCGTACTTCCAGGGCGCCGTCTATGCGACGAACGTGGTCGACATCGGGACGACAGCGATCGTCGACGGCCCGCTCGATGGGTCGACCGTCATCCTCGGACAGTCGTCGAACTCGACGTTCAACGGCTTCACCTTCGTGCCGGTGGGAATGCCCGGCAACCCGACGGTCTATGCGCTCGCTCAGACGCCCCAGATGACGGGCGGATAGGGACGCTCCTTCCGTAGAAGGGTCGGCCGTCTCTCATCCCTCAACTCAGGGACTCAGGCTGCCGATGATGAGCACGTGGGTTTCGCTCTTGCAGCGGTCGCATTCGCCCCAGGCCTCGCGCTGGGAAGCTTTCTGAACGTCGTCGCCGCGCGCGTTCCGTTGCGCCGGTCGATCGTGCGGCCGCCGTCGGCGTGCGCCTCGTGCGGCCAGGAGATCAGCTGGTACGACAACGTGCCGCTCCTCTCCTACGTCCTGCTGCGCGCCCGCTGTCGTCATTGTCAGGTGCGCATTTCCCTCGTCTACCCGGCGGTGGAGCTCGTCACGGGATTGCTGATCGCCGGCTGCGTGCTCGCCTTCGGTTTGACAGCCCAGGCCGCAGTGGCCGCGGTGTTCTGTGCGGTGCTCGTAGCCGTCTCGGCGATCGACCTCGAGCACCGGATCATTCCCAACCGGATCGTTCTGCCCGCGACGGTCGTCGTGCTTGCCGCGAATACGGCACGCGATCTCAGTCCGGAGTGGGCGCTCGCCGCGCTTGGCGCCTCGGGCTTTCTGTTCGCGGCGGCACTGGTCTATCCCGGCGGGATGGGCATGGGCGACGTGAAGCTGGCCCTATTGATGGGTGCGGGGCTCGGACGCACGGTTCCGGTTGCCCTCATGGCCGGGATGCTGGCCGCGATGGTGCCCAGCGTTGGGTTGCTGATCCGCCACGGCTCGAAGGCCCGCAAGATGGGAATCCCGTTCGGCCCGTTCCTTGCGATCGGCTCGGTCGTCGCCCTGTTCTGGGGCCACGACATTCTGCACGTGTACTTCTCGACGCTCCGTTAGTGTTGCGACCCCAGGGCTCGCCCGAGACGGCTCGCGGGCAGCCGGGCCGGCAACTCTTTGAGCACCAGCCCTGCGCCGACGAGGACGAGCGCCTCGACTTCGAGCCAGTACCAGCCGAAGGAAACCGGATCGAGCAGGAGCCGGACGAGCGCGACGGCGAGCGGCACGAGCCACACCGCATGCACGCTGCGACGCAATGCACGAGCGAGGGCCGCTCCGGCGGCGACGGCGAGCGAGGCTTGCGCGAGCCTGAGCGACCAGCCGAAGTGGGTGCCGGGCCCGACTACGAGGCCGACGAGGGTCCCGGACGTGGCCTGCCATTCGTGGTCGAACATCCGCAACGTGCCCGCAAGCGTGAACGGCGCGAGCAGCGCCGCCACGACCACGCCCTGGACGCAGGCGCCGGCGAGTGCGCGCGTCAACCTGGGAGCCAGGAGTAGGACCGCCACGCCGAGCACACCCCACAGCTCGAAGCCCGCGGAGAGGCCGACGAGCGCTCCCGCTCGAAACACTCGATCCTCGCGCGCCCAGAGCCCGGCGAGCACCCAGAGGAGCGGAACGATCGCCTCCGCGGGGTGGCCGTAGACGAACGCGATGTGCGTCAGACCCGCCGCGACTGCCAGCAGGCCGATCGCGAGCCGGGTCCGGTCGGAGAGCCCGAGCCGGCCGAGCACGAAGAGAAGCAGCGCCGTAACGCCGAGCTCGATCAGGAACGCGAGCGCCGCGAGGTCGCGCACGGCCCCGAACACCGCCAACTGGAGGGGGCCGGATTGCAGCTGCGGGTCGGCGAAGGTGTCCGCCCAGCCGCCAGAAAGAAGCTGCTCGCCCTTGTGGACGAAGTAGACGAGGTCGCCGGAGTCCGTCCCTCGATCGAGGTAGGCAAGGCCGGCGGCCGGAGCGAGGACGGGTAACCAGAGCCGGGCGAGCGGGGAACGGAGGAAGTCCCTCATCAAGGGCGATATCGGCCCCTGGACGAGGGAGGTTGAGGGAGGCGGGATCAAGGGACGGGGGGCTCCTGCCGATACCTCGAACGAGGGATAACGTGGACATCGAACGCCCACCGAATCTGCGCACTCCGGGAACCGAGCCCGGACCTGCGACGGCGCCTGGTGGCGCCGGCATCGGCGGCCCGCCGCCGCCGATCAACGCGCTCGCGGAGCTTGTCGCGGACCTGATCGCCGCTACCGGCCTGGTCCCGGCCGACAAGCTCGTCCAGGTCCGAAGCGCTGCGGGGATGGGTTCATTTGCCCATGCCCTGGTGGAGCAGAACGTCGCCTCCAGCGAGGGGCTTGCCCGCACGCTTGCGGCCCGGTACCAGATGTCACTCGTCGACCTGGCCCTGACCGGAGTCCAGGAGGGGGCGAGCGGCGAGATCGCGCTTCACGTCCTCGAGCGCGTGGTTGCGATCCCGTACGCACTCGACAACGGAACGCTCAAGGTCGCCATAGGCGATCCCGGCAACATCCAGGGAATCGACGAGCTCCGACTGGCCACGCGCCATCCGCTCGAGGTTGGCGTGGCGGCCCGCGACGACATCTTCGTCGAGCTCCGTCGACTTGCCCGCGCCTCCGAGGCGTTCGGCGCCCGAGCCGCCGCCGAAGGCGAGCTGGAGCTGCTCGAAGAGGAAGAGGAGGAGACCGACGACCTCGAGATCGACGACGGCATCTCCGATGCGCCGCTCGTTCGGCTCGTCAACTCCGTGATCTTCCAGGCCGCCGAGGACGGGGCCTCCGACGTCCACTTCGAGCCGCAGGAGGACGCGCTGCTCGTCCGCTTCCGCGTCGACGGCGTGCTGCACGAGGTTCAGCGGATCCCGAAGCGGATGATGCCGGGGGTCCTCACCCGCCTGAAGGTGCTCGCGAAGCTGGACATCGCCGAGCGACGCAAGCCCCAGGACGGACGCATCTCACTCAACGCCGCAGCTGCAGGCCGCACCCTGGATGTTCGTGTCGCCACGCTGCCGACGGTCGAGGGCGAGTCGATCGTCATGCGCCTGCTCGACAAGTCGAAGCAGGCGCCAACGCTCACGGAGCTCGGCATGGCCGAGGACATGCGGACCAGGCTCGAGGCGCTGATCCGCCGTCCGACCGGCGCCGTGCTCGTCACGGGACCGACGGGCTCCGGTAAGTCGACGACGCTTTACGCGGCGCTCACGGAGATCAACCGCCCGGAGATCAACATCATCACGGTCGAGGATCCGGTCGAGTACCGGCTCAGCGGCGTCAACCAGGTGCAGATCAATATCCGCGCGGGCCTCACGTTTGCGGCCGCGCTGCGGTCGATCCTCCGTTCCGACCCCGACGTTGTGATGGTGGGCGAGATCCGCGACGGCGAGACGGCCAAGATCTCGATCGAGGCGGCTCTCACCGGCCACCTCGTCCTCTCGACTCTGCACACCAACGACGCGCCTCAGGTGCTGACGCGGCTGAACGAGATGGGTGTCGAGCCATTCCTCACGGGCGCGGCAGTCTCGGCCGTGATCGCGCAGCGCCTCGCGCGGAAGCTCTGTTCGCACTGCTGCGAGATGTACACGCCCTCCGTCGACGAGCTGCTGAACGCGCGTGTCTCCCCGGACGTCGCCGCGGCCGCCGACGGGATGGCCTTCTACCGCAAGAAGGGCTGCCCGCGTTGCGGCCAGACGGGCTACAAGGGCCGGATCGGCGTCTTCCAGCTGCTCGAGATGAGCGAGCGGTTGGAGCAGCTCGCAGTCCAGAAGGCGACGCGCGAAGACATCGAGCGCCAGGCAATCGAGGAAGGCATGCGCACCCTCTGGGACGACGGCCTCGCCAAAGTAGCCTCAGGCCTGACGTCGATCGAAGAGCTCGCGCGAGTCTCGCTCTAGCAAAGAAAAAGGGACAGACCCCTGCGGGGTCTGTCCCTTGTTTGGTTGGGACGGTCGTCCACCACCAAGACGGCGAAGTCGTCTTAGCGATGGCCGAACTGATGCGACGCCGCGACGGCCGTAGGCCGCCACGGCGCGCACGGTTCCGCACAAGACGGCTTCACCCAAAGCGCAATCCGCGGACGCGCGAGACCGCGCTCTTGTGCGTCCGCGGCGAAACCGAAGCACCCGCGCGAAAGCGAAGCTTTCGCGCGGACCTACTGGGCGTGGACGTCGCAGCCGAGGACCATTAGGGCCTCGACCGCTTCGGTCACGAAGGCGGTTGCCTGGTGGGCGTCCGCGAAGGTGTAGGGCCCGGGACGTACGGCCTCGGTGTTGCGTCCGCCCTGCGGATAGACCTCCGCCTCGACCTGGCACGAGTCGCCGTAGTCGACGGCGCGGAGGACGGCGACCGACCTGCCGTCCTTGCGTGCGTGGCGGACGAAGAGCTCGCGGCCCGTCGTCGGCGCTGCCGGCCCGGCCACGCCGGGAGTTCGCAGACCGCCGACCGGTGC
>WNGE01026610.1_pt1 | contig 11373 bp, 12 predicted proteins | sample 5400651 | NCBI WGS metagenome assembly WNGE01 (sample SAMN13153370, study PRJNA577476) | soil metagenome | isolation source: 60 cm soil or saprolite under grassland replicate 2 | place: USA:California | collected 2016-06-15 | reverse complement strand
GCCGCCCGTCGCGCAGTGCCTAACTCGCGAGCTTGTCCGCCCTGGAGTCAAGGAGATCAAGAAGGTGAGCAACGGCTGACGCCTCTTCTGTGAGGCGCTCCTGTTCTCCTGGCGCCACGATCGCCCCCGATTCAATCCTTCCCAACACCTCCTCGTACCATGCGAGATACTCGCGGAGCTGGGGGCGGATATCGGGTCGCGTTTCCTCGGGCATCCCTCCGAGTGTATGCCCGTCGCCCACCGCCTCCACCATCCCGCGAAGAACGCAGCGTCGGAGCTGCTTTCGCCTGGGGCTGACGGCCTCACGGGGAGAGGGCGGTCAGTTCGGGCTCTCTTCGATTTGCCAGTCGCCAAACGTGTCGACCAGCCGCACAGGGGATGACCCGCCGCCCACAAGTCACCCTAAAGAGTTAGGCCTGACTTGCCGATTCCCATGGGCAGCGGGGCGACTATAGGGGGACCGAGGGGGGCCGCAGCCCTTGAGTTCTCGGCAGTCGCCCCGCGTGACTTCGTACACCGAAAGCATCCCGGTCCCTGGTGCGATGCGCACGCAGATGCGACGGAGTTGTCCTGCCTCCGATGTCTGTCTGCGGGCCAGTTGTGGGCCGCCAGTGCGGGCCAGTCTCATGCGGGTTTCTGCGGACTTGTGCGGACAGCGAGAGGGACGAGAGAGCTGCCGCTGTCGTCCCGAACCCGCTGCTAATCGGCTGCCTTTGGCTTAGTTAGCGGCGGGGGTGAGATTTGAACTCACGGACCGCCTTGCGGCGGTCAGCGGTTTTCAAGACCGCCCCGTTCGACCGCTCCGGCACCCCGCCGTCGCGACAGCGTAGCCGGGCGTTTGGCGGGTGTTCTCAGCGTCCATGGTGAAAGCGTGGCTCGCAGTCGGAGATCCCAGTGGCGGCAGGGGACGCGCCGGCACCTCTTGCACGAGCTCGCGCGCCGCCTAGCGGAGCACGAGCTCACGATCTACGCCTCCGCGATCGCGTTCCGCGCGCTCGCGGCGCTGATTCCGCTCGTTCTCCTGGGGCTTGGACTGCTCGGCTCGCTCGGCCTGAAGGACACATGGCCAGACTCGATCGCGCCGGCGATCAAGCCCCGCGTCACCCAGCCGGTCTTCAACGCGATCAACGCATCCGTGGAGAAGATCCTGTCGAACGGCAGCGCGTCGCTGATCACCTTTGCGGCAGCTCTCGTCGTCTGGGACCTGGCGATCGGGGTGAGCGCGGTCATGCACGCGCTGAACCGCGTGCACGACGTCGAGGAGCATCGCCCGCGGTTGCATCGCCTCGCGACTGCCGTCGGTCTCGCCGTTGCGGTCGGCATCTGCCTCGTCGGCGTCGCATTGCTGCTGATCGCCGGCCCGCGGGCCAGCGGAGCCTTCAACGTCATCTTCGGGATCGGCCGCTGGCTACTCGCACCGCTGCTCCTCGGCCTGGGTGTGGGAGTGCTCGTGCGGCTGGCGCCGGCCCAGAAGCCCGGGGCGCGGTGGGCGAGCGCAGGCTCGCTCCTCGTCATAGGCGTCTGGATCATCGCCACCGTGCTCTTTCGCTTCTGGGTCACGACGGTTGCGAACTTCAAGAGCGCGATCGGCAGCCTGACGGGGCTGCTCCTGCTGACGGTGTACCTCTTCGTGTCTGCGGCGATCTTCCTCGTCGGCGCCGAGGTGGACGAGCTCCTGCGGAAGGAAACGCAGGGGCGCGGCCTCGCGCTGTCGGACCTGTTTCGGCGTTGACTATGCGGGCGTGCGCTCGGCGCCGAGCTTTCGCGGCGCGCCGAATTCCTGCAGCGACTCGGGGATCCCGATCGAGCCGTCCGACTCCTGGAAGTTCTCCATGATCGCCAGCATCGCGCGCGCCGTCACCGCAGTGCCGTTCAGCGTGTGGACGGGCTCGAGCTGTTTCGCGTCACGCCTGAAGCGGATCTCGAGCCGGCGTGCCTGGTAATCGGTGGTGTTCGAGGTCGAGGTGATCTCCCGGTACCGCTCCTGGCCCGGGAACCACGCCTCGATGTCGTACTTCTTCGCCGCCGCAGCGCCCAGGTCGCCGGCTGCGATGTTCACGACGCGGTAGGGAAGCTAAGCAGGTCGAATAGCCGGCGTACCGAACGGGCAATTCATCTACCTCGAGGATTTCGCCGGCGTGCATCGCCGCGATCGGCACCTCCGACGTCCCGACGAGATAGAGGTCGTCGCGTTCGACCGCGTAGATGTTCACCTCCTCCGTCGGAAAGAACCCGGTCCCGTACATCGCCTCGTTCCGTACGAGCACGGGCGGAAGCACCGGCGTGAAGCCACGCGCGACGAGCCGGTCGAGAGCGAACCGGTACAGCGCGAGCTCGAGTAGCGCGACGTCGCCGATGCGGTACGCGAAGCGCGAGCCCGACACCTTCGCCGCCCGTTCGAGATCGATCCAGCCGTATACCTCGGCGAGCTCGAGGTGATCGCGCGTCGGGAAGGCGAACGAGGGAGGATCGCCCCAGCGCCGGATCTCGACAGCTTCCTCCTCGCTGAAGCCGTCCGGCGTCGCCTCGTCGGGCGGGTTCGGCACACGCACCAGCAACTCTCTCCGCTGCTCCTCGGCGGTCGCGAGCTGACGCTCCAGGTTCTGGAGCTCCTCCTTGACCCGTTCCAGCTCCTGCAGCTGCTCCGGCGTCGGCTTGCCCTTCACCTTGCGGGCGGCGCGCAGCTCCTCGACACGCGGTTGCACCTCGCGCACCGCTTCGTCGGCCGCGAGCAGCTCGTCGAACAGGTCCGCCGCGCCTTTACGCGCGAGCGCCGCGCGAAAGGCATCGGGGTCGTTGCGTGCCGCGCGGAGGTCGATCATGCGCGGGAGTCTAGGTAGGCCTCCAGCACCTGGGCGACTCCCTCGTCGTCCACCGACGGGCAGACGAAGTCCGCGAGCTCTTTCACCAGGTCGTGGGCGTTCTCCACCGCGACCCCGTAGCCCGCCCAGTCGACGAGCTCGATGTCGTTCTCCCCGTCCCCGAAGGCAACGGTCCTCTCCCGCGTGAACCCGAGGTGCTCGGAGACGAAGTCCAGCCCGGCGGCCTTCGTCACGTTGGGCGAGGCGAATTCGAGGAAGTAGGGCAACGACTTCGAGATGTACAGCCGCCCATCGAAACGGTCGAGCATGCGCTGCTTGAGCGCGTCGAGGATGTCGGGGTCGTCGATCACGACAAGCTTGGTCGGCGGTTCCTCGAGCCAGGCGAGCAGATCTCCGACCGGGTGCAGCTCCAGGTGCTGGAAGCCGGCGTAGCGGCGCGCCTCAGGCGTGATCTGCGCGACGTACAGCTCGTCGCCGACGTAGCAGTTGAGTCCGAAGCCTTCTTCGTTGAGGGCGGCGATCGTCTCGCGGGCCAGCTCGAGCGGGATCGGCTCGTGACGCAGCCAGCGTCCGCTGACGGGCTCGGCGACGACCGCTCCCTGGTAGCAGACGACGGGATCGTCGAGCCCGGCTTCGAGCGCGTAGGGCCGCGCGGCCTGGAACATGCGACCGGTGACGAGCACGAAGTAGATCCCGGCGGCGTGCGTCGCCTCGATCGCAGCGCGGGTGCGCGCATGCAGCCGCGCGTCCTCGCCGATCAGCGTCCGGTCGAGATCGCACGCGACCGCCTCGACGTCAGGGGGGAAATCGCGTGGGAGGTTCAGCCCTGCGGCTTGCTGAGGAAGTCGACGAGGTCCTTCAGATCCGACGGCGGCAGCGATGCGTACGACTTCGGCATCACGTTCTTCGGATAGCCCTTCTGGACGTACTTGTTCGGATCGACGATCGAGTCGTGCACGAACGTGGCGAGCGGCTGCTTTGCCGTTTTGGCGTACTCGGGGAGCTTGTCGAGATCCGGCCCGATGTTCCCGTTCGCTTCGGGGCCCGCCGGTGCGTAGGTATGGCAGGCGCCGCAGCCCTGGTTGATGAAGATCGCCTTGCCGGGCGCTTCGGTCTTGATCGTCCCGACCACCGACTTCGGCTTCGGCGAGACGACGCCCTCGTTGCCGCAGCCGGCCACCAGGAGCACGGCGACGATGCAAGCGGCGGACAGAGCTCCCCGGCGCATGGGGCGCGAGTCTACTGACTCGAACCGCAGCAGAGCCAAGCAGCCGAGCGCGCCGAGACCGATCACGTCGACCGGTGTGTCGTTGACGAGGAGCGAGACTGCGAGCGCAACGAGCATCGCGTCCACGGAGGCACGGCGCGGTCTTCTCGTGGCGATCCAGACGAGCACGGCAAGGCAACCGACGAAGAGCGTGATCTTGTACCAGGCCTTCGTCGCCGAGGCCCAGGAAAGATGTAGTCGGTGTCCGAGGTCGCCGAGCAGTGAGCCTGGACCGGTTCCGACGGCTCGCGTCACGTGGCTGGAGCCGCCCAGGGCTGCATCGAGCCCGATGACCGCCAGCACCACCACTACGACCGCGGCCGACGCGAGCGCCGTGCGTCGCCAGGTGAGGGGAATGTCGCGGAGCCGGAGCGCGAGCACCGCGAGCGCAACCGCGAACACGACCAGTCCACCGCCGTCTGCGCCCGCCTTGCTCCACGCCACCGTGACGAGGCCAAGGGCGCCCAGCGGAAGGAGCCAGGGAAGCCCTGCAACCACGATGGCCGCGATGAACGGCGTGAGCATAAGCGTCTCGAGCTGGTTCCCGATTCCGTAAAAGCGGCCGCCGCCGTCGGGACGGGCACCCAGCACCGCGAGCGAGTTCGTCTCCGTGGAGAGCGTGAGCACGGCGAGATAGGCGCAGAGAAAGACGGCGACGCTGATCGGAATGAGCAGGCGTCGGCGAGACCCGATGAGCGCAAGGCCGATCGTGAGCCCGACCATCGCGGGGATCACGATCCAGAACCTCGTTGCGCCTGCCCAGGACAGGAGCAGCGATCCGGCGATCGCCGCCGCACCGCCGACCACGGCCGCCGTCGGGACGGCGGCGACGAGCGCCAGCGCAGTGAGGATCACCGCCGTCTCCACCCACCCGCGGTCGCGGTGGACGCGCGTCAGACGCTTGTCGAGTGAGGTCAGGTCGGACCTCGCATCCGGGTCCCGCTCGGCTCGGATCGGCGGTGAGCGACCCTGCTGCAGCGCGACGAGCGTCGGTGCGATGTCCGTGACCGGTACGAGGCCGCGGATCCGCGTCGCGTCCGAGGTGAGGATGCCGCGATACCCGGTCGCGGCGATCGCCACGAAGTACCGCCGTGTGTTGTGGTGCTTGCCAGGTGACGGGACGACGACGTATGCCGCCGGGACAGTCGGCCGAGCGGGGACGCCGAAGACGACGTCGACCAGGATTTTTCCCGTGGGTTTGCCGCCGAGCAGGGCGTTTTCGACCTTCCCGGTTTGCAACGAGGCGAGCGCGCCCTCGCGGCTCACGATTCCTCCTGCTCCGGGCACATACAGGCCGGTCGCCATCCCGCCGGCGATCGAGCTCCCGGATTTCACCACGTAGATCACGGGCCGGGCGGCCTGGGCTGTTGAGCTGGCGTTAAGGAGTCCCGCAGCTACGATCGCCGTGGCTACGATTCCTCTCGTAAACCTCGCCTCCAAGGAGAGCGATTCTCGATGAAACGCAGGTCCTACGGGCGCGACGCCGGTCTGTCGCTGCGAATGCTCCTCACGGGCTCACTGCTCGGGCTTCTGTACGTCGTCTTCGCCGTCGTGCTGTTCCAGGTCTTGAGCGTCGGTCTCGTCCCGATGATCGTGATCGTGGTGGGGCTCGCCTTCTTCCAGTACTACACCTCCGACAAGCTCGCCCTGGCGGCGTCCGGCGCGAAGGTCGTCGAGCGCGAGCAGGCGCCCGAGTTGCACGACATGATCGAGCGGCTCTGCGCCATGGCAGACCTGCCGAAGCCTCGGGTCGCGATCATCGACAGCGACGTCCCGAACGCCTTCGCCACAGGTCGTAGCCCCAAGCACGCGGCCGTGGCCGTGACCCGCGGCCTCTGGCAGCGGCTCGAGCCGCAGGAGATCGAGGGCGTCCTGGCACACGAGCTCTCGCACGTGGCGAATCGCGACGTCCTGATCATGACCGTGGCGAGCTTCTTCGCCATGCTCGCGGGCCTGCTCACGCGCTTTGGGATCTACGGAGGCATGTTCGGCGGCGGCCGCAGTCGCGATAACAATGCCGTGCCGATCTGGCTGATCGTGCTACTCGTGTCCGTCGTCACCTACTTCCTCTCCCAGATCCTGATCCTCGCCATCTCGCGCTACCGCGAGTTCGCGGCCGACCGGGGCTCGGCGCTGATCACCGGTGCGCCGGAGCACCTGATGAGCGCGCTCCAGAAGATCTCGAGCGACATGTTCAGGATCCCTCAGCGCGACCTGCGCGAGGTGGAGAGCATGAACGCGTTCTTCATCATCCCAACGAACGTCAAGGGATCCGTGAGCCAGCTCTTCCGGACCCACCCGCCGCTCGAGAAGCGACTGGCCGCCCTCTCCGAGATCGCGCGCGAGATGGGCCGACCCGTCACCTAGTCTTCGGCGCCGTGAGGCGGAAGACCCTCGGGCGCGACTTCGGGCTGTTGGTCCGGATGCTGGTTGTGGCGACGATCCTCGTCGTCTTGTACGCAGCGTTGTTGTTCGTCGCCTTCAAGTTCGCATGGAGCGAGAGGTCTGACCTGCGGGCGTGGCTCGTCCCGCTCGTGGTGATCCTCGGGATCTATGGGCACTATCGAGGCGCCGACCGGATGGCCCTGGCAGCGATCCGGGCCTCTGAGGTCGGGTCCGAGGACGAGCCCGAGCTCTTTGCGCTCGTCGAAAAGCTGAGCACGCTCGCGAACGTTCCGGCTCCGCGACTCGCCGTCTCGCCTCTGGACGCCCCGAACGCCTTCGCTGCGGGAACGAGCCCGCAACGTGCGACCATCGCAGTGACCGAGGGGCTTCGGTCGCGGCTCGCGCCGCAAGAGCTGGAGGCCGTGCTCGGTCACGAGCTCTCGCACATCGTCCACCGTGATGCGTTCGTCGTGACGGCGGCCAGCCTCTTTCCAACCGTCGGTGCGTACCTCGGCCGGTGGCGCTTCGGCGCGTCTGACTTCCGCGAACGAAAGCGCGACGCACGTGAGTGGGTCTTCTGGCCGATCATCATGATCCTCGCGGTCGTCCTCTTCGTCTTCGGCAAGCTGCTGACGTTCACGATCTCGCGTTATCGCGAGTACGCGGCCGACCGGGGATCCGTGCTTCTCACCGGTGCGCCCGAGCAGCTGATGAGCGCGCTGCAGAAGGTGACCGGGGAGATGGCGCAGATCCCGAAGCGTGACCTGCGCACGCTCGCCGGTCTGAACGCGATGTTCATCATCCCGGCCGCCGTCTCGCGGTGGTCATCCGCCGCTGCGGAAGCGGCTTGCGCGGCTCGAGGAGATGGCGCGTGACCTCGGAAAGCCTGCCTGATGGGCTTGCGCGACGTCCTCTTCGGGAAGAAGAAGCTTGCCGGACCTGCCCGGGAGCGACTGTTCGCGCTCACCACTGCGGCTGTGACGCTCGAGACCGAGCTCGGTCTGCGGACGGCCGGGGCCGGGGGGATCTGCTTCAAGCCTCTCTCCGCCGGCGACTTCGTGCGCGCCGAGAACGAGCTCCAGCAGCTGCTGGACGGCGTGGCGGCGGAGTCCGGCTCGAAGCTGGAGCGACGCGAGGACAAGTTCGGCTACACGTGGATCGTCGTCCGCGATGCCCAGCTCGAAGACCAGGTCACGGCCGTCCACGCGGTTGCGCAGGGACTCGAGGAGCAGGGCTTTGGCCCGCAGCTTCTCGCCGCGGTTTTCCGCTTCGACGGTGGGAAGCACCCGGTGTACTGGATCTACGGCTACAAGCGAGGGGCGTTCTGGCCGTTCGTCCCGACTGGGGAGGACCAGGAGCGGGACAACGCCGAGGAACTGGAGCTCAAGGCCAAGCTCGAGCCTGAGCTGCCCGTCGAGCAGGATCTGACGCGCTGGTTCGGCGTCTTCGACGCCCCTCTGTAACGGGCAGGTCCCACCTGATCCCCGGACATGGCTCTGTGAGCCAAAAAGACCGCAAATTGCGGGACTTCGCATCATTATGACTCTTCGGTGATGCCATAACTGACCTTGACATGACATCACAGTGATGTCATATTGCCGTCCATGAACGTGGCGGCCTACGTCGAGGCACTCCAGCAAGATCTGGCGAACGTCGCCGGCATCGGCGATGAAGCAATTGCAGAAGCAGCCCGCCGGATTGCTTCAGCCCTCGAGTCATCCCTCCGACTCAGGCTGATGGACGCCCTCGGCGAGGCCGCCGCGGAGCTGACCAACCAGCTCCCTGACGGCCACGTGGAGGTGCGCGTAACAGGCGGCGAGCCGGAGCTCGTCTACGTCGCCGAGCTGGGCGCGCCTCCCCCGTCGGCCCTCGAAGATCTCTCTGCGCGCATCACGTTGCGCTTGCCCGAGACGCTCAAGTCGATCGTCGACGCAGCGGCCCAGGAGGCCGGCGTCTCGGCCAACACCTGGCTCCTGCAGCAGATCACGCGGAGTGCAGACCCCAAGCGGCGCCACCAGCCCGGCGGCCGTCGCATGACCGGCTACGGCCAAAGCTGAAAGGAGCGACGATGCACGTCCTACCTCTCCCATTCGGACTCGCGCTCGCACTGATTCCGCGCCGCGACGCCGACAATCTCCGCCGCAAAGAAGAGGTCCGTCCGCACTTGCGGAACGCGATGCGCCCGCGCGACCAAATCCTCGGCGACATCCGGTTCTTCAACCCGCGCGGCCACATCTGATGCGCACCGAGACCTTCTCCACCCCTGGGCCCGTCCGTCTCGATCTCGAGCTTCCTTCCGGGGCGATCGAGGTCGAGGCGGGGGACACCGAGGAGACGCACGTCGAGCTGGAGGCGATCTCGAGCGACGACCAGGTGCGCGAGATGGTCGAGACCGCTCGGATCGAGTCGGTTCGCCGCGGCGACGGACACGAGGTGATCGTCGAGGTGCGCACCCGGCACGGCGTCTGGATCTCGTTCAGCCGCGGTCCCGACATCCGGATTGGCTCACCCGAGATGCGTCTGCGCATCACCTGTCCAAAGGGTGCCGAGCTCGATGTCCGCACCAAGTCTGCCAACGTGCAGGCCCGCGGCGACTACAGCCTGGTCGACGTCAAGACCGCCTCCGGTGACGTCAGCGTCGAGCATTCGGCGAGAGCAGACATCAAGACGGCGAGCGGCGACGTCCACTTCGCCGAAGTCGATGGGACGCTCGACGTGAAGTCCGCCTCGGGCGACGTTCACGTGGGAAGGGTCACCCGCGCCGCGAACATCCAGCTCGTCTCCGGTGACCTGTTCCTGCGCGAGGCGAACGACTCCGTCAGTGCGAACACCGTGTCCGGCGACCAGAGGCTCGAGGCCGTGCTGGAGGGGCGGATGGAGCTGCGCGCTATCTCCGGCGACATCAACGTCGGCGTCCGGCGCGGCTCGCGCGTCTTCGTCGACGCGAACACCGTCAGCGGCTCGACGAGCTCCGAGTTCGATCTCTCCGATGCACCAGCCGAAGCGCCGAGCGAGGACAGCCCCCTCGTCGAGCTCTTCGCCAAGACCGTCTCCGGCGACGTGCGCGTCGAGCGCGCGCCCGCTCCTGCTCACAGCACGGAGCTCAGCGAGCGGTAATGAACCTCTGGCCGACCGGAGGGCTCTGGCGGCACCGGGATTTCCTGAAGCTCTGGTCGGCCGAGACGGTCAGCCAGTTCGGGACACAGTTCAGCCTCCTGGCACTGCCGCTGAGCGCGATCATCGTGCTCGACGCGAGCGTCTTCCAGGTCGCGGCGCTCAACGTCGCCGAGTTCCTGCCGTTTGTGCTCGTCAGCCTGCCCGCCGGAGTGTGGGTGGATCGCCTGCGCAGGCGGCCGATTCTGATCGCGGGAGACCTCGCGCGTGCAGCGCTGCTCGTCTCGGTGCCCATCGCCTACGCGTTCGACGCGCTGACGATCTGGCAGCTGTACGGCGTCGGCTTTGCCGTCGGCGTCGCCACGGTTTTCTTCGACGTTGCGTACCAGTCTTACCTGCCGTCGCTCGTGGAGCGGTCACGGCTCGTCGACGGAAACTCGAAGCTCGAGATCAGCCGCGCCGGCGCCCAGCTGGGCGGCCCGGGACTCGCCGGCCTGATCATCGACTTGCTGAGCGCACCTGCCGCCATCCTGGTCGACGCGGTGAGCTTCCTCGGCTCCGCGCTCTTCATCTTCGGCATTCGGAAGGACGAGGGCCTGCCGCAGGGCCAGACGGATGCGCCGCGTCAACGCATGCGAACCGACATCGGAGAAGGGCTTCGCTACGTCCTGGGCCACCCCTACCTGAAGAACATCGCCGCCTGCACGGCGACCTTCAACTTCTTCGGCGGCTTCTGGAATGCGGCGCTGCTGGTGTTCGCCTATCGCGTGCTGGACCTCAGCCCGGCCGCGATCGGCCTCGCCTCGACGCTCGGGAACCTCGGCGCCCTGGTCGCCGCGTTCACGGCGGGACGCGTGTCCTCACGCTTCGGCGTCGGGCCCACGATCATCGCCGCCACGATCATCGGCGGCCCGGCATTCCTGCTCGTGCCGTTCGCGCCGCACGGCAACGCGGCCTTCGCGATCCTGGGCCCCGCCTTCGTCCTGGGCAGCTTCTCGAACGTGATCTACAACGTCACGCAGGTCAGCCTGCGCCAGACGATCACGCCGGAGCGGATCCAGGGGCGCATGAACTCCGTCATGCGCTTCATCGTCTGGGGCACGATCCCGCTCGGCACGCTGCTCGGTGGCGGGCTCGGCACCTGGATCGGCGTCAAGGACACGCTGATCATCGGTGGGATCGGTTCCTGTCTGCCGTTCCTGCCCGTGCTCTTCTCGCCGTTGCGCGGCCTGCGAGAGATGCCGGCGCCGGCTGAAGAAGAGCCCGTACTCGAGGCCCTGGTCGTCGACGCCGGCGTCACCGCCGGCCAGCACCCCGCAAACTGATGCGAAAGCTCCTCCGGATCCGTGACGCGCGTGTCTTCCTGCTCGGTTGGGGCGTGTCGATGTTCGGGGACTCGGCCATGTTCCTCGTGCTGGGGATCTGGGCCAAAGACCTCACGGACAGCAATGCGGCCGCTGGTCTCGTCTTCTTCGTGCTCGCGCTCCCTTCCCTCTTCTCCCCGCTGGCCGGTCTCGTCGTCGATCGCGTGCGCAAGAAGCCGCTGTTGATCGGCGTCAACGGCTTCATGGCCGCGGCGATTCTGTTGCTCTTGTTCGTGCACGATCGCGGCGACCTCTGGCTGATCTACGTGATCGCCGGGCTGTACGGGGCGACGGGAAGCGTTCTCTACTCCGCGCGCTCCGCCTTCATGACCCTGATGCTGCCGCGCGAGTTGCTCGGCGAGGCGAACGCGATCTTCGCCACGATCCGCGAGGGGCTGCGCCTCGTGTCACCGCTCTTCGG
>WNGE01010550.1_pt1 | contig 11374 bp, 12 predicted proteins | sample 5400651 | NCBI WGS metagenome assembly WNGE01 (sample SAMN13153370, study PRJNA577476) | soil metagenome | isolation source: 60 cm soil or saprolite under grassland replicate 2 | place: USA:California | collected 2016-06-15 | reverse complement strand
CGCTGCTCCAGGCCCACTTCGCGAAGCCAGCGCAAAGCCTCCGCGTCCGCTTCCTGCGGATCGGTTCCCCGCAACAGGAGCGGCATGGCCACATTCTCTGCCGCCGTAAACTCCGGAAGCAAATAGTGAAACTGCCAAACGAAGCCGATTTCGCGGTTACGGAACCCGGCTGCGCCATCCTCCGAGAGCGAACTCAGTTGCGATTCCGCGCAGTATACGTCACCCGCAGAAGGGCGATCAAGAGCGCCGAGGATGTGCAACAAGGTACTCTTTCCTGCACCCGATTCACCGACAATGGCCAGCATCTCGCCCTTGCCAACCTGGAACGAAAGATTTTCAAAGAGCACTAAATCCGATCCGCCTGAGCGGAACACCTTCTTCAAGCCTTCGACTTTCAGCACTGCTTCCTGCGCTATTAGATGCAAAACCAGTGCTCCTGGGATCAAACCACGGCTGGAGGCCGCATGACCAGCGGATATTCCAGCTTCTCCCTCCATTAGAACACGGAGCCGCAACTGCAAGTTTCTGCACAGGCAGCGTTCTACCGCGAACTGTACTCCAAATCACGGGAAAGGGGTTGTGACCTTGGTCACGCAGGGTTGTATCGCGAGTACGTGACAGGAGGTGGACCCGGATCTTGGTTCTGTTCCATTCTTGACTGGTCTGTGTGGCGGGGGCTCGTATTCAGCATTAGAGGTCAAGAGCAAGAACTATTCGGTAGTGTCCTAAACATGTTGATCCCTTTTCTTTGCGGTACATCTTGAATCCTTCCCAAGCGGCCATAATTCCGATAGCAAGAATCCCCGCCACGCCTATATTGAAGCGTCGCGTATAAATCACTGCGCCCAAAACGGCGCACACAAGCAGCACAGCCCCACAGGAACCGATAAACCACAACGCGATAACCAATTTTCTTTTCATACTGTCAGCAATTCCCGCGAAGTCCATATGTGGTCTGTGATTTGCGCCTCCATCGCCGGAGTGCAGCGCAGGGTTTTGTGTATCCGGCAGAAATTGTAATAAGCGAAGTGCAAAGCGCATGCGGGCGGGTGGGACACATCTCGCGGGAAGTATAACTCTGGAAAGGATCAATCAACTTCAATCTTGGGGTGCCCCAACTTTCGCGGTTTTCGAAAGCTGGGACCCGGCTCAAAGTACAAATCCTTCCCGATGTATTCGCTGTACACAGTTGTGAACCTGGATGGGCCCTACATCTCGAACGCCGCGAGATGTGGCCCACCCGCAAGGGCTCGTCTGCCTCGTGTGGCAGCCGGAAATTGGGGTCAGTTCCGTCTGTCCCCTATTTACTTGTCCCCTATTTACTTCCCCTATTTACTCCCATTGTTGCCTGTCTTTGCGAAAATTGTCTGGCCGACGCTTTTGAAATCGATCTTCGCACCGGCCAGAGAGGCCGAGACATTGGTAATAGCGGTGACCGCCCCTGAAACGACTGCGACATTCCGTGCGCGAGTGGAGGGCAAAATCTGAAACCCACAGACTAGGGCCAGAAGGAGGAGTAGGCAGGCAAGCCGGTGAAAAGATCGATATGACAGTTTTATAAACGCCATTAACCATCCCTTCTCCCACTCCTCTGGAGTTGGTCATTCTTTCGGCTTCCAAAGATAGGATTCGGTGCCGCCTGCGCCGTGTGGGCATTTTGCCTCGTTCGCCTAGCAGGCTGCGGAAAAACGAAATGTACGGCAACATCTTGCCACAGGCGCTGAAGCGCGTCATTCATGCGGAACAACTTACGGGACGCTGAAGCGCCCCTCTTCCACGATACAGCAGGCTTTTGCGGGTTTTTCCGCAGCCTGCTAGGATTCAGGTGCCGGAAGCTGACATCAAAAACTCAGGACGTTGAAAGTTGGGCTCCCATCCTTTCCAAAACCGGGAAAGAATGGGGCAGCCGCTCTTGGAGTGAGGGCAAGAAAAATCAAAACCGAAAGATGGGCCAGCCCCCCAACTCGGGCATCGCAAGTCCATCTTTACCTCCTTGCGGAAGCCGCCTACCGCGACGTGTTGTGATTATCGCTCTCCGCAGTATGCCCGAGCAATTACCTCAAGATAATAATTCTCGCCCGACATCTGTCCCACTTGAGGATTATCCAAGCCCCCAAGGTTCTGCCCCTTCTTACCCACAACCTTAAGGACGGAATCTGGTTGTCTGGCTTCAGAAGGCATGAAAACGACATGAAGTAATAAATTTCCGTGAAATAACGTATTCTTCTTTGCTTCGATCTTGCCTTCGAATGAGCCATCTAAACGTACGCTCTCATGAACCTCATCACTGTACGGCTTCCAGGCAGCGTCGTTGAAATCGACTACCGAAAGTATCACTATCGCACCCATCGGTAAGTTAGAAATACCGCGAAACTTCACTTCGCCGGGCATGCATGTGCGAGCTTCAACTGCCACATAGTAGGAGGGTGCTGAAAGAGACCTTCGGCTTTCAGCCCCCGACAGCTGCAATAGCACGGAAACCACGATTGCCCAACGAACGAGCCAATTAATGGACTTCCCCATACATACTCACCTCTCGTGGTGCACTGCTCCGAATCCAAGTCCCACTGTGTGCTTACTTGGTATCTTTCTCGCCACAAAATGGAACTCTCGCAATTGTCTCTAAATAGTAGTTTTCGCCCGACATCTGACCTACTTGGGGATTGTCGAGTCCTCCAAGATGGTTACCTTTGGCACCCACAATTTGAAGCACACTGCTCGCCTGCTTGGGTCTGAGGGGCGTAAAAACGGCAGAGAGCAAGAGATTCCTTCGAAAGGATACGCCCTTCATTGGCGCGACTCTTCCTTCGAAAAAGCCATCGTCACTAACCGTTGCCAAAGTGTCGTTGCTATATTCTTTCCATGCATCTTCGTCAAAATCATCCACCGAAAGTGTAAGTATCGCTCCAGCAGGAAGGTTGGAGGCTCCGCGAAATGTGGCTTCATTTGGCGTGCAAGTACGAGCTTCAACAACGAGATAATAGGACGGAGCCGAAAGAGACCTACGTTCATCAGCTTCTGAAAACCGGAGCCACACAGTGAAAATACACATTGTTAATAAAACAAAACAATAGATAGATTTCATATTAGCCTCGTCCTCTCTAGCGAAGGCAGTTTACAAGCGATTCAAAAACAGCCTTGTGAGTATTGAAATTCTGTTGATACTTTTGTGGCGGGTGGGCCACATCTCGCGGAAAGTATAACTCTGGAAAGGATCAATCAACTTCAATCTTGGGGTGCCCCAGCTTTCGCGGTTTTCGAAAGCTGGACCCGGCTCGAAGTACAAATCCTTCCCGATGTATTCGCCGTACACAGTTGTGAACCTGGATGGTCCCTACATCTCGAACCCCGCGAGATGTAGGCCACCCCAAGGGACTTACTTTTCTTGTTCAGATGTGGTCCACCCGCCCGCCTCTATGGGAGGCTTGAATTCAGCATTAGAAGTCAAGAGCAAGAACTATTCATATCGCAGAGCTTCGGCCGGCAGAATCCGCGCCGCCGACCACGAAGGATAGATCGTCGCAATCAGCGAAATCCCAATCGCCACCAACGACACCAGGACTCCATCCAGCACGCGCGGTGCAAACGGCACGTAGTCGATCGAATAAACCTCAGGCGCGAGAGATAAGAGATGATAGTGCCCTCCCATCCAGGAGAGCGTATATCCCAAAATCAGCCCGATCGCTGTTCCAATTACGCCAATCAATAGTCCCTGAGCGACAAACACCCGCCGGACTTGCGATTTGCGCGTGCCCATGGACATCAACACCGCGATGTCGCGAGTCTTTTCCATCACCATCATGATCAGGGAAATCAGGATATTCAGCGCCGCGACGAACACAATCAAACCGATGGTGATGAATGTGACCAGGCGCTCCAGCCGCAGCGCGCGAAAGATAGCCTTGTTCTGCTCCATCCAGTTCGTAGACATGAACCCTTGTCCGGCAGCTTTCTCCAAGGCATCGCCAAGCGCGCCCGCAGCATAGATGTCATCAATCTTGAATTCGAGCACGGTCACCACATCGCCCAGCCCTTCGAGCTGCTGCGCATCGCGGAGGCTGGCAAAAGCCCACGAGCTGTCATAGTCATAAAAGCCAGAGTTGAAAATTCCGGCAACGCGAAAGCGCGTGTACTTGGGAACCAAACCAAAGGGAGTAAGTTCACCCTGGGGACTCACCACCAGCACAACCGATCCCAGAGTCGCACCCAGGTCGTCGGCCATACCCTTGCCCAAAATAACAGGCGGCATGGCCGCCAGCCGGTTTTGGACTCCACCTAGATCATCGGGCGATTGCACTTGTTTGCTCTCGGCTGAAATGATCGGCCCAGAACTGGACCAAAGCTTGCCATCGTGAACAGGTTGGGGTTCGAGAGCATCCACCGACCCTATCTTCACTGAATTGAGCAAATCACTAACCTTGCGCTCGGAAGCGGGAATCATCCCCTTGAGCACAGCCCCTCGCGCCCGCGGCCCACGCGAAATCAAAACCTGGTCATAAATCGCGGGAGCCGCCGCCACGACATGCGGCTGTTTGCTGAGCCGGTCCATCAAAGGCTGCCAGTCCTTGATGCCATCGCTCTCGGCGCGCAGAACATTTACATGAGATGTGGACCCCAGCAGCCGGTCCTGCAAATCCTGGCGAAAGCCATTGTTGATGGAGAGTGCGACGATGAGTGACGTCACCCCGGCAGCCACGCCAATGATCGAAATTGCCGTGATCACGCCGATCACAGCTTGGCGGCGTTTGGCACGGAGGTAGCGGGAGGCTATGAAGAGTTCAAATTTCATTTGCAGCGCCAGCGAAGGAAACATTATAAGGCGGAAAAACTTGACTTCGCTTTATATTCGCCTACAATTGGCCCATGGCCATCACCAAGCGGCAACGCGAGATCTACGACTTCATTTCGGAATTTGTGCAGAAAAATCAGTACTCGCCTTCCTACGAAGAAATTCGCATCGCGATGAAGCTGAATTCCCTGGCCACAGTGCACAAGCACATTTCCAATCTCGAAAGCAAAGGCCTGCTCACCCGCGATTACAACCGCAGCCGGTCGATCGACTTGCTGCCTCCCAAGGGACGCCTGAAGCAAGCCATGTCGGTGAATACCACCATGGTTCTGCCGCTGCTGGGACGCATTGCCGCCGGCCAGCCCATTGAAGCCGTCGAGCGCAACGAGACCATTTCCCTGGCTGACTTCGTGCAATCAAAAGAAGTTTTCGTGCTGGAGGTCCGCGGCGAGTCCATGCAGGATGAGCACATCCTCGATGGGGATTACGTATTGGTCGAGAAAGTGAAAACCGCGCACAACGGCGATATCGTGGTGGCGTTGGTGGATGAAAACGACGCCACCCTGAAACGCTTTTACCACGAAGGCGACAAAATTCGCCTGCAACCTTCCAACGCAGCCATGAAGCCGATCATTGTTCCGGCGGCGGCCGTGCAGATTCAGGGACGGGTGATTGGGGTGTTGCGGAAGTATTAGAGATCTACGACAAGCAATGATTTGGGTAGGGCACGGCTTCCAGCTGTGCCGTTTTGTTTTGCATAGAGATCGGCTCTAGCTACGGTTTCCCTCTCTCAATGAGAACACAAACCTCAGGCGCTAAAGCGCAAATCAATCCAAAACCGACTTGCGGCACGAGTGGAACTCGTGCCCTTCCCGCACGAGTGGAACTCGCGCCCTTCCCGCACGAGTGGAACTCGCGCCCTTCCCGCATGAGTGGAACTCGCGCCCTTCCCGCATCAGTGGAACTCGCGCCCTTCCCGAAACCTCCTGTTCTACAAATCATCCACACACACAAACGCCCGGGATTACTCCCGGGCGTCATCATTTTTAAAACTTAGCCAACGTGCTTATCCAGCGCCTGCTGGATCTTCTCTTTGGCGACATAGCCTACAATCTGCTCTTTTACCTGGCCGCCCTTGAACACCAACAGGGTTGGGATGCCGCGAACTCCATAGCGCATGGGAGTCGCGCTGTTGCGATCCACATCCATCTTCCCGACCTTCACTTTGCCTTGATACTCGGTGGCCAGTTCGTCCACGATGGGCGCGATTGCGCGGCAGGGGCCGCACCACGTCGCCCAAAAGTCCACCAGCACCGGCTGGTCGGACTTCAACACATCCTGATCAAAATTTGTATCGGTTACTTCGAAAATCGCATTGCTTGCCATCATTCCTCCAAGAACGGTTTGCGCTGGGCCATTCCTCAGCGCGCCAAACCGTTCAGCGGCATAGGGTAAACCTGGGCGCCTCAGCTGCGTCCCCTATCCTAACATTTGTATTGGATGCAGTGCGGGTACGGAAGTCGCAAAGGCAGTGGCTGGTGGGTAGCCATTGGGTCGTAGTAAAACCGCTTTGGCGGCGGCTTTGCCAGCTGCTGGTAAATCACCCGCCCAAATTAAGAAAGCGCCCAAAGCCTTTCAGCTCAGGACGCCCCGGCAGCCCTCCCCCAGAGTCTGCCAAACCACGAGTTGGATCATAGGACCGGGCTCTTACAGCTGTAAACGTCACTTTGGTAATCGCTGCTTAAGGAGGTAACTTTCGATGGCGGTTACCTGGTTTCGACGTGCCAGGCGTGGCCGCCATCGTTAGTCGTCCAGATCTGGTGGTTGGAAGTCGTCAGCTTGCCGTGCTGGGGATCCGTGAACTCAATGGCGGTAATGTCCGCAGTCAGAGTCTGGCCACTAGCTGACGGCTTCACCTGGGTCCAGGCGTCGCCGGCGTTGGGGGAGTAGAACAAACTGCCCTGCGCGCCTCCTACCCAGACCTCGCGGCCGGTGACGGATAACGCCTGAAAGATGGCCTTTTCGCCCAGGGGCACGGGTTGCCAGCTTCTACCCAAGTCGCTCGACTTCAGCAGCTTTCCTTCGGAGGAAAGTTGCCAGCGAGGCGTGGGGAACCTCAAACCCGAATGAAGGGACCCGACAGCGGCGCCTGCGGTGCCCGCATAACCGTCTTTTGCCTTGTACAACCTGGTAAGCTCTCCGGACCCGCCTTTTGCCTGCTGGTGATCGGTAATGCCGGAATCATTTGCAGGCTTCGCGGCCGGCGGGGGAGAAACCACGGTTGTAGCTGCTTCTACTTGCACAGCTTCATTGGCTGCCACTGGCACTTTCATGGATTTGTCCGCCGAGAATTCCTTCTTGTTGGCCTTGGCATCGTCGGCAACCGGTGAGGATACCGGGGCAGCGGCCGCCTGGCTAATATCAACCGCGCCTCCTGAGCGCGAACCGGCTCCGTGATAGGTTGGCAGACCATTTTGGTCTGCATCCGGCTTTCGCTTTTCTTCGGAAACACCCGGCGATACATCAGCTAACTGCTGCCTTTGGGGAGTTTCGTCTCGTCTTGGGCTCGCAACTGGCGCGGCCTTCGACAGGGCAATCTTGTTCTCCGATTCCCTTGCTCTGACTGCTGGCGCAGGTGAACCACTCGACGCCGGTTGCTCCTCATTCCTGGCAACTTCCACTTTGTCCACTTCGGCAGGCGCCTTATAAGTGGCGACAGAAGTAGGAGTCCTTTGCAGGAACTGAGAGCGGGAGATCACTACGGCTCCCGCGACAACCACACAAGCAGCCAGCGCTGCCCACCGCACGGCTCCGTGGAACCATGTGCGGCGGCCCGCGGGATTCGCGACAGCGGCCGGTTCCAAGGCTCCTTCCGGGAGCGCTCGGGTCACGACTTCCCTGCACACAGCGCAAGCCGCCAAATGATCGAGGACCTGCGCCTGTTCGCTCGCCAGCAGCGACTTTTCGGCGAACCCCACCAGGAGGTTGGCATCGGGATGAACCCCGGGGCTGACCGTCTGTAGGCGCCGGCTCACGATTTTGGGAAGCTGCTCCATCTACTTCGAGCCTTGGTTTCCTTTACGCTCTCTGCGGCCTTTCTTTCCACCCTTTTGTGGTCTAAGATTTTGGCGAAAATCTGCGCGTCACGGTACGACTCCATCTCCCGTAGTCTCTGCCTTCTCCTCAGGGAACGCCTGAATTCGCGTTTCTTGCGTCAGATGAGTGCGTACCGCAACCCTTAAATCCCTCACATCAACTTCTAATGCTTCCTGCGCCTGGCGGCGATCCATTCCCCTGCGCGCTAATCCGGCAAGAATCTGTTTGCGCAACGACTTGGCCAGCTTGTCCAGCTTACGGCTGATGGTGGACTCATGGACCCCCAGCAGCTTTGCAATCTCAGCCAGGGTGCGGCCATCGAGGTAGTAGGCGGCCAGGGTAAACCGGTCTTCCGGAGACAAGGCAGCCAGGGCTTCATCGGTCGCCGCTTCAGTTCGCAGATCAACTGGAGTTACCTCCTCTGCCTCGGTGGCCGCAAACTGTTCGCCTTCTTCGTTTTCTTCGTCCATGCTGACCAGGCGCTTCGTCTTGCGATAACGGTTGACACATTCCTGCGCCAGCACGGTGCGCAGCCAGCCTTCGAGCGAGCCCCGCCCTGTATACGACGACAGCTTGCACACCCGCTTCCCTTCCCGGGTCGTCGTCCCATAGAGGTCAGCGTAAAGGGTGTCGGCAAGTTCGCGCGCCGCAGAGCTTTCTTTCGCGATGTACCCTGCAATGTCGTAGAGCTTTTCGCGGAACCGGTGCATGAAGACTTCCCACGCGCGCTCGCTGCCCGAAGCGCAGGCATGGGCCAGGGCCAGGTCTTCTACCTTCAAAGATGAATACAGTTCCTGCCGGTGGTGGATGGATGCATCCGCAGGCAGATATTTTGCCGCCACTTCTTCCAGCACCGCGCAGAAACTTCCCTGAGCAAGGCCAAGTTTCGCTCCTCCACTTCGCTGGTAAAGGGAGGCAGTGAGGGCGCTCATCGCTTCTGACATCTCCACTATGGATTGCGGCCCCTGCGTCATGGCTTGTTCTACAGGCGATGCTACCAACTTTTTGGATGCAAGTAGGGCAAATTCTACCGTTCATCCGGCAAGGGGGAAGCAAGACACCCTGGGCCCTCAACCAAAGGCGTGGCTCGGGGTGTCTTGGACACCTATGGAGGCCCCTCACACATGAGTTTAAAAATATTGGTTCCATCTCTGTTTCTGGCGGGCGGAATGGCGCTCGCGCTTTTTCCGCACAGCCGGGTTGAAGCCGGCGAAGTTCCCGCTAATTCTCACTACAAGGTGCTGGCGCCCATCCGGCATGGGAATTTGACGGTCTTTCCCGTGGTCGCCACCAACACCCACGACACCAATGAATTTCTCACTCTCGATGAAGGGCTGCGGTCGGGGGACGTAGTTGTGACGGAGTATGGCAACGCGCAGGGCCTGATCCGTCGCCGCAGGCCTACCGGTGTTTGGGATGAGGGAAACCGGCGTCCGCAAAGCGGAGCACAGGTCAATACGCTAGTGCTTATTAACAACTCCAAACGTCCGCTGATTTTGCTGGCAGGTGAGATCGTGACCGGAGGCAAACAAGATCGCGTTATCGGCAAAGATCGGCTGGTTCCGGCTGAGAGTGACCCGGTCGATCTCGGGGTATTCTGCGTGGAACCGGGACCGCGCCGGCTGCGCCAGCCTTGGCGGGAACCAGTTCCTACGCGCGCGTCATGGACAACGCCGAAGTCAAGCAGAAGGTAGATTCCGTGGCTGCTCCGATGGAGCGCGACTATCGCAGCCTGATTCAGCAATTGCGCGAGCACAATGCGGTGGGAGTGGTGGTCGCGGTGAATGGCGAAATCATCTGGGCCGACATTTTCGGCAGCCCCGGCCTGCTGGAAAAATATTGGCCTAAGCTTGCTCGTTCCTATGCAGCCGAAGCCATCGTCACTCAATCCAAGGACCACCAGGCGGATGAAAAGTCAGCGCAGGTTTTTCTGGACGACATGGAGGGCCGCCATCAGACCGTGGAAAGCGAACCAGGTTTATATCGCCATACCGAAATCAGCGGAGATGGTTTCAAGGCTTTTGAATTGACCACGTTGCTGCCGAAGACCGGTTTCGACTTGCACGTGGCTAAGATGGCCAACTAAAACTACGTCACGGATTACACGGATTTTCATACCCCGATCCGTGAAAATCCGTGCGCATCCGTGGCAGGCTTTAGCTTGAGTGACTGCTGTACCAATTCCGCCAGGACGCCGGATCATTCGGCAAACTCTGGCCGGTGATATCACGCAGGGCATGATAGACCCAGGTATGAGTCTGCGCATCGAGGTAAGTGTCATCGGCGAAATCGAGCAGTTGAGGTATGGCGCTTCGCCGCTGCTGCTCGTTGAGCATTCCCGACTGAGCCAGGCCACAGGCGGCGCGTTCGCGGATATTCGGCGAAGGATCGTCATGAAAAATCTGCAGCAGCGTGGGAATTACCTCGTCCGTCCCGAGATAAGCCAAGCCCTCAACCGCCCAATAACGGACGTTCTCGTTGGAATCATGGACGTGAGCTTTCAGAATCTCTCCGACGCGTCCCGGCTCGATACCACGATTGCCCAACAATCCCAGCGTCCACAAGGCCCAGACCGGAGACTTCTGATCGCCTTCGGAAATCTGGGTCTCTAACTTGTCCACGGTGGCCGAGGTCTTGGCTACGTTTAACGCCGCCAAATCCACTTCGATCGCTGCCGCCCGCACTCGCAGGTCGTTCGAGTTCAGCGCGGTCGTGAATAGAGAATTCAACGACGACGTCATCTCAATCTGTCCGTGCCATCCATCCACCCGGCGCGCGATCTGATCACTGGCGCCGTCATAGTGATTGATAGCTCGTTCGAGCAGTAATTGCGCCTGCTGTTGCGGTGATGCCCGATCCAGCCCTTCCGTCTCGTGTTGGGAGAGCAGCGCCGGAGAAGCAGCTTTAGGCTTGCCCGTGATACTGAGAAGTTCTGCAACCTGATCCCATGCGGCACGCGCCGTCCCGGGAGCGACAAAACGAAACGCGACAAGAATGCCCACCAGCACAGCCAGAAGCCGCGCCGAGAGGAACGTCCGCGGGCGACTGGTGGTTTGCCCGGTGTTCGGCCCCGGCCCTAAAGAGCCGTAATCAGGGGTCGGTTTCAACCGGGGATCGGGATTCGGAGCGTCCATCCGCCAAGTCTAGGTTCGACAATTGGAGCGGTAAAGTTACCTTCGGCCAGCCACAGAGCTCCAGTCTAATGCCTTATTTGGCGAGTGCTAGGAGGTTCCATGTAACGCACATCTCGGTTACTTTTGCGCGGTGGCTGAACATGGCAACTCATGGTTCGCTTTCCTGCTCTAAAAGCGGTCACAGAGTTGCGATGAACAATATTCGCCGATGGACTACCGCTCTAGCCGTTGGGCTGTTGCTGAGTTCGGTGTCAGGACACAGCTATTCGGTCCTGACTCACGAGCAGGTGGTTGATCTCTTGTGGAAAGATCAAATCACCCCACTGCTGCTGCGGCGCTTTCCTGATACCTCGGC
>WNGE01016038.1_pt1 | contig 11375 bp, 9 predicted proteins | sample 5400651 | NCBI WGS metagenome assembly WNGE01 (sample SAMN13153370, study PRJNA577476) | soil metagenome | isolation source: 60 cm soil or saprolite under grassland replicate 2 | place: USA:California | collected 2016-06-15 | reverse complement strand
GTTCTATCCGGCCTGCGGGTTGAAAGGGAAATTTCCGGACGGCATCAAACCCTACGCACCCGTCTGGATGTATCTCGGATCGGCGGACGAAGAGGTTTCATCGCGCGGCTGCGCTGCGCTCGCCGCCAGGAGCCGCGCGATCGGCGGCGACATCGGCTACCAGCTCTATCCCGGCGCGACCCATGATTTCGACGATCCCGCTACCTCGCACCGGGACAACCCCGCCAACGCCGCGGCCACCCGCGACGCCATCGCGCGCGCGATCGCGTTCCTTGCGGTAACGTTACGGCCGGTGCCGTAGTATGGGCAAAGCCACCGGGTCGCGCGCAATGACGGGGCCTACAATCCTTTGATCATGCCGGCGTCGATCAACAGCCGGTTGAAGCGGCGGGCCTCGGCGCCGGCCTTGCAGGCGTAGAAGAGGCCATTGCAGCGGAGCATGATGCTCTTCTGCTCCTCGAACGACGGATCGAGCGGAATGCCGGCGGCCTCCTGGATCACCAGCGGCAGATAGGCGGCGTCGATCGTCTCCATCACTGCCGGGCTTTTCACCGGCTCGAAATTGACGGCGTCGATGGCGTAGTAGGTCGCGTAGTATCGCGGATCGTAACTCTCCAGCTTCTTGCCGACGCCGGCCTCGTCGAGACCGGGATCGAGAATGTGCGGCGAGAATTCCGGCTGATGGTCGCCGTAGCGCACGATCAGGAACGGCTGCGCCGGAAACTTCTTCTTCAAGCCGGCAATGAAGCCCGCGTAATCCTCGGCGCTCATCGCCTGCCGGCGCAGATATTCGTCGACCACCGGCTCGTTGCCGGGCTTGCGCCACGACGGCGTCAGCTCGGGGCGAAACCGCGTTTCCCAGGGAAAATGGTTGGCGGCGAGATAGACGAAGGTGAACAGCGGCGTGTTGGCGGGCTGCTCCGAGATCAGCTGCAGCGCCTTGTCGTAGAAGAAATGATCGGGCTCGACGTCCTTGGCGCCGAGATCGCGCGCGTCGTAGAACTGCTGGATCCCCGTCGTGACCTGGAAGCTGCGCGCGCTCATGAAGGCGCCAAAGGCCGGATAGAGCGAAAGCGTGTTGTAGCCGCAGCGGCGCAGCGCCAGCGGCAGCCCGCGCTCGACGCGCCCGGAGGCGATCCGGGTCACGAAATAGGAGAAGCGGCCGAACGAGCGCGACGACAGCCCGGCCAAGACGTTATATTCGGTGAACCAGCTCGGCCCGCCATTGCTCTCGGCGAGAAACTTTCGCGCCACGCCGTCGTAGGACTTGAAGTGGCCGCCATAGCCAGCCGGCACCTTGATGCCCTTGGCCTCGCGAACGTCGAAACTCGATTCATCATGGACCATGATGATGTTCGGCCGCCGTCCGGCCGGATGGCAGGAATCCAGCAGAGGCACCTTGAGGCGCTCTTTGGCGACCGCATCCGATTCCATGAAGCCGTAGTTGATGAAGTCGGATACCGCCGTGACGCCGGAGCGGGCGAATTTCGACAAATAGCCGTCGTCGTAATAGCCGCGCCAGGCCTCGTCCGGCCAGGCAAAAGAAAAGCCGACCAGCGCGGCAAGGCAGGCGAGCTTGCAGGCGACCGCCGGCAGGCGGCGGATGCGGAACGGATCGAGCCACCACAGCGCGTACATCAGGGGAATGGTGACGAACCCCGCCGAGATCACCGACCAGCGCAGATTGGGGAAGATCGTGAAAAGGAAGGCGGCGGTGTCGCGGTCGATCACCATCAGGTCGACGAAGTTCGCCGTCATCTGCACGACGTCATGCTTGAGCCGCGACAACAGCACCAGCACCACGACCAGGGTCAGCGACAGCGCGCCTGACAGTGCCGGCCGGCGCAGCAGCGAGATGAACAGGAAGTTCAGGATGCCCCAGGACAGCAGGAAGCAGATGCGCGAGCCGAAATCGGTTTCGGTCTGCAGCATGAGACCGAGCGCCGCCATCTGGGGCGCGGCGACAGCCGATAGCCGCCAGATTCCGATCGCGGCTAGGCCGCCGGCAAGGGCGGTTACGGAAGGACCTGGATTTGGCGCGGGCGCCATGGGTTTCGACGCAACGTACCCGGCGCAATACAGGGGCCTTGGCTGGCGACGGCCAGGAGACGCACGAAGCAGCCGGAACCTGCGCCGCGTCACAAAAACGTAATGGAACAGACATGCTAACGCAACAGAATCAGTCTGTCAGAAGCGGCTCCGTTGGCGATTTTTCGCGCCTCAACCTTACCGCAGCCCGAAGTCCGCGACCAAAGTCGACCGTTGGCGCGCACCGGGAGACATCGTCAGCGCACGCTGCCCGTGGTGCCGCCCGACGGCCCTTCGGCCGGCGGCGGGGTGCCGTCCACCGCCGTCGATCCCGGCGTGCCGCTCGGGCCCGGATTGCTGGCGACGTGCCCGGTGTTCCGGGGTCCCGACAGGACAATGGCAAATACCAGGACGAAAGCAGCGACGATGGCCGCAAGGGTCACGCCGCGTCGCACGCCTTCGTGCTTGGGATCCGGCATGGCTGGGTTCTCCGCGTTGGGGTGAAAAACAACAGCTTTGCAAGGCAACGTGCAGGCGCGCCGTCGGTTCAATCGGCGTGCCGATCACCGGTCAATGGTTGCACGGCGTCAGGGTCTTGATGGCGGCCTCGGCCTCGGCCCGCGTCTTATAGATCGTATCGCTGGCCACCGTGATGTTCGGGGTGTCGGTACGCGGCGTTTTGTCCGCGACCGTGCAGGTCTTGGTCAGCGAATTCAGCACCACATAAAATGCGGGCGTGGTGTTCATGTTGGCGGTTTGGGCGAAGCCGGACTGGCTGAGAATCAGCAGGCAGGCGACGCAGAGCAGACTTCGTGTCATCGCGAGCCTCCTTCATCAAACGGGATAATCCGATTCATCAAACGGGATAATCCGAAGGCATTGATTTGGGTTCCGGAGAACGCCGGACCGCGGAGGTAACCAAAATCGTCGGACCTGGAACTGGAACTCGCCGGCGCCCGATGCGATGGGCGTTTCGGCCCATGATCGACGTGGTGTGGCGTAGCCTGCACAAAGTATTTGCTTGTCCAACAAATGGTTGGGCCCCGGTGCATCAAGAGCATCGCGGGGCCCGATTGTCTTCGTTTTAGCGAAGAATGTCTGGTACACACCAGTAGCGTGTTGAGATCTGCGAAGCGCGTGGCCTTTGCGCTTCAGGCCTCATAGATATGTGCTGAATTGTCGGTATTGTCGGCGCAATGATGGCTAGCAGCTGCACTTCACCGTCGCTTGCACCGTGACCTCGCCGCTAGGCTCGGTCAATGCTTCTTACCCGGTGGCGTCATGCTCCTCACCCAGTGTGGGCCAACGGACACGTGTCCGAGGACATTTTCTCCAAGGGATGGTCGCGCGGAGATGATCTCCACGGACCCCCGTCCACCTGCTGCGCGTCGTCGCGATCATATGATCGGACGACGGTGCCTCTAGGGCCAAGGGCCAATAACCCGAAAGCCCCAAGGTGCGCTTAAATGCTGCGGCAGATGTCGGCGCAAGTCAAGTTACAGCGGGCATCGATAGCGAAGGAACTCAGGGTTCCAGCAGCGCGGGCGTCAGGCTTGGCGTCGATTTGCAGCGATCCCGTCGATGAAGAGATCGATGATTTTCTCGGCCGTGTGCGCGACATCGGCGTCAGTGACGCCCCAACGGCTGGAAATGATTTCGAAATGCGCCGGGTTGCGCATCGCCCAGCGCAGATAGGCGAGCCCGAGAGACCGAAATCGCGCCAGCGGATCGGCGGCCGGCGCTTTCGCAAGCGCCGCCTCGATCTCGGCGCGGAAACGCCGCTGCGCTTCTACCGCCACCGCGTGGATCAGCGCGTCGCGGCTCGGAAAATGCCGGAATGGCGCTGCCGGCGACACGCCGGCGCGGCGCGCTGCCTCGCGCACGCTGACGGCGTCCACTCCGCCCTCGCCGGCCAGCTTAAGTGCCGCATCGATCAGCACGCGGCGGAGATCGCCGTGGTGATAGGGCTTTGCGGCGCGCCCGCGCCGCGCGGTCTTGTGGCGCGGCGGGGCGGACATAGGCCGTATTATCTGCTGGTGCAGTTCATGGTTTCCTTCGGCAAGCGGATTCCCGACATGCCGCTCTACGCGCTGTTCTTGATCCCGCTGTTCGCCGTGCTGGCGCTGCGGCTGATCGCCATGGCCTCGGCGCGGACCCCGCGCGCCGTCCGGGCGGGATGACAACAGCGTCAACCGCCGCCGAGCAAATGAAACTGCCGGCCCAACTTACGGTGTACGGTGATGACGGCGCGATCGACGTCGCTGATCAGGCTGTCGCCGAGCACGACGTTCGGAATTTCCCAGTTGCGGCCGCCGCGGGCGTTCGGCAACGCCTGAACACAGGGAATGCTCGCCGTCTCGCATCCGTCCTGGCTGCGCAGCGCCTCGTTCGCGAGTTCCGTCAGTTCCGCGCTGGATTTTCCAACCGTCGTCATCAGGGCTCCAGTCAAGGCAATGCGCGAGCACATGACGCCCGATTGGCATCAAATTAAGGCCGATAGCACTTGTCTTCATGCGGGCGGCATCAGGCCAAGCTGCCTGGCGATGAACTTGTCGATCATGCGCTTGGGCAGCACGGCTACCGCCAGATGCCGCATTGGATCGGGCGTGATCTGGTAGCGCACCTTGGGATGGGACCGCGTCAGGGCTTCGAAGATTGTTTCGGCGATCTTCTCGGCCGGCAAGCCCGTCGCGCCGAGCCTTAGCATGAAGGCACGAACCTTCTGCAGCGCCGGAAAGTACGGCGAGTTCTTGTAGGCGGAAATATCGACTTCCTCGGCTTTGCTCCAGATCGGCGTCTTCACCGCGCCGGGCGCTACCACGACGACGTCGATGCCGAATAGCATCAGTTCGCGGCGCAGACTTTCCGACAATCCCTCGATCGCGTGCTTCGACGCCGAATAGGCCGCCGTCAGCGGATTGCCGTTCCGGCCGGCAACCGAGGAGATCATCACGATGCGCCCTTTTGGCCCCTTCAACGAAGGATCGGAGCCGAGCAGCGGACCGAACGCCTGCGTCGCGATGATCGGACCGATCACGTTGACGTCCATCTGGCGGCGGAATTCGTCGGCTGAAAGTTCGAGCACGGGGCCTGCGACCGCGATGCCGGCATTGTTGACGAGGCCTGAAAGCGTCTCGCCGTTCAGCGCGCCGCGGACCTCGCGCGCCGCGGCCAGCACCGCGACCTCATCGGTGACGTCGAAGATCAGCGGGGTGAAATTGGCGCCGAACTCGCTCTTGAGCCGCTCGGCGTCGGCCTGCTTGCGGACGCTGCCGAACACGCGAAATCCGCGGTCGAGCAGCAGTTTCGCGGTCGCCCAGCCGATCCCGGTCGACGCGCCGGTGATGACGACGGAATTCATGTTTGGTCCTTTACATCGTTGCGAGCCAACGGGTCGGCGCAACGCGCCGCCCGATGACAGGCTCCGCGAAGCAATCCATCTCACCAAGGAAAGAAGGATGGATTGCTTCGTCGTTGCGCTCCTCGCAATGACGAAGATAGCATTTCACTGGGAGGAGTACACTCGCCCCTACTCCACGTGGCCGTCGATGATCGGGCCGAACAGCTGCCAGTTCTCGCCGGTGAATTTCATCATCTGCACCTGCTCGATCGGATAGAAATCGGTCGGCGAGGTCTTGATGCGGATTCCCGGGATGTAAGTGTTGATCTCGAAATCCATGTTCGCGACCACCTTCATGACGTTCTCGCGCGTGAGGTTGTCACCGCAGCGCTTGAGCACGTCGACGAGACCGGTCGAGACGTTATAGGCGGTCAACGGCCCGCTTTCGGAGCGGTCGGCTTCCGGATAGTATCTTGCCATGAAGGTGCGGAATTTCTGCATGCCGGGATAAGGGTCCCACTGCGGGTCGGTGACGTCCATCTGATAGTGGGCGCTGAGAACGCCTTTCGCGTTCTCGAGACCGGCGGGTTTGAGCACCGCGCCGACCGACGCCGACACGTTGGTCATGATGTGAATCGGATGCCAGCCGAGTTCGGCAGTCTTCTTGATCGCCTGCGCCGCGAATTAAGAACAGCCTTAATGGAATTCGTCCTGAAGAAATCCTTAAGCGTAGTTTCGTGAGTTTCCTCCTCCCGTGGCGGGGCCAGACGTGATGGCTTCTGTCGGAACGTTTCCTCTTTCGAACTTTTTAGGGGTAGCGCGGACGATAGCGGCCGGACGGGATTACCGATAGCAGCGCTTCACGTACCGATTTGCGATTGTCGGAGGCGATTTGTCGCGTGCGGGCGGGCGTTGCGCGGCAGCAAGATCGAGCAAGAGCGACCGGTTATTGGTGGGCAGGCATGCCTGCGGGGACGCCGTGAAGTCCTCATCGCACTGCTTTTGACGGTGTTTGCCCTTTCCGATGCAGTGCACTGTAATTTTACGGGTTCCGCTTAACCCAGGTGTAAGGGCAGCGGCCCTATGGTGTTCCTTGGCTTCAAACAGAAAACAGGCTGACCAATGGTGGCGCAACAGCCGGCTCATTCAATCATCGCCGAACTCGAAGATGCGGTCAGGGATGGGTCATCGAAAAAGCGGGTCGAAACCCTCCGGCGGGTGACCGACCTTTTCCTGAACGATTGCGATCGCCTCAACGACGAGCAGGTCCAGGTCTTTGACGACGTCCTCTGTCTGTTGATCGCCCGCGTCGAGACGCGTGCCAAGGCCGAGCTGAGCAAGCGGCTGGGCCCGATCGACTACGCCCCCTTCGAAGTGATCCGGCACCTCGCGCTGGACGACGAGATCTCGGTCGCCGGCCACGTGCTGACGCATTCCAGCCGCCTCGGCACCGATACGCTGGTCGAGATCGCAAGCACCAAGGGCCAGGATCACCTGCTGGCGATTTCGGCGCGGGCTGACCTGCCGGAGGCCGTCACCGACGTGATCGTCGATCGCGGCGAAGGCAAGGTCATCCGGCAACTCGCCAACAATGCGACCGCGCGCTTCTCCGAGGCCGGTTATTCCGGCATCGTCGCCCGCGCCGAGGAAGACGACGAGCTGGCTGAGATCGTCGCGCTGCGGCCCGACCTTCCGGTCAAGTTCGTCCGCGAACTGTTGCGGCGCGCCAAGGACGCCGCCCGCGCCCGCCTGTTGGCGATGGCTCCGCCGGAGCTCCGGGAGCATCTCAGGACCTTGTTGAAGGAGATCGTGCGCGAAACGCCGGCGTCGCCGAGGTGGAATTTCAGCATTGCCGAAGAGCTGGTGAGGCTGATGAAGGGCTTGAACGAGCTCGACGACGCGGCCGTGTTCAAATTCGCCGAGGAGCGGAAGCTCAACGAGGTCGCCGTTTCGCTCGCGGTCCTCAACGACGTGCCGACCGAAATGATGGCGCGGGTACTGGAAGGCCCCCGCGCGGACCTCATCCTGATTCCCTGCCGATCGGCGCGGCTGAATTGGCCGACCGTCGAAACCATCCTGCGCAACCGCCCGGCGCCGCTGCCGATCGACGATCAAAGCCTGGCGCAGGCGCAGCGCGACTACCGCAAACTGTCGTTGGAGACCGCCCAGCGCACGGTGCGCTTCTGGCAGCTTCATAACAGGATCGAGAAACAGGTGCCTGCGCCCGAGCCAGGACCGGCAGCCTGACGCTTGCAAACGCCGGACAGAGAGGTTCGGCTCGGAGGTTCGGCTCGGCCGTCGCTACGACCTTGCCCGGCGCAATCCACCGGAGGGGCGGACGGCCGATCTATTGCACTGGGCCTCGCTCCGCCCGCTCGCGCAAGCGATAGAACCGCAACGCGTCCCGCGCAGTCTTCGGCTTGAGGCGGAAATAGCTGGCAAAGCACTGGTCCAGCCGTTGTTTTGCGCAGCCGTTTCCGCCGACCTGGAGGATGGCCTTGGTCGTCTCCCACGACAGATCCACGGCCTTTGCAAAGACAAGAAGCTGTTCCGGTTCATCCTGAACAAGAGCTCGCTCGAGCAGCCCAATTGGAAGATCGCACATAATCGACAGTGCGACCGCCGTTCTGTCGAAGTCCCCGCGATGGGCGAACTCAAGCAGCCTCGCTCCATCGAGCTGCCCGCGTGAGTGCAGCGACTGTACATGGGCCAGCGCGGTCGTGTGCTCATTCGAGCCCACGCGCGCCGTCGCCTGAATCTCGTCTGCAGCCTTTGCAACGGCATTCCGGATCAGTACCGCGCGTTGCGGGTCAGCAGCCTCCAGCTTGCGCCTTACGACCTCCGACGCTCGCACAAACAGTTTCGTGAGATCATGACGCGGGATGTCGGGGCGCGACCAGATGCACAATGCGAGATCGCCGCTGTGTTGCGCCCGCCTCACCAGCGTAGACATCCCGGAACTCGAGAATTTTGCACCCGGATTTCCGGCGGTACTGGCGACCACGAGATGGTTGCCCCGGACCACCAGAACATCCGTCACCGCTTCAGTCAGAACGCTTCGCGAGGAGATAGCCAGCAGGTGCTCCTGACTCTTGATTCGCGCGTTTTCCACCAATGTGGCATCATCGAGCCGGGGCGAGTGCCTCAGGACTGGCGCGGCCACCTCGAGCGCGTCGTCGAACGCGAGCATCCGGATCACCTTCCGAGGTGCATCGGAAAGCTTGGCGAGCCTGCCCCCGAACGCCACGCGGGCTGCAAGTTCGGTCTCCACGACGAGCTTGCCCATCACGTCGTCGAACAGCTCGATCTGGTCGGAGGTGAACGTGCCCGAACCGAGCAGGAAAAGATCGGTGACACGCCGCAGGATTTCGGCGCGCTTCGACAAATCCTTGTTCGCCAGCGCCTGCTCGAGTTGCTCTATCAGACCTTCCTGCCTGCCCATGGCTTACGACTCGAATATGTAGAGCGAAGGATCGGAAGACTTCAGTGCTCCGATCATCAAGCGACGTCCCTTGCCAACGGAACAACACTATCGAAGTCGAGGTCGGAATGCGGAACCGGCCGGCCGAACAGGTAACCCTGCGCAAAATCGACCCCGGCTGCCTGCAACGCCTCCAACTGCCCGCCCGTCTCAACGCCCTTCGCAGCGGTCGCAATATCGAGGCCACGCGCCAGCGCGAGTACGGAAGCAATCACCGCCGCGCAATCCCGGCGGCTGGCGAGGCCCTGCGTGAACGACTTGTGGATCTTGATCTTGTCGAACGGGAAGCCGGTCAGATAGCTGGCGGAAGAATACCCGGTGCCGCAATCGTCGAGCACCAGCGAGACTCCGATATTCTTCAATTGCCTGACGGTTTGCAGGCAGGGCGCGCGGTGTTGTTCCAGGAGCGTGACGTCCGCGATTTCCAGCTCCAGCCGCTCCGGTGACAGGCCGGAATCAACCAGTGCGCACAATATGACGTCGAATAGATTCTCCTTGCGGAACTGGATGGAGGCGATGTTGAGGGCAAGCTTGATGTGCGGCGGCCAGGCCGCGGCGTCCATGCACGCCTGTTGCAGGATCCATTCTCCCAGCGGCAGCATCAATCCGGTCGATTCCGCAAGCGGAAGGAAATGGTCAGGCGTGAGAAGACCTCTCGACGGATGGTGCCAGCGAACGAAGGCCTCCGCGCCGCACGCGCGTCGTGTCTTGACCTCGACTATCGGCTGATAGTGCAGCTCGAACTGGCCCTGCGCGACTGCCTGGCGCAATTCGCTTTCCATCGATCTCTGCACGTCTGCCGCTTCGATTAGTTCCGGTTCGAAGATCCGGAAGTCATTTCGTCCGGCCGATTTCGCCGCGTAGAGCGCAAGATCAGCTCGCTTCAGCAGTGTCGCGGCCTCGGCCCCATGCTCCGGCGCGAAGGCAATGCCGATACTGGTTCCTATACCGACCCGGTGGCCGCCGAGATCGAACGGCTGTTCGATAAGCGAAATGACCCTGAACGCGAGCGCGATGGCACCCTCACTCTGATCTTTCTCGCCTTCCTGGATGATTGCAAACTCGTCGCCGCCCAAACGGGCCAGCACATCGGTGTCGCGAAGCGAGGACCTCAACCGCTTTGCGACCTCGATCAGCAGCTGATCGCCTGCCGGGTGTCCCAGCGTATCGTTGACATACTTGAACCTGTCGAGATCGAGCATCAGGACCGTAAATGTCGTACCATGGCGCTGCAGCCGCTTCGCGACATCGTCGAGCTTCTCGGTGAACAGTGCGCGATTGGCGAGCCCGGTCAGCAAATCGTGCTGCGCAAGGTAGGCAATTCGCTTCTCGTTCAGCGCCCGCTCCGTGATGTCCTCGTGCGTGGTCAACCACCCGCCATTCGGCATGGGATGACGAGCGATCGCCACCACGCGGCCGTCGGCGAGCTCCTGGATTTCGTTTGCCAGTTTCACGTTTGCACTGACGTAGACGTCCGGCGGCGTGGCGAAATTGGTACCTTTTTCCCGACGATATTCCAGAATCTGCCGCAACGAAGTGCCGGGCTTTATCCGATCCGGGCCGAGATGGTAGATCGCTCCATATTGGGCGTTTGAAACCTCGACCTTCTGCGCCACATCGAACATGCAGAGCCCTTGCGACATGTTGTTGAGTGCCGCATCGAAACGTACGTTCATCGCCTGAAGCTCGGCGGCCTTTTCGGCCAACAGCTGCTCGCCGCGCTTTTGCTCGGTGATGTCCGTATGGGTTGCAACCCAGCTGCCGTCCAGGAGCGGCTGTCGTTGAATCAATATCTTGCGCCCGTCGGCAAGCTCGTAAATCTGCCTGTACTCCGTCGGCATTACCTCGGTGTATTCAGCGACGGACAGCTTGCCGGCCTCGCCCCGGTCGGCGTAATGCTGCAATATCTGCCGCAACGGGGTTCCCGGCGCGACCAGGTGGTCGGGCAGGTTATACATCTCCTGATAGCGGCGGTTTGAAATCCCCAGGTTCTTGTCAGCGTCAAACAGGCAGAGGCCCTGCGACATATTGCTGGTGGCAACGGCGAAGCGTTCATTTGCGCGTTTCAGTTCGGCGGCGTTGGCAACCAGCATAGCCTGCGCGCGTTTCTTCTCGGTGATGTCTTCATGGGTGGCAACCCAGCCCCCATCTTTCATCGGTGTTCGCACGATCAAGATTGTTCGGCCACCGGCGAGCCTGAAGAGGCGTGGCTCGCGCTGCTTTGCCCCCTCGAGAAATTTTTCGTAGCTGAAATCAGTTGGCTCGCTTCGTTCCGCGAAAAGTCTGGCAATGCGACTGAACGGGGTCCCGGGCTTCACCTGCTCTTCCGGCAGGTTGTACATCTCTCGGTAACGGCCGTTCGTGACCAGCAATTTCCCGTTCGCGTCGAACATGCTGAGCCCGTGCGGCATGTTGCTCAGCGCGGCGTCGAAACGCGCATTTGTCCCTGCCAGTGCCAGCGTATTTGCTGCGAGCGCGTTGGCCTGCCGCACCAGCAGAAACGTGCCGCACACTATGGCGGAAACG
>WNGE01008018.1_pt1 | contig 11375 bp, 9 predicted proteins | sample 5400651 | NCBI WGS metagenome assembly WNGE01 (sample SAMN13153370, study PRJNA577476) | soil metagenome | isolation source: 60 cm soil or saprolite under grassland replicate 2 | place: USA:California | collected 2016-06-15 | reverse complement strand
CGCGAGCAGGGCCATTGGCAATCAGCAGCCGATGCGCCGCACTCGCTCGCCCGGCTGCTGCGCGCGCGCCGCGAGCGGCCACGCCGCCGCCCCGCCGATAAGCGTGATGAACTCGCGCCGCCTCATGTAGGCCTTCCAGGCGAATGACCCAGCCAAACTCGGTTGAGATTATCACGCCTGTGATGGCACGGTGGTCATTTTGCGGCGCGGTCGTAGAACCTGGACAATGACCGGTTCGGGTCATGAACGGCCCAAAGGCGACGTCCGCGCTTAGTCCGTTCGACTCCCAACTGCGGACATGGGTCGGCCCGGCCCGTAGGTCGCTGTCTTCCGGTGCGCTGCCAACTAGGCCACAGACCCCTCTGGCTGCCGCAAGGGCTTGGTACGACAGTCCTGCCTATCGCGAGGTGCTCGTGCATGGCCAAAGCGGTCAGCAATATAGCGGAGTCCTTGTTGACGGAAGCATTTGCCGCTGGCCGACCGGATGCGGTGACACGTTGCGTGACGCCGACCGACGCATTATCCCACAGAGCCCGCGACGGATCCGAATCCGACAGACGTTTGCAATAGCTCTTTGCGTCGGTCGGGCCGTGAGGCCTCACGATGGTTCGGTTTACGTCAGTGCCAAGATCAAACGGATAACATCATGAAACTCGGTATCGTGCTCCCCTATTCCGGTGCCGATATGTCATTGCCTATCGACCGCGTGCTGGAAGCCGAGCGACTAGGCTTTGATTCGGTCTGGACCTCGGAGGCTTATGGTTCGGACGCCGTCACCCCCGCCGCGTGGGTGCTGGCGCGGACGACGAGGATCAAGGTAGGCACTGCGATAATGCAGATGCCGGCACGCACGCCCGCCATGACGGCGATGACTGCGATGACGCTCGACGCGCTCTCAGGCGGTCGCTTTGTCCTTGGTATCGGGCCGTCCGGCCCACAGGTGGTGGAGGGCTGGCACGGTGTCGCTTACGGCAAGCCACTCCTGCGCACCCGCGAGTACATTGAAATCATCCGCAAGATACTCGAGCGCAATGAGCCGCTGACCTACGCAGGCGAGCACTACCAGATCCCCTTCGCCGGTCCGGGCGCGACCGGACTTGGCAAGCCGCTGAAGAGCATCATGCACGGCAATCCAAAGATGAAGATATATACGGCCTCTATCGCACCAGCGAGCATCCGCAATTCCGCCGAGGTAGCGGATGGCATGTTCCCTAGATTTATGAACCCGCAACGCTTCGAGCTGTTCGAGCCGCACCTCAACGCTGGCTTCGCCAAGAGCGGCAATCAAAAGAGCCTGGCGACTTACGATGTCTGCCCATTCGTGCCGATCTCGATGGGTGACGACCTCGATGAGGCCCGCCTACCGATCAAACAGAACCTGGCGCTCTATATCGGCGGCATGGGCGCCCGCGACAAGAATTTCTACAATGACGCTGCAAAGCGCCTGGGGTACGAGGCGGCGGCAATTCGGATCCAAGATGCTTTCCTCGCCGGCCGCAAGGCGGAGGCGGTAGCCGCTGTGCCCGATGCTCTGGTCGATGAGATTGCGTTCGTGGGTTCGGCTGATCGCATTCGCGACCGGCTGCAGGCTTGGAAGGATGCGGGGAAACAGCGGCACGTCGATTCCATGCTGCTCAGCGGCAACGTCAACACGGAAGCGCTGCGGGTGATCGCCGAGGCGGTCCTCTGAGCCTGAATATCAGTTTCGCGGGGCTCCGGCTCGGGAGAAGGCATCGTAATGGCGAAGACCAGCGCTTTGGAAGACGGACGCGAGTGGCCTCGGGCATATCTGGTTGGGTGACGGCCGATGTTCGAGATGGGTCGAAACCGGTCAGGTTCGCGGTGAGCACATTCAGTCGCGGACGTCCTCCAGGAGCAGGCATAATCGCTGCGTTGCGGTGACGTTTCTCCGGGGCCAAGCCTGTTGTCCGAATTTGGCACGACTCGGTCAGTGCGGGGCCGCCGCCGCGATAGGGCACATGCACCATGTTGATACCGATCATCATCTTGAACAACTCGCCGGCAGTTGCACGATTGTGGTCGCGCGAGCGTGAGAATTACAAACCACAGTTGATCGCCCCGTTGCTACAGCGCTACAAAACCTTTTCGGCTGTAATCTCCGGGATACTGACACGCATGCCGAGCAACCAGGACCCCCCGCTCAAGACCTATCTCGATCATCTCGCGCGCGGTGAGCTGGCCTATCAGTTCAGCCCCGAGGCGGGACGCGCCGTCTTTTACCCGCGCATGCTTTGTCCCTTCACTGGCAGTGATCGGCTAGAATGGCGCATCAGTAAAGGGCTCGGAACGGTCTACGCCACCACGGTCGTGCATCCCATCGAGGGCAAGCCGTTCAATGTTGCGTTGATCGATTGCGACGAAGGCTTCCGCCTGATGAGCCGGGTGGAAGACATCGCGCCGGAGCAGGTACGCATTGGGCAGCGCGTACGCTTTCGCGTGCATCAGCCGGGCGGCGAGGAGCCGCCACAGCCCGTCTTTGTCCCCGTGGAGGGGGCGTGATGGACGGGCTCAAGCGAGGCAGCGCGGCGATTGTCGGGGTGGCTGAATCCGACCTTGGCGAAGTGGCGGACGGAATGTCCGTCATCGACCTGATGGCGCAAGGCGCCAAGCGGGCGCTCGACGATTGCGGTCTGAACTTGAAGGACGTCGACGGCCTATTTTCGGCAACTACCCAGAGCCGCCTGTCCGTCCTCGCGCTCGCTGAATATCTCGGCGTCAATCCGTCATTCCTCGGCTCGACCATCGTCGGAGGTTCGTCGTTCGAATATCACGTGGCCCATGCCATGGGCGCGATTGGGCTTGGTCTCTGCAACGTCGCTGTCATTGCCTACGGCAGCACCCAACGCAGCGTCGGCCGCAAGCAGGCGTCTGTGCGCGAGGTCAATCCCTACGAAACGCCCTTCAAGCCATTCCTACCGGCCAGTGCCTATGCGCTCGCCGCTTCGCGACACATTCATGAGTTCGGCACAACCCGCGAGCAGCTTGCTGCCGTCGCGGTGGCAGCGCGCGAATGGGCGTTGCTTAACCCGGCTGCGTGGGAGAAGAAGCCGCTGACCATCGAGGGCGTGCTTTCGTCACGCATGGTGAGCTATCCGTTCACGGTGCGGGACTGCTGCCTCGTCACCGATGGAGGGGGCGCGATTGTCGTCACATCGGCTGAACGCGCCAAATCACTCAAGAAGGCGCCCGCCTATGTGCTGGGCTGCGGCCAGTCGGTTACCCACGCCAGCATTTCCAGCATGCCGGACCTCACGGTGACCGGCGCGCTGACCGCTGGAAAGGCCGCTTACGCAATGGCCAAGCTCGGCCCGGCCGACATCGACGCCGTCGAGCTCTATGACGCCTTCACTATCAACACCATCCTGTTCTTGGAGGACCTCGGCTTTTGCAAGAAAGGCGAGGGCGGTGCTTTCGTCAGCGGCGGGCGCATCGGTCCCAACGGCAGCCTCGCAGTCAACACCAATGGTGGCGGACTGTCGTATTGTCACCCGGGCATGTACGGTCTGTTCCTTTTGACCGAAGCGGTGCGTCAACTGCGCGGCGAGTGCGGCGCGCGTCAGGTGAAAAATTGCGAAGTTGCGCTGGCGCACGGCAACGGCGGGGTTTTCTCCTCCCAAGCCACAGTGATCCTTGGCACGCAGACCACGCTGTAAGGCTGCGCACGAATCGCCCGACGGGTTATGCGGCCGCACCAAAAGTCTACGCTTACTGCGCCTTCTTCACTAGCGGGCATTTGGATTCCGACAACGGCTGGAATGCCTGGTCCGCCGGGATCGTGGCGACAAGCTTGTAATAATCCCATGCCCCCTTGGATTCCGCAGGCTTCTTGACCTCGTACAAGTACATCTCGTGCACCATCCGGCCGTCCTCTCGGATCTTTCCGTTCTTGACGAAGAAGTCGTTGATCGGTGTTGAGCGCATCTTCTCCATCACCGGCTGGGTCGCGTCCGTACCGGCGGCCTCCACGGCTTTGAGATAGTGCGTGGTGGCCGAATAGATCCCAGCCTGCGTCATGTTCGGCATCTTGTTCATGCGCTGGAAATAGCGCTGCGCCCAGGCGCGCGACTCCTCATTTCGGTCCCAGTAGAAGGCGTTGGTAAGCAGCATGCCTTGGGCCGCCTCCAGGCCAAGGGTGTTGATGTCGTTGATGAAGACGAGCAATCCCGCCAGTTTCTGCCCGCCGCGCACGATGCCGAACTCGGCCGCCTGCTTGATGGAATTGGTGGTGTCGGCGCCGGCGTTTGCGAGCCCTATCACCTTGGCTTTGGAGGATTGCGCCTGCAGCAGCGCCGAGGAGAAATCCAGAGTATTGATTGGGATCCGCACGCTGCCGAGCACCTTCCCGCCACCCGTTCTGACGACGGCGGCCGTGACCGCCTCAAGGTCGTGGCCGAAGGCATAATCGGCGGTAAGGAAGAACCAAGTGTCGTAGCCTGCTTTGACGATGGCGGCTCCGGTGCCATGGGAGAGCGCGTAATTATCATAGGTGTAGTGGATGGAGACCGGCGTACATGCCTCGTTGGTGATGCGCGTCGCGCCCGGTCCATTGAGGACGACGATCTTGTTCTTGGCCTTGGCGAGCTCGATAGCGGCGAGCGCGGTCGCCGAGGCGGCGACATCCAAGAGCGCGTCGACGTGCTGGGTGTCGAACCATTCCCGGGCCGTGGCCGAAAGAATATCCGGCTTGTTCTGATGGTCCGCGGCGATGACTTCGATCGGCTTGCCCAGCACTTTTCCGCCGAAATCTTCCACCGCCATCTTGGCGGCGGTTACCGCGCCGACGCCGGTGATATCCGCGTAGATGCTCGACATGTCCTCGAGCATGCCGATTTTCACCACTCCGTCGGAAACCTTTTCCTGGGCCTGTGCAGCGAATGCGCACGCGAGCAGCAGCGCGGCGGCGGTCGCGATAGCAGCTGATCTCTTCATCGTCACCTCCCGACGGCCGGGTCTCTAGGGACGCCAGCCGCATACTCCTGAACAACCAACTTTAACGGCTAGCTTTGCGACAATCCTATAGGGACATCGCGTAACTGGTTGTGCCGCTGTTCCCGCAATAGCAGCTCGGCCATCTCGCGTAGGCGTACCCTCTGCACTTTAGGGCCGTTCGGGCTGTCGACGATCGGGAACGCTTCCACCACCACGATCCGCTCCGGGACCTTGAACCGCGCCAACTGTTCCAGGCAACGCGCCCGCAAGGCCGTCTCGTCCAGCTCCGTCCCGGCGGCCGGCCGAACGAAGGCCACCGGCACGGGATCGGCCCCTCCCCTTGAGGCCGCCACCACCTGTACACCCGCCACGCCAGGGTGCGCCTGAATGACAGCCTCGATTTCCTCGGGGCTAACCAGGAATCCACCGAGGCGCATGGCATCGCCAATCCGCGCCTCATAGACGAAGCTAGTGCCGGCCAACCGGGCGAGATCACCGGTGCGGAACATGCCATCAGTGTCGATCGCCCGTTCGGTTGCCGCCGGATCTTCCAGATACTCGATGAAGCGAGACGGTGCATCGATCCATAGCTCGCCGGACGCGCCGGATGGCAGCGTGTTGCCGGTCTTCGGATCGAGTACCGCAAGCCGCGCCTGAATGCTCACGGGTACGCCCCCACCGAGCAGGCGGTTCTCGCCCTCCGAGACCGAGAACAACGCCTGCACCTCCGAACTGCCGTAGAGGCCATGCGGCTGCATGCCCGCCGCCTCCGCTGCGGCGATTGAGGCGGCGGCGCTGGAGTAGAACGCGGCGAAACCCGAGAAGCGCACCGAGTCGAACCGACGCCCGCCGGACGCAGCCGCGATGCGGCCGAACATATCGTCGCCGCCGATCACGTGGGTGACCCGGTGCTGACGGATCAGCCTGACCGCTGCCTGAGCGTCGAACTGTGCGAGGCACACGACATGCGCGCCGCCGGCGATCGCGGCCATCGCCGCGGCATTGCCGAACGTGCCGCAGAATGGCACCGCCGCGAGTAGAACTGCATCCGGCGCACCCAGTCCGATATGACGCGCGACGTCGGCGGCATGCCCGGCGATGGCTTGTTGATCGTGCAGGACCAGTTTTGGCCCACCGGTGGTGCCCGAGGTGGTGAATGTCAGGCACGGCTTCTCCCCAGCCGCTTCGTCCGGCCCAGCGTCGGCTGCGTCACCATCCAGCGACAATACCGGCAGGCCAGCGAGCTGCGTCATGCCCGGAGGCAGCTGCAGTCCAAGCACGCAGCCCAGCCCGGCGCGATCCTCCACGGGCAGGGCGGCGAAAATCGCCGAGAAATCGACGGGCGGAAATCCCCATTGTGTCACCAGAGCGACTGCGCGCGACCGACGCAGCAGGTTGCCCACTTCCGCCTTCCGAAAGCGTGTATTGATATGGATGGCAAGCGCACCAAGCCGAGCGCAGGCAAAGATTGCGGCGAGGTAGCCGCTCCCGTTCGGCAGCCACAGCGCCACCCGAGAGCCCGAACCCACACCCCCTCTGCGCAGCCCTGCGGCCAAGCGCAGCACGCGGTTTTGGAAGGCGCGCCGGTCCAGCGTGCCGGCGGCGTCGGTCACCGCCGGTGCCTCCGGGTCCAGCCCGGACCATGCCATCAGCGCGCCCAACGTGCGCGGATATCCCGGTCCATAGGTTTTCCGCATCAGACCAGATCCACCACCCCAACCATCCCAGCCTCGCTCACCGATCGGCTGTTAGTCCCGAGTGCGGCCATGCGGTTCTCCGGACAGGTGACTTTTCGCCGGGCCCCTTCAGTCGTCAAGGATGGTCTCATGCAGTGCTCCGCGTGCTTCGAGAAACCTGTAGGAGAGCCGCAAAAGCGAGGCTGCGATTGCGGCGCGGCGGCAGCTCGCTTGGGCTCAAAGGCATCCCTGATCGTGGTCGCCCGCCGCGATCGGAATCTCCGGGCCCGAAAACAGCGGCAGCGGCTGCTGTCAGGCGCCGAACACGAGCTTAGTGCCGGTGTATGACCGGATCACCTTCTTCGGCAATTCTGCCTTGAGAATCTCGTAGAATGGTTCGCCCGTGCAATGCATCGGGACGATATGGTCGATGTCGAGATCGACCAGTCCCTTGATGGTCTGCCGGACATAGTCCTCGTTATGCGGCGCCAAATGGAAACCTCCGAGGACCGCGTGGACCTTTTGCAGGGCCGACACCGTCATCGCTTGCTTCACCGAGTTCACCACGCCGCGGTGCCCGCAGGAGGTCATGACCACCAGTCCGCGTCCCTTGACGTTGACACAGGTCGAAATCTCGTGGTCGAACTCGTCCGGAGCCCAATCGATCGGACGGCGGTCCACCGGCATCTTGTCGGGGAAGCAGCCGAGACCGTTGTCGACTCCGACTTTCATCCGGGTTGGCGATAGCACCCTTTCGAACGTCGCCCGCGGGATGTGACCTGTGACGAAGGCATGATCGGCGATCACCGCCGGTCCTTCGGCAGTAGTGACGACCAGATCCGCCTCCGCGATTGCCTTGCGATCGAGTGCGCCAAAATTGAGTGGTGTCGGTCCGGCAGTAAACTGACGTGAACAGAAGCATTCCTCGCCGCCGATATAGAGCGGCAGCTTCGGCTTGCGCTTTCCCTGGGTCGCCCTGAGGAATCCAACCATCCCGCCGAAGTGATCGTAATGGCCGTGACTTAACACCATGGCGTCGAGCTTGGCCGGATCGATGCCGAGGATGTCAAGGTTGTTAAGCAGTGTCGGTGAGGAATAGCCGAAGTCGATCAGAACGTTTCGCGTCTCGTTCCCGCGCTGGGTCTCAAGGTGCATCGAGAGGCCGAATTCGCTCAGCAACACCTTTTCCGGCGGCTGGTCCGATAACGGAAATACAACCCGCCCAACCTCAACATCGCCGATCTTGCCGCTTGGGCTGAGGGCGAAGTGGTAATTATCGGTCACTACGCGAACGGTGGCTCGGTCGACCTCGGGTACGTTGCCGGAGATTGTCTGCGCTCGTGCCGGCTTAGCGCCTCCCAACAGTGCGGCGACGAGGCTGCCAAAAATCGCCGATCCGCCACTGCAAAAAAAGTCGCGCCGTCCAATGCCACTTCCGTAAAAGATGGGTGACATGATTTTCCTCCGCTGTCACATTCGTCGCGATGCTCCCACAAGCCGATATTCGGCCTATTCGATCACCTCGTCGGCGCGGGCGAGCAACGTCGGAGGAATTTCAAGACCGAGCAACTTGGCGGCCGTCAGATTGATGATGAGATCGAACTTGGTCGGCTGCTCGACCGGCAAGTCGCCTGGCTTCGCTCCGCGCAGAATTTTGTCGACATAGTCACCGGCGCGCCGGAACAGGTCCGTCTGGTTTGACCCATAGGACATCAGGCCTCCCGCGTCGACCTGCTCGCGAGTACCGTGCATCGTCGGCAATCGCGCGTTCAGCGCCAAAGTGTTGAACCGAACCCGGTTGGTGGTGAAGAGCGGGTCGGGCGGAACATAAAGTGCCTCTACGCGGCCCTTGAGCGAATCAAACGCGGGCGCGATATCCTCCGCACGCCGGACATCGCGCGTGATGACCTCAAGGCCGAGTGGGCCCGCGATTGCTTGAACCTCGGGCAAGTCCTGCATGGCGGCGGGGTTACCGCCATTGGCCATTATCGCCAACCGGCGTAGACCGGGGATAATTTCACGCAAGAGTTCGAGACGCTTGCCGGCAAGATCGGGTATCTGGGCCGACAGGCCAGTGACGTTGCCGCCCGGTCGCGCCAGACCAGCGACGAGGTTGTTGCCGACCGGATCCGCCACCGCTGCGAATACGATCGGAATGACCAACGTCGCCGCCTTCGCTGCGACGACGTTTACGGTTCCGTGCGTAACAATTACATCGACCTTAAGTCGAATAAATTCGGCGATGATTTCGGGTGAACGTTCGAAGCGTGACTCCGCCCAGCGATACTCGATCGCGACATTGCGACCTTCGATCCAGCCAAGCTCGCGCAAACGCCGCTCAAAGGCGGCGGTCCATTGACTCTGGGCGGAAGGTGTATTCGCACCCAAGAACCCGATGGTCGGCAGCCTCGCCGACTGCTGCGCATGCGCCGCAAGCGGCCACGCAACCGCTGTGCCGCCGAGCAGCGTGATGAACTCGCGCCTTCCAAGCCGATCGAATGGCATCCGCTGACCCTAGCCAGAGTGGCAGCATAGCGGATTGGCGAGCATCAAGTCAGGGTTGTCCGCTTTACCCCCGTTAGCGACCGAAGAGCGGACACCGGAATCGGCAGCTCCGTGCCATCCGGACTTGCGCCCCGCAGCAAAGGGCATCTTCGCTCGATCGCTTCGTCGGCGATAGCGAGCACGCTCGGCGAATCGTCCGGCCGGTTGCGGGAAAAGTTCTGTCATGTCCGAAGAAGCGGATCATCCGGCCTGCCCCGGTCGGCGGAGGTCGCCGTTTTCTGTACTGTGAAAAATATGTACAGCAAATAGGCGTCTATCAGGATGGTGATTGCCATAACGCTGTAGGCCCACGGGCTCTCCATCAGATTTAGTTCGATCAACACCCGGGAGAGTCCGAATCCAACGACCCATGCATCAAAGCTCATGCATATCCGACGAAAGGTCTCGGCATCCAGCCGTCGGATGACATAGGCGCCTAGCGGTATTCCAACCAAAACGCTTGGAATAAAAACCAAAAACATGTTCTCGCTTTCGGCCACAAACAGCCCAAGGTGGTAATAAACGATGGCCGTCACGCTCGACTCAGCTACGCGAACCAATGCGAGGCCCGCTCGAAACTCAGTTTTGACGAGACCCTGGTTATTAAACAAAATCGCTAAGGGGGGGCCTGAGATGGTCGTTACCGAATACAAGACGCCCAGCGCCGTTCCAAAAGGGAGACCGATTGTCCATGCCGAGCGAATCGGCCTGCGCCAACCGGCTGCCTGGATCAGGATGAGGGGCAGAATAACCGTGTAGGTGCCGAGTTTGACCCAGCCGGGGTGAACCGAAGCAACAATAATGGCTCCGATTGCGATGCCGGGCAGCAGCCCGATTAGAATAGGAAACACCCTTTTCAGTACAGCCGGAACGCCGTCCCGATTGATGAATAGGACGTAGACGTTAATGAAGACCTCGATCACAACGACGGCAGGATTCAGGATGCGATTTGTATAAAAAAGGAGCGCGACCGGCACGGTGAGCGAGGAAAACCCATAGCCGATGGCGCCATTTACAAACGCCGCGAACAAAGCGATCCCGGCAAGAACAATCAGAGCGGTATCAACGGTAGGCATATTTTACTTTTCTGCTAGTATCGGCGAGATGGGGCTCGAAGAATTGGCGTTCAACGTATTCATCCCGGCGGCTGTCCTGCTGACCGGATTCCTGGCCTTGTTTCTAATGATCCGTTTGTAAGTCTGACAGCAGTTACAGGCTTGAGACGATAAGCCAACCGATCCCGATAATCGTAATCACAAGCACGGCCCAGATGACCCGATCAATGTGTGAGTAAGAAGGGTCTCGCGTGTCGCTCACTGGCTCCTGAGTCCCCATATGTGTTTCTGCGAATACCCGCACATTTGATTTCAATGGTCGCAATGCTCGGCACCTCCCGCGCCTAAGACCGAAATGATAACACACACATTCACAGGAATCTGCTGCACGGCGGGATTTCGATCCGGCCTATGACCGCTTGGGGTCATAAAGCGAAGAACTCGATGTGAGCATATCTGGTCCGCTCTTACCCTCGAAAGCGGTCATTAGAGCGGACCTGCCGGGTGGTCGCGTTCGAGCCCGTAGCGGCCATTGCCGCCATTCGCCGAACGGACGTTACGGAATATTTTGCCAGGCTCGCCGGATCACTCCGGCTTGATGTTGGCCGCTCGGATCACCTTGGCCCACTTTTCGATCTGGTCGGCAATGAATTTTCCGAATTCGGCGGATGTCAATGACATCGGCTGAAGGCCCAAGCCGACAAGGCGCGCCTTCATATTGGGTTCGGCGACGATGGCATCAATCTCCTTGTTGAGTTTTTCGATAATCTCCGTGGATGTGCCCTTCGGTGCGCCGACGCCAAACCAACTGCTGGCCTCGTAGCCCGGCACAAATTCATCGACGGTGGGGACGTCCGGCAGCACCTCCAAGTGCGCAGCACTGGTTACGGCGAGGGCTCGTAACTTGCCGGTTCTGATGTAGTCAATCGACCTAGGTATCACGGTAAAAGCGGCCTGCACCTGTCCGCTGATCAGATCGGGCATGTAATCGCCCCGGTACTGGACCCAAACCCACTCGACGCCGGTCATCCCTTTGAACAATTCGCCAGCGAGGAAGGGCGTCGAGGCCCCGCCGCCGGCCACGGCCATGTTGATCTTACCCGGATTGGCTTTGGCATAGGCGATGAACTCGGGAACGGTTTTGGCCGGG
>WNGE01008016.1_pt1 | contig 11375 bp, 10 predicted proteins | sample 5400651 | NCBI WGS metagenome assembly WNGE01 (sample SAMN13153370, study PRJNA577476) | soil metagenome | isolation source: 60 cm soil or saprolite under grassland replicate 2 | place: USA:California | collected 2016-06-15 | reverse complement strand
ATCGGGCTGGTGCGGGCGCAGTTCGGCGACCAAGAGGCCGGCTCGGCCCGCTACGTCTACATCGCGGCGGTCTTCCTGCTGATCGTCATCACCGACGCGGCGGGGGCGCTTCCCTGGCGCGGTCTTTGGAGGGTCGGCCTGGTCGTCCTCGCCGGGCTGGCTCTGATCTGGAGCGGCTTCCACCTGGTGACGGCGGCCCGCGCCAAGGCAGACCTGTTCGCGCGCCAGCAGGCCGAGCTGGCCACGCTGTGGGCAATCCGCGATGCTCCCGACCTCAACCGCCAGGCCGTCGTGGAGCCGGAGACGATGCCCCAGGTTTCCGTACGGGCCTATCTGGATGACCGCCGTCTGCTGGGCAGCACCGCGCCCGTCGTCGCTTTCGATGGGCTCCAGACCCTGCCCGCGTCGGCGGTCGACCGCGAACTGGTCCAGGTGCTCACCTTTGCGCTGGTCAGCACCGCCACCCCAGGTCCCACCGGGGGCTGTGTGGGAGTGGATCCGGTCCTCGGATACATGGACGTCACCGGGCGCGAGGGACAGAGGGTGACGATCACGACGCAGTTCCCCGGCCGGGCTCGGCTCTTTGCCTGGGCGGTGGGCGCCGGGCCACCGCTGGACCGGCCCATCTCAGAGGTCGATGTGCCTCCCGGCGAGGCGTTGCGGCTGACCCTGCCACGCACCGGCCACGACCTCGAATGGCATGTCCGCGCGTATCCGCCGCCCTACGGCGACGCTCACGCCTGCGTGGGCGGCTGACCCAGAACCATCCGGCTCCACCATGCCCGCCTCAGAGCTCGCCGGCATCTCGCAGCTGGCGGATGAGGCCGACCGTTAGCCACATCGCGCCCTGCTCGGTGACCGGCTGCTGGGGATCGGCGGCCGCCAGGCCGGGGTCGCCGGCGATCCGGTAGACAGCCACGCGCAGGCGCTCGCCGGGCACCGTGTACTTGTGGATGAACGCCGCCATGGCGCCTACGTTGGCCACCAGCGCCCAGGCCAGCAGGCCGACCCAGAGCGCCGCCAGGGCCGGCCTGCGCGAGGTCCGATCGGCGACCCACGCCACCAGCGGGAGCAGCAGCACGACTCCCACGTAGAGATAGCGCGACTCGGCTGCGAAGGTGGGCCCGTTCGCGGCCCGTCCGTACCCGATGAGGGCGAAGAAGGCCACCGCCGCCAGGGACATCGCCCAGGCCAGGCTGTGACTTGCCTGATTCGGGCGAAGGCCCAGGACGGCGGCCGCTGCCGGCGTCAAGACCAGGGCCGCGCCGCCCAATAACGGCAACCCAACCATGCCCTCGAGGCTGGCGGTGAGCCCCGTCCACATGAAGGACGGCAGCACCGCCAGTCGAGCCGGCGTTAAATCGGGTGGCCGCTGGCCGGCGAGGTCCTGATGGCCGAACAGGACGTACCAGGCCAGGAAGATCGCAGCCAGCGGCGCGACCGCGATCGCGGCACCCAGCCAGCGGCTGCGCATGGCCTGGTTGGCGCCGGCCAGGAACACGAACGTGGGGGCCACGCCGCTGCACATCAGCCCCAACAACCCGACCAAGATGCCGGCCGCATCGCGCCGGTCGGGCGGCCCATCGTGGTCGGTGAGGAGGAGCTGGCCCAGACCGAACCCCACCGCACTCAGGAACCCGATCTGCCAGCCGAACGCGAGGTTGCCGGCGCCGGCGCCGGTCACCAGGAGCGGCAGACAGGCCAGGGTCGCCCGCCAGGGGCCAAGCCCAATTCGCAAGAAGATCACCCTGAGCAGGGCAACGATCCCCAGGTGCGCCACCAGTGTGGGCAGGAGGTAGGGCAGGTAGGTCCGCATACCGAAGATTCGGAAGAGGACTTCCCAGAGGACGTTGGGGACACCGATCCAGTGGTTTATGTAGGGCGCGAAGAGAAAGCGCACCCAGTCCCCGCGAACCGCAAGCGGGTGGATCAGCGACGGGAAGGCCCACTCGTCGTAAACAAACCAGCGTCCGCGGTCGAACCAGAGGATCAGCGCGCCGCCGGCGGCAAGGCTGGCCAGGTGGGCGGCCCGAGCGGCGGCCCGGTCGATCAGGGGGTGCCCGTCTCCAGCGGCCGGTAGTTGCGGCGGTAGTACTCCCAGTAGTCGCCCGATTTGAGAGGTCGCCACCAGTCCTGGTTGCCCTGGTACCAGCGCACGGTGCGCTCCAATCCTTCGGCCAGGGTTGTGCGCGGCTCCCAGCCCAGCCCCTCGCGAATCCGCGTCACGTCGAGCGCGTAGCGGTAATCGTGTCCCTTGCGGTCCTGGACAAACTGGATCAGCGAGTGCGGCTTGCCCATGAGGTCGAGCACTGCTTCGGCGACCTCGAGCCCGCTGGTCTCAACCCCGGTGCCGACGTTGTAGACCTCCCCCACCTCTCCTTCATGGAGGACCAGGTCGATGGCCCGGCAGTGGTCCTCGACGTAAACGTAATCGCGCACCGCGCTGCCGTCGTTGTAGAGCGGCAGCGGCAGGTCGTCGATGGCGTTGGTGACCAGCACCGATACCAGCTTCTCCGGGTAACCGTACGGCCCGTAATTGTTGGAGCCGCGGGTCACCAGGAGCGGCAGCCCATGTGTGATCGCGTAGGCGCGGGCCAGGTGCTCGCCGCCCGCCTTGCTGGCGGCGTACGGGGAGCGCGGGCGGAAGGCGTCGCCCTCCTTTGAGCGACCCTCGGGAACGTCGCCGTACACCTCGTCCGTGCTGACCAGGTGAAAGACCTGGTGTCGGTGGCGCAGGGCTGCGTCGCAGAGCACGGCCACGCCGTAGACGTCCGTCTCGACAAAGGCGAAAGGATCCACGATCGAACGATCGACGTGGGTCTCGGCGGCAAAGTTGACGATGGCATCGACCTCACCGGCCAACTTGTCGACCAGCTCGCGGTCGCAGATGTCGCCATGCACAAATCGGTAGCCGGGCTGGCCCTCGAACTCCGCCAGGTTCAGGGGGTTGCCGGCATACGTCAGCTTGTCGAGCACCGTGATCCCCACCTCCGGCCGCTCGCGACGGAGCAGGCGGACGAAGTTCGACCCGATGAACCCGGCGGCCCCGGCCACCAGCAGCCTCTCCAGCCGGCGCCTCACGTGATCTCCGGGAAGGCGGTCCAGTCGAGGCCGATGGAAGGATCGTCATGAGGGATGCGCCCTTCGTCCTCGGGGTTGTAAACGTTCGAGGTGACGTACAGGAGGTGAGTCAGCTCGAGGGCCCGGCAGCCGTGCGCCACCCCCGGCGGAATCTTGAGGCAGGTCGGACCGTAGCGGTCCCCCATGAAGAAGGTCGCGGTGTGGCCCCGGGTGGCGGACTCCTGGCGGAGGTCGTGGAGCGCGACCTTGAGCGAGCCGATGCAGTACCACCAGTCGGTCTGCCGCTGGTGGATGTGCCAGGCCTTGGCCGTGCCCGGGTACATCAGTGAGTGGCTCCACTGCCCGAAGTGGTCGAAGAACGGGTCGGTCTCGCGGATCACCTCGCGAAAGAACCCACGTTCGTCCGTGTGCGTGGTGAGCTGCTTCAGCTCAACGCCGTCGAACACCGCCGTCAGTCCTTGTTGACGCCGTGCGCCCGGACGAAGTCATTGACGGTGTAGTAGGCCTCGATGGACTCGCCGGCGTCGCCCCAGAAGCCGTCGAGCACGTCGTATTCCATGCAGCCCAGGCTCACGAAGTGGTTGTTGACGTCGGTGATCTCGAGCTCGCCCCGCCCGGAGGGCGTGAGGGTGGGGATCACCGAGAAGACCTCCGGCGGATAGAAGTAGATCCCGGTCACTCCGAAGATGCTGGGAGGATCCTCCGGCTTCTCGACGATGCGCAGGATCCGCCGTCCGTCGGGATCGAACTCGGGCACCCCAAGGTGGCGCAGATGGGCGGCCTCCTCGATCCGCGAGAGCAGGATGCGGGCCCCCTGTCGCTGGGCGGCGAAGTTGACCACGGTCGGGCGCAGCGAACGCTCGAGGATGTTGTCGGCCAGCATCACCACCACCGGCGCGCCATCGACGAATCGCTCAGCCAGGCCGAGGGCTTCGGCGATCCCGCCCGCTTTCTCCTGGTACGCATATAGCAGGCGGTCGATGCCGTGGTCGTGCCCGTTGCCCAGCAGCCTCAGGAACTCGCCGGCATGGGTGCCGCCGGTCACCAGCATCAGCTCCGTGATGCCCGCCTTGACCAGGGCCTCGATCGCGTAGCTGATCATCGGCCGGTCGTAGATCGGAAGCAGGTGCTTGTTCGTGATCCGCGTCAGCGGAAAGAGGCGGCTGCCGGTGCCGCCGGCCAGGATGACTCCCTTCAACGAGCCCGATTCTAGGGTTCGGCCGGGCATGGGTGACAGCCCGTAGGCTCCCGTACGCGGGGTGACCTGGCCGATCGGGGCTCTCGAGACGCCCGGCATCCTGAGGCCCACAACATTGGGGGCGCGTTGGGGAAAAGCGCCACAACTCGTGGCAAACTCCCCATGTGCCGCGCGCGGAGCCCTGGGCGAGGACGATCCTGCACGTCGACCTCGACGCCTTCTACACCTCGGTCCACCAGCGCGATGACGAGCGCCTGCGCGGGATACCGCTGGCGGTCGCAGGCAGCTCGCGGCGGGCGGTGGTGATGGGCGCCTCCTACGAGGCCCGCACCTTCGGGGTCCGCTCCGCGATGCCCCTCCACGAGGCCCTGCAAGTCTGTCCGCAGCTGACCGTGGTGCCCCCCGACCACCCCCGCTACCGGGAGGCCAGCCGCCAGGTCCACGCGATCTTCAGGCGCTGGGCACCGCCCGAGAAGATCGAGGGGGTGGCGCTCGACGAGGCCTATCTGGACGTCACCGCCCGCACCCGCCACGGCACCTCGACGCCGGAGGAGGTGGCGCGGCGGATCAAGTACACCGTCCACACCGAGGTCGGGCTGACCTGCAGCGTGGGTGCCGCCCCCAGCAAGCTGGTGGCCAAGATCGCCAGCGGCAGCCGCAAGCCGGACGGGCTGGTGGTGGTGCCCCCCGGCATCGAGGCCGACTTCCTGGGCGCGCTGCCGATCGGGGTGGTGCCGGGGTTGGGACCCAAGACCGAAGAGCGCCTGCGCCTGATGGGCGTGCGCTCGGTGGGCGACCTGGCCGGCTACGACACCCAGCGCCTGGTCCAGGTCTTCGGCACCAACGGGGCCATCCTCCAGCGCCTGGCTCAAGGCCGCGACCGGGAGCCGGTGGACGGCACCCGGCCCGCCAAGACGATCAGCGCCGAGACCACGTTCGACACCGACGTCTCCGATCGGAACACCCTGGACGCGGCCCTCCGCGAGCTCACCAATCGGGTCACCGAGCGGCTGGTCGAGGACGGCGTGCGAGCGCGCACGATCTACGTGAAGCTCAAGCTCCCGGACCTCCGCCTGGTGAGCCGCCAGGTGTCCCGGACGAGCCCGACCGACGACGTCGAGACGATCTTCCGCGCCGCGCGTTCCGCGCTGGAGAAGTCGCACCTGGAGTCGCGCCCGGTGCGTCTGATCGGGGTTGGCCTGTCCGGCCTTGAGCACCCGCGGCCCGACCACCAGATGAGCCTCTTCGACTAGGCGCGGGCTTCGACCCGGGCTCGATCCGCGACCGGTCGATGGTGGGGCGGGGCAGCGCCTCCACAACCTCGCCCAGACGCTTCCAGCGGAACTTCTCCCGGCCCCGGGCCACCAGCTCCCGAAACACGGCGGCGGTCGCCTGCGCGTCGCCGAGGGCCGCGTGCTCGGGGCTGACGTCCAGCTCCAACGCCTCCACCACCCGGGCCAGGCCCGGGGTCTGGCCGCCGGGCAGGTCGAGGACCAGCCGGGCCAGCGCCGAGGTGTCGATGATCGGGTGTTCGAGCGGCTGCTTCAGCCCCCGGCCCACCAGGTAGGTGTCGAAAGCGTCATGGCTGTGCTCGACCAGGACCGAGCCCCGCGCGAAGCGCAGGAAGGCAGCCCGGGCGTCGCCGAAGCCGGGCGCGCCGACCAGCATGGCGCGATCGATCTGGTGCCGTTCCTGCGCGTAGCGGTTGATGGGGGCGCGCGCCTCGACCAGGGTGTCGAAGAGGGAGAGCGGGCCCGCGAGCCGGAACCGCTCGGCGCCGATCTCGATCACCAGGAATGGCGTGTTGCCGGTCGTCTCCACGTCCAGAGCCACGTATTCGGCCTCGTCGAGCGGGGTGTCGGGGGTGACCGCCGAGCTCTCCGCCAGCAGCTCCGCGAAGAGGGTTTCGGCGCCGGAGCGGGACTTAAGCCGCATGTTCAGTAGGCGTTCTTGTGGCTCCAGACGCGAAAGAGCGTGATGAGGAGGATCTTGAGGTCAAATTGGAGGCTCCAGTTCTCAATGTAATAGAGGTCATAGATCAACCTCTCCTCGACCGGGGTCTGGCCGCGGAGGTCGTTGGCCTGGGCCCAGCCGGCCAACCCGGGACGCACCCGGTGTCGGTCCTGGTAGCGGGGCAAGCGGCCGGCAAACTCGCGCACGAACTTCGGCCGCTCGGCCCGGGGGCCGACCATCGACATCTCCCCGACCAGGATGTTCCAGAGCTGCGGGAGCTCATCCAGGGAGAGGCGGCGCAGCAGGCGCCCGACCGGCGTCCGGCGGGGGTCGTCGCGGGCCGCCCAGACGGGCCCGGTCCGGACCTCGGCGTCGACCCGCATGCTCCGGAATTTGTGCATCCGGAAGGCGCCGCCATGATGGCCGACCCGCTCCTGGCTGATGAAGACCGGCCCCGGCGAGGTGAGCTTGACCAGCAGTGCCAGCAGGCCCAGGACCGGTGACAGAAGGAGCAGGCCGGTGCCCGCCATGAGCACGTCGGAAGCCCGCTTGATGGCGCGCTTGGGGCCGTCGATGTCGAGGCCGCGGCGGAACTGGAGGAGGGGGATGCCGTCCAGCTGGTCGGCCATCACGCCGGTGGTCATGATCTCCAGCATCGAGGGCACGATCCGGAACTGGACGTTGGCGCCGTCGCAGCTCTCCATCAGCTGCAGCAGGCGCTCCTGGCTGACCTCGGTGAGTGCCATGAAGACGACGTCGACCTTGCGGTTGCGGACCACCCGGGGCAGATCGGACGAGCCCCCAAGCACTTTGATGCCGGCCAGCTCGCTGCCCTCGGCCACCCCGTCCGCGAGGATCCCGACCGGCCGGTAGCCGTAGTCCGGGAACATCCGCATCCGCTGCACCAGGAGATCGGCGGCGGCCCCCCAGCCCACGACCAAGGCGCGATCGGCGCCGATCCCCCGCGCCCGCCGGGCGGCCTGCAGCCGCCGGAGCAGGTAGCGGGTGGCAGCCAGCAGGGCGGCCGCCACCATCACCCAGTAGACGAAAACCAGCCGCGAGAACTCGAAGTGCTGCGGCCGGTAGAGCCCGATCCCCGCCAGCAGGACGACCGCCGCCACCGCGAGGGCGGTCATGGTGGCGAAGAACTCGTCCACGAACTGGACGCCGCGCCGGTGCCGGTAGGCACCCATCGCCGCGAAGACGGCGACCACCACCAGCGCCACCAGCGGCGTGGCCTGCAGGTAGCGGGCGGCCTCGGGCACCTCGCCGCCGGTGACCGGGAGCTGTAGCGGGTTGATCTTGTAGCGGACCCAGTAGGCAAGTCCGATGGCTGCCATCGCCGCCAGCGCGTCGGTGGCCAGCCGGACCCAGACCAGCGAGTTGCGGGGGGTCAACGCCCGACCGCCCGCTTCATCATCTCGACCTCGCCCGCGTCCAGGGCCCGCAGCAGCAGCGCCGCCCCGGTGTAGACAAGCGCCCCCAGCAGCACCAGCCCGAGGACCATCCAGTACTCGGTGGCGCCGCGGAACGGCAGCAGGAGGGCGCCCATCACGGTCCCGGCCAGGATCACGCGCCAGGAGAGCCGCACCACCGGCACCGGGCGCAGGTAGCGGCGGGTCAGGAGCCAACCGATGACGAAGAGGACGGCCTCGGTGAGCACGGTCGCGAAGGCGGCGCCCAGGTAGCCGTAGGCGGGGATGAGAACCAGGTTGAGGCCGACGTTGACGACCAGGCTGGCCAGTGCCGCCCAGGTGAAGGCGGCCTGGCGGTCAATCGCATTGAGGGTCGCGATCCAGGTGTTGTTGACGAACATGAAGACGATGCCCAGGGCCAGGATCTCGAGGGCCGGCTCCGCCGGCGGGAAGAGCCCCAGCAGCCGGGTCAGGCCCGGCGCCAGGACCAGCACCCCGATCGTGAGCGGCCACCCGATCAGGAGCAGCAGCTTGTAGAAGCGGTCGACGCCGACCGCCAGCCGGGCGGGCGCCTCCCGGTGGTAGATGGCGAGCAGCGGGAAGATCACGTTCAGCATCGACATCGGGACGAAGAGCAGGGCCTCGAAGGGCTTGTAGGCGGCGGTATACCACCCCACCTCGTTGAATGAACGGAACAGCTGGAGGATCGGTACGTCGACCTTGAAGTAGAGGGTGGTGACCACGAAGGTCAGCGCCAGCGGCAGGCTGGCCACCAGCCAGGTGGCGACCAGGCGGGGCTCGAAGCGGAGCTCGAGGCGCGCGATGCCGCGCGCCACCAGCACGGTCAGGATGAAGGCGCAGGCGAAGGCGTAGCTGATGGCGTAGGCCCAGATGAAGAAGGCCACGCCCTGGCCGGTGAGGATCCCGTAAGCGGTCAGGATCAGGAGCACGAAGGCCTCGAGCACGGTCTCCACCGCGTCGTAGCCCACCCGCTGCAGGGCGTAGAAGGTCTGCCGCAGCAGCTGCGAGAGCGAGGCCAGGATCATGACCAGGAACCCGGGAAGCAGATAGCCCTCCAGCCCCGGCACCCGGAGCGCGACCGCCAGCACGGCCAGGCCGAGCAGGGACATGGCCAGACGGACGGCGACCATGTTGCTCAGGTAGCGGCCGATCTCGCCCGGGCGGCGGGCGGCCTCCCGCACGTAGAGCGTGTTGAAGCCGAGGTCGACCAGCACCGTGACTACGGCCGTGTAAGTGACCAGGGTCTGGAATCGCCCGAAGGGGTCAGGGCCGAGATGGCGCATGGTGGCCAGGACGGTGATCAGGGCGATGCTGCGGGAGGTGACCCGGGCCGCCAGGACGAGTGCCGTGTTGCGGACGGCGCGCGACCCCACCCCGACGGTCGAGGTGGCGGCGGCCGCCTCTGCGTCGGAGGCGTCTGGCAAGTTCCAGAATCCTATCGCTGGGCCGCTTCCAGGGTCCGGCTGCCGGGGCCGGCCGGGGGCCCGGGTCGGGATCGGCGCTGTGCTAGATTCACGCCATCGCCACCTACGTCGAGGACTCCGCCACAGCACCGGCCGCCGGCCGCCCGATCACCCGCCGCAACTTCATCGTCTGGTACCTGGCCGGCCTCCTGACCGCCACCGTGGTGGCCGGGGTGGCGCCGCTCCTGGTTTACATCTGGCCCCCGCAGGGGCAGGCCAAGCCGGCCGACCTGCCGGTCACCCTGCCCACCCCGCTCGACTCGATCGCCGACGGCGACGGGGTCAAGTTCGACGCTCCCAAGGCGGCGGCCTTCACGATGATCGACGGCGGTGGCGACAACGCCCCCGGTGACTACGCGTTCGGCGGCTTCGTAGTCAAGGCGGGCACCAAGGTCAACGTGTTCGCGGTCAACTGCTCGCACCTGGGCTGCTCGATCGCCATCAACAAGGACACCAAGCGATTCGAGTGCCCGTGCCACGGCTCCATGTTCGCGCTCAACGGCGACGTGATCCACGGTCCCGCCGTGGCGCCGCTCTCGCACCTCGGCTGGAAGCCCGGCGACACCCCGGAGACGATCGTCGTCAAGGGCGTCTCGCTGCCGGGCTTTGGGTAGAAACTAGGAAGGGAGAACAGTGGCCACCATCCCGCATCCGCGAGACATCCAGATGGCGGTGGTCGATTGGCTCGACGACCGCTTCCCGTTCACCAAGTCGGTCGACGAGGCGCTCTATCAGCGGGTCCCCAACTTCGCCAACGCCTTCTACTACTGCTTCGGCGGGATGGTCTTCATCCTGATCGTGTTCCAGCTGCTGACCGGGGTCTTCCTCAGCTTCTACTACGTGCCCGACGCCGCCGGGAACCCGGCCGCGGCCTATACCTCGGTCAAGAGCATCATGGACCAGGTCTACCTGGGCTGGCTGATCCGCGGAGTTCACTTCTGGTCGTCCAGCCTGCTGATCATCATGGTCACCCTGCACATGGCCCGGGTCTTCTGGACCGGCTCCTACCGGGCCCCGCGCGAGCTCAACTGGATGGTCGGCGTGACCATGCTGCTGGTCATCCTCGGCCTCTCCCTGACCGGATACCTGCTGCCCTGGGACACCAAGGCCTACTGGGCGACGTCGGTCACGATCAAGGTCGGCGCGGGCGTGCCGCTCCTGGGTACTTTCATTAAGGAGCTGGCGCAGGGCGGACCGACCCTGGGACCGAACACCCTGCAGCGCTTCTTCACCCTCCACGTCTTCATCCTCCCGGGCCTCATCGTCCTGCTCATGTACATCCACTTCCGCCTGATCCGGCAGCACGGAATCTCGGAGCCTCTTTGATGACCACCCCACAAAATCTTCGATTTTGCGAGGACCCCGAATGAAAGATCCGACACCAAAAGTGGCGACCACCCAATGGGACGGCTATCTGCGGGAGGGGCCGGGCGCCGCCAGCGCCGCCATCCCCATCATCGAGGTCGACGGCCACGGTGGCCACACCCTGGAGCCCGCCTACAAGCGGATGCCGATCGGGCCCGACCACATCCTCTACCCGGTCATGATCGGGCTCGCCCTGTTTCCGATCCTGATGGGCGCCGCCGGTCACCACCTGGCCGACGACATGCCGGAGGAAGAGACCCACCCCTTCTTCCCGGACCACTTCTGGCCCTACCCGATCATCGCGGTGCTGATGATGCTCACGGTCGGCTTCCTCTCCGCCTTCGTGCAGCAGAACATGGACCTCGAGCAGTCCGCCGACCCGCGCGCGGTCACCCTCCCCCGCCCCGACTGGTACTTCCTCTTCCTGTTCCAGTTCCTGAAGCTGGGGAACGAGTTCGTGATGTCGATCGTGATCCCGGGCGCGGTGGTGACCGCGCTCCTGGTCTGGCCCTTCATCGACGGGATCGGAGGCAAGATCGCCGCCCGCCGCCTGGGCTGGGCCTCGTGGCCGGTGCCCGGTCGCAACCGGATCACGGGCACCGGCTGGATCGTGTTCCTCGGCATCATCGCCTTCCTCACGCTCTGGTCCCTGTCCGGCATCACGCTGCCCTGGTTCACCGGCCCCATCACCGGGGGCTGACCCCCGCGTGACCGAGGTCGCCTTTCTAGTCCTGGGCGTGGTGGTCGGCGCCGCGGTCGGTGCCGGCGTGGTGTTCTGGGCCATGCGCCGCTCGCTGGCCCCGCCCGCCACCGACCCTCCGGTCCCGGTGGCGGGTGCCGAGAGCGTGCAGGCGGTCGAGCCCGTCCACCCGGTCACGT
>WNGE01013282.1_pt1 | contig 11376 bp, 12 predicted proteins | sample 5400651 | NCBI WGS metagenome assembly WNGE01 (sample SAMN13153370, study PRJNA577476) | soil metagenome | isolation source: 60 cm soil or saprolite under grassland replicate 2 | place: USA:California | collected 2016-06-15 | reverse complement strand
GCGCAGTGCGGAGGCGCGCTATGCGCTATGGGCGCTGCGACTCCTGGCGGTGGGGTTTCCCCGGCCGCCGCGCCCCTCGCTAGCCCTCGGGCAGGAACCGGCAGGGGCGTGGATCGGGGGCAGCCGTGCCCGTGGCCCTGCTGACCGGGTGCGCGGTGTAGTCGGCCCGGATCATCTTGCCACTGCCAGACCGGCCTGGTGGACCTAACTGACCAGTTGCTTAGGAGTTCACTTCATGGTCGGCCTCGACCTCGATGTTCCCAGGTCAGAGATCGTTTGTGGCGTCTTTGAGTGACTGCCAATGACCGCAGTTGTCCCCACATCATGGCACGTATGTGGCACGCCTCCGCCTTGCCCGAGCACGGACGTGGTATGCCGTCTGGATGCAAACTACCGGCACGTGCGACGACCGGACTGCTTCGGCAGCTAGTCCACGGTGTCTGCGGTTGTGCATGCGAATGGTTGTGCGCCCCCGTTGCTGTACTTCGTGCTGTACGGAGTTGACGCTTAAGTGGGTGGCCCCGGAAGTTCGTCGGGGGTTGTCATGCGGCCTCCAATAGGGGTTTGTCCTGAGGGTTGTCTTGCTGCTCGTGGCGGCTGATGCGGTCCATGAGGTCGTGCAGGTCGCTGGCGGTGAACTTCCAGCTGAACGGCCGGGCGGTCTGGTTGTAGCGGTCCACGAAGCCCAGCAGGGTCCGGGATAGCTGCTCAAGGCTGTCGAAGTCGTTCGGGGTGACGACTTTCTTCTGGATGACGGAGAAGAAGATCTCGATCTGGTTCAGCCAGGACGCGTGCAGCGGGGTGTGGATCATGATCGCGTTCGGGTGCGCTTTGGCGAGCCGTTTGATGGCGGCCTGGCCGCGGTGGTCCGAGCCGTTGTCCACGATGACGAAGACCCGGGGCGCGTTCTTGTACTCCGGATGGGCCATGACCTGGCCGGCGAGATCCATGAACGGCTTGATCCCGGTGGTCACGGGGGTGGAGGCGAATACCTGGCCGGTGTGCACGTCCAGGCCGGCCAGCAGCGCGAGGGAGCCTTTGCGCTTGTACTCGTGCTCGTAGCGGACGGGCCTGCCGGGCGCGGCGGGCAGGGTGGGATGCAGGCGGTGGCGGGCATTGATCTGCGGCTTGGCGTCGAAGGACAAGATCCGGTCACCGGGGCCGAGCGGCTCGCCCTGGTAGCAGCCCTGGTACAGGTCCACGATGATCTTGGCCCTGGCCTCGAAGTCCGGGTCGCGGGGGTAGATCCACGACTGGTACTGCCACGGCTTGACCGGGTGCTCGGCCAGGATCCGCAGCACCGATGATGCCGACATGGGCCTGGCCAGGCCCCGGACGGCCAGCTCGGCGGCCAGCTCCGGGCCGGTCCAGTGCGCCAGCGGTACCCCGGTCGCGGCCGGCAGCTGGCAGGCCAGCGCGACCACCGCAGCCCGGTCCAGCTCGCCGATCCGCCGCGGCCTGCCCGGCCGGGGCAGGTCAGCCAGCCCATCCAGCCCGCGGACGGCGAACCGGCGCCGCCACTTGCGCACGGTGTCCACGGTGATCTGCAGGTCCGCGGCGATCCGCGCATTGTCCCGCCCGCGCGCGGCAGCCAGCACGATCAGCGCGCGCAACCGGTCCCGGTGCGCCGTCTTCGCCCCCCGGACGCGTTTCTTCAAGGTGGTGCGCTCGCCGGCGCTCAGCACGACCGGCACAGCGCCAGGCAGCGGCATGGCAGCTCCGAGGCAGATCACAGCGACGTCATCCGCTCCCGGGCACGGGATCCTAACCGGCCTGGGCACCCCCGGGCGGCATGATGGGGCACATGCCCGCCATCCCGGAATCGACCCGCAGCTCGATCACCTTGCGGCTGCTGGATCACGCCGGGAAGAACTGGCCGCAGCTAGCCAAAGTCCGGGCCAGATACCACGGCAGCTTCGCCTACATCACCGGCGTGCTCCGCGACGGCGAGCAGATCCCGCTGTTCCGGCTCCGCTACGGCGGCTCCGCCCATTCCTTCGGCTTCGCGATCTACTCCGCCGCCCGCGACCGCTACCAAGACGCTGTCCTGCTCACCGGGCTGCCCATCGGCAGCCCGCAAGAAGCACTCGACACCGCCTGCACCGTCCACCTCACGGGACTCGGACACGAACCCGAACCATGACCCCCGACGAACTTCCGGGGCCACCCACTTAAGCTAAGCTAAGTGTCACTATGGTTTCGGCCCGGGGTGAACACCTCTCATGCGACGCTCGATCTAATGCTGGCCGTACCCAACCGACGCGCGGCAACCCCTCGACGTCATATCAGGTCAGCCTGTGGTGCCTCGGCGCCACACTCGGCCGGCAAGCAGGTAGAGGATGCCGCCGAACGGGATCGAGATCAGGCAAACCACCGCCCATGCCCATCGCGGCAGGAAGCGCACCCGCTCAGCCAGGAGTACCTGGCATAGGCACAACGTCAACCAGCCGACTAGGAGCGCCAGGCTGAGTATCAACACCAGCGCTGAGAGCATCGCGCCTACCTCCCCAGCCGAGGACTTGCCTCGATTCAAAATAGCTGCATGTCGCGGCAGGCGCCATTCCCAGCACGTCCGCGCGCACCGCTCCGGGCAGCATCGGAAGGCGCTCGTAACGGTGTCCTTGCTGCTACAGCCAGCACTCGCCGTTCGCGAGGTCTTCATCGCCGGGATATTTTGCCAACTTCGCTTCGAGGGCGGCGATGGTTCGTCCGGTGTCTTCCTTGGTACGCCGGTAGGTGCTCGGCATGAAGATCATCCCGAAGTGTCCCGGTCCGCCTGGGGTGATCGCGTCGGCGTGGAGCGACCGGTAATCACGCAGGTTATTGGTGACCACGGCGCGGCGTTCGGTCCGGGCCAGGGTCATCACGTCGGGATCTGAGAGTGCGACCCAGCCGGGATGGTCGGCGATGGCGAGGACATCGTATCCCCGTCCGCGGAGCTCGCGCGCGATGGCGGGGGACAGCATCTCATCCAGCAGCAGCCTCACGGCCTGATGGCATCCTGCCCGGCGGACCAGGCCGCGTGGGCCTCGGCTGCCTGCTGCTCATTGGCCTCGATCCACTGATCGATTTCCTCCCGGTAGGCGCCGTAGTAGCTGATGGCGGCCTGGACGAGGCCGAGCGGGATCTCAAGATAGCGTGCCGTCTCGGCGGCGTCGCCATGGTTGTCGCGTACGGCCGCGATGATCTCCCAGACGTCTTTGCCCGTTCCGACGAGCCTGGGCCGCCGGCCTGCCGGCCCGTCGGCGAACCGGATGAGCGGATGCTCATCCATCCGCAGGCCTTCTTCCACGTACCGCTGCGCCAGGGTGCGCGGGGCCAGGTGCGCGCGCTGTGCGTGCCTGCCTAGGCGCGCGATCGTGGCATCATTCAGGCGAACGCTCAGCGGGTGACTCATGTAGTACATTGTAGCACGGCGCGCTACGGCATAAATTTCCGGGAATTCGTCTGCTGGTGCCCTGGTTGCTCCAACCGCGATTCCGGCCGGGCGGAGTCAGTGACAAACCGAGTGACAACGGCTTCAGGCAACCATCGACGCAGCGCGACCTAGCCGGACACCGCTATCCCTGTGACTTGCAGTAACGCGACAGGATGCGATGCTGCCAGACGGTGTCGGCCTGCATGGTAAGGAGAAGGTCTACGGTTCGATTCCGTAACGAGGCTCCAGCTCAGAGAAATAATTCGAACATCTCGAACGGCCCGTGAGGGCCATTCCGGGGGCCAAGCTCCAGCCACGCGGGGCCACGCGAGGCACCGGTCTGCCATCGGTTTACCGGGTGCGGTCCGCCCCGGCACGCGGAGCCATGCGGTATGGGCGGCTCTGTTGCGGACCTGCTTGACCGCGCTGAGGATCATCGGCGTGGCGCGCTGGATCGACCGGCTCACCAGGTGCCCCGGGGCCATGGCGGTGCTGTATCTCGGCGAGCCGCTGCCCGGCCGGCGCAATCTCGCCGTCCGGGCTAGTGATCATGTCGCAGAAGGTCAGCACGCTGGCAAGCGTGTCCGGCGCAGGCTCGAACTCGTAGCACAGGACGCCGGCGAGTCCGCGTTCGCCGGCTTCGGCGATGGCGCAGGAGTGACGGGCGACCAGCCGGCACAGCATGGCGCCGGCACGCCGGGCGTCAAGCAGGTAACGGGCGCCGTCCAGTGAATGCAGGCCCGTGGTGGCCAGGCCGGGCACGTAGCCGATGTCGTGCAGCCACGCCGCTGCTTCCAGCAGATCGGCGTCCGCGCCGAGAACAGATGCCAGGCCGCGAGCCCGCGCGGCGACGCCCTGGACATGCGCCCAGCGGCGGGGACGAGGCTCTGCAGGAGCGCCCGGGCGAGCTGTTGCGCCCATAATGCCAGCGTGTTCATGCGGCCCAGGCTAGGCAGCCGCGACGGGACGTTTCGCGGACGCGGCAGGCCGTCTGGAGACGTCTTGCCCAGCGTCACGTCCCGTCATCTGGCGATGCGGTCTGACCGAGCCGGATTTGCTGGCATCCGGGACGCTGGAGGGTTTCGGCGGTGCCACCGGCATCCACGCGACGATTACGGGCAGTCGCGTCTAATCGGCGGAAGCCCAGCTGAGATCCGTTTCGCACTCGCCGCCTCGGGCATGCAGCGGGCTTGCTGTACATTGCAGCACGCCAGTGTGCACGTCATGACGCGCTCTTCTGCCGATGAGCGGACGCATACATCGCCCGAGCAGAACTCGCGACAACTCGGTCGGCGGCCTGGACCGTTTCCATTCACTGTACTTGCCCGGCGCCACGTATCTCGATGCTGAAGACTTTAGTGGAATCATTAAATCGAAGCGCTAGCGCGACGACTGGTGCCGATCTGCCATCACCAGACGGCCGGAGAGTTCTGATGCCCTCGAAACCGTCTTCGGCATGAGCCCATCTGGTCGCTGGACAGATGGGAGCCAGGAGAGCACTATTGCCTTAATACAGGTAACGTGATTGCGTGGAGCGCGAGGCGACGATCTTGCCACCTTGAGCGTCCGGCCGAACTCGGAGGACACATGCAAAGTACCGAACAAGCACACCAGCAACGATCTACCCGCATCGCTGCTGGCCTTGGAACCGTGACTATCTTCGTAGCCCTCGTGTTTTCCTCCTCAAAGGCGAACACTCGTAATATTGGTAACGATGAGCTGCCGTGAAAACAATAAGGACAGCCCAAGCTAAAGTCAAGAATGCTCGCACTGAAGTCACTCGTGCTCGAAATGGTGTCGCCGCTGCGACTACCGCTGCCGATAAGACAGTTGCTAATAGTATGCTACTAATCAAAATTTGCGTTTGTAGACGTCAGACTTCCCGTTGCCCGTCATTCCATAATGTATGACAGCTTCGGGTCACGGAAGAACCCGCGGACAATATCCGGAAGTTTCTGAAGGCGCCGGAGCGCGCTGACCGCACGGGCCTTAAGATCGTCCTTGCTCATGACGACGGCCCGTCCGATACTGTCGTTCTTCACGTTATTCCAGACCCACTCATCGGGATTAAGCTCCGGTGAATACGACGGCAGGAAAAATATCTGCAGCCGCCCGTCAGCCTCGTTCTCCACGAACTCGCGGACCTTCTTTGCCTTGTGCACCGAGCTGCCGTCCACGATGAGGAAGATCTTTCCCGGAACGCTGGCCAGCAGCGCCTCCAGGAACTCAATGAACCGCGCGCCATTCATCCGGCCCTCATGCACCTTGAAACGCAGCTCTCCTTTCGGTGAAATCGCCGACGCCATCTTAATGGCCTTGCGTTCGCCCGTCTTGGTGACCACCGGCGTCTGCCCGGCCGGCGCCCACGTCGTCCCGGCGTGGTGGTCCGTCCGCACGCTGGCCTCATCTGCGAAGAAGATGCTCGCGTCCTCCTCGGCGGCGAGCCGGCGGATCTTCGGGTAAATGACCTTCTTCCATTCCTCGACGAGCTCAGGATTCTGCTGATAAGCGCGGTACAGCGGCCGCTGCGGCGACAAGCCCATTTTCTTCAGCAGCCGGCCGACCTGGACTTCCGACAGCTTCACCCTGAATTCCCGCCGGATCAGGTCGCGGATGATTTTGCGAGTCCACAATCCGAAATCGAACTGCAGCTGCCGGGGATCGCAGTTCACGATCAACGCGTACAATTTCGCCATCTGCGTCGCATTCAGCCGGGAGGCGGGTCCCGGCGTCTTCTTCGTCTCCAGTGCCGCGGGACCGCCAGCGTCATATTTCTGCTGCCATCGGAACAGCATCGCCCGGGAAACCCCGAACATTTTCGCGACCATATCCGCGTTGTTTCCCTCTTTGAGGAGGAGCACGGACCGGACCCGCTCTTCAGGCGTTGACCGCCGGCCTTTGATTGCCATAAATCAATTATGACACAGGGTGCCTGAAAAGTCTACAAACTTATGAACTGATTAGTAACCCAGAAACAAGATGATCTCAAGGTCGAGAAGACCGCGCTTAATAAAGCATGGAGACGCAACGCCTTTTATTGGTCAACCGGGATTATTTCCGGCGCGGGAATCGTCGCCGTGGCCGTCGGAACAATAGGTGCCCTAAAGCATGTCCGTACCTGCATAATTACAACTAAGCACATTAACGGCGTGGTCAAGCATGTAAAAGTTTGCCATAGTCCTGTTAAGCTCGAACAGACAATTGGCCAGTTCGCTTTGACTTGGGCGGGTGCGGTCACAGCCGCGATTCTGATCCTTGCGGCATGCATTGGTGTGGGCCGAGACAAAGGAGGTCTTGTTGGTTTCATAATCGGGAAAGACAATCGACTTTCAACATCCAAACTGCAAATTATTCTGTGGACAATTGCGGTTGTCTTCGCTTTCTTCTTTTTCCTTTTCCAAATCCTAAGAGGCGCCGCCTCAAACTCAGCATTTAGTTCGCTAGACCCGACATATCTGTTGCTGCTAGGTGGTCCGTTTGCTGCAGCAGTCCTGGCGAAAGCGACAACTGTCTCCAAGACTAGCGATGGAACAGTGCAGCAAGTGCCCGCAAGCAATCCGACTGCATCAGACGTAGCCACAGACCATTCTGGAGATCCGGCGATTGCTGACACGCAGTTCCTGTTGTTTAATTTGGTCGCCCTAACGTACTTTGCATTTGCTCTCGCCAAGAACCCAGCCGCTCTACCTACGATTCCGGCGACTCTCGTTGGGCTAACAAGCGTCTCTGCTCTAACTTACCTGGGAAATAAGGTCGTCAGCAGTAATCAACCAGTAATCTCTTCTGTCAGCATCGTATCTGGATCAACCGACGGACTGCTCAGGGCTGATACCGTCATCAGAATTACTGGTGCCAACTTCACGCCATATGAAGATCAGCCCGAGGCTCCTGCCGTCGTCTTGTTCAATAATGTAGAAGTTGCGCCGATAAAGCTAACTAACACGGAGATCGAGGCGAAAACACCAGATGGACTGACTTCTGGTTCTGTCAAGATTACAGTACGCACAACCGCAGGAACGGTAACACAGGCCGATACGAGCCTTAGTTTCGCATAATTAACCTCATTAGGAGACTAACATATTTGGGGCGTCGAGCAAACGGCTTCGTTGAAGGAACTGTCGCATCAGCTACCACAGGCGGTCGCCATTTACGCGTCCAGGACCATATGCCCGCGATGGCCCAACGCACCCTCTTACCGCATGGCCCTCCTTCCCGACGATCAGTCGCCGCCGCAGTGCTCTGCAAGGTCGGACATGCCGGATGTGCATAGCTCGGCTGCCGTGATCGTGGTCTCGATGCCAAGGCCGCCCAGGTACTCCAGATAGTCATTTGGTACGAACCGAGGTGGCCGCAAGTTGCAGAGTGCAACGTGGCCTGGACTTGGAGATCGTAAGCGGACAGCGACATCACGCGTTCTTCGCCGTCGAACGTGTCCTCGGCCCGCGTGCGGATGAACCTGGACTTATCCAGGCCTCCTCGTCATGAGCGGCTCGTCAGTAGATGCGTGATACGGTCTGCCGACCAAGACCAGCTACGAGTAACAGACCGCGAAACCGCCACCGGCGGCAGCCATGCTACAAGTGTGGCTCTCTTACGCCGGTAGATGCGTTCGAGATTGACGGCCAGCTTGGTGGCGGGCCTCATCGTCGTAGATAATCTCTCGGGCCGGGCAGCCAATTGGACGCTCCGGGTGAGAAGTTCCAAGCTCGGGAGAGGAGACCCGGCAATGTCTGTCTACGTCGGCATCGATGTGCACCGCAAGCGCTCCCAGGTGGCGGTAGTCACCGAGGACGGCCAGGTGCAGCTGAACAAGAACGTCGTCAACGGGTCGGAGCCGATGCTCCGGCTGATAGGCGACCTGCCGTCCGGCACGCCGGTGGCGTTCGAGGCCGCGTTCGGCTGGGGCTGGCTGGCCGGCCTGCTGGAGGACTACGGCTTCGAGGCGCACCTGGTGCACCCGCTGCGGTGCAAGGCGATCGCCTCCGCGCGGCTGAAGAACGACGTGCCTAATTGGCCGCCTAGCTTCTCCTCGCTGCTGATCTTGGACGTCAGCCGCGGCGGGCCGTAAGCGTCCATGCAGCCACCGTGACCTGGTGCGACATCCCGAACATGCACCTTGGCTTGCTTAGTTCGGAGAAGACAAGGTCGACGCCGCGATCTTGGCGCAGCTGCTGCGCGCGGACCTGCTCCCGGAGGCGTGGATCGCCCCGCCAGAGGTACGCCAGCTCCGCGCACTGCTGCGGCACCGGACCGGGCTAGTCCGGCTGGGCACCCAGCAGCAGAACCGCATCCACGCGGTGGTAGCCGACTTCGGCTACGACCGGTCCGGCAGCTACCTGTCCGGACCCGGCCGCGGCTGGCTGGCCGGGCTGGACCTGCCCCCCGCGTCGCGGGAGATCGTGACCGACTGCCTGGCGGTCACCGGCCGGCCTGGCGCCGCTGACCGGCCGGATCGACGGCGAGCTGCGCCAGCACGCCAAGGCCGACCCGCGGGTCAAAACCCTGACCACGCTGCCCGGCGTGGGACAGTTCACCGCGCTGGTCATGCTGGCCGAGATCGGCGACATCGGCCGCTTCGGCAGCGCCCGCAAGCTGGCCAGCTGGGCCGGGCTGACCCCGACCGTGCGCGGCTCGGACCTGACCGTCCGGCACGGGCACATCTCCAAGCAGGGCTCGGCCTGGCTGCGGTGGGTACTGAACCAGGCCGCGCAGACCGCCAAGCGCTCCCCGGAATTCGCCGCCACCTACGCCGCCATCGCCAAGCGGCGCGGGAAGAAGATCGCCACCATCGCGATCGCCCGCAAGCTGCTGACCCGCGCCTGGCACCTGCTGGCGGAAATGCAAGCCGCCGACACCGGCACGCCGCCGCGGCGGCCATGAGACGGGAGGGGTCACCAAGCCCCGGGCACGCTCGTTCTTGCGGCATGAGCCGGCGCACGCGCCGCGCTCGATCATCTGACTGAGCAGCCCGATCCCGGACACATGGTCATGGCAGCCGCCCCGCACGCCGGCGCGGCGCCGGATGGGTGCTTGCGAGACCACTCCGCCCGCCACGTACCGGGAACACGCACACGATCCCAGACAGGCCAACCGCACAGGAATCCTTCCTCGCCCTCGAGGATCTCCCGCCGCTGGCCGGCGTCCAGCTCGTTCGTCCTCGCCGCTGCGCGACTGCGGGCGCCCCCAGCTCGACCCCTGGCCGCGCGGCGAGAAGACCCGGGCAGCTGCGAGGAAGGATCCAGAAGAACAGTCAGCCCAGCCCGGCGGCGCGCGTAGTCACCGGGTCAGGTTCGTACGCCCTCTTGACACTGGTGGCCCTTATGGGTGCCGCCGACAGGGTCATCCTGGATTGCCGTGGCGCTGACATCCGCGTCCGTCGTACATGTCGCACGCGGCCCATCACCCCTCACGGTAGGGCTGATCGTGGGTCACGGCGCAGGGGTGAGCGGGGAGCCCTGTCCGGGACGCCCCGATGCTGCAGGAACTCGAGGACGTCTCCTGGATAGCCGGCTGCCGACCGGATGCCTGGAGACCCGGGGTGACCCGGGGCAGGCGGAAGGGTGCCAGCCCCGGAATCATCCAGCGAGCCAGGCTTCGGCAGGCGGTCAGGCCCCCGGAACGTCGCGGTGGAGCCCGCCAGTGCGTTCCCAGTCGCCGGGGCGTAGCAAGGTGCGGCTTCCCAGCATGTCCGCGCCCCGCCACGCCGTCACGCTGAGTGACACGGGACGTCACGGAGAACGCGCACACTGCCGCCTAATTGATATGTCGTAAGTCCCGGCTGGTCGGCATTGCCGCCTGTGCCGCACCGATAGATCGTTATGAGTGCCTGGGGAATCGTGGTTATGGCCCCATGTGAGGGACCGCTTTCAGTCCGGCGAGGTCTCCCGGTGCCTGGTTGCAGGACGGGGCGGGAAGCGGTTCCGCAGGGCGCGGTGAACGGCGTCCGGATAGGGGTCGGCGATGGCAATTGCCTGCTCGACCGTGCGCAGGGCCGCGCCGGTGCCGGCGCCGAGGACCGGCCTGGCCGGTGCCGCCGCGAGCAGGTCGCGGGCCAGCACCAGCTCGATCGCCAGGAGGTCCTCGAGCAGGCCCAGGGCGGCGTCGGTCTTGTGCACGCTGAGCGGTGCGCCGGTGCCGTGGTCTTCGACGCCGAGGTCCAGCGGTGGCGTGTCGAGGGTCGCCGGCGCGGCGAGCTGCTTCAGTTCGGGGAACAGGGCGGCCGCCGGGTAGCGCAGCTGCAGGCCGTAGGCCACCGTCGGCGGCGGACCGCTCGTCAGCTGCTGGAAGAAGGCGTCCCACAGGTGGGACATCCGTCGTTCGCTCAGCTGCCCAACCTGTGCCAGGGCAATCCGCAGCGCGTCGCACGCGATCGCCAGGACTATCGGGTGGAAGTTCCCGTTGCTGATTAGCGCCTGGCCGGGCACGGACACGAGCGGATTGTCGGCGGCGGCGTTCAGCTCCGCCGTGACTGCGGACCGGGCGGCTTCGATGTACTCGCGCAGCGCCCCGTGGACCTGCGGCACGACCCGGAACGACAGCGCGTCCTGGACCGACCGGGCGCCGCCCGGATCCAGCAGCGGGCTCCCGGCGAGCAACACCCGCAGGTGGTCCGCGGCCGCGACCTGCCCGGGGATCGGCTTGGCCCGCCCCACCGCGGGGTCCAGGACCGATGTGTTGGCCCCCGTCGCCTCCATCGACAGCGCCGCGGCGACGTCCGCGGCCTCTGCCACCCGCGCGGCCCGGGCGACGACCAGCGCCGCCTGGCCGACGGACACGCCGTTGGCTGAGATCAGCGCCAGCCCGTCCTTGCCGCCGAGCACTAACGGGGCTTTGCCCCAGCCCGCCAAGCCGTGGCGTTATGGCGGGATGAGCGAAAGGAGCTCCGGCCGGAGCGAGACGGTGGCACTGTGTGCTCCGTTATGTGACCGCCGTTGGCGGTAGGTGGCCTGCTGGCCTGT